>Ga0307994_1000170_pt1 | contig 53028 bp, 47 predicted proteins | sample EllFjometagen261_FD_203171 | JGI IMG/M metagenome (GOLD analysis project Ga0307994, IMG submission 203171) | Marine microbial communities from Ellis Fjord, Antarctic Ocean - #261 | ecosystem: Environmental > Aquatic > Marine > Unclassified | place: Southern Ocean | collected 2014-11-02
GAAGGAGAGCTTCCTGGTATGCCTGGCAACTTTATGTATAAAGAAGGTGGTGAAAATACCTTTATGCCGGACCCTTCGATCGATGAAAAGATGCCGGGTCCAATTGGCCTTCAGTCTATTGGCGGTGTTATTAAGCATTTACCAGCCCTAACTTCAATTGGCTCTTCGACTGTGAACTCTTATCGCCGTCTTTGGGATACTGGCTTTTGGGCGCCAATTTTTGCAGATTGGGGTTATCAAAACCGCACCTGTGCGCTTCGTGTTTCTGCGCCAGGTCGATTTGAATATCGCTCAGTTGACTCAATGGTTAATCCTTACTTAATGGGATCAGCACTATTAAAGGCAATGGGTGACGGCATTGATAATAATCTTGATGCAGGCGAGCCTGAAGAGCGCAACATCTATGCAGCGATGGAGGCAGGAAAGCAAGTTAAGAAGCTTCCTATGTCTTTAGGTGACGCATTGAATGAGCTTGAGAATGATGAAGTCATTAAATCATCGATGCCAAATGAAATGTATAAAGTTTTTCACCATTATAAGACAGATGAATGGGAAAAATTTAATGCCACAGTTACAGATTGGGATTTAGAAACTTATATAGATTGCTTGCCATAGGCTTGCTTCTTTTATTTTTTTATAGAGTGCCCACCTAACGGTGGGCAATTTTTAGGTAATGGAGATTATTTTATGTGCGGAATAGCAGGAATTATTCATAAAAAAGCTGGAAAAGGCGTAAACATTGGTGAGCAAATGACATCGATGCTACAGGCTTTAAAGCATAGAGGTCCAGACTCAACTGGATATGCAATGTATGGCAAAGACAATGGAAATCAAATATTAAGATTTAAAGTTGCTGAGGCCGCTGACCTAGAAGGTAGTTATGATATACATGCTATTATTAAAGATCGTCTTGAGACCGTTAATTCACGTCTTACTGAGTTAGGCGTTAAGGTTGTTAAGAAAGAAAGCCCAACAGAGTACGCGCATCGTTATGAGGTTAAATTCTCTGGCGATATGAAAAAAGTTGCTGACTTTGTTGAAGATGTTGAGGGTGTTGAAATTTTATCTATCGGTAACTCGCTCGAGCTTGTTAAGGATTTAGGTGACGCATCGGTTGTTTCTAATCAGTACGGCTTAAATGATTTTAATGGCACTCACGGAATTGGACATACCAGAATGGCAACTGAATCGGATGTAGATATACGCTCTGCTCATCCATACTGGGCTTATCCGTTTAGTGATGTTGCCGTTGTTCATAATGGGCAGCTCACAAACTATTGGACAAATAGGCGCGCACTTGAGCGCTCAGGCCACCGCTTTTCATCAAACTGTGACTCAGAGCTTATTGCTGTTTACCTTGCCGATAGAATGAGCCAAGGTGACGACTTAGAAACTGCTATGAAGGGTTCAATTGACTACCTTGATGGTGTGTTTACGTATTTGGTTGCAACGAAAGACCAACTTGGCATGGCCAAGGATGTTATGGCTGCTAAGCCAATGGTTGTCTATGAAGGTGAAGATATGATTGCGCTAGCTTCTGAAGAAGTTGCAATTAGAACTTTATTTGATCATCGTATTGAAACATTTGACCCATATCACGGAGAGGTAAAAGTATGGCAGAACTAAGAAAAGAGACGTCTCAGGAGATGGGACTTCATGACGAGCAGTTAAAAGGAAGAACTCAGAAAAAATTCTTCTCTATTGATGAAAGTGAAAATTTAACGTATTTCCACTCGTTTGATGTTGACACTAATAAGAGTGCAACGATTGATGCCCTTGACATGACGCCAAGAGAAATTAATCGTGAAATCAGAGAGTTAATGGAAAAAGGTATTGGTGACATTACCGTTGATAACCCTATGTCAAGGCATGGCGTTGGCGTTGGTATCCTAAACAGACTTAACTTAACTTTTTCAGATAGCTTAGGCTACTTTGGATGTGGCTTGATTGACGGTCCTAACGTTCATATTAAAGGTCGTGTAGGCTGGTCTTGTGCTGAAAATATGATGGCGGGCACGGTTGTAATTGATAAAAATGCTGGATCTACTTTCGGCGCAGCTATTCGTGGCGGTGATCTTGTCTGCAAAGGTAGTGTTGGTGCTCGTACTGGTATTGATCAGAAGGGCGGCACAATTATTGTTGGCGGTAAGACGGGCGCATTTTCTGGATTCATGATGCAGCGAGGCAGGATGATTGTTCTAGGTGATGCTGGAATGAACTTAGGTGACTCAATGTATGACGGCACTATTTATGTCGGCGGTGAGGTTGAGGAGTTAGGCGTTGACTGTGTTCAAGCGGATATGACAGAGCTTGATGTTCGTTACTTAACAGAGAAATTAGCGCTTTATGGTATGAAGACTCCTAGAGGCGTTGAAAAAATGCAAAAGCATACTTCTGGAAAAATGTTATGGAACTACGCCAATTTAGAGCCGAACGAGAAAAAACTAATTCTTTAATCGTACATTTAACAAATTAAACAAAAGGAAATATTATGAGTGATTCAGATAACCATAGACTAGGTAAAAGTTTCATCTTCCCTAAAGCAGTGATGGATGATATTCACATCAAATCTGATTTGGGTAGATATAGAATGAGAGGATTTTCTCTATTTAAAAAAATTCCAACTTGGGATGATTTAACTTTTATGCCTGGAACGTTAACCCGTTTTGTTATTGAGGGTTATAGAGAGAAGTGTTTAACTAAAACAATTATTGGGCCAGAAGCTCCAAGACCATTAGAGCTAGACATTCCAATTTATATTACTGGTATGAGCTTTGGTGCTTTGAGTTATGAAGCTAAAACAGCTCTAGCTCGCGGTGCTACGATGGCTGGAACTGCTACGTGTTCTGGTGAAGGAGGAATGATTCCTGATGAGAGACGCTATTCAAGTAAATGGTTTTATCAGTGTATTCAGTCTCGTTATGGCTTTAACCCACAGCATTTGCGCTTAGCAGATAGTGTTGAGTTTTTTATCGGACAAGGTTGTAAGGTTGGCTTAGGTGGACATCTAATGGGCCAAAAAGTTACGGATCAGGTTGCTGAAATGCGCTCTTTACCAGCCGGTATTGATCAACGTTCTCCTGCGAGACACCCAGACTGGCTTGGGCCAGATGATTTGGCGCTAAAAATTGAAGAGATTCGTGAAGCGACAGATGGTCAGATTCCTATCCAACTGAAACTTGGTGCTGCGCGTGTATACGATGACGTTCGTATGGCCGCCAAAACTGGTTGTGATAGTATTTATATTGATGGAATGGAAGGCGGAACTGCAGCGGGACCGCATATTGCTACAGAAGAAACTGGAGTTCCAGGAATTGCGGCAATTCGTCAGGCTCGAAGAGCGATTGATGATGTTGGTATGAGCGGAAGAATATCTTTAGTTTATGCTGGTGGTATTCGGAATGGTGGTGACGTTGCTAAAGCGGTTGCGCTAGGCGCTGATGCGGTTGCGATTGGTCACTCATCACTTATGGCGCTTAACTGTAATAGAGACATTCCTGAGGCTGATTACGAAGCTGAAATGGGCGTTAAAGCTGGTGAATGTTATCACTGTCATACTGGGCGCTGTCCGGTTGGTGTTGCGACTCAAGATCCTGAGCTTAGAAAGCGTCTTGATCCAGATGAAGCATCCGAGCGTGTATATAACTTCCTGCATACACTAGCAATCGAAACTCAAATGATGGCTCGAGCTTGTGGAAAGACAAATATACACTCACTAGAGCCAGAAGATTTAGCGGCTCTTACTATGGAGGCTTCAGCTTGTGCACAAGTTCCTATTGCAGGTTCACAGCACACGGTTGGTCGTCCAGATATGACACGTTTTTAAGATAAGGAGTTATTATGAGTAAAAATGAAGAAACATTTGTAGTTGGTGCTGACGGCTTAGATACCGATCGCGAGCAAATGATTGGTCAACATATTGGTTATCGATATGATGTAAACCTTGTTCCTGATCTTAAGTTTATAACACCTTTTTTACAAAAATACATTGAAAAAATGGGCTGGAAAGATCTTAACTGGTTAGAAGATATTCATATGGGTTATGAGGGTGATCAGGCTGCTGTTTTTGATAGAAATATTAATGGCTGGGTTACTATTCCAGACAATATTAAACTTCCAAATAATCAGCAAGAGCGAGACATGATTGCTCGCGAACTATTGGTTAAGTTTCAAATGTCAGAAAACCACCCAATGGTTGACCTTAATAACGCTTACCGTAAATTCTAACTACTGTAAGTTATTTCTAAAGGGGTTGGTTTAGAGCAAGACTCTAAATCTTAACTCCTTAGTTTGTCGGCATTCCACCCCCTGGAGTGCCGTATAAACTATTTTTTTAGTTTGTAATTTATTTCATTGACACATGAATTTTTTCAAATTGACCTATAAATTATTCTATGTATACTCAAATACTTGTTAACTTGGTTTACTAAATGAGAGTTTCTAATATTAAATACAGTGGAAATTGTGAGACTTACCAAATACTCGGTGGTGAGGCTGTTTCTATTGACTTAAAAATTGGGGATTCAGTAGAAATAGTTGATGTAGAGGGAGATCAGCAGTGCAGTGTTCTTGCCTTTGACTCTAAAAAATCATCCGTATTGTCAGCTTTAACTTGGAATACAAAACCAAAAAGTAGGGCGTCTGAAATAAACCCAGTGGATTGCTCGGATATGCTCAAGGCAATTCTAGAGTATAACCAAATAGACTCCAAAAAACTAAATGGAACTGAGCTTTTTTCATCCTCAAATCCAGCAGATTCACGCCAATCTTTTGATATTAAAAATGATACCTTATGCGTATTTGATGCTAAAGGTGGACCAATGATAGTAGATAAACAAAACTCACCAACTGAGATTTTGATTAATGTGTCTCGATCAAATCCATCAAACCCATCTGAGAGACTTCCTGAGCCTCTTGCCAAGTCATCTAAAGAGATTCGGATAAATAATAGCTCTGCAGTTGCTTATAAAGTAAAGGCCGGCGAGTACATTCAAATTATTGATGTTGAGGGTCAGCAATGCTCAGACTTTCAAGCATTTTTGCAGGAAGATTTAAAAAATAATTTAGAGCTTTGCCTTGATCCAACGGTTACAAGGTCGCAGATGTTGGCAAGTTACCCAGCACCGGGGACTCATGATAAGTTCTACAATCAAAACTCTGCACCACTAGTTGAGGTAATTCAAGACACCGTATGTAGGCATGACACTTTTGGCCTTGCATGCAATGCCAAGTATTATGATGATAGAGGGTTTCCTGGTCATATTAGTTGTACTGATAATTTTAATAACTCTCTTTCTAAATACGGAGTTACGCCACGACAAAATTGGGCAGCAGTTAATCTCTTTTTTAATACTGCAATTGAAGAGTGTCATACATTAAGCTCAGATGTTTCTTGGTCAAGACCTGGCGATTATGTATTATTTAGAGCAGTTGATGATCTAGTTTGCGTTTCATCAGCTTGTCCAGACGATACAACTTCTGCAAATGGATGGAATCCAACGGATATACATGTTAGGATTTACGATAAATCTAATACTTTCTCATCGGCGACGGCTTTTAGGCCTGATCCACAATCAATACCGACTATGACTAAAGAAACTGGCTTTCATAAAAATACCTCTAAGCTAACTAAAAACTTTGATAACTATAATGGTTATTGGTTGCCACTTGAATACACTAATTTAGGTGCAATTAAAGAGTATTGGCAGTGCCGTGAAGGCGTTGCAATGATAGATCTTGCTCCTCTTAGAAAGTTTGAAGTTTACGGTCAGGATGCTGAGGCATTAATGCAATTCGCTATTACGAAAGATGTTCGAAAGCTTGCTATTGGCCAGGTTGTCTATTCTGCCATGTGCTATGACAATGGCTGTATGGTGGATGATGGTACGCTTTTTCGTCTTGATGAAAATAATTTCAGGTGGATCGGTGGATCAGATGATGGTGGAAAATTACTTAGAAAAATTGCAGATGAAAAGGGGTTTGATGTTCGCGTTAAATCCTCCACTGACCAGCTTCATAATGTTGCTGTTCAGGGTCCAAAGAGTCGCGAAACTTTAGAGAAAATTATTTGGACTCCAAAACTACAAACGAGCCTTGAAGATCTTAAATGGTTCCGTTTTACTATTGGTCGAATTGGCGGCGAGACTGGAATTCCTGTTATGGTTTCTAGAACTGGATATTCGGGCGAGCTTGGGTATGAAGTTTTTGCCCATCCGAAAGATTGTGAATCTGTTTGGGATTCAATTGCAGAGGCTGGAGAAGAATTTGGTATATGCCCTCTAGGGTTAAATGCTCTTGATATGCTAAGAATAGAGGCAGGTTTAATTTTTGCTGGTTATGAATTCTGTGATCAAACTGACCCATTTGAAGCCGGCATTGCGTTTACGGTTCCACTCAAAACAAAAGAGGATGATTTTTCTGGTAAAGAATCATTAATTCTTCGTAAGAATTCACCACAGAGAGTTCTAGTTGGGTTAGAATTATCTACAAATGAAGTTGCGCTCCATGGTGATGGGGTGTATATTGGTAAACAACAAGTAGGAATAATTACAAGTGCAACACGTTCTCCAATATTAAAAAAGAACATTGCGCTTTGTAGAATTTCAGTTTCAGAGTCAGAAATTGACAATGAAGTTGAGGTAGGAAAATTAGATGGACATCAAAAGCGACTTGCTGCTAAAGTGGTTCGCTTTCCGTTTTATGACCCTGAGAAAACTCGAGTTAGGATGTAAGTTTTACTCAGGCAAAAGAACAATCTTAAATCAGAAATTTGGCTTAAGAATGTAAGGATGGTTTTGATAACAAATTTTTGTTTAAAAAGTCATTTTTTAAGTTAGATATTGTCAATGTTTTGAATAATATTTAATGAAACTATAAAAGGAGAAATACATGAATAAGTTTACAAGTAAAGTGGCTACAGCTGCTTTAACGATGACTTTAGCTTCTGTATCGGGTCAGGCTCTTGCAGCTGACTCTTCGAGGCCAATTGTCATTCCAACACACAACTGGGACAGTCAAATTACGATGGCCTATGTTATTGGTGGTATTTTTGAAAGTATGGGTAATAACGTTGAATACGTTCCTGCTGATACTCAAGGAGTATATGAATCTATCCGTAATGGTGACGTAACAATCTCTCACGAGGTTTGGCAGTCTACTTTTGGTGCTTCATTCTATGCTGCTATGGCTAAAGGTGGCATAATTGATGCTGGTACTCATGATGCGTTGACTCTTGAAGAGGTTGGAGTGCCACAGTGGGTGATTGATCAAAACTTATGCCCAGGTCTTCCAAGCTACGAAGCTCTTAAAGGCTGTGTAGATGTTTTTGCAACAGTTGATTCAGACGGAAAAGGTCGAATTTTAGAAGGTCCTCAAAGCTGGCATGGTGATGTTTATCCTAACCGCGTAGCAGCACTTCTAGGTGATGATTGGGTGGTTAAGTTCGCTGGAACTGGTGCAGCTCTTTGGGCAGACCATGCGTCGGCTAAGTTAGAAGGACGTGCTACATTGACCTTCAACTGGACACCAAACTTTACAGATGCTGATGGCTTTGTTTTTATTGAATGGCCTGAGTATTTTCAAGGATGTAGAGTAGCAGATGGTGGAACTGGTGCTTGTGGATCACCGAAGGGTTGGTTGAAGAAGGCGGCGAACTATAAGTTCCCTAAAACTCATCCAGCGGCTTACACAGCATTCTCTCAAATATCATTCAACGCAGGACAAATTGGAACTATGTCGTTCCTTTCAAATCCTGAGCTTGGTGGTTTGACTCATCAAGAAGCAGCTACAAAATGGCTAGCTGACAATGAAGATGTTTGGATGCCGTGGACTTCAGCGGGAATGTAAGAAATACGCTTTTAGTCTAAAAATTCTCACCTAGGTAATACCTAGGTGAGTTAAAAAAGTACCTCCAAAACTATTTTTTAAAAGGCTTTACTAAACTCTTTTAGTTATTCAAGAGTATTGCAGTCTTAATTGAGTAGGAATGGGGGTATTATTTTGTCTGTTACATGTAACATTAATATCAAGGTAATAAAAGGAATAAATTATGACTTCTAAAGCACCTCAAACACAAAAAAATCAACCAGTTATAAAGTGTGAATCTGTTTATAAGATTTTTGGTGAGAATGCAGAGAAAATGCTTCAAAGCACTGAAGGTAAAGTTGATGCAAAGGTTTTTCAAGATGCAGGATGTGTGGTAGGGGTTAATAGTGCTTCTTTTGAGGTTTATGAAGGTGAAATGTTAGTAATTATGGGTTTATCTGGTTCGGGTAAATCAACACTACTTAGGTGTATTTCGAGATTAACTGATACCACTTCTGGAAAAATTTATATAGATGGTGAAGATCTTTTAGCTCTTAATAGTAAAGAATTGATTGAACTAAGAAGAAATAAAATGGGTATGGTTTTTCAAAGTTTTGCCTTACTTCCTCATAAGACTGTTTTAGAGAACATTGCCTTTCCTCTTCAAGTTAAAGGAAGTAGCACTAATGACAGTATCAAAAGAGCAATGGAGATGGTTGAGCTTGTTGGTCTTTCTGGGCGAGAAAATTATTTTCCTAGAGAGTTATCTGGTGGGCAGCAGCAAAGAGTTGGAATTGCGCGCTCATTAGCAGTTGAGCCTGATATTTGGTTCTTGGATGAACCTTTTTCAGCTTTAGATCCATTAATACGTAAAGAGATGCAGGATGAGTTTTTGAGGCTTCAGAGTCTATTAAACAAGACTATTTTATTTGTAACCCATGACTTTCATGAAGCACTTCGTCTTGCTGATCGAATTGCTATTATGAAAGATGGCATTATTGAACAGCTAGATACTCCTGCCAATATAGTTCTAAACCCTGCGACTGATTATGTTAGAAAATTTACTGAAGAAGTACCTAGGGAAAAAGTTTTAAAGATTGAATCAGTTATGGATCCATTTGAAGGTGAGCAGGATTTAAGTGACCTTCAAGTTTCTAAAGATGCAATCATTGAAACTGTTGCAGAAGAGGTGTTAAGTCAACAAAAACCAGTTGCTGTTTTAGATAAAGAAGGAAAAATTGTTGGAGTTTTAAACTGCTCTACAATACTTCATATTCTCTTTGGTGACCGTCTAGCTAAAAATAATAACGACTAACTGATGGAATATCTATCAAAGCACCCTAAATTAATACAAATAGGTATTGTTCTATTTGGTTTTGTTGTGCTTGTTTTAATGACGGGCCAATACAGTGAAATTATTGACTCTAGAGATGGTTTTATTAAGGCCGTTGATAGGGGTGAAATAATTCCTGTTACAGGGCTTTCTGAATCTATTAGTATGATACTAAGTGGACAGTTACCGCCTCAGTTTGTGCGCATACCTGAGTTAAATTTTTTGAACCCAGTAGTTAATAATTCTATAGTCTATATATTTATATCATTTTTAATTGGAGCTGGATTAATATTTAATAGTTTCAATATATTAAATAAATTAATCCAACATTCAATTTTTGATTGGTTTAAAAACAATTGGACTAAATTACTCCTATATGTACCTATCTCTATTTTTGGTGGATTATTTATAGCTCCAAGCCTAATATCTTGGTTTTTTGGTGAGCCAGAGTCGACTAGCTTCTGGGAGCTCCCAAGAGTTGTTACTGAATTTGCGAATTTTTTGATGTATGAATGGTTTCCAATTCAAATTTATGACCCAGATATTGAAGAGTTTGAAGATTCAGCTTTAATATTTGAAATCTCAAGGGGTGTCTCTGCATCTTTACTTTTTGCAATAAATTTGGTACGAGAGGTTCTTTTGGGCGGAGTTAAAACGATTGTAACTTTTACAAGCTGGGACTGGATTGATGAAAATCCATGGGCAGTTTGGCCGGCACTTCCTTGGACTGTTATTTGTGCAGGAGGAGCGCTTCTTGGTTATGCTCTTCAGGGAAGAGGCCTTGCGATATTAGTAGCTTTTTCAACAATTTACATTTCTGTTTTTGGTCAATGGGAGCCATCTATGCAAACACTCTCATTGGTGTTAATTGCTGCGCCAGTTTCTATTATTATTGGATTACTTCTTGGAGTTTGGTCATTTAAAAGTCGAGCAGTTGAATCAGCACTAGCGCCTCTTCTTAACATAGCTCAAACGATGCCCCACTTTTCATATCTTATTCCAGTCATGGTATTCTTTGGAATTGGCGATCAGGCTGGTGCTATTGCCACAATTATCTTTGCAACGCCGCCGATGATTCGTCTAACTCTTTTAGGGCTCAAAAAAGTTTCACCAGAAGTCATAGATGCCGGCATGATGAGTGGATGTCACAATTATCAACTCATGTACAAAGTTTTAATTCCTACTGCAAGGCGGGATATTTTAATTGGTATAAATCAAGTAATCATGCAGTGTTTAGCAATGGCAGTGATAGCATCATTTATTGGCGCAAAGGGCTTAGGTTTTAATTTATTGACTGCACTAAATACTCTTGCTGTTGGAGTAGCATTAGAATTAGGCGTATGCATTGTTCTTATTGCTGTCGTTTTAGATAAATTGTCTTTAGCTTGGGCAAATAAACAAACTGATTATTTTGCCGACCTTCCGTTCATTCAAAAAAATAAGTGGTCCTTAATGTTTTTTGCAATTCTATTCTTTGGCGTATTTCTTTCCTTTATTGGTTCTATTTTGTTTGATGACGGTATCAATTATTTATATTTAATACCTCATAATCAGGGAGTAACTTTAGGACCAATATTTCAAGATGGAATTGATTGGTTTTTACAGGCTTTCTTTTTTTCATTGCAAGGTTTCAATAAATGGCTAATTATTGATGTACTTTTCCCTATGAGGGAGGCTTTTTTATCAATGCCTGTAATCTCAACATTCTTTTTAGTGATGGGAATTGGTTATATTGTTGGAGGAGTAAGATCTGCTCTCATAGTTGGCTCCTTTCTGCTGTTTATTGCACTATTAGAGTGGTGGGAAAGGGCCCTTATTACGACCTATATGGCAACTTTTGGAGTTATAGTTTCAGCCATTATTGGTATAACTGTTGGCACATTGTGTGCTCAAAGTAGAGCGGCTACAAAATTTATTTTGTTAGTTTGTGATACCTTTCAAACTTTTCCATCGTTTGTTTATTTGATACCGGTAATGATACTATTTGGAATAACTGATACTTCTGTTTTAATTGCTGTGATTGTGTATGCAACTATTCCAGCAACTCGTTATACAGTTGAAGGGCTTAATAGTGTTCCGCAAGACTTGCAAGATGCCGGATCAATGTCAGGAGTCAATAGAATGCAGAGATGGCTTAAAATTGAACTCCCATTAGCCTTCCCACATATTATGTTAGGAATTAACCAAACCGTCATTTTTGCTTTATTTATGGTTATTATTGGAGCTTTCATTGGGACTGAAGACTTAGGTCAGTACATTATTAAAGCTTTATCTGACAAACAGGGAATAGGTAATGGTTTGTTACTTGGATTTTGCGTTGCATCAATTGGACTTGCTGTTGACCATATAATTCAAACCTGGGCAACTAAAAGAAGAAAGTTATTAGGAATAGATTAACCTCCTTGTAAGAGAATTTAAAAGCTCTTTTTAAAAATTCAAACCTAATTGAAATTAATTACAAATTTAGCTGTCATTTACTACGATAATAGCACTTTTGTATTTACAAATCTGGAGAGTCGCATCGATGAAGATTATTGATGGCAAGCTTCTTGCTGAAAATCTTAGGAAAAATATTGCTAATGAAGTTAAGCAGTATTCTAGACCTCCTGGCCTAGCAGTCATTTTAGTTGGTGATGATGAGGCTTCTAAGGTTTATGTTAGAAATAAAGCTAAAGCTTGCGTTCAGGTTGGATTTTATTCAGACCAAATACATAAATCATCAAATATTACTCAAGAGGAATTATTGTCTGAAGTTAAAAGGCTGAATGAAAATAATAATATTGATGGCATCTTAGTTCAGCTTCCTTTGCCTGCTCACATTGATGCAAATGTAATAATTGAGTCGATTGTTCCCGAAAAAGACGTTGACGGCTTTAGTAGTGAAAATATTGGCAAGTTAAGTTTAAAGAAACCGTTCATTAGTCCCTGCACTCCAAGAGGCGTTATGAAAATGTTAGCCTCTATCAAGTGCGACTTAAGGGGTAAGGATTGCGTAGTCATTGGCGCCTCAAATATTGTTGGAAGGCCGATGGCAATGGAGTTTCTTAATGCTGGCGCTACAGTTCAAGTTTGCCACAAGGAGACTAAAGATATAAAGCTTAAAACTAAGTCAGCAGATGTTATTGTTGCTGCTGCTGGAGTGGCAAACCTAGTTAATGCTGACTGGATAAAAGAAGGCGCCGTTATTATTGATGTTGGTATTAATAGACTTGAAGATGGATCTTTGACGGGCGATGTGGATTATGAGTCTGTCAAAGGCATAGTCTCTGCTATCTCGCCTGTTCCAGGTGGAGTTGGTCCAATGACTATTGCAGTATTACTTGAAAATACTTTAACAGCCTACAAAGCAAGACTATAAATTAGCCTGCTGCTAAATCCTAAAATCTTTTAAAAGTTTAGCTACCCATTGATGGAAGCAGTGAGTAGCGCTATCCATTACTGGTGAGAATTTTCCGCCATCAAACATTAATCCATTCCTTCCGCGCTGCATTCCTTCCACAACGCCAGTATCTTCACTAAATACAGTTTTCCAAAAAGAGGCGTTAGAATCTATGAGTGTTTTAAGTTCTGGCATTTCAGAAGGATTTTTTGCATAATATAGTGAAACATGCTCAATTGTTTTATTAGTCGAGATGGGCTCTATAATTATTGAAAAAAAGTGATCCCTGTGAACTCCTAATAGTACATTTGGATATAAAGCAATGTACTCACTTTTGGTATTCCACTGTTCTGACAAGTTTTCAAAGTCTGGAAATACATTGCCATCTTCATTTTTAATTTGATTGTATACATGGGAGCCTTGGCCAGAGAAATGCCCCATCTCTTCGATATGGAAGTGATTCTCGATACTTGAGGTGACATTGAGCTCCGGGTGAACCCAAGGCAAGTGGTAGCTTTCACAGTAGTTTTCAACTGCAAGCTTCCAGTTAGTTTTAAGATTAAGAGTAAACGAAGATCCATCACCGCCATGATGAAGAGGAACGTCAAATTCAGACCATCTCTTAATTACTTTTGAAGCGTAATCTTTAAACTCTTTAGCATTATCAGATATATTTACAAAGATGATGTCTTGCCAAACTGTTGACCGAATTTTAAAGAGGCCTAGCTCTTCATTTTTAATCGATTCATGAGTATTTGAACCAGTACCACCCACCATTGGGGTTGCACACAAATCTCCATTAAGGTTGTAACACCAACTATGATATGGACAACTTATAACGCCTTTTATATTCGTCGGTTCTTCAATTAAAATCATTCCCCTGTGGCGACACGTATTTTGAAATACATGAATATCCCCATTTGAGTTTCTGACCAAAATTAAAGGCATACCAACGAAGGTCATTGGTATTACGTCGCCTGGGTTAGGTATGTCTTTTCCAGTACCAATTGCCGACCAATTATTAAACAAAATAGCTTTTTTTTCTTCTTCAAAAACTGCTTCACTTACGTAATGCTCATTTGGTAAGCCTTTTGCCTTATTGGTTGATGTTAGAACTGATTCTAAGTTACTAAGAGGGATTGAAGACATTCAAAAAAGCTATATAAAAAAAAGCTATGATACTATCTATTAAAAATAATTATTTTTAATAAAATTCTTACAAAAAATTGAATATATTTCAATAGATGAGTTTAAAAACTATGACTTTGAAATTAGAAAATCTCTTAGTATTTTGACATTTTCAGGAAGCAACTCTTCTTTGTCGCTCATAATGTATATCGCAGAGGGTGCAGGTATTGATGTGTCACCAAGGACAACTAGCTCACCACTATCAATCTTAGGTTTGCATAAATGCTTCCAGCCTAAAACTACTCCCATTCCATCAGAAGCAGCCTGAAGAGCTATCATATAGTTATTAACATGAGTCCCTGGTGAAATCTTTCCTTTGTAACCTAGGGCGTTAAACCACGAAAACCAATTGGACCAATTTTTATCTTTAGCTCTGAGGTGAATAAGAGGAGCCTGCGCTAAATCTTCAACAGAAGGGTTTGGAAATTCCTTAGCGAAGCTTGGGCTACATACTGGAACTAATTCATCTTGAAAAAGTGTATGTTTCTGGTTTGATTCATTTTCAACAAAACCGTAGCAAATTTTTAAATCAACAGCAATGCCTTTGGAGTCTGGGTTATCTGTTACATGCTGATTGACTGGAATTTCTGGGTGTTGTTTCCAAAATTCCGCTAAATGAGGTGGGAGCCAAAGAAAAGAGATTGCAGTAGTAGCACTAATAATTACTTCTTTATCTGTAGCAGAGCGTCTAAGATTTGCAAGCGTAGAAGAGATAGATGTAAAGCTGCTTTGAAGAACGGCAAATAAAGACTCACCGTGATCGGTTAAATTGTTTCCATGATGCTTCCTATCAAATAACGAAAGCCCAAGCTCAGTTTCTAAGAATTTAATTTGATGGCTAACCGCGCCTGGAGTAACTCCAAGCTCTTCAGCTGCGCCCTTGAAACTTCTATGACGAGCAGCAGTTTCAAAGGTTGCAAGAGAGGTTAGGGGCGGTAATTTATAGTATCTACGAGACATAATTGTTTCCTAAATGTTGAATCCAAGTATACTTACTTTTAGTATAAGTTGTGTTCAAAATGACCCTTTTTTGACTAAAGTAAAGTTAATATTTATATTTGAATAAGTCAGCGACTATTCAGTATATTGTTTTTATGCTATATTTGAGGCCTTATATTGCACAATTAGCAAAATATATTTAAAATAGAATACAATTGCAAAGTCTTAACGAAGTATAAATTTTAATTTTCAACAATCTTAGAATTATTTTCACTTTGGTTTGAATTTTTTAACTACTCATCGCTTTCAATTTAAAGATAATAATGATAATTAAAAACTAGATTTTATTTAAATTTAAGATTTTATTTCTATAAACATATATCACAAGGAGATTAATATGTCTTTACCAAGTCAAGCCGAGTTCGTTATTGCCGGTGCAGGAATTCATGGATTATCAACTGCATGGAGATTGGCTGAACGCCTAACTGAAAATGGTGAAAGTGTTAATGGTCGTATTGTAATAATTGATAAGGCAGATAGAATTGCAGCCGGGGCAACTGGAATTGCTTGCGGCGTTGTCCGCAATAACTATTTTCAACCTGCAATGAGAAAATTAATGGCCCACTCAGTAAGTATTTGGGAAAGTGACCCAGAGGCATTTAGTTATCATGCAAACGGTTATATGCAAATTTCATGTGAAAAAATGCGCGAAGATGTTAAGCAAATTCATACTGAACAAGCTGCAATAGGATACGAAAGTGTCTTTATTGAAGGTGAGGAAGAGTCTCGAAATTATATGCTTGAAATGTTTGATGATTGGCAAGCCAAAGGAATCACATCGGTTCTTCATGAGAAGCCAGGAGGATATGCCAACAACGTTAAAGCGATGGAGGGCCTTTCTAAAAAAGTATTAGATCTAGGCGTTACTGTGGTTCTTGAGACTGAAATAACCGGCTTTGTTTCTAATGGCCATGGCCAAAGGGTTACTGCAGTTGAGACGAGTAAAGGAACAATTCAGTGCGACAATTTAATAATTGGAGCTGGACCCTGGGTTCGTGATTTTTGGAATATGCTAGGACTTCCTAGTCAAATTGAATTAAAGGATCTTGAGGGTGAAGTTCATCCAGACATTGATATGTGGCGTTTTTGGCAGTTGGAGGAGGGTGTTTTAGAAATTCCACCCGAAACTTTAATAACCAATGACGGTAAAATTCCACCAGTGCTTCATGTTGACACGGATGCTCCTTTATATTCGACTGTTGATGGTTCATTAATTACGGATCAATTGTGGGGCATTTACTATAAACCTGATTGGGGTTTTGGTGGGATACAGGGGGGCGCTTCTCCATATACAGTTGATACCCCTGTAAATGAAGTCGCTATTGATCCATATGGCCCTGAAAGTAAAGAATTTACAGCAAGTAAAGATTTCCCTGAGATGTGGGTTTCTGCTCTTGCACATTGCCATAAAAGATTTGAAGGTATGATGCCTCATTACCATAAAGAGCCATCGGGTGGTATTGGCTGCTTTACCCCTGACAGCTTTCCTGTCATTGATACTTATAATGAAAATGTAACGATTATTGCGGATAGCAATCACGGATATAAAATGTTAGGCGTTGGCTGTCTAGTAGCTGAAGAATTATTAGGTGAAAAGCAAGAACTCCTCGAGCCTTTTAGGTTTAGCCGCTTTAAAGCTGGAAAACTTCATCCAGTATCTAATAGTCCTTATCCTTGGAGTTAAAAAAGTGAGTAAAACACGTTATTCTGGTTTTAAGGTCCTTAAAGAAGCGCTGACTGGTCACAAAGGCTGGAAGCCAACTTGGCGTGATGCTGAGCCTAAGGCTGGTGGCTATGATGTTGTCATTGTCGGTGGGGGTGGTCACGGTTTAGCGACTGCTTTTTATTTAGCAAAAAATCATGGTATTACGAATGTTGCTGTTGTTGAAAAAGGCTGGATAGGTGGTGGTAATGTGGGAAGGAATACTACTATTATTAGGTCAAATTATTTGCTACCAGGTAACGAGCCTTTTTACGAATTCTCAATGAAGCTTTGGGAAAATCTTGAGCAAGATTTAAACTATAACGCTATGGTGTCACAGCGCGGTATTATGAATCTAATTCATTCAGACGCTCAGCGTGATGCATTTATCAGAAGAGGTAACGGCATGTTGTTCGCGGACGCGGGTTGTGAATTTATAGAAGCAAAAGAAGTAAAAGAAAGATACCCATTTTTAGATATGGATAACCCAAGATTTCCAATTAAAGCAGCTTTAGCACAACCTCGTGGGGGCACTGTACGTCATGATGCTGTTGCCTGGGGATACGCAAGAGGTGCAAGTGATCTTGGAGTAGATATTATTCAAAATTGCGAAGTCACAGGTTTTAATATTGAAAATGGAAAATGTTTGGGCGTTCAAACAACTAAAGGTGAAATTAAGGCTGGGAGAGTTGGTGTTTGCGTTGCAGGTTCGTCTGGAAGAGTGATGGCGAAAGCTGGAATTAAACTGCCTATTGAAAGTCATGTTCTTCAAGCTTTTGTAACTGAAGGCCTTAAGCCAGTAATGGATAATGTAATTACTTTTGGTGCTGGACACTTTTATTGCTCACAGTCTGACAAAGGTGGCCTTGTCTTTGGCGGTGATATTGATGGTTATAACACCTATGCTCAGAGAGGAAATTTACCTGTTGTAGAGGATGTTTGCTCTGGCGGAATGGCTATTATGCCTATGATAGGACGCGCTAGATTACTTAGAATGTGGGGAGGGGTTATGGACATGTCAATGGACGGCTCTCCATTTATAGACAGTACTGAAATTGATGAATTATTTTTTAATGGTGGTTGGTGTTATGGTGGCTTTAAAGCGACACCTGCGAGTGGATACTGCTATGCACACTTGCTGGCAACGAATTCCCCACATGAAGTAGCAACAGCATACAAACTTGATCGATTTAGGCGTGGCGCAATGATTGATGAGAAGGGTGTTGGCGCTCAACCAAATCTGCATTAGGAGGACATAATATGATAATAAATCACCCGTTACTTGGTCCTCGTGATTCTGAAGAATTTGTTTACTTAGGCGCTGCTGACCTTATAAATCGCCCGAATAATTGGGAGCAAGATGCATCCGCTGAAGACTTTTACCAATACCAGTATATTCGAGAAAATATTGCTGGTGATCATCGTGAGCTCTGGTACCACGAGCAGGGTGATCAGTCTTGGCTAGTTGTCACTAGAAACACTTTATCACACGAGATTATTAATGTTGAGTTAGCTCAAGATGTCTCAAGAGGAATAGGTAGAGGCAAATGAGTCAAATGAATAGAATAAAGGGTGGCTTAGTAAATCAAAAAAAATCTATAAGCTTTACTTTTAACGGTCAAATACTAACTGGTTTTGAAGGTGATACGCTTGCATCAGCCTTGCTCGCAAATAATAAAAAACTGGTTGGTCGCTCTTTTAAATACCATCGTCCACGCGGCATAGTTACTGCCGGCTCTGAGGAGCCAAATGCAATCATGGAGATTGGCAATGGTGCCTATAAAGAGCCAAACACTAAGGCAACTATTACGCAGCTATATAATGGATTAGAGGCAAACAGTCAAAACCATCGAGGTCCTTTAGGCTTTGATCTTATGGCTATCACAGATTTTTTATCCCCACTTCTTGGCGCTGGTTTTTATTACAAAACTTTTATGTGGCCTAAAGCCTTTTGGGAAAAGTTTTATGAGCCTGCAATTCGAAATGCTGCCGGACTAGGAACTCTTTCAACTGAGGCAGATCCTGACACTTACGATAAAGGTTTTCGCTATTGTGATATTCTAATTATTGGCGCTGGCGCAACAGGTTTGTCTGCGGCCATTACAGCTGCTAGTTCTGGCGCAAAAGTAATTCTTGCCGACGAAGACTTTTTAATGGGCGGAAGACTCAACACCGAATCTATAAAAATTGATGGTGGCTCTGGAAGTAAGTGGGCAAAAGATACGGTTGCCGCATTGAGTACTATGGAAAACGTTACATTGATGTCAGATACGACTATTTTTGGTGTTTATGATCACGGTATATATGGTGCAATTGAAAATAGGTCTTCAGAGGCAAGAGAAGATAAAGATAAGCCTCGCCAGGTTAATTGGAGAATTTATGCCAAACGCTCAATTCTTTGTGCCGGAGCAATTGAAAGGTCGATAGCTTTTGGAAATAATGATCGTCCCGGCATAATGCTTGCAAGCGCTGTTAGATCGTATGCAAATAGATTTGCAGTTGCAACAGGCGATAAAGTTTCGGTCTATACTAACAATGATGATGGTTGGACTACTGCAAGAGATCTAGTTTTAAAAAATGTTAGAGTTGTCGCTGTAATTGATTCGCGTTCGATTAGTCCTGTATTAAGAGTGCCAGGTGCTGAAATTTTTATGGGCACAGACGTTGTTGACACTAAGGGCCGAAGAGCGCTTAAATCAATAAAGCTTTCTAATGGAAAAACAATAGATACGGATTGTCTAGCTGTCTCGGGCGGATGGAATCCAAACTTACATTTAACTTGTCATCACCGCGGAATTCCAAAGTGGAATGGTGAGATTGCTTCTTTTATTCCAGATAAAGCAAATCCTCCTGGTATGACAGTTGCGGGTCGCGCAAAAGGAACAATGGTTCTTTCTGATGCAATTATTGAAGGCCACAATGAAGGCGCATCTGTCGCTTCAGATCTTGGCTACAAAGTCAAAAAATCAGACCCATCTGAAACTCCTAGCGTTTCATATAGCGTAACTGCAAACTGGGGCGTTCCAAGTGGCAAAAATCGCGCTTGGGTTGACCTTCAAAACGACGTCACTGCAAAAGATATTAAACTTGCAAACCAAGAGGGATTTAAATCAGTTGAGCACGTTAAGCGCTATACAACCTTAGGCATGGCAACAGACCAAGGTAAAACTGCCAACGTTCTTGGAATTGGTATTATGGCCGATAACATGGGTCAAACTATTGAGGAGACTGGAACTACAATATTCAGGCCTCCATATTCACCTGTTGCTATTGGAGCATTTGCTGGAAGAAGGCGTGGTATGGAATTTTATCCAACGCGATATACGCCAAGTCATAAATGGTCTGTCGAGCAGAATGCTATTTTTGTCGAGGTAGGAATGTGGTATCGCTCACAATGGTTTCCACTTCCAGGTGAGACTCATTGGCGTGAATCTGTTGATCGTGAAGTAAAACAAACAAGAGCATCGGTAGGTATTTGTGATGTTACAACTCTAGGTAAGATTGATATTAAAGGTTTCGACGTTTCAGAGTTTTTAAATAAGGTCTATGTAAATGCTTTTGCAAAAGTACCAGTTGGCAAAACGCGTTACGGCTTAATGCTGCGTGAAGATGGCATGGTAATGGATGACGGAACAACTGCAAGGCTCTCTGAAAATCATTTTGTAATGACTACCACTACTGCAAATGCAGTAAACGTTTATCGTCATTTACAGTTTTGTCATCAGTGTTTATGGCCCGATCTTGACGTTCATATGATCTCAGTTACTGAGCAGTTTGCACAGTATGCAGTTGCTGGCCCAAACTCTCGTAAATTACTTCAAAAAGTAATTGATTCTGATTGTGATATTTCAAATGAAGCATTTCCTTATATGGCTGCAGGTGAAATTACAGTTTGCGGTGGAATACCTGCAAGGCTTTTTAGAATTTCATTTTCAGGTGAACTGGCGTATGAAATTGCAGTTCAAACTCGCTATGGCGATTCACTTATGAGAGTCCTAATGGAAGCGGGTGAAGAGTTTAATGTTGTGCCTTACGGAACTGAGGCTTTAGGCGTAATGCGAATTGAAAAAGGACATGCAGCTGGCCCAGAGCTTAACGGACAAACTAGTGCATATGACCTAGGAATGGGCGGCATGGTTTCTGGGAAGAAAGATTTTATTGGCTATAAGCTTGGATTGCGTGAAGACCTCCTTCGTGACGATCGAATGCAGATGGTTGGCTTTAAGCCAGTTAATACTCAAGATCTTCTCCAAGCCGGATCTCATCTTCTTAATTTAAGAGATAAGCCATCTACTGAAACAGATCAAGGTTGGATTTCATCTTGCATTTATTCACCAATATTAGGTCACTATATTGGTATAGGTTTTATTAAGAGCGGACATAGCCGTAAAGGCGAGTTCGTCCGAGCAGTTGATTTAGTGAGGGGCAATGATATTGAGGTTGAGATATGCAGCCCTCACTTTGTTGATCCAGAAGGAGAACGTTTACGTGTCTGATTATGAATTAGTAGTAGAATCCGCACTTGATGGTGCTGAGCATGAGTTTAAGGGAGTAACTGTCTCAGAAGTTATTGGTAAATCATTGGTTATGATTGCATTACCAAGACCAAAATTTAAAGAGATTGAGTCTTCAATGATAAAATCTTGCGGCTTAGCATTGCCTGAAATGGAGCATTCAACTCAATCTAAAGACTCCTCCATAGTGCTTTGGCGTTTACAGAAAAACCAAGTTCTAGCCTATTTTTCTTACGAAGGGAATGATGCAGAAGTAAATATTGCAAACAGATTAAATGCTCCTGCTTACTATACTGATCAATCTGATACATGGGCGATGATAAGAGTAAGTGGGCCAAGAAGTAGGGATGTTTTGGAGCGAATTTGTCCAATCGATCTTAGTAAAAATGTATTTTCTGTTGGTAATGTCTCTAGGACTATTATGGAGCATATAGGAACCATAATTCATAGAGATGATGAGGATTCTTATGTTCTTCTAACAATGCGATCTTTCGGAATTTCAATGCTTCATGCTATTGAAGTATCAGCGAAGAATGTTTTGTAAAAAAAATAACCCTATAAGCCATCCTTCTTGCTCAAAGAACATTCGTAGTAAAATTTAAGTTTCTAAGCGATAACGGTTGCCTGGATGGGTTAATCGGCTAAAGGTAACTGGTATATTGTCACTCCAAGTCACTCTAGAAATTAAAATACAAGGCATTTGAGGTTTAATTTGTAAGTATTTTGCAGTCATTTTATCTGCAGCAATAGCTTCAACAATATGCTGGGCTCCAGACAGAGGTAGTATTTTTTTTAAGTAGTGATTTGCTGTTACTTTCCCAAGGTCAATATCTAAATAGCCAGGAGCCGACTCTTTATTGATATAACGCTCTTCTAATTGAATAGGCTGGTCATTTTCAAAATGCAGAACTAGTGAATAGAATATGTGTGACTCAGACTTGAGACTAAGGTGATGGCAAGCCTGTAATGGCGCAATAATTTCTTTTTGTTGATGGACTTCAGAATGAAAGCTATTGCCACGAGATTTGACCTCTTTTGCAATGTCTCTAATCTGCAAGGCAGATTTAATGGGTTTGTTTTCGTTAACAAAGGTACCTAGCCCTTGAATACGGTACAAGATGCCTTCTTCAGTAAGCTCCCTTAGCGCGCGATTAGCTGTCATGCGGCTAATTCCAAACTGCTCACAAAGTTTGTTTTCAGAAGGTACTTGACTGTGTTCAAGCCATTGTTGGGTATTTATTCCATCAATAATATGACGCTTTAGGGTTTGGTAATGGGGAATATTTTCTGGCATATTTCTATTATACGCAACCCATTCAAAAATGATTGTCTATACTTGTATATACAAGTATACTTTGGTTGTATAGTTAATTTAATAGAAGGCGAAATAATGATTAAAGCACCACATGGCAGTAAATTGAGTTGTAAAGGCTGGCATCAAGAAGCCGCTATGCGGATGTTGATGAATAATTTAGATCCTGATGTGGCAGAACACCCAGAAGACCTTATTGTTTATGGAGGTAACGGAAAGGCTGCTCGTAATTGGGATTGTTATCATAAAATTATATCAACATTACAAAGACTAGAAAATAATGAAACACTTTTAATTCAGTCTGGTAAGCCTGTTGGCGTTTTTAGAACGCACGAAGAATCACCTCGAGTTATTATTGCAAACTCTCACCTGGTGCCTAGATGGGGGACTTGGGATAAGTTTCGAGAATATGAACAAGCTGGCTTAACCATGTATGGGCAAATGACAGCTGGTTCATGGATATATATTGGCTCCCAAGGTATTTTACAAGGCACTTATGAGACTTTTGCCGAGTGCGCTAAACAAAACTTTGGAGGCGATTTAGTGGGTCGATTGGTTGTAACAGCAGGTCTTGGCGGCATGGGTGGAGCTCAACCACTGGCTGCAACCATGAATGGTGCTTCTTGCTTAGTAATTGAAGTGGATGAGACTCGTGCACAGAAGCGCTTAGAGAAAGGATATATTGATGAAATATGTTACAACCTAGATGAGGCCTTAGAAAAAGCACTTAAAGCAAAAGAGCAAAAACAGCCTTTATCGGTAGCTATTGTTGCCAATGTTGCGGATGTTTTGCCAGAAATGCTAAAACGAGGCATTATTCCAGATGTGTTGACAGATCAAACATCTGCCCATGACTTGCTATTGGGCTATCTTCCATCAGGATATGGCGTTAAAGAGGCTGAAGAATTTCGCACTAAAGATTCAAAGGGTTACCAAGAAGCTGTATTGGATTCAATGCAAGTGCATATAGGCGCGATGCTTGAGATGCAAAAACAAGGCGCCATTACTTTTGATTATGGCAACAATATACGAGGCCAGGTCGCTGATCACCGAGGAATGAGTGAGGCTTTTAATATTAAAGGATTTGTACCACTCTACATTCGCCCTTTGTTTTGTGAAGGCTCTGGACCTTTTAGATGGGCTGCACTTTCAGGCGACCCTAAAGACATTCATGTGACCGATAAGGCGATTTTAGAGACTTTTCCACAAAATGAATCTCTTGCTAAGTGGATTCACAAGGCACAAAATCAGGTTCAATTTCAAGGCCTTCCCGCCAGAATTTGTTGGCTTAAGTATGGAGAGCGAGAGGAAATGGGGCTTAAATTTAATTGGCTAGTCAAAAAAGGAAAGGTTGCTGCACCAATTGTAATTGGTAGAGATCACCTAGATTGTGGATCAGTTGCGTCACCAAACCGTGAAACAGAAGGTATGAAGGACGGCTCAGATGCTATTGCAGACTGGCCACTACTAAATGCTATGCTTAATACTGCTTGCGGTGCTAGCTGGGTTTCTATTCATCATGGTGGCGGCGTGGGTATTGGTTATTCAATCCATTCTGGCATGGTGAGTGTTGCTGACGGAACTGCAATGGCTGACCGCAGATTATCACGAGTTCTTTCAGCAGATCCAGGAACTGGTGTGATGCGTCATGCAGATGCAGGTTATGATGTTGCTATTAAAACTGCGAAAAACAAAGGCGTTGATTTGCCAATGATAGGGTGAAAAATTGATTACTTTAGATAATATTTATGAGAATCTTGAGCGAACAATTGATGCGCTATATCATGATAAGAGTGCACTAGAAAAATCACGCGCTATAGTTGATCGCGTGCTTGATGATGGCAATAGTTATTACGGAATAAATACTGGGTTTGGTTTTTTAGCAAATAAAAAAATTGACGCAGAGCAGCTGGAAAAATTACAGCATAACTTGTTATTAAGTCATGCTGTTGGTCTCGGGGATTCTATACCAAAAAATATTACTAAGTTAATGTTACAACTTAAAATTGTTGCTCTTAGTTTGGGTTATTCAGGTGTTTCAGTTGAGGTTGTAGAGCGTCTCATGTTATTTTTGAAAAATGACTGGATACCAGTTGTACCTAGCAAAGGTAGTTTAGGTGCTTCGGGAGATTTAGCTCCTTTGGCGCATTTAGCACTGCCATTATTGGGAAAGGGCTACTTTTGGAGTAATAAAGACAACAAGCAGCTTAAGGCAAAAACTGTCCTTAAAAATGCAAATTTAGAGCCAATTAATCTTAAGGCAAAGGATGGTCTTGCTCTTATTAATGGCACCCAAATGATGACAGCCTATGGCGCCCATATTTTGGAGAGAGCTAACAGCTTATTAAAAAATGCCGATATTTTAGCGGCTATTTCTTTAGAGGCATTGATGGGAAGTGCTCGTCCTTTTGATGAGCGTATTCAAGCTATAAGACCTCATCCAGGGCAAAAAGCTGTAGCTTCCAATATGCGCCTACTGCTAACCGACTCAGCAATATTGGAAAGCCATAAAAATTGTGATAAAGTGCAAGATCCTTATTCACTTCGCTGTATTCCTCAAGTGCATGGGGCTACTCGTGATTTATTAGAGTACGCATCTGGCGTAATTGAGCGAGAACTTAATTCGGTAACGGACAATCCTTTGGTTTTTAGTGATGGCGACATAATCAGTGGAGGTAATTTTCATGGTCAGCCATTAGCTCTTGCGATGGACTCTGCGGCTATTGCAATAGCTGAGATTGCTAGTATTGCAGAGCGTCGGATTTATTTATTATTGCGGGGTCTTGATGGACTCCCAACTGTATTAGTCAATGATTCTGGCATCAATTCAGGCTTTATGATTCCGCAATATACAGCAGCCTCTTTGGTTTCTCACAACAAGGTTCTTTGCCACCCGGCCTCAGTGGATTCTATACCCTCATGCTTAGGGCAGGAAGATCATGTGAGTATGGGGAGTATTTCTGCTATTAAGTTATTGGAGGTTTTAAATAATGTTGAGCAGGTATTGGCAATTGAAGCTTTTACTGCAGCTCAAGCACTTGATTTTCGTAAACCTTTAAAAGCTGGCAGGGGAGTTGAAGTAGCGCATCAGGAGATTCGCAAAAGAGTATCTCATAAAGATGCAGATGAGTTTTTTGGAGATGATATTGACGCTTGTATTGATATGCTTAGAGGTAATCACATTCTTAAAGAGGTAGAAAAACAAATAGGCAAACTTCAATGAATCGGATTGAAAATATTACAATAGTGCAATGCTTAGACCAAGGCGTTCAAGCTGACGTTCATTTGCTTGAAGATGCCGCAGTTGTCTGGCAAGAAGACACCATTGTCTGGGTTGGAAAAACAAAAGAGATGCCAGAGCAATATGAACAGAGCAACATTGTCTTTCAAAATGGAGGCTTTTTAGTTCCAGGATTGATTGATTGTCACACTCATTTGGCTTTTGGTGGCTGGCGGGCAGATGAGTTTGGTGAGCGTGTTTCTGGAACTCCTTATGCTGAAATTACTAAGCGAGGTGGCGGCATTTCATCAACAGTTGCCGAAACACGAGCAGCCAGTAAAGAGGATTTGATTGAAAAAGCGAATGGGTTTTTAACAGAAATGGCAGCTTTAGGAGTGACAACAGTTGAATGTAAAAGTGGCTATGGACTGAATATTGAGGATGAACTTAAGATTTTAAGTGTTTACGATGATCTAAAAAAAATTACTCCTTTAACATTAGTTTCGACATTTTTAGGTGCGCATTTAGTTCCAAAAGAAACGCCAAGAGCGAATTATTGCCGAATGATAATTGAAGAAATGATTCCTAAAATTGCAAAACAGAAGTTGGCTGAATTTTGTGATATTTTTATTGACGATCATGCCTTTTCTCAAGCTGAAGCTCGCCCAATAGTAGAGGCAGCAAAAGCACATGGATTGAAAATAAAACTGCATGTAGACCAACTTAGTGGAGATGGCGGCGCTGAATTTGCTGCTGATTGTGGAGCTTTTTCAGCTGATCATTTGGAATATGTGTCTGAAGAGGGCATCAAAGCACTTAAAAAATCAGGAACTATTGCTGTTACCCTTCCTTTAGCGAGTCTTTATACTTTTCAAAAATCACTCGATGCAAGAAAGCTTATTGATGCCGGGGTAGAGGTTGCTTTGGCAACAGATTTTAATCCTGGCTCAGCGCCTAGTAATCACTTGCCACTAGCTATGATGTTGGGTTGTACGTTAAATCGAATGAGTCCTAAAGAAACGCTAAAGGCGGTTACTCTTTATGCAGCTAAAGCTCTAGATAAGGCTGATAAAATTGGCTCTATAGAGGCAGGAAAGCGCGCAGATTTTGCACTAATCGACACACCATCAATTGAACATTGGATGTATCATTTTAAAGCTAATGCCAATTGTTTGACAGTCAAAAATGGACGTATCATTTATCAACAGTAATACCATTAAAAGGATTTTTAGATGAAAAACTGGAAATTTAAAGGATTGTATCTTAAGAAGGGGTGGATTTCACCTGCCTATGTCAGTACTGATGATAATGGGAAAATTTTAAGTATTGACTCTGAACCTTCTTTAGAGGTCAATGAATCCGTTGATGGTTTCGCAATTGCTCCTATTCCTAACGCTCATTCACATGCCTTTCAGTACGTGATGGCTGGCCTGACTGAGAATATTCCAAAAGGACATCAGGGAGATAACTTTTGGTCTTGGCGTGAGCGAATGTATGCAGTTGCAGACCAAGTTAACCCCGAGCAAATGGAAGTTATTGCTTCAATGCTTTATGCTGAAATGTTAAGGTTAGGATACGATCACGTAGTGGAATTTCACTATTTAAATAAAGATTCAAATGGGCAAACCTATAATAATCCAAATGAAATGGCTGAGCGATTAATTAGTGCTGCAAAACGAGTGGGAATGAAAATTACAATGACTCCTGTTTACTATCGTACTGCCGGTTTTAATCAGGGACCTTCTGAAGCGCAGCGTCGCTTTCAGTATGAGTCAACGGATTCTTATTTCTCTCAGATTGAGGATTTAATAAGCAAATACCAGGATGATTCTGAAGTCAAAATTGGCTATGGACAACATTCTTTGCGAGCGGCAAATGTTGAGGAGACTAAAGAAATTTTTGCGTATAGTTCGCAAATGCCATGCCATATTCATATTTCAGAGCAAACTCAGGAAGTAGAAGGTTCTTTAAAGCATCTTGGCTCTCGTCCAGTTGAGTGGTTAGCAAGTGAAGTGGGTATGGGACAAAACACCAATTTAATCCATAGTACCCATATAACCGAAAATGAAATGCAAAGCATAATTAGAGCAAAAGCTAATGTGGTTATTTGCCCAAGCACTGAGGGTAATTTAGGGGATGGATATTTTCCAATTTCAGACTATATTGAGGCAGGCGGTCGTTGGTGTATTGGCTCTGATTCGCACATTGGCATTAACCCTTTTGAAGATTTAAGGCTATTGGATTATGGTCAGCGAATGAGTAAACAGAAACGAAATGTTCTGCTTAATGACAAGTCAGGTGATAGTGCGGCTATTTCGTATGAAACTGTTTTTAATAATGGCCATTTGGCTGCAGGTGAGAAAAAAAGTGATTATTTTCAAGTGGGTGGTGAACTGGATGCATTAATTATCAACTCTTGCTCACCTTTAATGACCCGAAATGCAATTGATGGTAAGTTGGCAACAATTGTCTACGCGCTTGATAATTCTGCTTTTTATGGTCGACTAAAGTGTGGCGAATGGCTGGTTAAGGATGGCATTCATATAATTCATGACGAAATTATTAAAGATTTTAGTCAGACTGTAAATGACATCAATTAATTCTGAGGCATGGGTATATGATTCGATTTATCATGAAAGTTTTCTTAAAGTGATTTATTTTAATTAAGAGAGCTCTAAGTTCAGCAGAAATAATGATGAAGCCATTTAAAATTTACTCGCCTGAGGACTTTCAGACACTACCTTGGCGAAATGGTTTGGGCTCAACTGTTGAATTGACGTCGGAAAGCTTAGAGGGTCATGAGGCATTTTCTTGGCGCTTAAGTATTGCATCTGTTGCTAACGATGGTCCATTTTCAGATTTCAGTGGCTATGATCGTACTTTGTTGTTACTCGAAGGTGCGGGAATTACTCTTAATAATCCTAATGGCAGCTCTATAGAGCTTAATTCACCACTTGATTGTGCCCATTTTAAGGGCGAGGATTTGATTGATGCTAGTCTTCATGATGGCCCTATTAAAGACTTTAATGTTATGACTTTACGCTCGATTTGTACATCCAGTGTTACTGCTATTACTGAAAAAAATGAACCTTTAATTCAAATAAACGCCGAAAAATTGTTGGTATACAGTTTGAAACCAATTAAAATTCAAATTGGGTTAGAGCCAAGTATTAATCTTAAAGCTAATCATTTATTGCAATTTGACTACTATATAAATAACACAATGATATTAGATGATACTCAGGCAATTGTTATTCAGATTAACTATAGTTCTTAGCTAGTATTTAATTTCTATCCTTTCTCATAGTGAGTCATATAATTAACACTTACATCATCACCTAACTTGTATTTTTTAGTGAGTGGGTTGTATGTCATTCCAATAATCGAGCTAATCGATAAATTAAAATTTCTAGCCCATCCATCTATCTCGCTTGGACGTATAAATTTCTCATAGTTATGAGTTCCTTTAGGGAGTAGGTTAAGAACATATTCTGCGCCAACAATTGCAAAGAAGTATGATTTAGGGTTTCTGTTAATCGTCGAGAAAAAAACTCTTCCATTTGACTTTACTAGTTTAGAGCAGGCCTCAATAATTAGAGAAGGGTCTGGAACATGCTCCAACATCTCAAGACAGGTTATAACATCAAATGATTCTGACTCAGTTTCAGTTAGATCTTCAGCCGAGATGAATTGATAGTCTATATCAAGTCCCGACTCTAATAGATGAAGTTTCGCAACCTCAAGACCCGCTTCAGCAAGATCAATGCCAACAACTGTTGCTCCTTCAAGAGCTAAGGATTCACTTAAAATTCCACCACCACAACCAATATCAAGAATCCGCTTGCCTTCAAGGGATCCTCCGCACTGTTCTTTGATGTAGTTTAGTCGGAGAGGGTTAATGTCATGTAGCGGCTTAAATTCTGAATTCTTATCCCACCAGCGCGCAGCCAATACTGCAAATTTATCTACTTCGTCATAGTCAACATTACTCATAGAGCGCTAACAAATTCAAGTACTTCTTCTGCGTGACCATCAACTTTAACTTTAATCCACTCTTTTAGAATATCACCGGAAGGACTAATCACAAAAGTTGATCTTTCAATCCCCATATGCTCTTTACCATAAAGTTTTTTGAGCTTGATGACGTCAAATAGTTTGCATAAAGACTCGTCTTCATCTGAAATTAAATCAATTGTGTAGTTAAATTTTTCTCTAAACTTTTCATGAGACTTAATGCTATCTCTAGAAACACCATAAATAACAGTATTATTGCTTGAAAAAGACTCGTGAAGCCTAGTAAAGTCATTGCCTTCAATAGTGCATCCTGGAGTGTCATCCTTGGGATAAAAATAAAGGACAATGTTTCTTCCTTGGCTGTCAGGAATTTGAATTTCTTGATTGCTTGTGGCGACACATGAAGTAGGGTTTATTTTATTCATATACGATATAATCTCTTGGATTTAATTTTTAAAGCATTCATTTTAACATTGATATGCAAAACATCCGAAATTTTTCTATCATTGCACATATTGATCATGGCAAGTCTACAATCGCCGATCGCTTTATTCAGCATTGTGGCGGACTAACTGATCGTGAGATGTCGTCTCAAGTTCTCGACTCAATGGATATTGAGAAAGAGCGTGGGATTACAATTAAATCTCAAAGCGTTTCTTTGCAATACAAAGCCAAAAATGGCCAGACGTATCAATTTAACTTAATTGATACTCCGGGACATGTAGATTTTTCATATGAGGTATCAAGATCTCTTTCTGCTTGTGAGGGGGCCTTATTGATTGTTGATGCTTCTCAAGGCGTTGAGGCACAAACAGTAGCTAATTGTTATACCGCCTTAGACCAGGGCCTAGAAGTTGTGGCGGTTCTTAACAAGATTGATTTACCGGCTGCTGAACCTGAAAGAGTCGTAGATGAGATCGAAGACGTTATTGGCGTAGAAGCTCATGATGCAGTTCATGCAAGCGCAAAGTCTGGAATTGGGATTGAAGAGATTCTCGAGCAGATTGTTGAAAAAATTCCTGCACCAGAAGGTGTGATAGATGCTCCAATTAAAGCGCTCATAATCGATTCATGGTTTGATAATTATTTAGGCGTTGTATCTTTAATCAGAGTTATCGATGGAGAAATCAAAGCTAAAACAAAAATTAAAATTTTCTCCAATAAGAGCGAGCACTTAGTTGATGAAGTCGGTATTTTTACGCCTAAAAGAACTAAGACCGATAGTTTAAAAGCGGGTGAGGTAGGTTACTTGATAGCCAGCATTAAAAATATTGATGGAGCGCCAGTTGGTGACACCATAACTAGCAGTAAAAATCCTGTTGAGCATCCTCTAGAAGGATTTAAGCCAGTCCAACCTAGAGTTTTTGCTGGACTCTTTCCTACTTCTGGTGAAGACTATGAGAAGTTTAGAGACGCTCTAGCTAAGCTTCGCTTAAATGATGCGGCGTTGCAGTATGAACCTGAGAACTCAGATGCACTTGGATTTGGCTTTAGGATTGGTTTTTTAGGACTTCTTCATATGGAGATTGTTCAAGAGCGTCTTGAGCGAGAGTATGACTTAGATTTAATAACGACTGCACCGACTGTCATATATGAAATTCTTGATACTAAAGGCAATGTATCAAAAATTGATAGCCCATCAAAACTCCCACCAGTCCAGACAATTTCTGAATTTAGAGAGCCAATTATCACTGCAAATATTTTGGTAACCAGCGAGTATGTTGGGCCAGTAATTAGTCTTTGTGTTGAAAAGAGAGGCGTTCAAAAGAGTATTAACTATATGGGCCGACAAGTCTCTATTGTTTATGAACTTCCATTAAACGAAGTGGTTCTAGATTTTTTTGATAAACTTAAATCTGCATCAAGAGGGTTTGCCTCTATGGACTATCATTTTGAGCGCTATCAATCAGCTGATTTGATCCGATTGGATATATTGATAAATAATGAGAGTGTTGATGCTTTGGCATTAATCATTCATCGTGACAACTCGACGTACAAGGGACGTGAAATTGCTGAAAAAATGAAGGAACTAATTCCTAGGCAGATGTTTGATGTTGCAATCCAAGCGTGCATTGGAGTTAAGATAATATCAAGAACAAATGTTAAGGCCCTTAGGAAAAATGTTACTGCTAAGTGCTATGGTGGTGACATAACTCGAAAAAAGAAATTACTTGAAAAACAAAAGAAAGGTAAGAAGAGGATGCGCTCAATTGGAAGAGTAGACATTCCTCAAGAGGCTTTTCTTGCTGTACTTCATATTGATTAAAAAGTTTTTTTTATTTTTGCTTTAAGAATTTTTCAAAATCAGTAAACCACTCAGTATGATCTTCTGAGCAAACTAAAGTAGGCTCTATTTCAGGTGAATCCATAGTGCTTCCAATTGGCACCATCATTGCGCCTCTTCCAGATGAAAATCTTGGAGTTCGAGAGCCGCACTTTATACAAAATGAATTTCCAAAAGTATTTGGTGGATCCATTAGATATTCGTTTACATTGTCTTTGCCAGAGACCCAAAAGAAGTTTTCAGAATGCACAAATAAATTTGATGCGAAGGCCGTTCCAGTTACTTTTCGGCAGCGTGAGCACTGGCACATTCCAAAAAATTCGTATGGCCCTGCCATCTCCCAGGCTACTTTCCCACATAAACATTTTCCATTTAATTTGTTATAAATTTTCATAATGATATACCTTCTCTAACAATATTTTTATATTGAAATTAATTCTAAAAAAACTTGGTTCCAAAGTAAGATAAAACTAGTACGCTAAAAGCAATTTGGGTTGATAAAGCAACTAGCTTTCCTCTCCATCCAAAAACCTTATGTCCCAATAAGACCCCAGCAAATCCAAACCATGCAATGACTGAAAGGATGGTTTTATAGGTAAGTTTTTGCGTAAAAAAATCATCGATATAATAGTAACCTGAGATCAAGGAAAGTGTTAGGAGTAAGAACCCCATTTTTAGCGTTTGGTAAAGGAACTCTTCCATACTTTGAAGTGCTGGAAGTTTGTCTACAAAAGTATTAAAGTTATGCTCATGTAACAAACGTTCTTGAATGCTTAATAAGACTGATTGAGCAGCTGCAATAGCAAGGAGAGCGTAAGCGCCAATAGACAAAAAAACATGAGCTGCAATCGACATAGATAGAAGCTTGCCTTGCGTCTCTGGAAATAAAAATGCAATAATGACTGCAATTGCACTTAGGGGGTATACAAGTATTCCCAAAGAGTGAATGGGTTTACTGAAAGATGTTAGAAACAATAGTGTTGCCACAACCCATGCAACAAAAGAAATGCTGACTGTTAGTCCAAAAAAAACGCCATTGTGCTGCCATAGATCGAACAAAATATAACCATGAGAAGAGCAAGCTAGTAGAAGCATTAAATTGACACTTATTCGGTGTTGATTTGTTACAGAATCTAAAACAAAATATCTAGTTAGCAAAAGACCAGATAATAGATAAGCAATAAATGGCAGAGCGTGAAGTAAAGGCATTTCTAGCTTTGTCTTTGTAAAAGATTATATAATACGATAATTCAATCAAGTAGAACATAATGTTTGATAATTTAACAGAACGACTATCCAATAGCTTTAAGGCCATTCAAGGTAAAAATAAGCTATCCGATGAAAACATTAAAGAGGCAATAAGAGAAGTCAGAAGATCTCTCCTGGAAGCCGATGTTGCTCTTGACGTAATTAAGTTTTTTATTGAGCGCGTTCAAGCTAAGGCAATTGGACTTAAAGTTGCTGAAGGATTAAACCCATCTCAAGCATTTATTAAGCTAGTTGAAGCTGAATTAACCGACGTTATAGGTGGTCAAAATGAATCACTAAACCTTTCAACCCAGCCTCCAGCGGTTATTATGGTTGCAGGTCTTCAAGGCTCAGGTAAAACCACCTCAATTGCTAAATTAGCGCGTTATTTAAAAGAAGAGCAGAAAAAGAAAGTGCTCGTTGTAAGTGCGGATATTTATAGGCCTGCTGCTATTGAACAACTAAAAATTCTTGCTGAACAAATAGGGGTAGATTTTTTCCCTTCAAGCGTTGATGATAAGCCTGTAAAAATAGTTTCAGATGCAAAAAAGCAAGCTCAATTGCAATTTCATGACGTTCTTCTAGTTGATACTGCAGGAAGACTTCATGTAGATGAACAAATGATGTCTGAAATTCAAATTCTTCAGAAACAAGTTAATCCAATCGAAACCTTGTTTGTTGTTGACTCAATGACAGGGCAAGACGCTGCGCATACTGCGAAAGCATTCTCAGATATGCTTCCACTCACTGGGATTATCTTAACAAAGACAGATGGAGATGCTAGAGGTGGCGCGGCTCTATCAGTGAAACATATAACTGGAAAGCCTATTAAATTTATGGGTGTTGGTGAAAAGACTGATGCTTTGGAGCCATTTTATCCAGATAGACTTGTTTCTCGTATTCTTGGAATGGGTGATGTTTTATCTTTAGTTGAAGAAATTTCAAAAAAAGTTGACCATAAAAAGGCCCAAAAAAATGTACAAAAAATGGCAAAAGGCAGGTTTGATCTTGATGATATGAGGGATCAGTTAATGCAAATGCAGCAAATGGGCGGAATGGGGGCTTTAATGGATAAACTTCCTGGAATGGGCCAGATGCCTCAAAGTGTTAAAAATCAAGTCATTGGAGACACTGAAAGCAGCCGAATGGTTGCCATTATTAATTCTATGACACCCAAAGAAAGAAATCACGTTAATTTAATCAAGGGATCTCGTAAAAAAAGAATTGCTGATGGCTCAGGCACTGACGTTCAGCATGTAAATAAATTGTTAAAGCAATTTGAAAAAATGCAAAAAACAATGAAAAAGATGAAGGGCGGTAAAATGAAAAAAATGATGCAGCAGATGGGTGGTATGCAAGGGGAAGGCGGAATGCCTGATCTTTCAAAGATGCCTGGACTAGGAAACAAAAAATTTCCATTTTAAACAAATTGTTTGTTTTTTCTCGCTAACTATTGCAGTTTGTTGTTTTTGATATAAAATCCGAACTTTTATATCGTCATTTTTAATTGAAATGAAATTTAATCTCAAACTTCTGACCCTTGTTTTGTTTGGTTTCCTCTTTCTCAATCCTTCATTATCTTTTGGCGATGAGTCAATTGAAACTATTCAGCTTTCGTTAGTCATTACCTCTGCAGACGAGATAAGCTTGACGGCAGTTAAGCAAGTCGAGAAGGGACTCAATTCTTATGAAGCTATTAGTCAATTAATTACTGTTGGCGTAAAAGATACAAGTTTTGGTCCTCAGATTATCTCTTTAGGTGGAATTGAGGCAGTTGGAAATACATATTGGGCGTTGTACGTTAATGGCTTAATGTCAATGGTTGGGGCGCAAGATGTTATACTTTCAAAAGATACATTTATTCGCTTGAATATGGAAGCATTTTAATATATTATTGTTTGAAAAATTTAGGAGAGAAATGATGAGCAATCAAGATCACAAACTTAACTCAAGTTTCAGTTATTTAGTTATTCTGGCGGCATTAATTGTTTTGGGTGTTGCAGGCAGATTGCTACCTCATCCACCCAACTTTACGCCAATGGCCGCAATAGCTTTATTTGCAGGTTTTATTTTTGTAAAAAGATACATGGCTATTGTTGCGGTTATCGTCACTATGCTTCTTTGTGACTATTTTGCTTTTGGTTCACTTTCTGCAAATTGGTTCGGCTCGAAGTCTATGTTTGTTGTCTATCTTGCACTCCTATTTCCAATTGTCTTTAAAAACTTCTTACAAAAGAAACTTGGCGTATTAAAAATTGCAGGAGCTGCTTTAGCAAGTTCTATTGTCTTTTTCTTAGCAACTAACTTCGCAGTCTGGGCGTTTTCACCAATGTATGCAAAAACTCTTGAAGGATTATTACTTTGCTATACGATGGCAATTCCGTTTTTTCAGAATACAGTTGCAGGTAATTTAGTATGGTCAGGTGTAATATTCGGCGCCTATTTTGCTTTACGTCACTTCTCGAATGTAAGAATTTTGAATCAAAAAGACAAATCAATTTTTAGCTAGATTATATTTTTGCCTGACAATTCGTCTAATATTAATTTCTTAAAGTGAATTTATAGCTTATGTCTAGGCATTTAAAAGGACTTTTAATGACCGTTTTTGCGGTAATTCTATTAAGTCCAGACTCTGTTCTCATTAGGTTAGTTGAGGAAGCATCTCCAGAGGTTGACAGCTGGACAGTTCTTTTTTGGAGGGGGCTCTTATATGCTGTAGGAGTTTCTTTATTAGTCTTTCTAAAATATCGATTAAAGACACTTGAAGAATTCAAAAAAATTGGAAAAGGGGGATTATTAATAGGCTTATTTTCCGGAATCAGTACAGGAACTTTTGTTTTCGCAATTGTTTATACATCAATAGCAAATGCTCTTGTTATTATAAGTACTGGTCCAATAATGATAGCAATTGTTTCTTGGTTTCTACTTAAGGAAAAGTCCAGTCTAGTGACGTGGGCATCTATGGTAATTGTTTTTATTGGAATTTATATTGTTATGAGTGGAAGTCTTGGAGGGGAAAACCTTGTTGGTGACTTTTTTGCTTTGATTACAGCAGTAATGATGGGATTCACTTTTACTTTGACTCGTAAATATAAAGACGTCAATATGGTTCCTGTGAATGCAATTGGCGGGGTGATTGCGGCTCTCATAGCATATGTGATGGCTAGTAAAATTTCAGTTCCACCCGAAGTAATTAAATACATAATTGCTATGGGGGTAATACTATCAATATCATTTAGTTTGATTACAATTGCACCAAGATATATGCCTGCAGCAGAAGTCGGAATGATTATGCCCCTAGAGACTGTGTTAGGGTCATTGATTGCTTGGTACGTAATTCATGAAGAGCCTTCGATAAATGCTCTAATTGGTGGATCGATTGTTATTGTGACTTTGTTCTGTCACTCATGGTATAGCACTAAGCTGGCAAGAAACCAGCTAAGCTAATCTGCCATAATCTTATTATCGTAAACTTTTGCAAGATTTAAATATGAATAACCATTTAAAAGGACTACTAATTGCTTTTTTGGGGGTATTGATGCTGACTCCAGATCCTGTATTAGTTAGGCTTGCAGATGCTGATACCTTTACCATTCTTTTTTGGCGTGGGATATTCTTTGCGCTTGGTGTATTGATCATTTTGTATGCAACATACCGTAAAAACACTTTTAAAGAGCTAAAAAATATAGGTAAGCCTGGTGTCTGGATTGGCCTCCTTTCAGGAATAGGTGGTGTTACATTTATTGCTGCAATTCAGTACACTTCGATTGCTAAAGTATTGGTTATTATTAGTACAGCTCCAATGGTTGTTGCAATTATTTCATGGGCTATAATAAATGAAAGGCCTAAACTTTTTACGTGGATTTCAATGCTCATTATTGTTACTGGTATCTACATAGTAATGAAAGGAGATACTGGGACTCTTAATCTTATGGGCAGTTCGTTGGCAGTTATATCGATAATTGCTGGAGGCTTTTCATTTGCACTAACGCGAAAATACAGTAATGTAAATATGGTTCCAGCTATGATAGTTAATGCCCTTGTTGTTTCTTTTGTTGGACTGGCTTTTTCAAGTTCCTTTTATTTGCCATTTGATTCACTAATTTATGTCATTGCAGGCGGCATATTGCTTGCGATTGCCTTTAGCTTAATTACTCTAGCGCCAAGATTCATACCTGCATCAGAAGTGGCTATGTTTATGCCTTTAGGAACGATTTTTGGAATACTAAGCGCGTGGCTAGTTATTAATGAGCAGCCTTCCAGTAGTTCCCTTCTAGGTGGGTCTATAGTGGTTATTACTTTATTTTTTCATGCGTGGTACAGCTCCAAGCTGCAAACTAAATGATAATACTAACTAAAAATAAAGCATTGAGGGCAGATATTCTTATGCTCATTGCTGCAGCTATTTGGGGTTTTGCATTTGTTGCGCAGAAAGATGCGGCAGAGACAATGGATCCATTTTTCTTTAATGCAGCTAGATTTTTTATTGGAGCTACAGTATTAATGCCATTAGTTTGGTATCTATCTAAAAAAAATATAACATCAGTTAAAACAGAGGTTCCAACTAAAAAATTATTATTTGCTGGAACTGTTGCTGGATTATTTTTATTTACTGCCTCAAGTTTTCAGCAAGTTGGTATTGAATTCACAACGGCAGGAAAAGCAGGCTTTATAACGGGTTTGTATATCTTTTTTGTCCCGTTAATTGGAATTTTCTTAGGCCAAAAAACTAACTCTGGAACTTGGCTTGGAGGATTTCTTGCAGTTATTGGGTTATACCTCCTAAGTATCAATGAAGGCTTTAGAATTGAGAAGGGTGATTTGTATCAACTCGTTTGTGCCATATTTTTTGCAGCTCACATTTTAGTACTAGGTTATGTTGCTAAAAGGATGGATCCTTTAAAGCTATCACTTATTCAGTATATTGTTTCTGGGTTTTTAAGTCTTATTATTGCAATTGCTATAAAAGAAAATATTGAGTGGAATGCTATTATCAATACAGCAATACCACTTCTCTATGCTGGCGTTATGTCAATAGGCGTTGGTTATACGCTACAAGTCATTGCCCAACAACATGCTAAATCTTCCCATGCAGCAATAATTTTAGGTCTAGAAGGAGCATTTGCGGTGCTTGGTGGGTGGCTTATTCTTGACGAAACACTCACAACAAGAGGCTTTATTGGATGCGTGTTGATGTTAATAGGAATGCTTTTATCGCAGTTACTCCCAAGTTTGCGTTTAAAAAAAGCAAGTTGAGAGATCTTCCATTCTACTGGTATGATTATTAAGAGTTATTAATATAGGCTTAACTTAAATATAATGAATATTATTGAGCTTCAAAATATCACAGTATTTCAAGAAAGCAATAAAGTATTTGATGACTTCTCTTTAACCATTGATGAAAGTCAAAGCACAGTCATCTTGGGGCCAAATGGGTCAGGTAAGACAACTCTTCTAAAGTTATTAAATCGTGAACTCTATATTGTTGAGAGTGAGATTAGCAGTATTAAAATATTTGATAAAGAGAGGTGGAATGTTCAGGAGCTAAGGTCTAATCTTGGCGTTGTTTCGCCTCACCTTCAAAATAATTATTCTAGTAATGCTCTTGGTTTTTATGTTGTTCTGTCAGGTTTTTATTCTAGTGATGGAATATGGAAGCATCAAAATTTTGACGATCAAAAATTAGATCGCGCAAAGGAAGTTATGGAACTCCTCTCAATATCAAGCTTAAAGGATAGAAAATTCTCATCAATGTCTACAGGTGAGCAACGAAAATTTCTTCTAGCTAGGTCATTAGTAAATGATCCAGCGGTTTTAGTTTTTGACGAGCCAACAAGTGGTCTAGACATAAGTACTTGTTTCCAGTACCTTGAAATTATGAGAGAGCTAATGAGTATGGGAAAGAAAGTAGTATTAGTTACGCACCACGTTCATGAAATCCCACCTGAAATATCAAGAGTAATTTTACTAAAAGGTGGAAAGGTAATTATGGATGGAAACAAAGACGAGATTTTAACTAATACTAACCTTACTAATCTTTTTGACTGGCCAATAAAACTTATCAAAGAAAATGGCTATTACCAGGCACTACCTGGATAGTTACTTCTTGCCTGTACGATAAAGCGCAGACTTTGCATGAGCCTGAAGCCCCTCGCCATAAGCCAATGTAGCTGCAGTTTTCCCTAATTTAATAGCACCTTCTTTTGATGCCATTATTATGCTAGACCTTTTTTGAAAATCATAAACACCCAGTGGCGATGAGAACCTTGCAGTTCCTGAAGTAGGTAATACATGGTTTGGTCCGGCGCAATAATCACCTAACGCTTCAGAGGAGTACTTGCCCATAAAAATTGCACCAGCATGCTTTATGTCATCCAAAATAGATTCTGGATTTTCAACAGAAAGCTCTAGGTGTTCTGGGGCAATATTGTTTGATATTTTAATTGCTTCACCTATATCTTTAGTAAGAATCAGAGCGCCTCTTTTTTTAAGTGCAGTTCGAATAATATTCTCTCTTTCCATAGTAGGAAGTAATTTTTGAATGCTATTTTCAACACTTTTAATAAAGTCTTTGTCAGGGCATAGTAGAATTGATTGGGCCTCCTCATCATGCTCGGCCTGAGAAAATAAGTCCATTGCAATCCAGTCAGGATCTGTTGAGCCATCGCAAATGATTAGTATCTCAGAAGGTCCAGCAATCATATCAATGCCAACTTGCCCAAAAACTTGTTTTTTTGCAGTTGCGACATAAATATTGCCAGGTCCAACTATTTTGTCAACTTTTGGAATGGTTTCAGTTCCGTATGCAAGCGCCGCAATTGCTTGAGCGCCTCCTATAGTTATAACCATATCAACATCTGCAATGTGAGCAGCTGCTAAAACTAAATCATTTACAACTCCTTTAGGGGTGGGAACGACCATAATTAGCTCATTCACACCTGCCACTTTTGCAGGAATACTGTTCATAAGTACAGAGGATGGGTAGGACGCTTTTCCTCCTGGTACATATAAGCCTACGCGATCTAAAGGGCTAATTTTTTGACCTAATAGTGTGCCCCCATCATCAGTGTAATTCCATGACTCTTGCTTTTGCTTTTGATGATATGATTTAATTCTTTCTACGGCAATACAAAGGGCATCTTTTTGCTTTTGATCTAAGTTATCGTATGATTTTTGAAGACTTTCTTTTGAGATAACTAGCTCTGAGATTGATTTAGCATTTAGCAAGTCAAACTCTGAAGTAAAGCTTAAAACAGCGCTGTCACCGTTATTTTTAACTTTTTCAATGATCCTTCGAACAGAGTTGTTGATTTCTTCATTAGAGGAGGCTTTCCAAGATGTTAGTAAAGAAAGTTGAGCATCAAAATCTTCATTTATTGAAGACAGTATACTAATCATAAGTTTTTTTCTATTCTTTTAATCCAGTCGTAAATTTGACTGTGTTTAGTATTAAAAGCAGCTGAGTTGACAATTAGTCTGGAGCTAATATCATGAATTAACTCTAGTGAGACTAAGTTGTTAGCTTTAAGTGTATTTCCTGTATCTACGAGATCGACAATACAATCTGCAAGCCCAACAATTGGTGCAAGCTCCATGGCTCCAGAAAGTTTAATCACTTCAACTTGCTGACCTTTTGAGAAGAAGTATTTTTTTGCTGATTTGACGTATTTTGTTGCAACTTTTAAAGTACTTTTATTTAAGTCTTGATTTTTCTTTGATGCAACCATAAGCCGACATTTAGAAATACCAAGATCTAGCAATTCGAAAACACCATCAGCACCATGCTCTAGTAAAACATCTTTTCCCGCAATACCGAAATCTGCAGCGCCATGCTGAACAAATACAGGAACATCGCTTGCTCTTAGAACAATTACTTTAATATCTTTGAGGTTGGTGTCTAGAATTAGCTTTCTACTTTCAAGTTCTTTTTTAGAAATAGAAAGGCCCGCATTCTCAAGAAGAGGGAGAGTTTGGTCTAATATTCGACCTTTAGAGAGTGCGATCGTTAACATGGTAGTTATATATTATTAGTTTAGTGCTGAACCCGCTCTATATCAGCTCCGAGCATTTTAAATTTTTCTTCAATCATCTCATAGCCTCGATCAAGATGATAGACGCGTTCAATTGTTGTCGATCCTTGTGCAGCAAGTCCAGCTAAAACTAGACTAGCAGAAGCTCTTAAATCTGTTGCCATTAGATTAGCTCCAGTTAATAATTTTACTCCTTTACAAACGACAGTGTTGCCTTCAAGCTTAAGGTTTGCTCCCATTCGACTTAGCTCGGGTACATGCATAAAGCGATTTTCAAAAATAGTTTCAGTAATAGTGCTACTTCCATCTGCAATAGAGTTTAGAGCCATAAATTGAGCTTGCATATCTGTTGGAAAATTTGGATAAGCGCTAGTTCGAATGTCGACAGGTTGAGGTCTTTTTCCTTTCATGTCAAGTTTAATTGAGTTTTGGTTTGTTTGAATATCTGCGCCAGTTTCAATAAGCTTGCCAATAACTGCGCGCATAGAGTCTGGTTCAATATTATTTACAATAATTTTACCACCCGTTATTGCAGCGGCAACAAGATAGGTTCCCGCCTCAATGCGGTCTGGGCAAATAGAGTAATCGATGCCACTTAAATGATCAACCCCTTGGATAACGAGAGTTGATGTATTTTCACCTGTAATTTTCGCTCCCATCTTCTTTAGGCATTGGATTAAATCAGTGATCTCAGGCTCTTGGGCCGCATTGTTAATAGTGGTAGTTCCCTTAGCAAGTGTTGCGGCCATTACTATGTTTTCAGTTGCAGTTACAGAAATTAAATCAAAATTAATTTCCGCTCCAACAAGCTCTTTCGTGCTCGCGTAAATATATCCATTCTTGACTTCAATAGTTGCACCCATTTTTTCTAAAGCACTAAGATGAAGATTAACAGGGCGAGTTCCAATAGCGCAGCCACCTGGTAATGAGATTTTAGCTTGCTTGTACTTTGCAAGCATCGGACCTAGAGTTAAGATTGAAGCCCTCATTGTTTTTACTAACTCATACTCTGCAGTGAGACTTATAAGCGTTGATGAGTCAATTGAAATTGAATTGTCCTCCTCTAGTACAAAGCTAGAGCCCATATCCATTAATAGCCGAAGGGTTGTAGAAACATCACTTAATTGAGGAGTATTTGATAGTCTAAGGGGCCCATCAGCAAGGATTGAGGCAAAAAAGATAGGTAGGGTTGCGTTTTTAGAGCCAGAGGTTTTAATACTTCCATTTAGCGGAGTACCTCCATTGATTATTAATTTATACATTTTCTAAGATTTTTTAAGCATTTTTTGGATCAATTTTTCAATGCCTTGACGCTTTATTTTAGAGTCATAGCCAACTTTTTCAATATCTATTATGCTGATAGATTGAAACTCTAAGTCATAGATTTTCCAACGATTTTTACGAATTAATTTGAGGGTAACTATAGTACTTTCATTTTCTTCTTCAATAGATAATGAAACCTTGACTCTGGCTAAATTTTCATTTTGAGTATAATCTTCATCGACAGAAATTTGAATGTCTTCCCAAATTGTTAAATCGGACAATATGCCAACATATTCATTCATTAGAGAATTCCTAATGTCACGTTCGAATATTTTCCTTTCTCTTAATTCTAGTTGATCCCAGTAGTTTCCTAAGGCCATCTTGGTGCTATATTCAAGATTTATATATGGAAGAATTTTCTTTTTTGTTAGGTTTAGTGTTGATGTTAAAGTTCCATTATTACTAGATTGCAGTTCAATAAAAGAGCAAACAACATCATCAATAATAGCTTTCACCTGCTCATTTGGACTGTCGCCAGCAATTTTTGGTGAAATAGACGGGCAAGATTCTGAGGCAAATATAATCCCGATAAAACATAAATTGATCAGGAAAGCCTTTAAAATATTAGGAACGAATTTCATGACGCTATTGTACTATATTTGTGAAATAAATTAATGAAATGCAGAATCAAAATATAAAATTAAAACTTAAAAATCTTACCAAAGAGTCTGGCGTATACAAAATGCTTGATAAGTCAGGAAAAGTTATTTATGTTGGCAAAGCAAAAAGTTTAAAAAGTCGCGTGTCAAACTATTTTATTGGTTCGAGTCATAATACAAAAACTCAACTACTGATAAACAACATTGATGATTTTTCAATCATTATTACAAAAACTGAAACCCAGGCTCTCCTTCTTGAAAATGAGCTTATCAAACAGTTTAAGCCTAAATTTAATATACTTTTAAAAGACTCTAAAAGCTATCCCTATATTTATATTAGTAATGATATACATCCTCGATTAGGTATGTTTAGGGGTAAAAAAAATAAGAACTATCATTATTTTGGTCCATACCCATCGTCGCACATTGCTCGTGATGCTTTGGCTCTTCTTAAAAAAATATTCAAAGTAAGGCAGTGCAGTAATAGTTTTTATAGGGCTCGATCTCGCCCTTGTTTAGAGTATCAAATCGGACTTTGTAGTGCGCCTTGTGTTGGAAAAATTTCTGACGATAAATATGAGCAGGATGTTGATATGGTGTCACTTTTTTTAAATGGCAAGTCTAGTAAACTTCTAAATCAAGTTTCACAAAAAATGAAAAATGCTTCGATTGATCTTGACTTTGAAACTGCTGCGAAATATAGAGATCAGCTCATTGGATTGAGAACAATTCAAGAGAGGCACGGTTCTCAATTCAGCTCTGATATTGACGTTGTAAGTATTGTATATGATGCGGATACGCATTGTATTGAGGTGGTATTCGTTCGTGGAGGAAAGCAAGTTGGAAGTGAAACATTCTTTCCAAAAAATGCAAAAAATGACTCCTGTGAAGAGGTTTTAAGTGCATTTTTGCCGTTATATTATTTAGGCACAAAAACTCCTAAGGAGATAGTGATAAACCACAAATTGAAAGATAAGGCTTTATTTGAGGCTGGGTTATCTACAAAGCTTATAGAATCACCAAGGGTCGATAAAAAACATTTTCTTGAAATTGCAACTTTAAATGCAAAAGAAAATTTAAAGCAACACTTGCTCTTAAGATTTACTAAGAAAAAACAACTAGAGGGTATTCAAAAAACTTTGGCATTAAATTCTATACCAAAGGTTATGGAGTGCTTTGATATAAGTCATACCATGGGCGAGGCGACTACCGCCTCATGCGTAGTATTTGAAATGGGCCTGCCAAAGGTTAGTAGTTATAGGCAATTTAATATTAAAGATATAACGCCTGGAGATGATTATGCTGCTATTAATCAGGCGGTTTATCGAAGATATTCGCGCCTTCTAGCTTCAAAAAAAGATATGCCTGATATCGTCTTTATTGATGGGGGTTTAGGTCAACTTAACCAGGCCATTATGGTGATGAACTCAATTGGAATAGACTCTATCATGTTGGTTGGAGTTGCTAAAGGTGAGGGAAGAAAGGCTGGACTTGAGACCCTTATTACTGTTGAAGATGATAAGGTCAAGAAAATATCGCTTCCACCATATGACCCAGCACTTCTTTTAATCAACCATATTAGAGATGAATCTCATAGATTTGCAATAAAAAATCACCGCAAAAAAAGAGCAAAAAAACGCACTCAATCATCTTTAGAATTAATTAAAGGGATTGGCTTAAGTAAGCGAACTGCTCTTTTAAATCATTTTGGAGGGCTCCAAGAGGTGCAAAATGCAAGTGTCGATGAATTGCAGAAAGTAGTAGGCATTAATTCTAAATTAGCGTCTAAAATAAACGAATCATTTAGGAAATAAATTAGACCATGTTTATATTAAGACTTCTAATTGCGGCGCTAGTAGTAAGCTATATTATTTGGCTTTTCTATAATCGAGTAATGGGGAAAAACCTTGGATTATCAAAAGTTGCAACATGGGTTTTAGCGGCTACATTTTTGATCTATCTTATACTTTCTATGTTGTCTTTCGTTGTAGAGGGTTCTTAAGCTTTACTAGATATAACGAGAGTTTTTAAGTGCTTTGTGCTCGTTATAATTCGGTTTGTTGCGTTAACTATTATTGATAGCCTTGATACTTCCCATACTGGAAGATCTCTAATGTGGTCCCCCATATAATCGAAATTTTTCTCACCGAAGCGTTTTACGAGGGAGTTCGCTTTGTTGTGACTTGATAAATTAAAGTCTTTATTGCTGGCCATAACATCATCAAAAATTTGAAGGTGTTTGGCGACTGCAAAAGCATAGTTTTTATGTGAAGCAGTAGCAAGAACAATTTTAGAGCCTTCTTTTTTTCGCTTCATTATGTAGCTTATAACGCTTTCGTTGTAGGGCAATTCAGGAATATTAATCTCAAACCTCTTAACCAGTTGATCTTTTAAATAACCTTTGCCCTTCCAAAGCCAAAAAAAATAATGAGCAATTAACCATGGGCTTTTAGTTAATACTCCTAAAGATGATAAGAATAATAGGTCCGTATCAATTAGTGTATGGTCTAGATCTACAATTAGTGGCGTGGAGCTAGCTTCCATTGTCTAGTTCACTCCATTTTTCATATAGTAATCGTACATCTTTTTCCATTGAGTTCAATTTTATTGTCAAGTTTTGCGCATCAGGATTTTGATAAAAGTCAGGGTCTGATAATAATTTTTGAGACATTGAGATTTCATTCTCAATGTCTTCAATCTTTTCAGGTAAAGATTTTAATAGTTGCTGCTCATTGAATGAAAGCTTTTGTGAAATATTTCTAACTTTAGCTTTTGGTTCTAACTCTTTTTTAGGTTTGGCGCTTAATTTTTCACTCTTTTGTTGGATATAGTCATCGTAACCTCCAACATATTGCTCAATAATAGCCTCACCTTCCATAACGATTGTTGAGCTTACAATATTATTTAAAAAGGTTCTATCATGTGAGATAAGTAATAATGTTCCTGCATAGTCAACTAACATCTCTTCTAATAATTCAAGCGTTTCGACATCTAGATCATTGGTTGGCTCATCAAGAACCAAAAGGTTGGCGGGCTGGGATAAAATTTTAGCGAGCATTAGCCGATTTTTCTCACCACCTGAAAACATTTTAATTGGCGCCATCGCCTGTTTACCGGTGAATAGGAATTGACGCATGTAACCAATTACGTGCTTACTCTTTCCATTTATATCAATGAAGTCTTTGCCTCCAGATACAAAATCCATCGCTTTCATATTGGGGTTAAGTGATTCTCTCATTTGATCAAAGTAAGCTAGCTGAATAGTTTTTGAGCGGCGAATATTACCTTCATCTGGAGTAAGCTCTCCAAGGAGAAGTTTAATTAAAGTAGACTTTCCTGATCCATTGCCTCCGATAATGCCAATCTTTTCACCTTTTAATACCAAAAGTGAGAATAGCTTTACAAGTTCAAGTTCACCAATTTTATAACTTACATTCTTTACTTCGAAAACTAACTTAGAGACACGCTTTTCATCTTCTAGCGCATGAATTCTAACTTGACCTTGATGTTTGCGTTTGTTTACAAACTGTTTTCTCATGTCTTCAAGGGCTCTAACGCGCCCCTCATTTCTTGTTCGCCTTGCCTTGATTCCCTGACGAATCCAGGTTTCTTCCTGCGCAAGCTTTTTATTAAAACGCGCATTTTCAAGCTCCTCACTGTTAAGTAAGTTTTCTTTTCTTTTTAAATATTCTAGATAGCCACAGTCAAATACTGAAAGCTTACCACGGTCAAGATCAAAAATTTTGTTCACTATACCGTTAACAAATGATCGGTCATGACTTATAAGAATAAGTGTCCCATGGAAATCCTTTAGCATCTTCTCTAAATCAAGAATTGCAGTAATGTCCATGTGGTTTGTTGGCTCATCAAGCAAGAGAAGCTCTGGCTCTTGGACAATAGCCTTGGCAAGCATTACTCTTCTTTTCCAGCCACCAGAAAGCGTTGAAAGTTTTGCTGTTGGATCTAATTTAAAGCGGTTTAAAATTGTTTCAATTTGATGTAAATAGTGCCATAAATCTTTACTTTCTATCTGGTCTTGTAGTTCTGCACTTTTTTCAATATCACCATTTTGTAATGAATCGTGATAGTTAGCAAGTAATTTTCCAGTTTCACCGAGTCCACGCGCAACAATATTAAATAGAGAATAATTATTATCTTCTGGAGGTTGTTGCTCTAAGTAACTTATTCTAGTGTTATTTTTAACTTTTAAATTACCATCATCAGCATGAATAAGATCAGCTAATACCTTCAAAAAACTTGATTTTCCTTCTCCATTTCGACCTATTAAGCCTATCTTATCGCCCTTAAGGATGGTTGCATTAATCTCATCTAAGATAACTTTTTCAGAAAATCTAAGAGAAATATTGTCTAAGGTTATAAGTGGCATACGTTAAAATTAAAATTTTAAATAACAGCTATGTGAATGCGCTATTTTATTCAATTTGTGCTTGCACTTTTACTTATTCAAGTAGCTTTTGCTGAAAGTATTGAAGCGAAAGACTTTGAAACACTTGACCAAGAAAACCGATACACGGTTTTAATTGGTGATATTCGATGTCCTGTATGCCAAGGACAAAGTATTGGTGGCTCTAATTCTGACCTTGCTAGTGACCTGCGTGAACAGGTTCGTGAAATGATATTAAATAAAAGATCTGATAAGGATATTTACTTATTTATGGTTGAGCGATATGGAGATTTTGTTATTTTTAAACCACCAATTAATATTAAAACGTATCTGTTATGGTTTGCGCCTCTTCTCTTATTATTTTTGTGCTTGATCTATTTATTTAGGGTTACAAGAAATAAAAAGCAGAATATTGTCAGCTCTACTATTAAAATTCAAAGAGCCAAAAAATTATTAAAGTGATAGGTTGAAATATATCCATGAATAACAATACTGAAGTTAGTGATTTAATAGTTAAGGCCTATACACATCAAAAAAATGGTGAGCTTTCTGTTGCAATACAAGTATGGAATGAACTAATAAATCATAGCTTAGTGACCCGTGAGCTTTCCTCTAACGCTCATTTGAATCTTGGTAATTTGCATTTACAGCAAGGCAATAATGATATTGCCTATGAGAGTATGACTAAAGCAATAAGTGCAAACCCAAATAGCTCCGAAGCTTTTTTCTGTTTAGCTTATATGGAACAAGAAAAAGAAAATTTTAATAAAGCTATAGATTTTTTTGAGGCTGCATTAAAAATTAAGCCTGAAGATGTTGGCGCTATAAATAATTTGGGCAACTGCTTTGATCGGCTAAATAAGAGTCACGATTCAATCAAGACATATTCAAGGGCAATTTCTTTAGACTCAGAATATATTGCAGCTTATTATAATCGAGGCAATGCTTACTCTAAAATAGCAGAAGATAATCTAGCTTTGAAAGATTTAAATCAGGCGATTGATTTAGATGATACGTTTTATCAAGCATATTATAATCGTGGCTCGGTCTATAAGCGACTGGGTAAAAGTAAGCTAGCTGAGAAAGACTTTAAAAAGGCTAAAGAACTTGCAAAGTTAGAGATTGAACAATCAAACAAATAATAGGATTAAAGTGAGCAATCTAGACGAAAACAAATTAATAATAGAAAGAAAATCAAAATTAGCACTGCTAAGGGAGAGTGGGAATCCATTTATTAATGACTTCAAGCCTCAAAATCTAGCTAATTCTATTCATGATAAGTTTGGTAGCTCCACTAATGAGGCTCTGCAAGAGATGGGAGAGTCTGTCACTGTTGCTGGACGATTAATGCTTAAAAGAATAATGGGCAAAGCAAGCTTTGTTCAGCTTCAAGATACTTCGGGTCAAATACAGCTTTTTGTGACCAGAGATGAGCTGGATGAGGGCTTTTACAATGAGCAATTCAAAAAGTGGGATATTGGTGACATAATTGGAGCATCTGGTGTTCTTTTTAAAACTCAAACAGGCGAGTTATCTATTCGAGTAAGTGAAATTAAATTATTGACAAAATCATTAAGGCCTTTACCCGAAAAATTTCATGGACTCACCGATCAAGAAACAATATATCGTCAAAGGTATGTTGATTTAATTATGAACGAAAGCTCGAGAAAGGTTTTTCAGATGCGATCTGAAATTATTTCTTATATTAGGCAGTTTTTTATTAGTCATAGCTATCTTGAGGTCGAAACTCCAATGATGCAGGTTATACCAGGCGGCGCTGCAGCAAAGCCATTTATCACCCATCATAATGCATTAGATATGGATTTATATTTAAGAATTGCACCTGAGCTGTATCTTAAGAGATTAGTAGTGGGAGGATTTGACAGGGTTTTTGAAATTAATCGAAACTTCAGGAATGAGGGGCTTTCACCTAGACATAATCCTGAATTTACAATGATTGAATTTTATGAAGCTTATGCAAACTATCATGATTATATGGACCTTACTGAGAGATTATTTAAAGGCATTGCGCTTGACGTTTGTAAGTCAGCAAAAATAAAATATCAGGGTGATGAGTTTGATTTTTCAAAACCTTTTGAGCGATTAAGTGTTTTTAATTCAATTTTGAAATACAACCCTAAGTTGTCAGCCTCTGACCTTTTAGAAGATAATATCAAAAATACTGCTAGTAACCTGGGAATTCATCTTAAAGATAATTGGGGTTTGGGCAAGATTCAAATTGAAATCTTTGAGGCAACTGTTGAGGAAAAATTAATTCAACCAACTTTTGTTACTGAATATCCTACTGAAGTATCTCCGCTTGCGAGGCGGAACGATGAAAATTCTTTCATCACTGATCGATTTGAGCTTTTTATTGGTGGCCGTGAAATAGCCAATGGGTTTTCGGAGCTTAATGACCCTGAAGATCAAGCTCAAAGATTTAAAGAGCAGGCCAGTGACAAAGATGCCGGAGATGATGAAGCGATGCATTACGATGCTGATTACATTAGGGCGCTTGAATATGGCATGCCCCCAACTGCAGGAGAGGGGATTGGTATTGACCGTTTAGTTATGTTGTTTACTGATTCTGCATCAATACGAGATGTTTTGTTGTTTCCTCATATGAGGCCTGAGTATGAGAAGTAACTTGAGAAGCGTTAACTAATATTATGATTCCAGTTTTGACTATAGATGGTCCTAGTGGAGTTGGGAAGGGCACTGTTGCAAATATAGTTGCAAGCCAGCTAAGTTGGAATTTGTTAGACTCAGGCGCAATATATCGTGCGTTTGCTTTAGCTGCTTCAAATCGAAATGTTCTAGTTGATAATATTGATGAATTACTTACTCTAGCATCTAACCTTGACTTGAGATTTGAGTCTGAGCCATCTATAAACAAGCTAAGTATTTATCTTGATAATATTGAGGTCTCTTCTGAGCTTAGAACTGAAGAAACTGCTGAACTCGCTTCAAAGTTTGCGATGATTGGCCCCCTTAGAGAGTCACTACTAGTAAGGCAGCAAAAATTTAAACAACCCCCGGGCTTAGTGGCTGATGGCCGTGATATGGGGACAGTGGTTTTCATTGATGCGCCTTTTAAAGTCTTTTTGACGGCAAATGTTGAAGAAAGAGCGAGAAGACGACTAAAACAGTTGCAAGACAAAGGTATTGCTGGTATCCTTTCGCAAACTTTGGAAGAGGTTAGGAATAGAGATGAAAGGGATGCAAATCGCAAACATTCTCCCCTAAAACCTTCAAAAGATGCATTAATTATAGATACGTCGTATCTTACAATTAATGAAGTCGTTACTGAAGTAATGGCGTTAGTTAAGGCTTGAGCGGTCAAGTCTTTATTTTTTAATTAACCCGATATGATTTAGGCTTTAACCGATGCAGCTTAATAATTACCGGTCAACATCGAGATAATATGTCAGAATCATTTTCCGAGCTATTTGAAAATAGCGAAATACAACAAAACGTAAAACCTGGAGCCCTTTTGATGGGAACTGTAGTCAGCATGAATCGTGAAAAAGCGATCATCAATGTGGGACTAAAGTCCGAAGGTTTTATTTCATTACACGAATTCAAAGATGCCAAAGGCGAGATTGAGATTGCTGAAGGCGACGTTGTTGAGGTTGCCCTTGACTCTATAGACGATGGTCTAGGACACACTCTACTTTCACGCGAAAAAGCGAAGCGCATTAAGATGTGGCAAGAGCTTGAAAATGCGATGAATACAAAAGAAATGGTTAAAGGTATTGTCACAGGCTCTGTTAAGGGCGGTATGACAGTGGATATTGGTGTTATCAAAGCATTCTTACCTGGCTCTTTAGTAGACGTTAGACCTGTTAAAGATTTTGATTTCTTATTGGGTCAAGAAATTGAGGCTCTTGTAATTAAAATGGACGAAGTTAGAAATAACATTGTTATTTCTAGAAAGGCTGTTATGCAAGAAGTTAACTCAGCTGATAGAGAGGCATTAATTGAAAACCTTGATACTGGTAAAGAAGTTGAAGGTATTGTTAAAAATCTTGCTGATTATGGCGCATTTGTCGATCTTGGCGGCGTTGATGGCTTGCTTCACATTACAGACATATCTTGGCAGAGAGTTAATCACCCATCAGAGAAATTATCTATAGGTGACAAGATAACAGTAAAAATTCTTAACTATGATAAAGAAAAAATGAGAGTTTCTTTGGGGCTTAAACAGTTAACGCCAAGTCCTTGGGATAATATCTCGGAGCGCCTTCCTATGGGTAAAAAAGTTTCAGGTGTTGTTTCTAACTTGACTGATTATGGTGCATTTGTAAGAATTGAAGAGGGTGTTGAGGGGCTTGTTCACGTAAGTGAAATGGACTGGACTAACGCTAATGCAAGACCATCTAAGTTTGTTAAGCTAGGTCAAGAAGTAGATGTTGTGGTTCTTGATGTTCAAGAGTCTAAACATAGAATTTCACTTAGTATGAAACAAGCAAAAGAAAACCCTTGGGAAGCATTTGAAGGGACTCACAATAAAGGTGACATGATCAATGTAACCGTTAAGTCAATTACTGATTTTGGTTTATTTGTAGGCCTTCCAGGTGGGATTGATGGGCTTATTCATTTGGCTGATATTTCTTGGGAAAAGCAGTCCGCAGATCAAATTGTCTCAACTTATTCAAAGGGGCAAGAGCTTGATGTTGTAATTCTTAATATAGATGCTGAAAAAGAGCGTATTTCTTTAGGAATTAAACAATTAACTTCAGATGATTTTTCTCAATATGCAACAACTAACTCTAAAGGTTCGATCGTCAAAGGAGTTATCCAAGAGGTTGATGCGAGAGGCGCTGTTGTATTGCTAGCTGATGGAATTACAGGCTACCTTAAAGTATCTGAAATATCACAAGATAGGATTGATGATGCCTCAACTGTGTTGAAAGAAGGTGCAGAGGTTGAAGTTGCTATTACCTTGATTGATAAAAGAACAAGAAAAGTAAACCTAAGTATGAAGGCTAAAGATTCTGTTCAAGAAAAAGCAGTCATGGATGACTACAATAGTCAATCAACCCAAACTTCTGGGTCAACACTTGGTGATCTTTTAAAAGAAGCGAAAGATAAATAATTAATTAAAGCTGCTATACCTTTGTATAGCAGCTATTTTTTTATGAAAAAAATTGACCTTATTGACGTAATATCTAAAGAAATAAGTATTACTCGCTCAGAAGCAAAACAATCTGTTGAAATTATCATTGAAGAAATTAGCAGGGCAGTAATTTCTGGAAAGGGCGTTGAAGTGAGAGGTTTTGGCGGGTTTCAAAAACGACATCGCAAAGGAAGAATGGGGATTAACCCAAAAACCGGTCAAAAGACTGAAGTTTCTGAAAAATTTGTACCTTTTTTTAAGCCTGGAAAGCTTCTTAAAGAAGCCGTTAATAAAGGCTGATATACGATTGATTATTGAGCATTAGTTCAGTATAATTTCTCGTTTTTATATGGGGCGTTAGCTCAGTTGGTAGAGCATCGGACTTTTAATCCGCTGGTCGAGCGTTCAAGTCGCTCACGCCCCACCATATACCATAAGGGTTTCCAGTCAAGGAAGCCCTTTTTTAATTCTGTAAAATCTACTCTGGTACAAGCATGGTACAATATTGGACAAATTTTTAGTATAATAGTGGTTAACTAAATTATTACTATTGTTT
>Ga0307994_1000173_pt1 | contig 52619 bp, 45 predicted proteins | sample EllFjometagen261_FD_203171 | JGI IMG/M metagenome (GOLD analysis project Ga0307994, IMG submission 203171) | Marine microbial communities from Ellis Fjord, Antarctic Ocean - #261 | ecosystem: Environmental > Aquatic > Marine > Unclassified | place: Southern Ocean | collected 2014-11-02
TAGATCATGGGTAGAGAATACTAAACAATTAGCTAACGGCTTAGATCCACATTAGTTATTTCGATTAGCCCAGTTACAGTTTTGGTACAAAAAAGCCCCACAAGGCAGAACCTAGCGGGGCTTTTTTTAATCAGCTGTTAGCTTAGAACAAGCCAATGATATCGCCGTTTTCGTTGATGTCGATCACTTCAGCAGCAGGCTTCTTAGGAAGACCAGGCATTGTCATAACGTCACCAGCAAGAACTACGATGAAACCAGCACCGGCAGACAAACGCACTTCACGAAGTGGGATATCAAAACCAGTAGGACGGCCTTTTAGCGCAGGATCAGTAGAGAAAGAGTACTGAGTTTTAGCCATACAGATAGGCAAGTTACCGTAGCCAGCTGTTTCTAGAGCAGTAAAGCTGTCACGTAGCTTCTGGTCACCTTGGATGTCGTCAGCGCCGTAGATCTTCTGAGCGATAGTTTTAACTTTATCCCAAAGAGGCATGTCGTCTTCGTACAGGTAATGGAAGTCGTTGTCGTGGTTTTCTACCAAATCAACAACCGCTTCAGCTAGTTCGATAGCGCCTTTGCCGCCGTCTGCCCAGTGGTTAGCTTCAATCACTTGAACGCCTAGGTAATCACACTTAGCTTGTACGCGCTTAACTTCTGCGTCTGTGTCGGTCACAAACTTGTTAACGGCAACAACTACAGGAAGACCAAACTGGTGGATGTTTTCGATATGCTTCTTAAGGTTATCAACACCTTTTTCAACAGCTTCAAGGTTTTCCTTGTTAACGTCTTTAAGAGGAACGCCACCGTGTAGCTTAAGTGCACGGATAGTAGCAACGATAACAACAGCACTAGGAGTGATGCCAGCCTTACGACATTTGATGTCTAGGAACTTCTCAGCACCCAAGTCAGCGCCAAAACCGGCTTCTGTTACTGTGTATTCACTTAGCTTCATAGACAAACGAGTAGCAACTACAGAGTTACAACCGTGAGCGATGTTAGCAAATGGGCCACCATGTACGAATGCTGGCGTGTGCTCAAGCGTTTGTACAAGGTTAGGACTGAATGCGTCTTTCAACAATACAGTCATTGCGCCGTGAACTTTAAGGTCACGTGCAGTAATAGGCTTCTGGTCGTAAGTGTAACCAACAACCGCGTCACCTAGCTTTTCTTTAAGTTCAGCTAATGTATTAGCCAAGCAGAAGATAGCCATAACTTCAGAAGCTACAGTGATGTCGAATCCAGTTTCACGAGGAACGCCGTGAGCTGGGCCGCCACGACCGATAGTAACGTTACGTAGGGCACGATCGTTCATGTCCATTACACGTTTCCATGCGATGCGACGTGGATCTAGATTTAAGTCGTTACCTTGCTGAAGGTGGTTGTCGATAGCAGCAGATAACAAGTTGTGTGCAAGGCCAATGGCGTGGAAATCGCCAGTGAAGTGCAAGTTGATGTCTTCCATTGGAACAACCTGAGCGTAACCGCCGCCAGCTGCACCACCCTTAACGCCGAAGCAAGGGCCAAGAGAAGGTTCACGCAAACATACAGACGCTTGCTTACCAATTTGATTCAAGGCGTCGCCCAAACCGATAGTAGTAGTCGTCTTGCCTTCACCAGCTGGTGTAGGGTTGATGGCTGTTACTAGGATCAGCTTGCCATCTTTACGATCAGCAACGCTTTTGATGAACTCAGGGCTGATTTTAGCCTTGATTTTGCCGTACATTTCTAGATCATCTACATCGATGTTCAACTTAGCAGCAATTTCAGCAATCGGACGTTTCTCGGCAGCGCGAGCAATGTCGATGTCGGACAAGTAAGTCTTAGACATGATTTTACCTTGGTAATTTAAATTGAGCCGATTGGGCATCAATTTGTGGTTATTTAGCCCACTCTGCACAAGCGCAGAACGGACGACGTGAATCTTGGTGGGAAATATTACGCTTCTGTAGATTAACTACATACTTAAAAGCGACATTACGTTAGCCCTAAAGTCACGAGTTGTGACGCTTATAAGAAACTCAAGTCAAACAGCTTTCCAAAAGGAAACTTAGCCTCCTATTTGGCTCCATTGCGTTACCATTTTTAGCTCATATTACACGCCTCTTTTAACCTCCGCGCGAAACGACATTGTCAGCATTAAATTGGATAGCCATTAATCGCTATTGACCAATATTTATTCGTATTTAATCAAGTTGAACTAAAAACTCTAAGGCATAGTAGCGATGTAGTATTGATATACTATCGATGTAACAACGACACACAAAACCACCTCAGTTAGCATCCACATAAGAGCTGTTTATGGATAACGACATTTACCTTACTAAACAATACCGAACTCACCAATCAGGTGAGCCTATCGACTGCCCTCTTGCCTTGTTCAACGACAAGGTTCGTGAAGAGTGGATCGATTATAACGGCCATATGAGCGAGTCTTTTTACCTATATGCCATGGGAGAGGCTTCTGATGCGTTATTCCGCTACATTGGCATTAACGAAGCCTACCGCGCATCGGGGTCCTCTTTCTATACAGTAGAAACCCACATTAACTATTACCAAGAAGTGGCCGAAGGGGAACCCCTACGCTTTACCACTCAGATATTAGGCCTTGATTCTAAACGCCTACACTTTTTTCACCACATGTATCATGGGAAGACCGGCGACCTACTGGCAACCACAGAACAAATGTTGCTACATGTTGATATGAACACGTCCTCTGCTGCGCCTATTCAGCCACAGGTATTAGCCGTGTTAGAACAAATTTGGCAAGCCCATCAACAACTACCGGCGCCAAAACAGAAGGGTCGTGTAATGGCTGTTCCACCGGCTAAAAAAGCCTAACCTAGCCAAACACAGCCAAAAAAGCCAAACTCACTTATACACCATCCTCCTTAGAGAAGACCAGATCATGGATTTTAGCCTTACCGACGAACAACAGATGATCATCGACACCCTTAAAACCTTTGTCGAACAAGAACTATACCCCCATGAAATGGAGGTTGAAAAAACCAATAAAATCCGTCCAGAACTGTATGCACAGATCAAACAAAAAGCCTTAGATCTGGGCCTTTATGCGGCTAACATGCCGGAAGAACACGGCGGTGCTGGCTTAGACAGCCTAACGCTGTGCTTAATGGAGCGTGAGTTAGGCCGTGCCAACTTTGGTTTACAGTATATTGTTGGCCGTCCAAGTAACATTCTACTGGCCTGTAAAGGCGATCAGATTGAAAATTACCTGCACGCCAGCATCCGTGGCGAAAAGGTAGATTGCTTAGCCCTAACCGAGCCCAACGCAGGTTCTGACGTTCGCTCTATGCAGTGTCGTGCAGAGCGCGACGGTGATGACTTTATTATCAATGGCACTAAACACTTTATTAGCCATGCAGACGTGGCCGATTTTGTTATTTTGTTCGCTGCAAGTGGCGTAGAAGACACACCACGGGGCCCTAAGAAGAAGATCACTAGCTTTCTTGTGGATATGGGCACTCCTGGCTTCACTGTAGAGCCAGGTTACAACAGCGTATCCCATCGTGGTTATCACAACTGCATCCTTAATTTTGACAACTGCCGCGTGCATAAATCACAAGTATTAGGTGAAGAAGATCACGGCTTTGATGTAGCCAATCAATGGTTAGGTGCCACCCGCCTTTCCGTGGCTGCTATGTGCTTAGGGCGCGCTGAAAGGGCCTTAGAAATTGCGACAGAATGGGCCGCTACCCGTAAACAATTCGGCCAAACTATTGGTAAATTTCAAGGCGTGTCTTTTAAGTTGGCTGATATGGCTACAGAACTTAAATCCGCTGAATTGCTCACTATGTACGCTGCTTGGAGAGACTGCACTGGTGAAATGACCGATTCTGATGCTGCGATGGCCAAACTAAAAGCCACAGAAATGTTGGCCATGGTGTCTGATGAAGCCATTCAAATTTTAGGTGGCATGGGCTTAATGGATGAGTTACCACTGGAGCGTATTTGGCGTGACCACCGCGTAGAGCGCATCTGGGATGGCACCAGCGAAATTCAACGCCATATTATTTCCCGCGCCATGTTACGGCCTTTAGAAGTATAGCTACTTATCATAAACTGGGCGTCTAACTTAGAATGATTAATAAACAACGATTACGGCGCTTATTAGCGCCAAAGTCCATCGCTGTATTTGGTAGCCGTGGTGCTGATTTCGCAATTCGTGAAAGTCTAGCTATGGGATTTACTGGGCCTATTTGGTCAGTACACCCTAAGCGTGATGAACTGATGGGCATTAAGTGCCTAAAATCAGCTGCAGATTTGCCCCAAGCTCCCGATGCCGCCTATGTGGCAGTAAATGCTGAAAGTGCCATAGAAACTGTTGCCCAACTGAACAAAATGGGTGCCGGTGGCGCCCTACTTTATGCCTCTGGATTTAGTGAACTAGGTGACGAGTTAAAAGCAGTGGGGATAGAGCGCCAACAACGGCTGATAGAAGCTGCAGGCGACATGCCTATTATCGGCCCTAACTGTTATGGCGTGATTAATGCCTTAGATAAAGCCGTGTTATGGCCAGATCAACATGGCTGCCAGCCCGTGGAAAAGGGTGTGGGAATCATTACCCAAAGCGGTAATATTGGTCTTAATATGACCATGCAAAAGATTGGGTTACCCATTGCTTATATGTTTACCATGGGCAACCAAGCCCAAGTAGATATTGCCACAGTCATAGACTCTATGCTGGACGACCCTCGAGTAACAGCCATTGGTTTACACATTGAAGGCATATCCGATTTAGCTGCATTTGATGCCGCGGCACGTCGTGCCTTGTCGCTAAAAATACCCATAGTTGCCATTAAGACCGGGCGTACCGCAGCTGCTGCCAAAATAGCCCTATCACACACCAGCTCCCTCACTGGTGCAGACAGTCTTTTTGATGCTCTATTTACCCGCCTAGGCATCGCCCGGGTCAACACAGTTCCAGAATTTCTAGAGACCCTAAAACTGCTGACCATTTTAGGCCCGCTAGCTCACAAAAACATTGCTTCCATGAGCTGCTCTGGGGGCGAAGCTGGCATGATGGCAGACCTCATTGATGGTCGTGACATTGTGTTTGGTCCTTTAACTCCCTCCCAAAAACAGGCCACCTTAGCCACTTTTGAAAATGGAGAGCAGGTAGATAATCCGCTGGATTACCAAACTTTCATGTGGAATAAGCGCGAGCAAATGGCTGCCACTTTTGGAGCCCACATGGCGGCTAATTTCAGCGCCACCCTGCTGATACTAGATTGGCCCAACAATGCTACCGCAGATCCTGAAGAGTGGGATACTGCACTATTTGCCCTGGCAGATGCTTCCCAAGCAGGCAACCATAAAGCCATTGCATTATCTTCCATGGCTGAATGTATGCCGCCCCACGCCATTGAGGCCTGCATAGACAAGGGTATGGCACCCATGATCGGTATGGATCAATGCCTCACCGCTCTAAACCATGCGTATACCATTGGCCAAGCCTTTGCAGCGCCCATACCAGAACCACTACACATTCGTAATATAAATTCGCCCAGTAACGGCGACATCCCCCCACTTTCCGAAACGCAGAGCAAACACGTATTAAGCCAACACGGTTTACCTATACCTAAAGGTGAAACGGTTTCTAGCCTAGAGCAAGTTATTAGTGCGGCTAACAACCTTGGTTACCCCATTACGTTAAAAGCGGTGGGGGCAAACCTAGCCCACAAGACTGAATTAGGTGCAGTTAAACTCAACCTTAAAAACCAAATTCAAGTAGAACTGGCTGCCGCAGAGTTATTTGCACTAAGCGATACCCTATTAGCAGAGCAGATGATGCAAGGCGTAGTGGCAGAGCTCATTATTGGCATTAATACAGACCCACTATTTGGACACTATCTGGTGGTGGGTGCAGGTGGGATTTTAGTAGAAATATTACAAGATGCCCAAAGCTTGCTGCTACCTACTAATAAAAACGAGGTTATGCGGGTGTTAGCTAACCTAAAGTGTGCCCCCATATTGATGGGTTACCGAGGCCAACCTTCTGCCGACATGGACGCTATAGTCGATGCAGTGATGGCAGTGCTAGACTATAGCCAGAAGCACCCCGTATATGAACTTGACATCAATCCCCTACTCGCTCTTAAACAAGGCGTTGTAGCCGTTGATGCCCTTATCCAACTAGGCCAACAAACATCATGACCGATTCAGTCCTTTGCGAGCGCCATGGCGCCGTGTTACTCATTACCCTAAACCGTCCAAAAGCCAACGCTATAGACGCCCCCACGTCACACGCCATGGGTGAAGCATTCATTGATTTTGCAAATGACCCCAGCTTACGTGTAGCTGTGATCACAGGAGGTGGCGAGCGTTTTTTTAGTGCTGGGTGGGATTTAAAAGCCGCAGCAGAAGGCGAAGCAGTGGATGCCGATTTTGGCCGTGGTGGGTTTGCAGGGCTTACGGAGTTATGGAACCTAGACAAACCTGTTATCGCTGCAGTCAATGGCTATGCTGCTGGTGGTGGCTTTGAACTGGCACTAGCAGCTGACTTAATCATCGCTGCTAATCACGCGCAGTTCTTTTTACCGGAGGCCACTTTAGGCATCATCCCAGACAGCGGTGGCGTACTTAGATTACCCCGTCGCCTGCCACAAGCTGTAGCTATGGATATGCTGATGTCTGGCCGCCGTATGGCCGTGGAAGAGGCCATTCATTTTGGCCTTATTAACCGTCATTGTGAAGGTGAGGTACTTATTGAACAGGCCTTAGCTTGGGCCCAAGAGATTGCCCAATCTGCACCCTTGTCTTTAGCAGCGATCAAAGCCATTACTCGCTCTACCCAAGGTATGGAATTAGAGCAGGCTTATACCCACATGCGTGAAGACGTTCCGGTGTATCAAACAATGTTGCATTCAGAAGATGCCAGTGAAGGACCTAACGCCTTTGCCGAGAAGCGCGAGCCAAACTGGCAAGGACGATAACGATAACCCTAGCCCTGTCTCTAGACCTAGCCCCAGATTAGGCGCGACGTAGCTGTTGCTGCCTATCCTGGCTTGGAGCTACATTAAAAAATTGCCTGTAGGCACGAGAAAAGTGCGCTGCCGAGCCAAAACCACTAGCCATAGCGATATCTACCACTTGCCTATCGGTTTGTTGCAGCAACGCTCTGGCTCTTTGTAACCGTTTAGCCCGATAGTAGCGACCTGGCGATTGTTGCAAATGTCGACTAAACAATCGTTCTAATTCACGCTCAGAAACGTTTACCATAGCCGCCAAGGTAGGAATGTTTAATGGGTCTTCTAAGTGATCTTCCATGGCCCCTATCACCGTGAGTAATTTACGATTATTGGTGCCCAACCTTAAGGCGCTACTCATGCGCTGAGGTGCTTTACCTTCTCGCATATGGCTATAAATAAGTTCGTCAGACACAGACAAAGACAGTTCGTGACCACGCTGGCACTGAATTAAATACAACATCATATCCAAGCCCGCTAAGCCACCTGAGCAAGTAAAACGACGACCATCTATTTCATAGAGTTCTTCCACCACTTCTACTCGCCGAAACACCTCTTTAAAGGCCATCAAATTTTCCCAGTGAATGGTGGCACGGTGATCATTCAATAATCCACTTTTAGCCAACAAGTAACTGCCTGTATCTTGGCTTCCTAGCCAAACACCACGGCGGCTGTGCTGCTGCAGCCACGTTTGCAATCTTTTAGATTGATCTTTTTCTGGGTTAAATCCGGCACAAATAATGAGCATATCTGGCTTTGATTCTTGGCCTATAGCGCAATCGGCAATCAAACTCATACCGTTACTAGCAGCTACAGCCTCGCCATTTTCACTCACTACCTGCCAACGATAAAGTGTTTCGCCAGACACGTTATTAGCTTGACGTAAAGGGTCTACTAAAGCTGAAAATCCAATCATGGAAAATTCTGGCACGAGGTAAAAGGCCACGTTAATAGTCTTAGTGATCGCTTTAGCTGTAAACATAGAGAGGACGTCGTAAATGTGCAATAATAATGTGATATTAATCATTCTTTAAGACCCTTGCAACGTCTAATCTATGGTTTTTGATTCGCCCTAGTTGTCCCTACCTACTTTCTAGCCATTATGGAAAAAACATGCACAGCGCACTACAAACCCTAAAGACCCCAGTGATAAAAGAGTGGATTGATTACAACGGCCACCTAAACGATGCCAATTATCTTGTCATCTTCACCAAGGCCTCAGACGGGTTACAAGACTACTTGGGTTTAACTTTGGAGCACATCAAAAATACAGGCGAAACTCTATTCACAGTAGAGAGCCACTTGGCCTACATACAAGAAATTGGGTTAGGAGAAACAGTGACCGTCACCACACAGGTGCTTGAGACAGACAACAAGCGTGTGCGTATTTTTCACCGTATGTTTAATGATGATAATGAGCTATTAGCCACAGTAGAAATGCTGTTTTTATGCTACAACTTGCAGGCAAAAAAGGTCACTAACTTTAGCGATATGATGATGCAAAGCCTTGCCAAAATTGAAGCTGGTCAGGCACAGATGCCTTGGCCAGACAGCGCTGGCAAAGGTATTGCTTTAAAAAGAAAATAGCCGTTTCGCTCGAGGCGGTTCCGGACTAACGGCGACGTGATCGTCGGTTTACGGCAGCGCCGTCAGCGGCTCCGCCTGCCACACTCAGGTCACCACCAAACTGCGCCTTGCCACCTTTAGAAACCTCACCTAATACCGACTCAATCTCCTCCACAGTTGGCGCAGCACCTTTAGTATGGCCATCTAGAGCTTGGCGCATAGCCGCAACATGCTCTGGAGACGTGCCACAACACCCACCGATAATGTCTGCACCAGCATCCATAGCCATAGTGGCATATCGAGCCATAATTTCTGGCGTACCGTTATAATGAATAGCACCATTCACGTATTCAGGAATGCCACAATTGGCCTTGGACACCAAAATGGCTTTATCACCACCTGGGGCATTACGCATATTGCGAATAGCCATCACCAATTCAGAAGCCCCCACACCGCAGTTAGAGCCGCAGGCATAGGCAGTATGATCTTCATGAGCGCAAGACTGCACCATCTCCGCAGGTGTTATACCCATCATAGAGCGGCCATTGGTATCAAAACTGTAGGTACAAATAACCGGTAGTCCAGTTTGGTTGGCGCCTTCAATAGCTGCCTCAGCTTCTTGTGTTGAAGACATAGTCTCTATCCACAATACGTCTGCACCACCCTCTTTGAGTGCATGAGCTTGTTCTGCAAACGCAGCAACCGCATCAGCATGGCTTAAGCTACCCATAGGTTCTGGTATTTCGCCCGTTGGGCCAATAGAACCCGCGATAATCACAGGGCGACCTGCCTTGTCTGCTACTTCGCGGCCTATTTTAACACCAGCAACGTTTAATTCATGTACCCGGTCTGCAGCATTATGTAGCTTCAAGCGGTAATGGGTACCACCAAAGGTATTAGTTAAGATAATGTCAGAACCTGCATCTACAAAACTTTGATAGTTAGCGGCGATGCGGTCTGGGTGATCCACATTCCATAGTTCGGGTGAATCTCCTGTTTCTAGGCCCATGGCGAATAAATTGGTACCCGTGGCACCATCTGCAAGTAGAACACCACGTTTCGTCAATAAATCTTGAAGTGTATTAGTGCTCATAGTTGATTCTCATACAATACGAATAATGCGGCTATGCTACCGATCTGCATATAGGTTAGATAGGTCTAAGGACGTCTGCTTGCTTTAATTTGATTGATTTTTTTTCAAATTACTATGAATTTGATTCATGATGATGCGTCACATTTATTTCAATCTCTTACCTAGGATAAAAGTGGCGCTTAAACACAACAAGCGGTCGCCACGTAGTCAGCACAGAACCCGCAAGAACTGCAAAATTTGGCTCAGATTCAACCCGCCCCATTTTATTGAGGAGTACCTCCATGACTGAAGCCCCCGGACGCCGCAAAAGCGGTGGTGGTCGTAGTGCACGTCAAGCATTACGGGCTAGCGAAACTATAAAAGCACCCGCCTTTATTACGCGTCAAATGAACCCATTTGAAGTGTTAGATGAAGCAGGTCTAGAACTCATAGAACGCAATGCTGATACTATTCTAGAAGAAATTGGAATTGACTTCCGTGACGAACCAGAAGCATTGGCAATACTTAAAGCTGCTGGCGCAAGTGTAGACGGCGAACGTGTACGTTTCCCACGCGGAATGTGCCGCCAGATCATTCAAGCTTCTGCTCCATCTACCTACACTCAGCACGCACGTAACAGTGATCGAAACGTAGACATAGGTGGCAAGAACACCATATTTGCTCCAGGTTATGGCTCTCCATTTGTGCGTGACTTAGATAACGGCCGCCGTTATGCCACAATTAACGATTTTCAGAACTTCGTTAAGCTAGCCTACATGTCGCCTTACATGCACCACTCTGGTGGCACCATATGCGAGCCAGTAGATGTGCCAGTGACCACACGTCACTTAGATATGATCTATAGCCACGTTAAATACAGCGACAAAGCCTTCATGGGCTCTGTAACTGCACCTTCTCGTGCCCAAGATACTGTGGACATGGCGAAGATTGTATTTGGTGAAGAATTTGTTAAGAACAACACCGTAACCACCAGCTTAATCAACGCTAACTCGCCAATGACCTTTGACGACACCATGCTAGGTGCGGCTAAAGTTTATGCTGAAAACAACCAAGCTTGTGTAGTGACACCGTTCATTTTGGCTGGCGCTATGTCACCAGTGACCATTGCTGGCACCTTGGCTCAAATACTTGCAGAAGTATTGGCTGGTATTACTTTTATTCAGCTATACCGCCCTGGCACACCTTGTATCTTTGGTACCTTCGCAAGCTCCATCTCTATGCAATCTGGCGCACCTACCTTTGGCACACCAGAACCTGCTCTAGTACTTTATGGTGCTGCGCAACTGGCTCGTCGCTTAGGTATTCCATTCCGTAGTGGTGGTTCATTACCTGGCTCTAAGATTGCCGACGCCCAAGCCGCATCCGAAAGTGCCAACACCTTAATGCCTACCATTATGGCTGGTGTTAACTTTGCATTGCATTCTGCTGGTTGGCTCGAAGCTGGATTGTCTATGGGTTATGAAAAGTTCGTTATGGACTTGGACCAGTTAGGCATGGCTCATACTTTCTGTAAGGGTATAGATCTTTCAGAAAATGGCCAAGCGTTAGATGCTATCCGTGAAGTAGGCCCAGGCAACCATTACTTAGGTTGCGCTCACACTCAAGCCAACTTCAAAGAAGCGTTTTACATGTCTAACCTTGCAGACAACAACAGTTACGAGCAATGGGAAGAAGACGGCAGCCAAGACATTCAACAGCGCGCCAATAAGCTTTGGAAGAAAATGCTGAACGAATACGAAGCCCCACCTTTAGATCAAGGTATTGACGACGGCCTACAAGACTTTATGGCCAAGCGTAGGGAAGAACTTGCAGGCACAGGCGACTTTTAAACGCTTGCTTTTATAGCATCGCCGCTCTTTGGCATCCATGCCACCGCGGCATACAGTACATCCTGTACATAAAAAAAGCCCCAAAGACTAAGCCTTTGGGGCTTTTTTATGGCCAGTGCATTATAAAGTGAGTTAACTGCCACCCATACAAGGCGCAGTTGCTGGCATCTTTTCTTGCTTGGCTTGCCATTGGTCTGCAGTGTAACAATGGAGCGCCAGCGCATGAATTGGGTTCTTCATTAACTCGCCAACTAAGGCGAACACTTGCTGGTGACGTTTGACTGGACCAATACCAGCAAAATCGTCAGACACCAATACCAAGTTGTAGTGGCTATCTGTCGCCGAGCCACTGTGTTTATGACTATCGTTAACAAGCTGATGGTGGGTGATATTTAAAGGTGTTAACACCATTTCGAGCAATTTATTGGCCGTAGCATCCACGGTTATTTCCTTCAGTTGAACTATTTACGCATCATAACACGGAAGCTATTTACTGTGTCTAACCAGAAGCCAAGCAGAAGCTATAGAGAAGCCAGTTTTTATTAACAGAGGATGATTTACACCTATCTAGGAGTTGCAGGTGGTAAAAATGTAGCCCACAGCAATAACCTTGTAAAAAGGTTTAAGCTATTCAAATAAAATGGTTTTTTACACTTGACTCAAGGCCAATAGATCATTAATATTCGCGCCTCGCATTGAGCAATTCCTTGATAGCTCAGTTGGTAGAGCAGTAGACTGTTAATCTATTGGTCCCAGGTTCGAGTCCTGGTCAAGGAGCCACTCAACGCGAAACCTTATGATTCCTCGATAGCTCAGTTGGTAGAGCAGTAGACTGTTAATCTATTGGTCCCAGGTTCGAGTCCTGGTCGAGGAGCCATTCTAATCAAGCCACTTAGTTGTGGTTTTTTTATGCCTGCGATTTATGCCTGTGTTTGTATACAGACTCACCACAGTTCACATTATTGCTGTGACAATTTCTCACCGCTAACTATTAGCTGCTCAAGTAATTCAGCAGCATGCCAGTAGAGGCCATTACCTTGCTGCTGATACACTTTAATACCTGCAACCACTCTGTCTATGCCTATTTCATCGGCGTAGCACATAGGCCCTCCTAGGTGACGAGGAAAACCATAACCATTTAGCCAGATAGCGTCAATATCGCTAGCTCTGGTGGCAATGCCTTCTGATAGAATACGAGCACCTTCATTGATTAAAGCAAATACTAATCGATTTTGTATTTCTTTTTCGGTTATATCGCCCCGCTGAACAACACCCAACATTTGCGCTTCATTGGCAAACATAGCCAATACACTTTCGTCAATCTGTGCCTTGTTCGTGTCACTATCATAGCGATAAAAACCTGCTCCTGTTTTCCGGCCCAAACGCCCTGCTTCAACCATAAGGTCTGCAGCACGAAAATAAAGCGAATCTTTCTTCAGCATTGGATTTTCTTGGCGTGCTTTATAGGCAATATCGATACCAGACATGTCGTTAACCGCCAAAGGACCCATAGCCATGCCCCAGTTTTTCATGGCCGTATCAATTTGATCTGGGCTTGCGCCTTCCAATAACAACATATTGGCTTCACGGCCATAACACGAGTACATTCTGTTGCCTACAAATCCATAACATATACCTACAGCAACCGAAATTTTACCTAGTTTTTTACCCAACGCCATCACGGTTTTAAGGGTTTTCTCGTCTGTATCATCAGCACAAACCACTTCCAATAGTTTCATAATATTAGCTGGGGCAAAAAAGTGCATGCCCAAAACTTTGTGAGAACGCGAAGTGGATCGGGCTATTTCATTAATATCCAAATAAGATGTGTTGCTTGCTAAAATAGCATCCACTTTACACACTCGGTCTAAAGTAGAAAATATCTGCTGTTTAACGGCCATGGTTTCAAAAGCCGCTTCAACAACTAAATCTACATCAGCCAAATCTGCATAATCACATGTACCCACAATTAAGCTCATGCGCTCCTCAAGCTGCACCTTGTCTATTAACCCACGCTTCAAGGCTTGTTCAAAACGGTTACGTATGGCTGATAGCCCACGTGATAGATTATCTTCACTCATTTCTAACAAGGTAACCCTTAGGCCCACATTGGCAAAACACATTGCAATGCCGCCGCCCATAGTTCCAGCACCAATTACGGCAACCTGTTGAATAGGTGATAACGTAGCATTTTTGGTTTTATCATATGCTTCAGGTAATTTGGCCGCTCGTCGTTCAGCAAAAAACGCATGGCGCATGGCAGCAGATTGGGATGAGTCGCGGCATTTTATAAATAGATCACGCTCGCGCTTCTTGCCCTCTTCAAAAGGCAGCAGCACTGCGTTTTCAATCGAATCGATACAACATTGTGGCGCATTTTGGCCCCGTGCCTTTTGGGCTAATTTTTTACGCCACTGATCAAACATCTCACTATGTAAATCGCTTTTCTCAATACTCATTTGAGAGACACGCCGAACTCCTTGGCCTGTTTCTACTATGGTTTGAGCAAACAGAATCGCCTGCTGTAACAAAGAACCTTCCGTTACAGATGACCCCTCTTCAACTAATAGATCGATAACGCCGTGATCAAACAGCTTTTTAGCAGGATGAGGTTTACCTGAAGTAATCATCTCCAAAGCCATTTCCACGCCAGCCAGCCTAGGCAGCAACTGTGTGCCACCTGCACCAGGAATAAGGCCTAAAGTCACTTCAGGCAAACCCAGCTTGGTGTGAGTAAGAGCTACTCGATAATGACAAGACAGTGCCACTTCGAAGCCACCCCCTAATACAGTGCCAAATAACGCCGCAACAATAGGCTTTCTGCACCCATCTAATAGGGCCAGCACGTCGGGTAAATGAGGCTCTAGGGCAGGCTTCCCGAATTCAGAGATATCTGCCCCTGCAATAAACGTACGCCCACTGCAACTGATCACAATTGCCTTAATATCATTATCTATTTCAGCAGCGTGGAGACAACTGACTATGCCCTGCCTAACCGCATGAGATAACGCATTAACAGGCGGGTTATCAATGGCTATGACAGCAATTGAGCCATGGTTTAATAATTGTACTGGCTCAATTTTATGACTGTGAGACGGGTTCACTGTAGTTAATCCTAGATATTCAATGTAAAGAAATTATAGAGGCGAATGTAGCGTAATTATAAGGCCCGCTAATAGTTATGGTGATGCTTTAAACCACCAAAGCGCGTGAAGAAACCTTTATTGGGGTCTGGCATTGGCCCTTGGGCATTTTTCATTTTTTGGCTAATATAATAAATTGAAGACTCCGCCAGTATTTTATAAGCTCGCTTAACCAGATCTTGAGCTTCGTGTCCCACCCACCCTGGCGGTAACATTGCAGCAGGGAAATCAGGGTCGCGCAGTAAGATACGACGATAATCGTGGATCATTGCCTGACGTAACAATAAACACTCGGCTGGGTCGGGTAAGGTTAAAAATATCTTTTGGCAGATAGGCCGGTAAAAATGAAGGAAATCTTGATAGTAGGTTTCTAGCTCAGACAGTTTCCATCGGTTCTTTATTAAATCTTTAAGCACACCCTGAGAATTCAAATCTGACGTTGACGCACTAAATACCACGAGATCGTTGACGATACCTAATTCATGAATCAATTCATCTAGTGACGAGCGTTCTGATGAAGGATGGGCATAAAGCCCACTCGTTAAGGTATTGAAACCTTGCCATATAAGGCTTTTTCTAAACTCTTCAAGTTTCAGATCGGGCACAGATACTGGCAGGACCAAGGTCCAGTTACTGTCCCATTCGGGCTGATGCACAGCATAAATACGCCGAGCTGCTTTTTCATAATGGCCGGTTGCTGTGTCGGTAAAACAATAATAACTGCATCGACCCACTTTATTAACTTGAAGCCAGTTATTTTGTACTAAACGATAGACAGACGTTCTGATTTGGCGCTCGTTAAACCCAAAAGGCTCTAGCACCTGAATTAGACTCGCTAACGAGACCCAACTACCATGTTGTGAAACAACGTCACCGAATACAGTAACCACCATGGAGGTACAGCTAATAGAGCTGTCTTTGATGTGTTGTTGAATCTTTTTAGTACGTTTATTTTTATCTGTCACTTTATGCCTATTTAATACTTATCTATCGTCAAAGCTCACAATCACTTCGTCGGACACAGGGTGTGCCTGACAGGTTAATATATAGCCCGCTGCAACTTCATGTGGCTCAAGTCCATGGCTAATGTCCATATCCACCTTACCCTTTATTAGCTTAGCTTTACACGTAGAGCAAACGCCCGCTTTGCACGAATAAGGCAGCTCAATACCATTATCCATTCCCGCATCTAGAATATTTGAACCCACGGTAGCCAAATCAAAATCAATAGAGCGACCGTCAGAAATGATAGTCACTTTACTGGTTTTATCTTCACCATATTGCTGAATGCGCAACCTTGATTTTTCCAACATGATGTCAGAATCTGCCGATGAATTTGCAAACAACTCATAGTGAATTTGTTCGCTGGCAAGGCCTTCAAGCCTAAAGCCATGGGACACTTCAGAAATCATTGATTCAGGGCCACAAATAAATGCTTCGCTAGCATTGAGGATATCAATGATTTTATATTTTTGTAATAAATAGCCTTTTTTATTATCAATCTTACCTTTCAATACGTCAGAACCTTGGTCTTCTTGGCTCATGATATTGACCCACTTAAAACGATTTAGGTATCGGCTCTTTATGAAACTAAGCTCTTCTTTAAACATGACCGTATTAGTGCGTTTATTGCCATAAACCAGCGTTACTTTACTATTAGGTTCGCTGCTTAAAACCGAGGTGATAATTGATAAAATAGGTGTAATACCACTGCCTACAGCCAAACACATGTAATTTTTTTGATGTTTAGGATCTAATTGCGGGCTAAAACTGCCTTGTGGTGGCATCACTTCAATGGTGTCACCCACCTTAAACTGGTCGTTGGCATGGTTTGAAAAAAGCCCACCCCGAACACGTTTAATACCAACGCGAAGATGTCCATCATCAACACCACTACAAATTGAATAGGATCGACGAACTGCTTCACCGTCAATGTGTGTTTGTAATGTTAAAAATTGGCCTGGTTTAAAAGCAAAGGTATGTTGTAACGCTTTAGGCACATTAAAACTCACCAGAACAGCTGTCTGCGTTTCTGGTTTAATGTCGTCTATGATTAACGGATAAAAATTAGTATCTGACACAAGTCTTACCTAAATATGTTTGAATAAGTCAAAGGGTTCACTGCAATCATTACATTGAAATAACGCTTTACAAGCAGTAGAGCCAAATTCACTTATCATGCGTGTTTCATGGGAACCACAGTGGGGACACCGCACCTGAGTAGTTTCAGTTAACTCAACAGCATGGGCAAACTGTCCATGCAAAGGGTCTATCACATCGTCTGGTGGTGCTATGCCATAACCACGCAACTGATCACGGCCTTTGTTTGTCATCCAATCAGTCGTCCAAGCCGGGGTTAATTCAAGTTCAACCTGCACTTGCGCAACACCATGATTCAGTAAAGCAGCAGTAATATCTTCACGGATAACATCCATGGCTGGGCAACCGGAATAAGTGGGCGTAATAACCACTGTAACCGCCTGTTCGTGCTGGCTAATGTCTTTTAAAATTCCAATGTCCCACAAAGACAACACAGGTATTTCCGGATCTTTCACATCATCTAGCAAAGCCCATAAATGTGGCACTTGCGAATTACGCCGGAATTGTTCACGTTCATATTGAAGGCTGGATTTAGTCGGTATTAACACCATCGTTTCAGTGGTCATAGTATTACCACTTAGCACCAGGGAATGAACGATAGACAAACTGCATTTGTGTTAACAGGTGTCCCAAGTGCTCACTATGGAAGCCTTTGCGGCCGCCACGCACAGCCCAAGTTGCTTCAGGCACCTTAAGGCCTGCTTCTTCAAAAATAGCCTCAATATCAGCAAGCCAAGGCTGCTTTAAGTCAGCACAATTGACTGCTATACCCGCATCAATTAAACGCTGCTCTAGCAAATCTGATTCAAATAATTCGTGACTGTAACCCCACATATCATCAATGGCTAATTGCATTCTTCGCTTACTTTCCTCTGTACCGTCACCTAACCTGAGGGCCCATGATTTGCTACGCCTACAATGATAGGTTGTTTCTTTAACTGCCTTTTGTGCGATAGCTACAAGGGTTGGGTCTGTAGATAATGTCAGGGCCTGCAAATAGTATTTATTATATAAATCCACCATTAGCTGCCGTGTAATAGTGTAAGCAAAGTCACCACGGGGTAATTCGTTAATCAAATAATTTTCAAATTCACGTTCGTTACGCAAAAAAGCAAAATCATCTTCCGTTTTTCCATCACCACTTAGTGTGGCAGCATAGCCATAAAACATTCGCGCACGGCCAATATAATCCAGAGCCACGTTACCTAGTGCGATATCTTCTTCTAGAAAGGGTCCTTCACTGACCCATTCTGATATACGATGCCCTAACACGATGGAGTCATCCCCCAAGCGCACAACATAGTTAATTAAGTCTTGCTTACTATCCACTGTATTTTGAGTAGATTGCGTCATAAAGAAGTTCTCGCTCACATAGTACTGATTTCTTTAGGCAGTGGGTAATAGGTGGCATGCCGGTAGGGTTTATCATCCGACGGATCAAAGAAAGATTCATTGTCATCTTCTTGTGATGCAGTAATGTCTTGTGACTTAACCACCCAAATACTAATACCTTCAGTGCGTCGGGTATAAACGTCACGAGCATATTCTAACGCCTGCTCCCTACCTTCGGCGTGCAGGCTACCCACATGTTTATGATCGAGTCCGCGTTTTGGGCGAACAAACACTTCAAATAATTCAAGCTTTTCTATAGTCATGATGTCTCGTGGTCCTTAATTATCTTAAAGATTAAGCCGCATCTCTTGCGAGCCGTTGTTCTTTCTTTAGGTTGTAAGCAGCCGTAGCTTCACGCACCCAAGCCCCGTCTTCATGGGCTTTAACGTGATGTTGTATCCGTTGACGATTACAATGGCCATTGCCATTGATAACGCTATAAAACTCATCCCAATCTAGATCGCTGCTGTCGTAATGCCCGCGTTCTTCATTCCACTCTAATGCCTTGTCCGGGTGTTCTAGGCCCAAATAGTTAATCTGAGAAACAGTTTGATCAATGAACTTTTGGCGTAAGTCATCATTGGTTTCACGCTTTATTTTCCACTTCATTGACCGCGCTGAATGTGCTGACTCAGAGTCATGGGGACCAAACATCATTAACGATGGCCAATAAAAGCGATTAAGGGAATCCTGCGCCATGTCTTTTTGAGCGGGTGTACCATGAGCAAGCTCAATCATGATTTGATACCCCTGACGCTGATGGAAGCTTTCTTCCTTACAAATACGAATCATGCTTCTGGCATATGGCCCATAAGACGTGCGCTGGAGTGAAACCTGATTACATATAGCAGCGCCATCAACTAACCAACCAATGGCGCCCATGTCACCCCAAGTTTGGGTTGGGTAGTTAAAGATAGAGGCGTATTTAGCTGTTCCCGTTTGCAAGGCAGTAATCATTTCAGCCCTAGAAATACCTAAGGTTTCTGTTGCGCTGTACAGGTATAACCCATGGCCTGCTTCGTCTTGAACCTTGGAGAGCAACACGGCTTTGCGTCGTAAAGAGGGAGCACGAGTAATCCAATTCCCTTCTGGTTGCATACCAATCACTTCTGAATGTGCATGTTGCGACATTTGACGAATTAAATTTTGACGATAGGCGTCAGGCATCCAATCTTTAGGTTCAATTTTTTGCTCGGCGTCAATTTTCGCCTGAAATAGTCGTTCTAATTCTGTTTCGGGTGTCGTGTTTGTGATCATTTTATTCACCATGTTTAACCAGGGTTAATTCGTTAGTTTATTTATACGCGTTCAATAATGAGAGCAATGCCTTGGCCCACACCAATACACATAGTGCATAAGGCATATTGGCCGTTAGTTCGATGCAGCTGATACATGGCTGTTGTCACTAATCTAGCACCACTAGCCCCAAGAGGGTGACCTAAGGCAATGGCGCCACCGTTTGGATTAACATGGGCTGCATCGTCGGGGATATCTAAGGCTCGCATTACCGCTAAACCCTGCGCCGCAAAGGCTTCATTCAATTCGATCACATCCATTTGATCAAGGCTCAACCCTGTTTTTTTCAGCACCTTTAACGTAGCCGCTACGGGGCCATAACCCATAATATTGGGTTCCAAACCTACCGTTGCCATACCTACAATACGGGCTTTTGGGGTTAAGCCATGGCGCTTAATGCCCTCACTTGAGGCCAATAACAAGGCGCATGAGCCGTCATTAACACCAGACGCATTGCCTGCCGTTACGCTGCCACCATCCCGAAATGGCGTTGCTAATTTACTCAGAGTTTCTAAGCTACTTAGTCGTAGGTGCTCATCTTGCGAAAAGACAATATCTTCTTTTTTCCGTTGAGGAATCCGTACTGGCACAATTTCTTCTGCAAAAATACCAACGGCCTGTGCTTTTGCAGCACGTGTTTGGCTTGAGAATGCGAATGCATCTTGAGATGCACGATCGATGTTAAATTTTTCAGCCACGTTTTCAGCAGTTTCTGGCATAGAATCAACGCCATACTGCTGCTTCATTAGAGGGTTAACAAAACGCCAACCTATGGTGGTATCGAACATTTCAGCCTGCCGACTAAACGCCGTATTGGCTTTTGCCACAACAAATGGCGCGCGTGACATTGACTCAACACCACCCGCTATAATTAAATCTGCTTCGCCACTGCGTATGGCTCTAGCGCCCGTACCTACAGCATCAATACCAGAACCACACAACCGATTTAGTGTCATCCCAGGCACATCAATAGGCAAACCAGCCAATAAACCACTCATGCGAGCAACGTTACGATTATCTTCACCTGCTTGATTGGCACAGCCATAAAAAACATCATCAACACGAGTCCAATCAACACCAGGATTACGATCCATAAGCGCCTTTATAGGCACCGCACCCAAATCGTCAGCACGAACACTGGCAAGGCTACCGCCATATCGACCAAACGGTGTTCTAATGGCATCACAGATAAAGGCATCATTCATTGGTTATTCCTCAGTTCCCATTGTCAGGGCGTATTATATCGACCAGTTAAGCTTTTGGTGTCGTTGCGTCAGGTAATACATTGGCATTAATTCGGGCCGAATTACCCTTAAATAATGCCACTAACTGGGCGTTTTGATTGGTCACTTGCACATGATAAATACCGCTGCGGTTACCTTGATGTTGCTGTGTTGCGGCAGCACTTAGCTGGTCACCCAGCATTCCAGGGCGTAAAAAATCAATGGTGCAGCCCGCGGCTACCGCAGCCTGATTTTGAGAGTTACACGCAAAAGCAAAAGCAGAGTCTGCCAAACTAAAAATCATGCCACCGTGACAGGTTTTATAACCATTTAGCATTGTATCTGTAACGGTCATCGTGGCTGTTGCACAACCGGGTTTAATAGCTTCGATGGTAATGCCTAAAGCTTTAGAGGCCGCGTCATGGGAAAACATATGGAGTGCACAATCCTCAGCTAACTGCTGATCCCTTACTTGGTTCTGGGCTTGTTCACTCATGTTATTTCCCTGTAAAACTCGGTTGACGTTTTTCCATAAAGGCACTGACACCTTCTTGGTAATCATCTGTTTTTCCCAACCAGCGCATGGTTTCTTTTTCTATTTCTAACTGTTGATGCAATGGAGTTGAAAACGAATCATTAAGCAATTTTTTAGTCATAGCCAAGCCTAGGGGGGGAAGAGAAGCCAGTCGCTCCGCAAGTACCAGTGTTTCTTCCATTAAAGCGTCATCATCAACACATTGCCAAATCATGCCCCACTTTTCCGCTTGTTCAGCCGATAACTTGTCGCCTAACAGCGCTAATCCTTTTGCCCTTGGTAAACCTAAGGCACGGGGTAAATTAAAAGTGCCTCCAGAGTCTGGCACCAGGCCTATTTTACTAAAAGCCTGCACAAATTTGGCACTACGGGCCGCAAGTACGATATCGCAAGCAAGTGCAATACTGGCACCAGCGCCAGCAGCAACGCCATTTACGGCACAAATTACCGGCTTTTCCATGGTCATAATGTTGCGGATCAGCGGGTTATAATACCTTTCAATAGAATCACCTAAATCTGGTCCATCGTCTGTTACTTTAGCTGCTCGGTCACTAAGATCTTGGCCAGCACAAAAACCCCTACCTTCACCTGTGATCACTAAACATCTAACAGCATCGTTAGTTTGAGCGTCTTTAATGGCAGTTTTAACATCCTCATGCATCAAACCATTAAAGCTATTTAATGTTGCTGGCCTGTTTAAAGTAAGTACACCAACGCCACGATTTATTTGGTACGTTATTGTTTCGAATTCCACTACCTACTCCTCGTTAATTTTCTTAATGTCTGGACACTATTGTTTATATAAGTAACCATAAAGCATCACTGAACATGTTTAACTATTTATCCGGAATCCACTATGCCAATTTATGCAATAGAAGATCTTATTCCTGTTGTCGACCCTAGCGCCTACGTACACCCTACCGCCGTTTTAATAGGTGACGTCATTATTGGCAAAGACTGCTACATTGGCCCTAATGCCGTTCTACGTGGCGATTTTGGCAGAATAATACTTAACCAAGGCTGTAACGTTCAAGACACCTGTGTGGTGCACAGCTTCCCCAATAAAGACTGTGTCATCGAACAAGATGGGCACATTGGTCACGGTGCAATCTTGCATGGATGCCACATAGGGCGTAATGCCTTAGTCGGCATGAACGCAGTCATCATGGACGACGCAATCATTGGCGATGAATCCCTTGTCGCTGCCACTGCGTTTGTTAAATCAGGTTTTCAATGCCCACCAAGAAGCCTACTTGCTGGCAGCCCTGCCATTATAAAACGTCACCTCAGCGACCAAGAAGTGGCTTGGAAAAGTAATGGTACACTTGAGTATCAAAACCTCACCAAACGCTGCCACACAAGCTTACAACAAGTTCAACCATTAACTGAGGTTCAACAAAATCGGCCTCGCTTTGATGCCAGTAGCCATCAACCTAAATAGGCATTAATCGTGCTTGCGCTCAACCAATGTCAGGATGTCGTACAGTGCTACAACGACCTGATGTTGGTTAGTCACTTCTACGTCCCATAGCACTACACCCGTAGGGCTTTTTTCTTCAGGACGTTTGTCTTTTTTAATCTTTTTCTTTGCAGTTATTTTAACTTGGATGGTGTCGCCAATATGCACCGGTTCAACAAAGCGCAGATTTTCTAATCCGTAATTAGCTAAAACAGGGCCTGGGGCTGGATCAACAAACATTCCGGCCGCCGCTGAGATGATAAAATAGCCATGGGCAACGCGTTGTCCAAACAAGGAATCCTTAGCAGCTATCTCATCAAAATGAGCATAAAAATGATCGCCTGATAAACAGCCGAAATTAACAATATCAGCCTCAGTCACTGTGCGACGGTGAGTGGTTAAACTTTCCCCCACCACAAGTTCTTCAAAGTACTTACGGAATGGATGTCGATCAGTGCTGGATGTTTTAGCCCCCGCCATATATTCACGTGTAATTGCCATTAAGGTGGTTGGGGAGCCTTGAATTGCTGTTCGTTGCATGTAATGTTTAATTGCACGGGAACCACCTAGTTCTTCTCCGCCACCAGCACGGCCAGGACCCCCATGAACTAAAGTAGGCAATGGTGAACCGTGGCCTGTAGATTCTTTAGCACAATCCCGGTTAAGCACTAGCATGCGACCATGAAAAGCGGCTGCACCCATAATAATTTGGCTTGCTTCATGGTCATCATAAGTCACTATGGAGCCTACTAGGCTACCTCTTCCCATACGCGCAATAACAACCGCCTGGTTAATGGAGTCATAGGGCATAATGGTACTTACAGGCCCAAACGCTTCGATACTATGGGGTGCATCAGTCGTCAATGGTGTGGCACAGTACAAGAGTGTAGGTGGATAAAACGCATCTTGCTCTACACCTTCTCCCACGAGTTCCATGTGGACGTCATTACCACCATAAATAACCTCGCAGTGTTGACCTAAGGCAGCCACAGTATCGCGAAGGTCTGCCCGTTGAGCGCGCCCTACCAAGGGGCCCATACGTACGCCTTCAGCTGTAGGATCTCCCATAACAACCTTGTTTAGGCGTGTTTTTAATGCCTCAATAACTGCATCAACTTTAGCTGCGGGCACAATGACACGACGAATAGCAGTACATTTCTGACCCGCTTTGGAGGTCATTTCCGTAGTAATTTCTTTAATAAATAATGCGAATTCTGGATCGTCAACGGATACACTTTGACCCAAAATAGAACAGTTAAGCGAATCAGCTTCCATATTAAAAGGAATACTGTTGTCGATGATATTAGGGTGACAGCGTAACTTTTTACCTGTGGTTGCCGACCCTGTAAAGGTGACCACATCTTGCTCATTAAGGTGATCTAACAAATCACCTACACCACCACAGATTAATTGAATAGAGCCTTCTGGTAATAGCTTAGAAGCAACGATTTCTTCAACCATTGCCTGAGTTAAATACGCAGAAACCGTTGCTGGCTTCACAATAACGGGAACACCCGCGATCAAGCTTGGGGCAATTTTTTCAAGCATGCCCCAACACGGAAAGTTAAACGCATTAATGTGAACGGAAACCCCTTTTTTTGAGGTTAGGATGTGTCGAGCTGCAAAAGTGCCGTTGGCCGAAAGAGGCTCTGGTGGCCCTTCTACAATGAACTTTTCATTAGCAAATTCTCTTCGCGCGATACCCGAATAGCTGAACATAGTGGCTAAGCCGCCGTCGATATCAACCCAGCTATCTGCTTTTGTAGCACCTGTTTGCGATGAGATTTTGTAAAAGTAGTCCTTTTTAGTGAGTAAGTGTTTAGCTAGATTTTTTACTGCATTGGCGCGTTCATGAATAGTCATGTCGCCCAGGCCAACACTACCAAGAGTTCGCCCATATTCAACCATCTTTGCAAAATCTAAACCTGTACTACTTACATTACAGATGATTTTACCATTTACAGCGTCACGTACTTCAGTGCCGCCAGGCTCACCTTCAACCCATGAACCACAAGCATAACTCTTTGATTTCATTATATAACTCTTACCAAGAAGTACGGCTGAACACCCTACTTAAAAAACCAACACATTTACACTAATGATACATCTAAATTAACTTAAGTCAAATTTATGTATCGTTAATATTAAATCAACTCACGAGTCTTCCGTGGAAAATAAACACGACCTAAAAAACCCCTTCAAACCGATAAATTAAAACGCAACAAGGTACATCTAAAATTCGTTGTGATACACTTTATTGATAATGGTCAATAAAGTGTACTATAACATTTTGAACGACTATTTTAAGTGATTAGTTGACCCATACTATTTTCTTTGGAGTGCGATATGACAGGTGACAAAATAGGCTTAGATGCTATTGAAACGGCAAGTTTGGATGAACTACGCCATTTACAACTGCAAGGCCTAAAACAAACACTTCAACACGCTTATAACAACTCCCCTGTATACAAAAAGAAGTTTGATGATGCGGGGGTTCATCCAGACGATTTAACAACCCTTGACGACATCAGCAAATTCCCTTTCACCACCAAATCTGACTTACGAGATAACTACCCTTTTGGCATGTACTGCACCCCCATGGAGCAAATTGTCCGTGTTCATGCCTCAAGCGGCACCACTGGCAAACCCACAGTAGTTGGCTATACCCAAAAGGACATCGATACCTGGGCAAATTTGGTTGCACGCTCTATTTATGCAGCGGGCGGGCGACCGAAGGATAAGGTACATATATCTTACGGGTATGGCTTATTTACCGGAGGCCTAGGTGCCCATTACGGCGCTGAACGATTGGGCTGTGCTGTTATTCCAATGGGTGGCGGTCAAACTGAGAAGCAAGTTCAGTTGATTAAAGACTTTGATCCAGATCTCATCATGGTAACGCCGTCTTACATGTTAAATATTTCCGATGAAATCCATCGTCAAGGTATTGATCCTAAAAAGCTGGCATTACGTACCGGCATTTTTGGTGCAGAACCTTGGACTAATGCGATGCGAGAAGACATTCAAAATCGTATGGCGATAGATGCAGTGGACATATACGGCTTGTCAGAAATGATGGGGCCAGGTGTGGCACAAGAATGTATTGAAACCAAAGATGGGCCTACCATATGGGAAGATCACTTTTACCCAGAGATCATTGACCCAATAACAGGTGAAGTATTGCCGGATGGAGAAGAAGGCGAACTGGTATTTACCAGCTTATCAAAAGAAGCGATGCCAATGATCCGCTATCGCACCCGAGACCTTACCCGCTTACTACCAGGTTCAGCCAGAACAATGCGCCGTATGGATAAAATAACAGGCCGCAGTGATGACATGTTGATCATTCGCGGGGTTAACGTTTTCCCAACCCAGATTGAAGAACAGGTGTGTGCGATTGAAGGGCTTGCACCACATTATTTAATCCAAATCGACAAACAAGGGAACATGGATACGGTGACTGTGAGAGTTGAATCTGAGCCAGGACAATCGACTCAAAGTAATGAGCAACTCATTAAACTACTGAGCCATAAAATAAAAACCTTTATCGGAATCTCTGCAACTATTGTCATTGAAGCTCCCCATCAATTGCCTCGCTCTGAAGGCAAGGCAAAGCGAGTCATAGACAACAGAACTTAGCAATCACCCTACCCCAAAGGGTGTATTACTTGGCGAACAACTGGCCCAAGTCTGCAAAGGCTTTAAACTCCAACGCATTGCCACTAGGGTCACTAAAGAACAAAGTGGATTGCTCCCCCGCTTCGCCTTTGAAGCGAGTGTGGGGCTGAATAATAAACTCTACTTTGCCCGTTAGCCTTTGTGCTAAATCTTGCCAGTCTCCAAGTGTAAGCACTACACCAAAATGCGGTACTGGAACGCCTTTGCCATCAACCCCATTAACATGAACAGAGACTTTACCTTCTGGACCTAAGTTTGGGTTGAGATGGGTGACTAACTGGTGGCCATAGAGATTCCAATCAATCCATTCTTCGCTAGACCGACCCTCGCTCAAACCAAGTAATTGGCCATAAAAGGCCCTTGATTCGGCAATATCCCTTATGGGGACGGCAAGGTGAAAAGGACGTATTGGCGAATCAGACATGCTATTTTCCAAATAATGTTAAGAGCTGCAGTGATTAACCAATCACTGCCAACAGACGAGACTTAGTGTTTGCATCCGCAAATGACGCTTTCATGGCCATACGCGAGATGTTGCGCAGCTGCTCTAAGTCTAAAGCAAAGTCCTTTGCGCCAGATTGATATTCAGCGCCCACGGTAGTGGCAAAGAACGGTGGATCATCGGAGTTAAGACTAGTACTAATCCCTGCTTGTAATATTGTATTTAGTGGGTGGCTGGGAAGATCTGGGTAAACAGACAAGGCAATATTGCTACCAGGGCAAACTTCTAGGGCAATGCCACGCTTGGCTAGTTCTTCCATAAGTGCTGGATCTTCAACACTACGCACACCATGACCAATGCGAGTCACCGGCAGGTTATCAATAGCATCCCATACACTTTCTGGGCCTAACACTTCACCCGCGTGAGTGGTGCAGGCAAACCCAGCTGCAAAAGCGATGTTAAATGCAGGGGCAAAGTCGGCTTGAGTAAACATGGATTCGTTACCACCCATACCAAAACCCACAATATAAGGATGAGGGTTGTCGGCAAGCTGCTGCGCTACTACAACGGCTTGCTCTGGGCCTAAGTGGCGTATACAAGAGACGATCAAGCGACCCACGATACCAAAGTCGCGCTCGGCATCGTTAATGCCCTCAACACAGCCAGATAGCATGTCATCATAGCTCATGCCTACAGTGGCGGCATGGTCTGGAGAAATAAATGTTTCGGCGTAAATTGTGCCTTCTGCAGCACATTGCTCCATGTAGGTGTACATAATGTCGCGATAGTCTTGCGGCTTACGTAGGCAAAAGCTGGCTTCGTCATAAGCCTGTAAAAATCCAACAAAGTCATCCCATGCAAACATGTCGTCGGCGGTGAACAGGCCATCTTTGAGGCTAATACTATTACGTGCCGCAATGGTGCGCACTAGCTCTGGTTGAATACAGCCCTCTAGGTGGCTATGAAGCTCTACCTTAGGTAGTTGTTGAATTTGCTTTTGTAATAATTCGGACATGAAATACTCGTTTTACTTTGATAATAAAAAATTAATTTAACTCGCAGGCAATGCCATACGCTAAGGGCACAAGGCCTAAATGGTGTGCCACAGTTTGTCCCATATCGGCAAAACTTGCTCTTTCGCCTAAGTCGCCAGCTTGCACGGGGGCGCCACAGTGATTGCCGTAGAAAATCACCGGCACATGCTCGCGGGTATGGTGGGAACCAGGCCACGTAGGGTCACAACCGTGGTCTGCGCTCAGCAACACTAAGTCTTGCTGTTCTAACCTAGCTTCTATTTCTGGCAATCTAGCGTCGAACTCTTCTAGGGCATTAGCGTAGCCCGCAACGTTACGACGATGGCCGTACTTGCTATCAAAATCGACAAGATTGACAAATAATAAGCCTTCTTTAACCTTGTCCATTTGATCTAGCATTTGATCTACTAATCCATTGTTATCAGCTGCTTTTACCGTATAGCTGATGCCCTTGTGGGCAAATATGTCACCAATTTTTCCTACGGATACCACTGTGCCTTGCTGATCTTGAATATGATCCAATAACGTTGGGCCTACAGGTGGCGTGGTTAAATCTCTGCGGTTAGCAGTACGTTCAAAATCAGCACCACAGGTGCCTTTAAAAGGCCGTGCGATCACACGGGTTACGTTAAGCGGGTCAACTAGCTTTTTGGCAACCTCGCACAAGGCGTATAGCCTTTCTAGGCCAAAGGACTCTTCGTGGGCTGCAATTTGAAATACCGAATCGGCAGAGGTATAACAAATAGGGAAGCCTGTGCGAAGGTGTTCTTCACCGAATTCAACTAACACTTCTGTGCCAGAACAATGCTTATTCGCTAAAGTGCCTTCAATATTGCCTTGGACTAACAAATCTTGCATCAATTGAGCTGGAAAACAATTCTCTTGTTCAGGAAATGTGCCCCATTCAAATGGTACGGGTAGGCCACAAATTTCCCAATGACCGCTGGGTGTGTCTTTACCACTGCTCACTTCTACTGCGTGGCCATAGGCACCTTGTACATTAACATGGGTTGCAAGAGGCAGGCTGCTTTTGCGGCTACCCACAGCTGCAGCCCCTAACCCCCAACGTAATAAATTTGGAATTTTGAGAGGGCCGTTGCGTTGTTTATTATTGGCTAATCCAGCCTCACAGGCTTCCACGATATGACCAAAGGTATCAGAATTTTGGTCACCATATTTGGCAGCATCGGCACTAGCACCTAGGCCCAATGAATCTAAAATTATAATAATGGCTCTGTTCATGGTTTTGTCTTTATAGTTTAGTAACCGCACCTTGAGTGAGGTACACATTTTTAATGGCTAAGCTTGATATAACTCTTTAACCAGTGCTTGAGCAACAGATGCCTCAGCAGCTAATTGGATTAAACTGGGGACCTGTTGGTTAACTAAGGCCAGCTGGTCAGCGTTACGAACATGAGCAACGGCCAAGGTTTGGCCCTGTTCAACATAGTCACCAATTTGTACCATTCCACTTAGGCCCACAGCGTAATCTATTGGGTCGTCGGCTTTGCTTCGCCCTGCCTTAAGGCTAACCAATGACATGCCTATGCCACGAACATCCATAGCAGACACATAGCCTGATTGCAGCGCAATAATAGGTTTAACTATAGGGGCTTGTGGCAAGTAATGTGCTGGTTGTTCAAGTAAATCTGCCGGCCCACCAAGGCCTACCACCATGTCTGCAAATACTTGTGCTGCATGGCCTTTATTGAGCGCTGCAGTGGCTTTATCTCTTGCAATATCTAAGCTTTCTGCCGCACCACAGATGTCTAGCATGTGCGCGGCCAACTCAATCGTAATCTCAAGTAAACGTGGTTCTGCTTGGGCAGGATTAAGCAAAAAGTCGATACACTCTGCCATTTCCACGGCATTACCCACATTACGGCCTAACACCTGATTCATGTCCGTAATAAGACAGCGTGTAGGCACACCTGCTCCCGTAGCTACTTGTGAAATACTCCGACTTAGTTCTTGTGCCATAGTCATTTCTGCAGCAAACGCACCGTTACCTGTTTTCACGTCCATTACTAATGCATCTAGACCTGCGGCGAGCTTTTTAGACAAAATAGACGCTGTAATTAAATCAATAGATTCTACTGTCGCAGTTACATCACGGGTGGCATAAAGGCGCTGGTCGGCTGGCGCTAGTTCAGAAGTTTGACCAATAATGGCGCAACCTACCCGCTTTACTAAAGACTTAAATACCTGTTCATCGGGGTAAGCGTTATAACCTGGAATACTGTCAAATTTATCTAGAGTCCCCCCGGTATGGCCTAAGCCACGCCCAGAAATCATTGGCACATATGCCCCACACGCTGCAACAATTGGCCCAAGCATCAGACTTACCTTATCACCTACGCCACCAGTGGAATGTTTATCAACCACGGGGCCGTCAAGGTCCATCTGCTGCCAGCTCAATACTTTGCCCGAGTACATCATTTGCTGCGTTAAGGTAATGCGTTCTGCCATAGTCATGCCCCGCTGGAACACTACCATAGCAAACGCGCCTAACTGAGCATCACTCAACTGCCCACTAGTAATACCCTTGACCATAAAGGTTATTTCGGCATCTGTAAGTGCGAGGCCATCACGCTTTTTGCGAATAATCTCTTGTGGCAAATAAGTTGATGTCACGCTGGTACCTTATAGTTCTGCAAAAAAGCACTCAACAAGCGCTCAACACCATCGGTGGCCATTTTGGCGTATTCCATGGTTTGCTCGTGGCTTAACAGTGTCGGGCTCATGCCTGCGGCGTAGTTGGTGACAATAGATAATGCACATAAAGGCAACCCTTGATGACGCGCTAAAATTACTTCTGGTACCGTAGACATACCTACCGCTTGAGCGCCAAGCACCTTAAGTGCACGAATTTCTGCAGGAGTTTCAAAATGAGGGCCACACATCCAAGCGTAAACGCCTTCGTGCAAGGTCACATCATTGGCTTTGGCAGCACTTCGCATGGCGTCGTTCATGCCGTGGTGGTATGCCTGCGTCATGTCTACAAAACGTTGGTTGCCTTGGGCACCAAATAATGGCGATACGCCAGTCATGTTAATGTGATCCGTGATCAACATCACACTACCTGGCCCCGCATCAGTTACCATACTGCCTGCAGCGTTAGTAAGAACCAGTGCTTCGCAACCCATGGCTTTAAAGGTTTGAATAGCCACGGCCATTACATCGGCTTTGCCATGTTCATAATAATGAGCTCGGCCTTGTAATACTGCTACGCGAGTGTCACCAACACGACCCAGTACTAAACGCCCTGCGTGACCACCTACACCCGCTTGAGGAAACCCTGGTAAGTCACCAAAACCAATGCTGGCTACGGCATTAACTTTGTCTGCAAAAGGGCCTAAACCAGATCCCAGAACCATGCCTACTTGCGGTACAAAACCGCTGGCAGCACGATTAATAACGGCTAAACAGTCGTCTACCTGACTCATAATAAAAACTCCGGACCAAATGCATGGGGTAATAATTCCGCAAGGGGTAAGCGTTGCTGCACCCCTGCTGGTGAACACAAAATAACAGGAGTATTGTTGTCAGAAAACTCACGAATACGCTGACGGCAGCCGCCACAAGGTGTCGCACCTTGGTCATCTTGGCTCATAATATAGATTTTTTGAATGCGTTGATGGCCAGCCATCACCATAGCGGCAATAGCAGCAGTCTCTGCGCAATTTCCTTCCGGGTAGCTGGCATTTTCAACATTGCAGCCGGCAAAAGTTTGGCCGTCTTGCGTTACTATTAGAGCGCCAACAGGGTAATTAGAGTATGGGGCGTAGGCCTTATCCATGGCCTGTTTTGCACCGTTGATACAATCAGTTTCAGTGGGTAGAGAAGACATGGTCATCGTTCCTTGACGTAAGCCATACCTGAGGCTTTGGGGGGTATCGCACGGCCAATAAAGCCCGCTAATAGAATGACAGTAAGCAAATATGGTGTCGCTTCAATAAATTGCACAGGAATTTCACCAATTCCTGGAATAATCACACCCTGAAGGCGCACAGCCAGTGCATCTAAGAAGCCAAACAGCAAACATGCCAACATCACAGTAAGTGGACGCCACTTGCCAAAAATAAGTGCCGCTAAAGCAATATAACCCTGTCCTGCCGTCATATCTCTGGTGAACTGGGCATTGTGAGCTGTGGCTATGTAAGCGCCTGCAACACCACACAGTACGCCACCAACCAGCAGTGCTTTGTAACGTAATTTGATCACCGATAACCCGGCGGTATCCACTGCTGTGGGGTTTTCACCCACTGCCCGAAGACGCAAACCAAATCGGGTACGGAACACCACCCACCAAACCATGGGCACCACAGCGAAGGCAAGGTATACCAGAATATTATGGCCACTGATGAGTTCTTTATAGATCGGACCCAATACAGGAATGTACGCCAGTTGTTCAGCATAAGGCAGCGTAATAGACAGGAAGCGAGAGTCATTATTTAAGGCGGGAGTTAATCCACCTTGGTGGAACCATGCCAGACCTAAAATAATGGTTAATCCACCCACCAAAATGTTAATGGCCATGCCGCTGACAATTTGATCACCTCGGTGGGTAATAGTAGCGAAGCCGTGCAACATGGCTAAAGCACACGAGACAATAACAGCCACACCTAACCCAGCCCATGGAGAGCCCACTACCGCAGCAACACTTGCAGCAGCAAAGGCCGAGGCTAGCATCTTACCTTCTAAACCAATATCAACCACACCAGAACGCTCGGCAAATAAACCTGCCATAGCGGCCAAAATAAGCGGGGTAGACACACGTACGGTGGCGTCTAAGGTCAACAGCACTGTTAAAAATATGTCGCTCATGCTGTCACCCCTGCTGTCTCTTGTTGCTGGTCAACCGGTGCTAGATGACGTATTAGCCAAGGCCTGTACATGTACTCTAAAGCACCACAGAACAAGATCACTAAGCCTTGCATCACCACCACAATATCACGGGAAATACCGCTCATTTCAAATGCTAGTTCGGCACCACCTTGGTATAAAGTACCAAACAACAAGGCCGCCACAATAATTCCCAAAGGATGATTACGGCCCATCAACGCCACAGCGATACCGCCAAAGCCATAACCTAGATGGAAGTCCATTATTAACCGATGCTGGTAGCCTACAAGCTCGTTAATACTGACTAAGCCAGCTAATGCTCCAGAAATACACATCACCACAATGATAATACGTTTAGGTTTGATACCGCCATAAACGGCTGCAGTGCCATTCTTGCCTGTAGCTCGAATAGCATAGCCCCAGCGGGTTTGCCATAAGAAAAACCACACTAGGACAGCACACACCAGCGCCAAAAGGACTGATAAATTCAGTGGCGACGCTTCAATGCTGTAGCCTAAACCTGCAGCAACGTCATGCACAAACGGCATCCAAGAATTGGTGGGGAAAAGTTCACTTTGGGGGGTCATTTGCCCGGTTTCGCGTAACACGTGCACCATTACGTACACCATCAATGACGCCGCTAAAAAGTTAAACATAATCGTCGTTATAACAATATGGCTGCCACGATAAGCTTGTAAATACGCTGGGATCAAAGCCCATAAGCCACCGAATACCAAAGCACCGATAATGCTGGCCGGGATAAACACCCAGGCCCCAAGCGTGGGGTCCAGAAACAGTATCGCTAATCCAGCACCCAAACCACCTACATAAGCTTGTCCTTCGCCACCAATGTTGAACAGGCCAGCATGGAACGCCACCGCTACAGCTAAGCCAGTAAATATAAAGTTAGTGGTGTAATAAATGGTATACCCAATCCCCTCTTCGTAACCAAATGCTCCATACAAAAGCACTTCAGCCGCTTCAATCGGGTTCACATCGATTAACCAAAAAACAACTGCCGTTACGGCAAAAGCCGTAAGGATATTAAGCAGTGGTAATAAAAGGCGGTTTATCCAAGTAATTCGTGTATCGCGGTTCATACTTAAGTTTCCTGACTGGAGGCCCGTTTAGAAGACGCATGTTGGTCATCCATAGTTTGTAAGGGGTCTATGGGGTCTAATGCATTTGCCATCATCATACCAAGGGTTCGCTCGTCTGCATCTGCAGCATCAATGCGGCCAGTTATTTCGCCATCACACAAGACAATAATACGATCGCTCACAGACATGATTTCATCTAACTCTACAGATACCAATAACACGGCCTTACCGGCGTCACGCATGTCGATAATTCGCTGATGAATAAACTCAATGGCGCCAATGTCGACACCACGAGTAGGTTGACCTATAAGCAAGACTTCAGGGTTGCGCTCCATTTCCCGCGCTAAAATAAGTTTTTGCTGGTTACCACCAGAAAAATTAGCAGATTTTAAATGGGGGTCAGCAGGACGCACATCAAACGCTTTCATTAGTTCTTGGCAGTTGGCCTCAACCTTACGGTTGCTAAGCCAGATGCCAGTGTTGATCTTAGGGTCTGAGTGATAACCCAATAAAGCCGACTCGCTAGCGCTAAAATCGGTAATTAAACCCATACGGTGCCGATCTTCTGGCACATGAGCTAAGCCTAACTCTCGTAACCTGTCCGGTGTTAATGGGTGTTTCCGGTCCATTTTGAAACCCAACACTTCAATGCTACCGCTGGTCATTTGTACTATGCCCGATAACGCCTCTAACAGCTCTGTTTGGCCGTTACCAGAAACGCCAGCTACACCTAACACCTCACCGGCACGGAGTTCAAAACTGACATCCTTTAACCGATCAATGCCCTGGTTATCAGACACTGTTAAACGTTTAACCTTCATCAGCGGAGCGCGCACATCCACGGGTTTTTTATCCACCTGCAACAACACCTTACGACCCACCATTAGTTCGGCCAATTCTTCTCGGCTAGTATCTTTTGTGTCTCTGTGGGCTACCATTTTGCCTGCGCGCATAACCGACACTTGGTCGGTTATGGACATAATTTCGCGTAATTTATGGGTAATTAACATGATGGTGACGCCCTGTTGTTTCAGGGCTGCAAAAATACGAAACAGTTCGTCTGTTTCTTGGGGCGTTAGAACGCCAGTTGGCTCATCCAAAATCAAAATTTTGGCGCCTTTATAGAGTGCTTTAAGTATCTCCACTCGTTGCTGCAAACCCACGGACAGGGCGTCTATGGTGGCATCTAAGTCCACCTTTAGGCCATATTCATCGCCTAATCGAGTGAGTTCTTTGCGTGCAGCCGCCAAACCATTGGCCAACAGTGCACCACCCTCACTACCTAAAATCACGTTTTCTAAAACTGTGAAGTTTTCTACCAGCATAAAATGCTGGTGCACCATACCAATGCCTGCGGCAATGGCTTGGTGGGTATCTGTAAATGTATAGGCCTGACCTAGTACATCAATTTTTCCTGCATCAGCTTGATAAAAGCCATACAGAATACTCATCAGTGTGGATTTACCCGCACCATTTTCGCCAACAATACCGTGAATATTACCCCGCTTTACTTGCAAGCATACTTTGTTGTTTGCATGCACAGCACCAAAGCGCTTATCAATATCGGTTAATTCAATAGCGAAAGTATCGGTCATAATTAAATTCATCTATTACTGGTGAAACCACCCTAAGGTGATATACGAACACTGGAAATAAAGCACGCCCATCCACCAAATGGAGGGCGTAGCGAGCGCAGGTCTAGCAAGGCATAAATCGATGAAAACGCGTAATGTGCTTGTTGCACATGAGCAGTTTAAAGAGGTTTATAACGCCGCTAGAGCAAGCGCAGTAGCACCTACACTACGAAGTACAAAAACTTAGTAGTTACAGGTGTTATCTGACATATAATCATGTACTGCAATATCGCCAGCAATGATAGATGCCTTAAGTGCATTTACCTTAGCTTCCATATCTGCAGTAACCAAGGCACGGTTATGCTCGTCAAGAGCCCAATCAACGCCACCTTCGGCAAGACCCATAACGCTCACGCCAGCAGTCCAAGTACCATTGTTGGCAGATTCATAGCTCTTGTATGCAGCTTCACCAACACGCTTAATCATAGACGTTAGCATAGTGCCTGGCTGTAGGTGGTTTTGGTTAGAATCTACACCGATAGCCCACTTGCCAGCGTCAGCAGCAGCTTGGTAAACACCAAAACCAGTACCACCAGCAGCAGCAAATACTACATCAGCGCCGGCTTCAATTTGACTACGAGTTAGCTCGCCACCCTTAGAAGGGTTACCAAATGCAGCTGGCGTAGAGCCAGTCATGTTATGAATTACGTTAATATCTGCATTAACGTGCTTAGCACCCTGCTCGTAACCACAACCAAAACGACTAATTAGAGGAATGTCCATACCCCCAACAAAACCGATAGTACCGGTTTCAGACTTCATTGCAGCCAAAGCACCTACCAAGAAAGAACCTTCATGCTCTTTAAATACAATGTTCTGAACGTTAGCTTCACCAACAACCATATCGATTAAGGTGAACTTAGTGTCTGGGTAGGCTTTAGCTGCGGCGCTTACAGCGTTGGCCTGAGCAAAACCTACAGCAACAATCGGGCTGTTGCCACGTTTAGCAAGCTTCTTAAGGCCTTGCTCAACTTGGGCTTCGTTAGTAGGTTCTACTTCACGAACACTAATACCAGTATCGGCAGTAAAGCGTTTAACGCCGTTATAAACTGCTTCGTTGAATGACTTGTCGAACTTTCCGGCTTTGTCATATACAACAGCTGGCTTAATTTCTGCGTAAGCAGCGCTTGCAGTTAGCGCAACTGCGCCGGCCGCGATCGCCATGGTGATTTTATTTAACTTCATTATATTCTCCTAGGTTTACTTAAATCGGCTTAAGCCGTTTTCTTCTTTTTAATTAGTCGCCGTATGGCGTCCAAATATTTTTCACTTGTGTTGCTTGGCGTAAAAACTCCAAACCTTCACTCTGTAACGGATCAAGCCAATCTCGGTCCGTTTCTAAATGAGTCCACATGCGCTTTAAATCTGTCACACTGGCCTGCTCAGCCTGTTTGTTAATACTGGCATCTGCCCAGCACCACATTGCATCTACTTCTGCATGGCCTGCAAGATGATTGGCAAGGTCTGCTTTTTCACCAGTCAGTATATTTACAACGCCAGCAGGAATGTCAGAGGTTTCCAACACTTGCACAAGCTCTAGTGCAATGCTTGGGTAACGCTCACTTGCTACTAATACCACACAATTTCCCATGGCAATGGCCGGGGCAATAAGTGCAATGGTAGATATAAGTGGTTGGTTTGTAGGTGCAATTAACCCTATCACTCCTACAGCCTCAGGCAAAGCCAAAGTGACACCACGATAAGGTGCATTGTGCACGGCACCGTCATATTTGTCTGCCCATCCAGCGTAAGTAAAGAGGCAAGAGATCGCACCATCAAACTCTGCTTGAGCTTGCTTTTGGCTATAACCACACACTTTTTGTAATCGTTCAAGCCACTCACTTTCTCGTTGTGAGAGATTTTCTGCCAAAAAGTAAATCACCTGCGCTCGCCCATGGGCCGTTTGCTGTGCCCATGAAGACCCTTTCAAGGCGCCCGATACTGCATTACGGATATCCTTACGACCACCAGCACCAACCATAGCAGCGACACTACCATCATTGTTATAACAGGCTTGGCTATGGCCAGAATCTGGCCTTACCTGCTTACCAGCCACATAAAACTTCAAGGTGCGATCAATAGATAATGCATTAAACACAGGTTGCCTAGATGAAGTATCGGCCAAGTATGGTGCAACAGGTGCAGTCACAGTTGTTAGGCCAGCGGGGGTTAGGTATTCGTATAAACCTTCCTTACCACCCTCGCGTCCAAAACCAGATTCCTTAACTCCACCAAAACCGCAAGCTGCATCAAATTGATTGTGGTTGTTTATCCATACCACGCCAGCTTTAAGTTTAGGCGCTACGTCCATGGCCCGGTTAATATTTTCGCTCCAGACACTCGCTGCTAAGCCATAACGGCTATTGTTAGCCAAAACCACCGCCTCGGCTTGGGTACGAAAGGTCATGGAGACCAGAACAGGACCAAATATTTCTTCTTGTACCAGAGGATGACTTGAATCCACATCCGTTACTAAGGTGGGAGGGTAATAATTTGTTGGTGCATCTTGAGCGTGAGCTTGAAATAACTCTCCACCGGCTTGCAACCCTTCGCTGACCAACTGGCTCACTCGGTTAAATTGCTGCTGGCTTACTAAACTACCCACATCTATGGACTTGTCCAGAGGAGAGCCTGTGCGCAACTGTTGCATGCGCAGCTTCAATTTGGTGTGTAATTGTTCAGCTACCGGCGCTTGTACTAGCAGCCGCGAGCCAGCACAGCACACTTCACCTTGGTTAAACCAAATCGAGTCTACGAGGCCTTCAACTGCAGCATCTAAATCGGCATCTTCAAACACGATAAAGGCTGATTTTCCACCCAGCTCCAAGGTTAGTTTCTTACCTTGACCCGCCGTAGCTAGACGAATGGCTCGGCCTACAGCTGTAGATCCAGTAAAGGCAACCTTGTCCACTCCTTCGTGAGCAGCAAGGGTTGCTCCAGTGGCGCCAGCGCCGTTAATAATATTCACTACACCTTCAGGCACACCAGACTCATGGCAAATTTGGGCAAACAACATTGCGGTTAAGGGCGTTTGCTCTGCAGGTTTAATGACAATGGTATTGCCCATGGCAATGGCAGGAGCCACTTTCCATGACAACATCAATAAAGGGAAATTCCAAGGGATAATTTGAGCGGCTACGCCTACTGGCCTATGGTTAGGGAATTCTTGGGCTTGTAATTTTGCCCAGCCCGCGTGGTGATAAAAATGACGAATGGCAAGGGGAATATCTGCATCTCGGCTTTCCCGAATGGGCTTGCCATTGTCCAATGTTTCTAACACAGCAGCTAGACGAGCATGCTTTTGTAAATTACGCGCCAAGGCATAAAGTATTTTTGCACGCCCTAGTCCACCCAAAGCCCACCAGCTTGCTTGTGCCTTGCGAGCGCTAGCAATAGCTGTGTCTATCTGTTCACTAGTAGCTACTTCGATCTGCGCCAACACGTCTGAGGTGGCTGGGTTACACACATCTACAAGTGTCGCATCTGGCTGACTCACAAAAGCGCCATTAATATAGTGACCAAAACGGCGGTTATTTTGCTGCAGCCACGCCTGTGCTTGGCTATCACTTTCTAGGGCTTGGCTATAATTAAGTTGCTCAAATTCTTGAGTTAATGTCATCGTAGTCATGATAAACGTCCTATGCCTGGTTTACGCCAAAGCGTGTCGATAAGCTGCTGAGTAGTAACCACTGTCATAATGATCTAGCTGGCGTTCTATATCTCCCAGCAAACTTGAGGCACCAAAACGAAACAAATCAGGTTCTAACCAACGCCGACCCAACTCTTCTTGCATCATGGTCATATAGAGCAACGCAGTTTTGCTGTCGCTTACGCCACCAGCAGGCTTAAAGCCAATATAACAGCCGGTGAGCTTGTAATAATCTCTGATCATTCGCACCATTACCAAACTCACTGGCAAGGTAGCGTTTTCTGTTTCTTTACCTGTAGAGGTTTTAATAAAATCTGCCCCGGCCATCATGCAAACCATTGAAGCTTTAGCAACGTTGGCTAAATGACCTAATTCACCGGTGGCTAAAATAGTTTTCAAATGAGCTGAGCCACAGGCTTTACGGAAGGCTTTAACTTCATCGTACAAGGCCTGCCAATTACCTTCCAACACATGCCTACGGCTAATAACAATATCAATTTCATCGGCTCCGGCGGCCACAGAATATTCTATTTCAGCAATACGCAATGGCAATGGAGACAAGCCAGCCGGAAATCCAGTAGACACTGCAGCCAAGTGAATACCCGTGCCTGCAAGGCTTGAGCATGCCGCATCAAGCATTTCGTGGTACACACAAACCGCCGCAGTGGATAAGTTAAGTGACTCAATACCTAAGCGTCGCTGTAAATCTGTACCCACCGGCTTTTTAGCCTTACTGCACAAGCGTTTTACCCGGTCTTGCGTATCATCCCCAGACAGGGTTGTAAGATCTATTAAGCTAATGGCCTTGAGTAACCATGCAGCCTGTTGCTGCTTTTTAATACTCCGGCGAGCGCCGTAGCCGGCACAACGTCGTTCAACAGCACTTTTATTCACCCGGATTTTGTCGAGCTGCTGTAAATCTAACGCCATACCAGGGTTACGCACTAAACCATCATGTCCGTCTATATGGCGAGCATCATCAGCACCTGCTGAGTGATCAGCAGACTTAACCAAGCTGATGGACGCTTGTGCAGATACTTGAGTAGGCACTTGTGTCGACATCTATTCAAACTCCATCAAAGAAACTAATTTTTCAGCAGTGGCTTCACCCATAACAAGGTCTGTAACTAAACCAGAACGCAATGCACCCAGCAAAGCCAATTCCTTGCCTAAGCCACCAGCAATTGCTACCACGCGCTTACCCGCCATTTCAGCAGCATTTATACCTAAACCGTGACCGTTTAATGGGTGATCAACAAGCTTGCCAGATATGTCGTAGAAACTACCTATCAAGTCACACACAGCCCCAGCTGAGCGAAGTTCTTCCAAATCATTGTCTGTAACCAAACCCACACTATGTAGGTAGTGGTTAGTTTTAAGCCCACCAATACCTACTGCATACAAGTTAGCATTACGCGCCAAATTTAAACTGAATTGCACACTGGCTTGAGCCATCAACATCTCGTGCTCTGCGTCGTCTCGGGCCAAGTAAGGTACAGGCATGAAATAACCCTCCCCCCCAGTGCGCTCAACAAATTGCTGCACTACGTCGAGTCTGTTGGCTGAAAATTTACGCGTAAAACTACCGGAAACAGAGGCAAACGTAAGGTCCGAGCGATTTATTTTAGGTAGTTTTTCTGCTAATGCTGAAAGCGAGCGACCTTTACCAATACCCACACAAGAAGATTGCGGCAACTGGTTGAGAACATTATAGAAAAACCGTGCAGCGCCAGCGCCAACTTCATTAAAGTTGGACTCATTATCGTCTGCGTTCATATGATCTGAAGGAGCAATTAAACACGAGCGCAGGCTAAACTTTTTTGCCAATTGCTCTTCCAATGCTACGCAACGAGCAGGCTCGCCTTCGATGAAGATCTTTACCATACCCTGTTGTTGAGCAAGTTGAATAAGTCGATGCGCTTTAACAGGCGATACGTCTAAACGCTTAGCCACCTCACTTTGAGTATAGCCACCTATAAATGATAGCCAGGCCGCTCGTGTAGCAAGGTCTAACTGCTCTGCATCAACGTACTGTTTTGGAAGTTTGGAATTCATTGTGAAAAATATTACATCAAGTGTAAAATTTATACCATCACTTTATTCACAAACAATGCCACCCTTGCCTAAACGAGCCTCAACTAATTTTGCCCATAGGCTTGCACCAATAGGAATTAAGGCATCATTAAAGTCATAACTTGGGTTATGTAAGGTACACGGCCCCATACCATGTAGGATATCTCGGTGATCGCCATCGCCATTACCTAAAGCGAAATAGCACCCTGGTTTTTCTTGTAAAAAGAAACTAAAGTCCTCGGAACCCATGGTTGGGGTAAAATCAACCACCTGGTCTTGGCCCAACACATCTACAGCAACTTCTCGCATGAATTTCGCTTGAGCCACATGATTGATGGTAGCAGGGTAAGACCTTTTAAAAACAAGCTGCCCTTCACACTCAAAAGCTGAACAGAGGTCTTGAGAAATTTTTCCCATACGTGTTTCAACGGCCTTCAAGACGTCCTCAGAGAAACAGCGTACCGTCCCTTCAACCATACAATCATCAGCGATAATGTTAGTGGCATCACCACAATGAATTTTAGTCACAGACAAAACCACAGATTCTAGCGGGTTAATGTTACGCGTCACTATAGATTGCAGCCCTTGCACCAGCTGACAGGCTACCAATAATGGGTCCGCACCCAATTGAGGCATTGCCGCATGAGCACCCTTACCCACCACTTTAATTTCAAACTCGCTGGCCGAAGCCATCATGGGGCCTGCCACTATGCCCACAGTGCCCTGTGGGTAACCAGGCCAATTATGATATCCATAAATTTCATCGATCGAAAAACGCTCAAATAAGCCATCTTCCATCATGGCTTTAGCACCTGCACCACCTTCTTCGGCTGGTTGGAAAATTAAATAGACGGTACCAGAAAAATCGCGATTTTTTGCTAGGTACCCTGCAGCACAAAGCAATGTGGCTGTGTGCCCATCATGACCGCAGGCATGCATTTTTCCAGCATATTGGCTCACATGATCAAATTGATTACGCTCTTGTAACGGTAAGGCGTCCATGTCTGCCCTAAGTGCAATACCTGCACCAGGCCTGAGGCCTTTAATCACCCCTACAACACCTGTCACACCAATACCTTGATGTACCTCTATACCCATCGCAGTGAGCTGGTCAACGACAATCTTTGCAGTACGGTGTTCCGTGTAACATAATTCAGGGTGTGCATGAATATCCCGTCGGATCGCTTTAAAGGTTTCAGCTTCTGCAACGATTGGAGCAAGCAGTGTCATAGATGTGCCTCAAGTTTTTACTTGGCCTAGATTAAGGTTTTTGCAATGGCAGCATAGCGTAATTGGAGGGCCAGTCAATAGTAAAGCAAACCCGCCAACATGATAACGATGTAGGAAAGTGTATTTTTCAAAAACGTGCTGAGTTTAGTTGCAATGCTACATGTTGTTTTAGGTTGAACATAGGGTAAACTTCAGTTACTCAATTTACACCATCGCTAATGCTGAGCTAGAGAAGTAGACCCATGGATAAAAAATTCGGCTTAGACGAGTTTATCGGCCTTACCATTAAGGCAGCACGCAAGGCAGCAGATCTGAAAATCGTCGATGTGTGTCAGATGTCTGGTATTAGTCAGGGAATGATCAGTAAAATTGAAAATGCACAAGTCTCACCTAGTTTAGACTCACTTAATCGCTTATGTGACGCTATTGGCTTGCCAATATCCCAATTATTGAACAAATATGATCGTCCCGAAGGCGATGCTCAGTTTACCAAGTCTGGAGAAGGCCTAGAGGTTGTAAGACGGGGTACAAATAAGGGACACGAGTATCGTCTGCTAAATTACCAGCGCGGCGGCACGCGTAATTTTGAACTGTTTCTGGTAATCATGGATGATCTTGCAGAGGTATTTCCGTCATTTTCCCATCCAGGAGAGGAGTCTGTATACGTAACCGAAGGCTCGCTTACCTACCGCCATGGCAATCATATATATCGCTTAGAGGTGGGAGACAGTTTAACTTTTGAAGGTGATGTTCCTCATGGACCAGAACAACTCCACAGTGTGCCTGTGAAGCTGTTGTCGTTTATTAATTACAGCGGTCATTAATGCAGTTACATTAAAACGCCTGTCCTGGAATCCAATTGGTACCTGCAAGGGGGACTTTGGCCATGGCAGCCGACTCGATGGTTACAGCCACCAAATCTTCAGGTTCTAAGTTATTTAAATTACTCTTGCCACAGGCACGCGCAATGGTTTGTGCTTCTAAAGTGAGTACACGAATATAATTAGCTAACTTACGTCCGCCATCAATAGGGTTCAAGCGTTGTGCTAGTTCTGGGTCTTGAGTTGATATACCGGCCGGATCTTTACCTTCATGGTAGTCGTCATAGAAGCCTGCGGCGGAACCTAGCTCTTTATACTCTTCATTATATTTGGGGTCGTTACAGCCTAAGGCCACAAGGGCCGCAGTGCCAATCGCGACAGCATCAGCACCTAAAGCCATACATTTCGCTACGTCTGCGCCATTACGAATGCCTCCAGAGACGATAAGCTGAACTTTACGATGCATGCCCATGTCTTGTAAGGCCTGCACTGCTTGCGGGATTGCCGCCAAGGTGGGTATGCCAACGTGTTCGATGAACACTTCTTGGGTTGCAGCGGTACCTCCTTGCATACCGTCTACCACCACTACATCGGCTCCAGCTTTGACTGCCAGCTTAACGTCATAGTAGGTCCGCGTTGCGCCTATTTTGATATAAATTGGGATTTGCCAGTCGGTAATTTCCCTTAGCTCTTGAATTTTGATGGCTAGGTCATCAGGCCCAGTCCAATCGGGATGACGACATGCAGAACGTTGATCCACACCCTTGGGTAACGTGCGCATACCAGCCACACGGTCAGTGATTTTTTGGCCTAGTAACATACCACCGCCACCAGGTTTGGCACCCTGGCCTAATACGATTTCAATGGCATCGGCTTTACGCAGATCGTCTGGGTTCATGCCATAACGAGAGGGTAAGTATTGATACACAAGCTTGTCGGATTGACCTCGCTCTTCTGGGGTCATACCGCCATCACCGGTGGTAGTGGAGGTTCCTACCGCAGAAGCTCCACGGCCTAACGCCTCTTTAGCATTTGCAGATAAAGCACCGAAACTCATACCCGCAATGGTTACGGGGGTGTCAATAATGATGGGTTTTTTAGCAAACCGCGTACCTAAAACCACTTTGGTTTCGCAGGCTTCACGATAACCTTCTAACGGGTAGCGTGACATGCTAGCTCCTAAAAACAGTAAGTCGTCAAAATGTGGTAGCTTGCGTTTGGCACCAAAACCACGAATGTCATATATTCCAGTTTCTGCTGCGCGACGAATTTCTGCCATGGTAACGCGGTCAAAGGTGGCCGATTCTCGTAAATTATCTTGCGGGTGATCATTGTTCATGGGGATGATTCCTAATAAGCGTTGTCAACTTTAAAGTTATATAGCTGTCGTGAGGAGCCGTAGCGTTTGAAGTGAGTGGGATCTTCCTCGGCACCTGCGCGATCCAATAGTTTTTTAAGTTGTTTGAGGTGCTTGCCTGAGACTGGTTTTTCTACACAATCGGCCCCTAATGACTGCACCTTACCCTTAACAAATATCACCGTTTCGTAGAGTGAGTCTCCTAAGGCTTCGCCTGCATCACCACACACTACTAAGGTTCCGGCCTGAGCCATAAAACAGCTCATGTGGCCTACATTACCTTTTACTACTATTTCACTACCTTTCATTGAAATACCACAGCGTGCGCCGGTATTGCCATCAACCACTAGCAGCCCACCATGGGACGTAGCACCAGCCGCAGATGAGGCATCGCCTTTAATATGCACGGTGCCAGACATCATGTTTTCTGCTACACCCTGGCCGGCATTGCCGTGCACGGTGACATGGGCATGTTGATTCATACCCGCACAAAAGTAGCCGACGTGGCCTTTAATACCAACATTAAGTTTTTGATTGAGACCGCAGGCAATATTGTGCTGGCCACTGGTTTCACTAACTTCCCATTGATCTTCTACCAAGTCTTTAGATTGGTCGTGTAAAAGCTGATTTAGCTCTCGCACTGTATGTTCTGCTAAGTTAATTGATTGCATGTTATCTCCAATAGAACTAACTATTTTATGTGTGTTAGTGACTGTCGCGCTGCCATGAATATATGGTTGCTGGTTCTGGTTCCCAAATACGGGCTTGGTCTATATTTGGTAAGCTGGTTAATGCTTGGTATTCAGAGGCCATAGCAACATAATCATCGGTCTCCGCTAACACCGCTGGCTTACAGGCTATGGGATCACGGATTACTGCAAAACCATCATGAGTGCCTATGGCTAAGGTATAGAAACCATCGAGGTCCTTCAGTGCATGTTGCAAAGATTCATCAAGAGTATCGCCTTGGTCCATGCGCCAAGTAAGGTAACCAGCGGCCACTTCGGTGTCGTTTTCGGTTTTCATGTGGTAACCGTGATAGGCCAGTTCGGTGCGTAGACGGTTATGGTTTGAAAAAGAACCGTTATGCACCAAACACAAGTCTTGACCCGTAGAAAAGGGATGCGAACCTTCTAACGTAACCGCAGACTCTGTAGCCATGCGGGTATGGCCAATGATGTGGCTACCTTTCATAGACGTTAGATTAAAGTCTGAACTAATCTCCGCAGGCAGGCCAACGGCCTTCAGGATTTCTATGGATTGACCCGCACTTAATAGTACAACCTCGGGCGCATGGGTTGAGAAGTACGCACTGGAGGTTTGTGCGTCAGCAGCAATTTTAAACACCGCCGCGTGGTGGTTACGAACAAACTCAACTGGCACCGCTAACTGGGTTTGAGCGCGGTGGGCCAATGCGTCCCAATCATATGCAAGATCATGGTGGCGTAATGTGAGCTTGGTGGATCCGTCTGGAACTTGATCGCCATAAACGGCAAAACCAGCACTGTCTGGACCGCGCCCCGTCATGGCCTCCAGCATAGGAGAAAACAGACTCCCGATTTGACTTTCTAAACTTCGGTTTTTTAAGTAGAGGCCTACAATTCCGCACATAGGTGTGTTCCTTTTTGTTGGGTGGTGATGGTTTTGTATGGCTTAAAATAATTCGAGATAACGCTTACGCTCCCACTCCGTCACGTAGCGGCAATACTCTATCCATTCATCACGTTTAAGCTTGATAAATTCGCCACAGATTTCCTCACCTATTAATTCAATAAGCTGGGTGTCTGCTTCTAGTGCGTCGACCGCCTCACCTAAGTTTTGAGGTAGTAAATCGATTCCTGCTGCAATACGTTGTTCGGTGGATAAGGTGTACATGTTAATGTTTTGGGCAGTTCCTGGGTCTAGCTTACGGTCAATACCATCCAAGCCTGCTGCAATGATGGCGGCGTGAACTAAATACGGATTACATGAAGAATCAGGTAGACGATACTCCAGACGCCCATAAGGGATGCGCACCATGGCAGAACGGTTGTTGTCGCCATAACAAATGTATGCAGGAGCCCATGTTGCTCCAGATGCAGAACCTCCTACCACTAACCGCTTGTATGAATTCACAGTGGGTGCAGACAATGCACACAGGGCTTTGGCATGGTGTAACAGCCCTGCCATAAAGTGATACGCCATAGTAGATAAACCCATACCACTAGGATCCTTGTCATCGCAAAAAAGATTATTGCCTTCGGGGTCTGTAATAGATAGGTGGAAGTGCATACCATTACCGGCACGATCTGCAATTGGCTTAGGCATGAACGAACAGACCATACCCATGTCGTGGGCAATTTCCCCAGCGGCCATACGCACAAATGTAAAGCGGTCGGCAGAGGTCAACGCATCGCTATAAGTGTAGTTTATTTCAAACTGACCATTAGCATCTTCATGGTCGATTTGATACACATCAAAATCGACCTCCTGTAACGCGCCGACTAAGGTTTCTAAATACTTCCTTGAACGAGACAAACCCTTATAGTCATAACATGGTTTGTCCAATGTGTCGGATTTATCCACCAAAGCAACGCTGTTATCATCGGTGCGAGAAAACAAAGAGAACTCGGGTTCTAGGCCGGTATTTAAAGTCCATTTTCTCTGGCGTAAACGCTCCACCTGCTTCTTTAACACTACCCTGCTGTCATACGCATAAGGCTTATCGTTCACATAACCATCACAAACTATACGCGCATAACCAGGCTGCCAAGGCACAAGAGACAGGGTGTCTAAGTCTCCTCTAGCCATAAAATCTGGCCCATGAGGCTCCATGCCTAATCCATTAACAGCAAACCCAGCAAATCCAGCGCCTGTGTTTACAACGTCAACTAGATTTGCAGATGGCACTGATTTAGTTTTTGCAACGCCATGAATATCGACAAATTGAGCTAGAACAAACTTAACTTTATTGTCAGATAAAAACTTTTCGGCAGTAGTGAGCATTAGGTTTTCCTTGCAGTTATTTAATGGCTACGGATTAGTATAATGGTCCGTATTCTTGAAAAGAATAACAAGTTCTTGTTAGGAATTATCCAAGAGAGTATCAGATATATTTACTGCTGGGAATTTTTTATTTCAATCGAATATGGTTATTTTTAAATTGATGTTAAGGGAGTGAAATCTATTGAGTTTGCTGGTCAATACTAGCAATCTGGCTTGTACGTAGACTGGGCTAAACTAAAACATGAATAAGGCAACGCCTATCCGCTCTCCTAGCAACAGTCCCAGCAATAGTAAAGGCATACCCTATGGCTCCAGGGCGCATACGATACACTTAATAACCTAGGGAATAAGTTGCACCAGTAGGTATCTTTCTTTAAAGTAACCCACCAATCTAGCTCATTTAGCAGTGCAACTGGAGGCAACTCGCCACAGACAGCTGCTAGCCATCTTTCTAGCCGCGCTAATGTACCAGCAGCGCCAGGCTTGAACATGGTCAATGGTGCTGAATTCTACTTTGGTTTATTTAGGAAATACTATGACCTGTGTATTTGTTCAAATTCGTTGCAACCCGGGTAAAACCTATGCGGTAGCTGATGCAATTTATGAACGTGAAATTGCCTCTGAACTCTATTCAACCAGCGGCGATTATGACTTATTAATGAAGCTTTACATCCCTTCCGAGGACGATGTAGGCAAGTATATTAATGATCACCTGTTAACCATAGAAGGCATCTCGAGGTCCCTTACGACCCTCACGTTTAAAGCCTTCTAATTATGCCCCTAGCACCCACCTCATTACCCATTGATGAGGTGCTTCCCACCCTGTGCGAGAAACTAGAAAACCACCATGAGGTGGTGCTTATTGCGCCTCCAGGTGCTGGCAAAACTACCCGCGTACCCTTGGCAATACTCGAAGCCCCTTGGTTAGGTCAGCAAAAAATACTGCTGATTGAACCGCGGCGCATTGCTACCCTTGCCACCGCACACTTCTTAGCCAAAAGCCTGCAACAAACCTGCGGTCACACCGTAGGCTATCGCATGCGCTTGGACACCAAGGTAAGTTCGCATACCCGTATTGAGGTGATTACTCACGGAGTTTTGCTGCGCATGCTGCAACAAGACCCAAGTCTTGAAGGCATAGGCGCTGTCATCTTTGATGAATTTCACGAACGTAGCTTAGACGGTGATTTGAGTTTAGCCATGTGCCTTCAGGGCCGCGAACTACTGCGAGATGAAGAGCCACTAAAACTCATCATCATGTCCGCTACTATGGATGCTCAAAGCGTGAGCCAGTTACTCGATAACGCACCTATTGTGGTAAGCCAAGGACGTCAATTTCCGGTCACCACACATCAAGTGTGCCCTGCTCCAAGCCAAGGCCAAATCTATAATACACTCTATGACACCGTAGCCCAGGCGCTGACCAACCACCAAGGCAGCTTGCTCGTGTTTTTACCTGGTCGTGGGGAAATTCACCGAGCTCAAGACCAACTTACTAGCCTGTGTTCATCTCAAATCGAACTCTTTGCTCTCTATGGGGAGTTGCCCATGGAACAGCAACAACTGGCTATTAGCCCAGCAGCTAAGGGTAAACGAAAGATTGTTCTGGCCACTAACATTGCCGAAACCAGCCTCACCATTGAAGGCATAGAGTGTGTTATTGATCTAGGCCTATCGCGCCAAATGGCCTATGACACACGAACTGGCCTAAGCCGCCTAAAGACAGTGAAAGTGTCCCGTGCACAAGCCACACAGCGCGCTGGTCGTGCAGGAAGACTAAGTGCAGGTACCTGTTATCGTTTGTGGAGTGATACTGAACAGCAAAGTCTGGCGCCTCATGCGTCCGTGGAAATAAAACAAACTGATTTAACTAATTTATGCTTACAGTTATATGCCTTCGGATGTTCTGATCCCGGTGATATGCGGTGGATGGACCCGCCTCCGCAAGGTCCGTGGCAAAAGGCCGAGCAGCTTCTAGTGAAGCTCGGGGGGCTTGAGGGGCTTGAGGGGCTAGCATCTTCAGTTCAGAGTCTGGTGATCACGCCCCACGGACAAAGGATGAGCCAATTACCTTTATCCCCACGCCTAGGTCATTTATTAATCACTGCACAACGCTATAACGCGCTGTTCTTAGGCTGCCAACTGGTGGCACTCCTTAGTGAGAAGGATCCTTTAGCAACACGATCAGACAATGACTATGACTTGATGCTGCGGGTTAATTGGCTTAACAGTAATCAGCCTACCCAACCCAACCTAATGAGCACACGCCAGCGAATCACTAAACAAGCTAAACGTTTGTTTAGCCAGATGCCACAAGACTCTACACCACCTATTAGTCACAGCTACAACCCCAGCCAATTAGCCGCTATTTTGGTTGCCCACGCTTGGCCAGAACGTATTGCTCAACAAACATCAGACCCAAAACAATACAAACTAGCCAACGGAAAACGGGTGACATGCCAGCAATCAAGCGGTGGTTCCCCATGGCTAGCAGTGGCTAGCACCATCGGTTTTGAGCGCAAAACAGGCGACAATGCACAACGCCTTTGTTTGGCGGTAGAGCTACCTTCTAGGTTGTTTTCGGGACCTTTAAAGCACCTAACACAAGAACAAACCGACATATTCTGGCATGAGCAACATGATCGCCTCATCGCTGAACGGCATACCCAAGTAGGGCAACTTCAAGTAAATACCCAGCGCATCGCTAAGGTGGAGCCTCAAGCTCGAATTGATGCAACTTGTGTTTATGTAGCACAATTAAAATTATCGCCATTGAACTGGGATAAAGACACCCTCAACTGGCAAGCGAAGGTGCAGCTACTGCACCAAAGTTACCCCAGTAGCGCAGGGACACCGAATCCATGGCCTAATGTATCGCCACAAAGGTTAACTGAAACCTTGTCGGATTGGCTTGGGCCATTTTTAGATAAAACCACTCACCTTAAGGACCTAAAACGACTCAATTTAAAACAAATATTGTCCAACCTTTTGCCTTGGCCTTTGCCCAATCAACTAGAGCAGTTAGCGCCCGCTCGATTCACCGTGCCTTCGGGTAATGCTCACACTATCGACTACAGTCAGCATCCACCAGTATTGGCCGTTAAGCTGCAAGAGCTATTTGGTATGCAGGAGGCTCCTAGCATTGGTTACGGCACAGCCTTGCAGGTGCATTTGCTGTCACCTGGCGGACACGTTTTACAAGTCACTCAAGACTTAGCCCATTTCTGGACTACTAGTTATACAGAGGTTAAAAAAGAAATGAAGGGGCGCTACCCAAGGCACCCCTGGCCAGATGATCCCACCCAAGCCTTGGCAACGGCTAAAACTAACCGTGCCTTGCGTAAAACCTGAGTTAAGTTAGGCTAACCGTCTTGACGGCCCGGCACCATGAGCTCATAGCCAGCTTCTTCTGGCTCATCGTCAAGGATATCGGCTGGAAACCCCTCACCTAATACTTTAACGCCCATGGGTTCTTCATAACGTCGAATAATATTGGGAGACTTTTCTCGAGGTCCAAACTCATCCTGCGCTTGGGTAAAGATATCCACCAATAACGGCGCCAAGTCTAACTTCATCCCTTCCCGTTGAGTCAAGGTATTGAAAAGGCCAACATCTTTAAGGACTAGGTCAACGGTAAAGTTAATGTCTCGCGAACCATTAAGAATCACTTGGGATTCTGTTTCGTGAACAAAAGAAGTGCCCGAAGAGGCCTTGATGGCTTCGTAACTCACATTCATGTCTAAACCCATAACCTTACAGGCTGTTAACGCCTCGCCTAATGCGACTAGGTGCGCCGTTGCTAAGTAGTTGGTAACCACCTTTAATTTTGATGCCGTACCTAACTCCCCAGTATGTAATACTCGCCTACCCAAGGTGGTAAGCACGGGTAAGGCCCGCTCAAATGTCGCTCGACTGCACCCTGCAAAAATAGAAATATTGCCGGTGTCTGCCCGATGGCAGCCGCCAGACACTGGGCAGTCTACAGGTTCTGCGCCTGCAGCTTTGACCAATGCGCCTATGCGCCGTATCTCGCTCTCATCTGTGGTAGACATTTCAAGCCAAATTTTACCTTCAGACAAACCTGCAATAACGCCTTCTTCAGCGCTATTTCCTTCCATTACCGCAGAGCAAGCCGCTGGCGAAGGCAAACACGTAATAATGATGTCGCTGGCCTGTGCAAGTTGTTTTGGAGAGTCAGCAGAGATGGCACCTCGCGCAACAAAATCTGCCACAAGGTCTTGGTTCAGATCCCTAACAATCACCTCATAACCATTACGCAACAAACTGCCTGCTAACTTGCTACCTACATTACCTAGCCCTACAAAACCAATTTTCATTTCATTAACCTGTGTGTTTGGAGTGATTATTTAACGGTAGCCAGCAATGGCTTTTATTTCCTGAAATTCGTGTAAGCCAAAGCCTGCATATTCACGCCCATTACCAGATTGCTTGTAACCACCAAAAGGCATGCAATATTCCAAATCTGCCATGTTGATGTGCACTGTACCGGCTCTCAATTGCCTTGCGACACGGCGGGCTTTATCCATGTCTTGGGTAGACACATACGCGCCTAAACCGTAGAGGCTATCGTTAGCAATACGAATTGCTTCTGCTTCATCAGTAAAAGGAATTAATACTAATACGGGACCAAAAACTTCTTCTTGGGCAATAATCATGGCGTTATTCACATCTCCAAACAGCGTGGGTTTAACGTAATAACCTTGCTCGAAACCCTGGGGTTTACCTACACCACCAGATAACAAAGTAGCTCCCTCATCTATACCCACTTGGATTAAACCTTGCACCTTATGCCAATGGGGTTGCGATATCACGGGACCCAAATGATCGCCTTGTTGCTGTGGATTACCCAAGGTTATCGTTTCTACTGTTGCTAAAGCCAGCGCTGCAACTTGGTCATATACACTGGCCTCTACCAACATACGAGTTGGAGCATCGCAACTCTGGCCACTGTTAAGCATACACGCCTGCACACCTAGCTCTACTTGAGCACTTAGGTCGGCATCGGCAAAGATGATATTGGCAGACTTACCGCCCAACTCCTGGCTCATCCGTTTCACAGTTGCAGCAGCAGACTTTGCTATTTCAACACCCGCCCGTGTAGATCCAGTGAACGACACCATGTCTACTAATG
>Ga0307994_1000175_pt1 | contig 52225 bp, 38 predicted proteins | sample EllFjometagen261_FD_203171 | JGI IMG/M metagenome (GOLD analysis project Ga0307994, IMG submission 203171) | Marine microbial communities from Ellis Fjord, Antarctic Ocean - #261 | ecosystem: Environmental > Aquatic > Marine > Unclassified | place: Southern Ocean | collected 2014-11-02
GTGGGAAGTCCATTCCAAGCTAAAAAGTGTCTAGTAATAGCTGGGAAGTCCAGTGCCTGATATAAACATTGATAATTTTATTATACCTAAACCGAAAAAAGGCAACCTTAGCGATTTACTTCTAAAAAATCAGATCTACAAGGCCATTTATAAGTGAAAAAGACTAGTAAGAAAAAAGATGGCGGCAAGAAAAATGATGTACCATTAATGTTTCTGATTATCAACTACATGAAGAATGAAGCATTAAACATTTTAAAAAGCCTATATGTTTCAAACATAGCTTCATAATTAAGGCTTTATAGATAATAAATTTTATTCCCCCAATAACGGGGGATTTATATTAATTAAAAGACAAAGCAAAAGAATGTTTAAAAAAAAATACAAAATATACTTAGATAAAACCTCGTCAAATGCCCTTAAAATATTAGAGGGAAAAGAAGACATTCAAATCGTTGACAATATAAAAAATGCTGATTTATTATGGGTAAGGAAAGGTTATAAACAAATAAAGCCCGGTGCAAAACAACTCTTAAATCATCTAAAAAATGAATCCTTTATTACCCAAAAAGGAGAACTTACCCAAACTCTGAAAAACTATTTTGATAAAGATCTTAACCAAGGATTATCCCTCTCTAATTTTTACCCTGAAACATACCGATTATATGATCCAACTGAAAGAGGGCTATTTTTACAAAAAAGTCCTGCTGAAGATAATCCAGAAAATTTATGGCTCCTAAAGCCTGATAGATTATCAAGAGGCCGTGGTATTAAAATACTATGGGACCTAAAAGAATTAAGAGAAACTTTAAAAAACAGCTCAAAACCTACTCTGACATATGAAGGTGAAGAGCATGACTATATTATCCAACGCTATGTTAAAGATCTTTTACTCTTAAATAAAAGAAAATCAGAAATACGTATGTACTGGCTTATAGCCTCTTTAAATCCTTTACTAGTCCTCATGTATCCAGAAGGCACAGTCCGGCTAACAACTAAGAAGTTTAAATTATCTCATCTTGACGATCCACTCATACATATTACAAATCTCTACCAACAAAAAAAATTCAGTTCTATTTTTCACAGAACTCCACCTAAATGGGATTTTGCAAAACTAGACAACTATGCACATAAAAAGCTAAAACTAGCACCTCCAGGCTGGATAAATGATGAATTACTACCTCAGCTTCAAGATTGTATCCATCATGTAACTGCAGCGTTCAGAGAGCGTCAACCCAATCAATTTACAAAAAAAGGTAGTCGGTTTGGTTTGTTTGGAAGTGACTTTATTTTAGACAATAAACTTAAGCCATGGCTAACAGAAGTTCAAAAAGGTCCTGGCCTGTCATTTTCTGATCCTATAAAAGCAAAGATTATTCCAGAAATGTTTCAAGAAGCTATTGATATAGTTCTTGAAATAAAAGAAAAACGAAATTCTGGAGGTAATCTTACACAATTAGGATCAATTAAAAACTTTCAATGGGTATATAAAGAATAGTTTAGGAAAATATTATTCTATGAATCGCTAACATTTCTTTAGACACTGATACAAGTGGGGTCAGAGTAAATTTACCCTGTACTCATTTGGACGGTTTAGAAACAGGTGAGAGGTAATTTTACTCTGACCCCGATGACCCCGATGACCCCGATGACCCCGATGACCCCGATGACCCCGATGACCCCGATGACCCCGATGACCCCGATGACCACCGAAAGAAGAACCCCAAATCCGGACGAGAAAACCTTTCTTGCAGACGCGATCAAGGCAGTTCAAGCCAGTGTGCTCTTGACGAAGCAGATCGGAAGGTTTGCTTCCTCCCCGCAGATTAATCTTGTACAAGTGGGGTTGTACAAGTGGGGTCAGAGTAAATTTACCCTGTACTCATTTGGACGGTTTAGGAACAGGTGAGAGGTAATTTTACTCTGACCCCGATGACCAATGACCCCGATGACCATGACCCCGGTGACCCCGATGACCATGGCGGGACTGGGACTAAAGAAGAACTTCAATGCGGCGCCTAGTATGGCTATGCTCACTAGCCTTTGGGGTCAATCCTGTAGTTGATCAACCACATCTGCTTCAGTGAAAATATTTGTGCCTGATCCTCCGGCGCGTCCCACAACAATTTCATCACCTATAGTGAGAGTCATTAAGTCTTCAGCGACTAGCAACGGGCCATCATAATCCGTTGCGCTGAGTAGTTGCTCTGAAGTCAATTCAGGTGGAATGATGTGTGAATATACGCCTAAACGCGGCTGGGTTTGCTCAAATATCGCTGCCACTTGAGCGGGACTAGAGTGGACCGACAGGCTCACATTGGCAAGCTGCGCCTCTGGGGAGTTTCCAGGAGCGGGCATCTGGACTTCATGAATCAGTACATCTGCATCCATGCTGTGCTCTATGATGTTCGAAAATTCGGTTGAGCGTGTGTCGCCTGAAAAAACTACGCTTCTTCCTTTGTAGTCAATACGAAAACCAAGTGTGGAGCCTTCCATGCCGAGCAGGTCTCCGGTATTCATATCAATCGGCATATGCTCTACATTGAAGGCTGTGATTTTCAGTCCATCTTTTTCGTAAAAAACCCCGGGCTCAATGTCATAAGAAATAAGCTCAGAGCCCTGCTCATGTACTCCAACAGTTTCTCTATATTCTATGTCCCATGCATACGCAGCTTCAAAATTATTCATCATATTTGAAGTTCCTTCGGGGCCATAAACAGTCATCGGACTCTTGCGGCCAAACAGCCAGCCAGTTAACCACAATCCGGGTACGCTTATCGTATGGTCAAAGTGCAAATGAGTAAGAAGAATCAGATTAATATCTGTGAGTAGTTCGAATCCACCTGCTTGAAATAATCGCTCTCGCATACCAGGGCCGGCATCAACAAGTAGTCGTTGGCTGCCGGCTTCAACTAATATAGAAGGTCCGTAGCGATCGAGCGAGGGACGTGGCGCACCTGTTCCTAGGAAAGTCAGACTTATTGAATCTTCTGCAGCTGAAGCTACATGCGCATATTGGAGAATAAGAAGGCTAGTTAGTACAGAGAGTGTTCTTCTTAGCATAGTGTTAATTGCCTCACTTTGGCCTGAGTCTGCAGGGGTAAACAGGAGTCATTCTCGCTCAATTCAGGCAGCAAGAATAGGGGGCACAATGCCTCGATGTTACCTTCATCACTGTCTATAAACCGTCTTTAAATTGCCTATACCACATTGCGTGGATATGGGTAGCCCGCTCGCAAAAACGCCAGTGTGTAATCAAGCTCTGTACTCAATAGGGCTGATAGACAACAGATGGCTTTCTATCTCTATGAACCTCAGGCCAATATTGGGCACAAAGTAGAGAAATTCAGTCATTAACGTTATTTAATCACGTGACGTAACGATAGTGATCTGGCAATCTATGCGCACATAATCCATCAAAGATTCCCCACGCTTGGAGCAAGCATGATTCACAGCAGTCTACTTCCTGATATCACTGTACCGGAAACCCTATTAACTCCATTTGTCTTGCAGCATGCGCAGCGGCTTTCAAGCGAGCCTGCGCTGGTCGAGGGGAGTACCGGGCGTTCGCTGACCTATGCAGAATTCACGAAGCAAGTGAAAGCCTTAGCCGGTGGCCTTCAGCAACGTGGCTTCGGTAAAGGCGACGTGCTCGCCATAATGGCGCCGAATGTTCCCGAGTATGCCGTGGCATTTCATGGCACTGCATGGGCGGGAAGTACAGTTACTACAGTTAATCCCACTTATACAGCCCATGAAGTGAAACATCAGCTGAAAGATTCTGGCGCGAAGTTACTGGTCACTGTGTCGATGTTCCTGTCAGTGGCGCAAGAAGCTGTTGAGGGGACTGATGTCGAGGAAATCTTCACTATCGATCTCAGCGATGTTGCATCACTTTCCTCGCTAGCTGGTGAGCCATTAGAAGACCAGGTCGAAGTCTCTCCTGATGACACTGTAGCTTTACCTTATTCTTCTGGAACTACTGGCTTGTCTAAGGGTGTCATGTTGAGCCATCGTAATCTTGTGGCAAATTTACTGCAAACCTCTGCAATGTTACCTATCGCGGAAGGCGAAACGATTCTTTCCTTCCTGCCGTTTTTTCATATCTATGGAATGCAGGTACTAATGAATAGTGCGCTAGCACAGGGAGGCAAAGTTGTAACTATGGCGCGCTTCGATTTGGAGCAATTCCTCCAGCTCTCGCAGGATTACAAGGTAACTCGAGCATTCGTGGCTCCTCCTATTGTGCTCGCTCTGGCTAAACATCCGATTGTGGACAATTATGATTTGAGTACTTTGCAGTCGGTATTCAGTGGTGCAGCTCCGTTGGGTGCCGAGCTTGCTGAGGAAGCAGCAACTCGCCTGGGCTGTGAAGTTGCTCAAGGATACGGGATGACGGAATTATCGCCGGTGAGTCATGCGACGCCGGCGGGTCAGTTTAAGCCTGGCACTATTGGTATATTGACACCCTCTACGATGGGTCAAATTGTTGATCCTGAATCTGGAAAAGGCCTCGGTATCGGTGAAGATGGCGAGATCTGGGTAAAAGGGCCGCAAGTGATGACAGGCTACTTGAATAACGCCGAGGCCACTGCAGCAACAATTGACGAAGATGGCTGGTTACACACAGGCGATGTTGGCCATGTAGATGATGATGGCCATTTTACGATTGTTGATCGCCTCAAAGAACTGATCAAATTTAAAGGCTTTCAAGTACCGCCGGCGGAATTGGAAGCCTTGCTGGTAACTCACCCCGCTATAGCCGATGCCGCAGTGATTGGTGTTCCCGATGATGAAGCAGGCGAATTGCCTAAAGCCTTCATAGCCCTAAAAGAAGGCGAGTCGACGTCAGCTGAAGAGATCCAACGATTCGTGGCGGATAAAGTGGCAAGTTATAAACAGGTACGCATAGTTCAGTTTGTAGATTCAATTCCTAAATCGGCTTCAGGAAAAATATTGCGCCGTCTGCTTCGTGATCAATCTTGAAACCCTTTAGGTGAAACACAGTTCCACTTAAAGGTGGCGCCTGCAGTCTTGAATGCGTGCGTATTCAACCAGGCAACTACGAAGTATTGAATGCTCTTACATCCTTATAGATATTGATATTCGCAGGAAGAACCGCGTTTTCTCCGACTTGTGCAATAAAAAGCGGTGATCTACCCTGTACCGTAATTCTTTTCGTGTATTCAACGAGGCTGTGCTTCTAACTTGGTTAAAGCAATTCGGTTTAGTAAAGTTCTGACACAACAAGCTGTTGATTTAGAGGGCAGCCCTAAACGGCTGGTAACGCATGCTAGGGTTCTGGCGGCCACAGCGCGCCAGCTTGAGGCTGTTGGCTACACCTCGTTGACGGTCAAAGACATTGTTTCTGATGCTCAAATGGCACGGGGTACTTTTTACCTGTATTTCGAAAATTGCTCATTCGCTGCCGAAGCGGTGATGATCGCCTACTTTACTTTTTTGTCTGAGGGTCGCCCTCATATTGAAACTTGCGACACCTTCGACAAAATTCTCCAATCCAACCTCTACTACGTCGCTACCTATGCCCGCAACGCGGCACTGCTGGCCTGTATCGAACCGCTTAGTCGCGAGAGATCGGCGTTCAAACGGTTTCGTGAAAAAAACAACCACAACTGGTGCCAGCGAGTGATTCAAGACTTTGAATCGCACTTTGCTGAAGCGGCGCAAAAGGCAAATACTGAAGTAAAAACTCTGCTGGTCTGGTCCATGTCGGCAATGGTGGATGAATTGCTCAGGGAGATTTATATCAGCAAATCTGCGCGCCACAAAAAGTTGGCGAAGAAGCCTGAGCAGGTAGCAGAGCTGATATCGCTCGCCTGGTTTCGAGCATTCTATGCGCAGGATGTTCCTGCGGGGAAACTCAAGTGGACAAAATCTCTGACTACTATCAAACGCCTAGGTCGCGACGTATAACTAATCGCTGTGGCCGATGCTCTTTTTTTACGCGTTAAGGATACAGTCGACAGCAGCATCTATCATTGGCATTACGATGGGGTCATTAAGGTATCCCGGTGATAATTGGCTGGAGGCAAACTTGGCAACAACCAACTCATTGGCCGGATCAATATAGAGAATCTGTCCATAGGCTCCTCGAGCTAAGGCAGCGTTACCCTGGGCCTGGTGCCTGATCCACCATTGCGACTTGTATGACCAACCCTTCATTGCTGGAATCCCCGCTTTCGCAAATAGCGCAGGATCGCCGCCGGCAATGATTTTGTTGAAAATATATCCCTCATTTAGACCTTTTCCGACTCCTAAGCGCACATATTCACCAAACCGTAAGAAGTCGCGCAGAGTACAGGCAAACGTGGTGCAGCAACCGGCGGGATCAACCATATAGTAGCCGTCGTGCTCGGCGCCGATATGAGACCAGAATACATCGGATAAGATGTCCTGTAGTTCGCAGCCAAGGACTCGCTGTATGATGAAAGTGAGTACGTTTATATTAGGCTCTCGGTAGGCGAACGCCTGCCCGTGCTCACCTGATTTTTTAACAGTCGCCAAGTATTCTGCCAGATGCTGCGGTTCTTCTTGAGGTATCTCTCCGGCAACCATGCCGCCGGATTTGAGGTAGCGCCAAACATCTGAAGAGGGGTCTAAATAGTCTTCATGAAATTCCATGCTAATTAGCATGTCCATCACTTGACGCACTGTCGCGTCTTTCCAAGCGGTATCGGACAGTTCAGGAAGATAGTGCGGCACAAAGGCGTCTTCATCGACCTTTCCATCTGCTATCAACATCTCCGCCAACAGTCCCGCAAAAGACTTAGCAGAAGACATAATAAGATGAGAATTATGCGGACCGCAGTAGCCGGTATAGGCCTCATACTTTAACTGGCCTTTGTGCAAGAAAGCCAAACCGTCGGTGTGAGTAGCGTCGATTGCCTCTTGCCAGCTAAGCTGTCTACCCTCTTCGGTCTCAATCAGCAGCTCATTGAGGGCCGATGTCTTAGTTTCGAGATCCCGGGCGACGCCAGTGCCACGCCATACTGCCTTAGTCGGCACTAGCTGCTGCATATTGGAGAATGACCAGCGTCGCTCCGGCCAACTCGCGCTATTGCCTTTGCTAGCACTTATAATGTTTTCATCGGCCGGTGGAAAACCCCGCATCCACTGCCGATCATCAAATAGCTCAGACATTAATCTTCTCCGCGAACAGATCAGTCAGCTGACTTGCTGGCATTACCCCAGTAACCCGTTTTTTTCAAAACAAGTAACAAGGTGCCACATACCAGCAGGATAAGTAATCCGATGAAGAACACGGTACTTAATGTTGTGCGCACACCGAGTGTTGGAAACACAAAGAAAGCCAACGGAGCTATTGGAAGAATCATGGCAAATTGGGAGAAGCCTGCTTCTGCAGGCACTAGCGATTTGCCACCGGGGTCTACTATGCGCATAAGCAACAAGCTGGAAGCTAACGTTCCCGTGCATGCAGCAAAATTTACCAAAAAGCGCTCCAATCCGCTGTGGCCCAGCCAACGAGATGGAATCCAGAACCAGAAGAAAAGGGCGGCAGTGGCGACAACAACCGTGATGACAAAGGGGATTATATATCTGGCCAACACATCCCATTGCACAGCCATCAGCGCAGCGATCATGAGAAAGTCTACCAGCAAGCCATTGATCCTATGTATCAGTTGGTCGTCAATAAGATAGTCAAAACTGAGGGCGACTATGATCTTGCGTATAACAATTGCACAGCACATGCCCCACATGTACATCAGGCCGAAGCCCAGTGCGGCGAGATCGCTAGGGAGAAGTAGCTTGAGCGTATAACTCAACCACCAAGTACAGAACATCGCTGTGCCTAGCAGCGCAAAATGAAAAGTTAGTGTGTCGATATTAGCAGGGTGTAAGGTGTGCCTTGCCATAGATGTTTCCGATTCCGGCGGCATGACCCCTTTGACGAAGGATGCGTCAAGCTTTGTACTAGTGGTGTGTGCGGCAAGCCCTTTCTTCAGTCCAGAGTTGGCGAGTGGCACACCGACAAACGCAGCAACAAGAAAACCTATGGCACCGTAACTCACGGCCATTACTAGAACATCCGGTGAAATATCCATTATTTGTGTGACATCGGGATTGCTTGCGTTATCTAACCAGATCTGTGCCATAACCATGGCCCCAGCGGGTCCGCCGGTAAAACCTTGTACAAGGTTGATAGAGGTGGCTGCCTCCAAGCCTGCATTAGTTAAAAGGTTGTAGACGGTGATTACCGAAATACCGACTACGATTAATACCCCATAGGCACCGACAAACGTAAGAGAAAGCCAAATGACTCCCCGAGTCATATCCTTATTCATGCCGCTTCCCTGACTCGGCTTGCCAGCGTTGAACCCAATCATTGTAAAATTAAGCGTAAACAGAATTGCAGTAAGCGAGGCAAAGGTAGAAAAATTTAGCGGCGCCCAACCTTCTGTTGACAGCACCCCAACCAAACCGAGGTTCATCAAAATCATGCCGATGAACCCTGCGATAAGACAAGAAGGAACGAGGTATTTTTGAAAGAGTGTAAATCTATTGCGCAGAAATATGCCGCATGGAATTAACACGCATATCCAGAAAATTGCCAGTAAGAAAGGATCGACTAATTGTTCCATAATATTTCCCCTGATTATTATTTTTGCTTAATGTCCCGTTGCGTTTCTTCTTTGATGAATTGTTTCTAGTCAGCGCCAGACATCATCAATGCGATCAAATGTCCCGATACGGGGTTCCCCCGCTTGATCCTGTATCTGTTGCTTGGCAATCTTATTGGAAGGGGTGCGAGGGAAGTTCTTCACGTAGCCGATATAACGTGGCACTTTGAACTGCGCTAGTTGTCTGGCACAGTGTTCTATTACGAGGGAGGGGGGACATTGCTCTGGAGAAATGCCCTGCGCGAGAATGAGCAGCGCTTTTACCTCTTCACGTCTGATTGCATCTGGAACTGCTAGGACAGCGGCTTCACTAATTTCGGGTAATTGTCTGAGTACTGATTCCACCTCTCGTGCTGCGATGTTCTCGCCACTTCGCTTAATCATCTCCTTGGTGCGTCCTACGATATAGAAATAACCATTCTGATCTTGCCTGGCAATGTCGCCAGTGCAGAACCAATCGCCATTGAATTCAGCCGCGTTAGCCTCCGGCTTCTCGAAGTAACCAAGAAAAAGTCCAGGGCCACGGACCCACAGCGTGCCACTTTTTCCTTGGTCAACTTCTTCGCCATCGCCATCGACGATCTTCAACTCGCGCATAGGGGCAGCCAATCCACAGGAACCGCTACCTACCATATGGGTCGCAGCTGCGGGTACGAAGGTACCCATGCCGATTTCTGTCATTGCAAACGCGTCCCGGCCAACAACACCAAATCGTGTCTCGAGTTGAGAATGACTGTCACCCTTGTACTGGAAGGCATTGACATAGACCAGCGGATTAACAGCATCGTCTTCTGCTACTGGTATGCCTTTCATGGCCACTTCATGAAAAGTACAGGTATGAATCTCGTAGTCGCGAATCCATTGCATGAGTTTGGAAATACTCGGCTGCTTAGCCAGATAGACTGTGCCTCCCCTCACCACTGAGAGTAGGAATTTTATTTGGGCCTCCATGTAAAAGAGAGGAAAAACCGATAAACTGTTTTCAATCTCAAAATCCTTGGTAAATTCCAACGCGGTAAAGGCAGCAAGCAGCCAGTACTCATGCGTCTGCATGCAGCCCTTGGGGAAACCCGTGGTGCCTGAGGTGTATTGTATTTGCAACAAGTCGTCCAGGCACACAAGCTGTTTCGGACTGAAATCTGGATCGCCGGTTTCAAGCAGTTGATTGAAATCAGCTAGTACTGAATTGTCGTTCTGCTGATCAGTACACAGCACGATGTGAGAGTCAGCAAGGCGATTAGGCCTGTGTGTCATACCCTGGAAAGAAGACAGGCAACTCTCATCAAGAATAAGGTAGCTACTCTTCGAGTCAGCAAGAACATAGTCCAGTTCGGCAGGTTTGTAGTTATTGTTTATCGGGACTATTACCGCCCCAAGCTTGGCAATGGCTAGCCATGAAATCAGAAACTCCGGTGAGTTAGGTAATAACAAGGCAACATGATCGGCTTTTCTTACGCCGGTTTTCTCAAGGGAATCAGCAAGACGATTACTCTTTTCCTGCAGCTCAAGGTAGCTGAGACCGTGCTGCTTCTCGATAATGTAACAGGCTGTCTTATTCGGCTTCTCTTGAGCAATCTGCCCTATCAGTTCGCCTATGTTCTGCGGTAGCACGACATCAAAGACAGCTTCTCGGATCTGTTCGGCCTGTTGCACGCCTTTATCAGTGCTATTTTCTTTGCCCGACATGAGAGTGCCTCTATTTATCTGCTAGTTCTTTGTCGAGATCGGGTAAGGATTGCGCTGCCAGCCGCTGCAAGCGATACAGGTGAGATGTATAATTCAAGGCCTCACTCCGAGACATGTCCATACAGTTATAGCTCGCTTCCATTTCGACTTTAACTGCCATGGGTTCATGACTGGCGATACGCTGCGCCAACTCCATAGCTCGAGGCATCAGGTGTTTTTTCTCTACAACTTCATTGACTAGGGTGTATTCGAGAGCTCGTTGTGCGGATAGTTTTTCTCCGGTCAACAACATGTACATGGCAGCCGTATGGGGAATGAAGCGACTGAGGCGGGTAGCGCCTCCGGCCCCTCCCATACCCCATGCTATTTCTGGGAAGCCAATTTCTGCGTGACTGGCGGCAATTCGAATATCAGTGAGCATCAATAGGTAAACCAGGCCTTGGCCGACACAGACACCGTTTACCGCACCGATGATAGGTTTGTAACGCGGCAAGCGCAGGATTTCTCGTTCCCAGCCCGGGTACTCTAGATTTTCGTCTTCTGCGGACCCGTTCAGGTGTTTCTGCACCTGAGTTTTCAGGTTGTGTTCAACCCTTGGCGTCTTGATATCGTCTCCGGCACTGAAAGCACGGTCACCTGTACCGGTGAGAATACCCACGCGAACGTCGTCATCTGCAAGAAATGTACGCAATTGTTGATAGAAATTTTTATGCAATTGTGGCGTCCATACGTTTACCGGAGGATTGTTCAGGGTAAATGTGGCGACGTGGTTTTGTTTGGTATATTCGATCATTGTTATATCACTCATTGTTTGTCAATTAATCAATCCCAGTAGTGCGTTTATGAAACCGAATTGTGCACATTACGGATTGAAAAATCTTCTTTAGAGGATTTGAACATAAAAATGACACGAATGTCATTAGTTAGCTGGGGGGACAAAAATTTGGGAGTTCGGCTCTCCTGCTAAAGGCTGCCGGGTGCGTACCTAAATACCCTTAAGAGGGCTGCACCAAGACGCAGAAACACTTGGCGGTAAACTAAAAATACAGGATTCATGACAAAGTCATTTTTACGGCAGCGCGAACACCCATAAAGTGGCGCCTGTTGGTGGATTATTTACCCCGGCAGTACGTTCCATATTGTTGGCGAGGAAACTCCCTGAGTTTGTCGCTACAGCAACGTACTGTTTTCCATCTACCCGGTAGGTAATGGGGTAGGAGCTGGGAGAATTGTCCAATCGCTGCTGCCACAGCACAGAGCCGTCAGATTGATCGACAGCTCTAAAATAACGATCAACTGAGCCGCTAAATAACAAGCCACTATCTGTGGTGAGATTGCCACTGGCCGGCGGCGCGAATTGCCTCTTTGTCCAAATTACCTCGCGAGTTTCTAGGTCGATCGCCTTTACTATTCCCCAAAGGCCATCGGTGGACGCATCAGGATACTTTTGCCAGCGTCGTTCGGTGAGGTTGTTAATGCAAGTGTCCTGCATGGGAATATACAATATGCCAGTGGCGGGGTTGTAAGAGGAAGACTGCATATTGCGCGCGCCCAATGCATCGGGGCAGATGCCATTCAAGGAGAGACCGTCCAGCACCTGGCCTGGCTCCGGGACTGCTTGTTGAGTGAGTGTCTTGTCCCCGGTTCGAGGGTCGATTTCCGCAATGACATTTTGCATATCGAGATCTATAGAAAATAAGTAGTCGCCGGTGGCGGCGTCCACCGCTTCGAATATTGCTTCCTTGCCGCCGGTGACAATTGCTTTACGCATCACGCCATCAACTGGCAGTGTTATGATTTGTCTCTCGTAAGCCCAATCGTGGTCGAGCTGATCGTTCGGCATGTGTTGGAAATACCAAACCAGTTCGCCGGTATCGGCATTCAATGCGATGGTAGAGTTGGTATACAGAGCATCGTTTGTTACGCCGGGCGCATCGCTTCTTACCCTCAGCGAGTTGGTGTCATAGGTAGGGGCGGGGCCGAAATAAAGAAGATTCAGCTGTGCATCATAACTGCCAGGGTTCCACACAGAGCCACCGGTACGTTCCTCAAGTGACAGGTTGTTCCAAGTATTTCCGCCTGGCTCATCTGGTCTTGCGATGGTGTAGAAGCGCCACGCTTCTTCGCCGGAATTCAGATCGATTGCAATAATAAAATTGCCACCGGCCACAGCGGTTTGACCGGTCATTCCAATAATCGCTTTGCCATTCACCACCATTGGGGCGGACTTGATCATGAAATCGGTTTCCCCTTGGGTGTCGATTTTATGATCCCAGAGCAATCTGCCAGTTTTTGTCTCTAGCGCTAGAATGTGAGCATCAGAGGTGGGGACAATAATTTTGTCATCAAATATTGCGACCCCTTTCTTTGAACTGGGCCGGGTACCGTTATCCAGCTCTCTTTGGTAGCTCCATAATAAATCGCCATTTGTCGCATCGATGGCTTGCACTACATCACCATTGCTATAGGCAAAGAGAACACCATCATGCACGAGCGGTGTCATCATGTTTGCACCGGATGGTAGCGACCAGGTCCAGACGGCTTCTAGGTCTGCGACATTGTCCTTGTTGATTTGAGCGAGCGGGCTATGCCCTAGGTTCTCGTGAGTACGGCGCCATATTAACCAGTCATCAGCTGGAGGGTTTAATAACATGGCATCGGTAACCGCAGTCATGCTATTTAACCGACTCACAGGAACCAAGGGCCCCTTTGTGTCATAACTGGGGTCGCGCGGATTCAATTCGGTCGGAACTAATGGTTGCGCAGGAATAGTTAGGCCAACTAGATCCGCCATTGCCAGCGGTAGAGGAGTAGCGCCTGCTACTGCGCCATTGCGTTGCAGGAGAAAGGCCATAAGTTGGCTAGATGCCGGCGAGCTAAGCCCGCCTGGTTGCGTCGGTGGCATTCGCTGCAGGCTGGTCGCCAGATCGGAAATTGGCTTATCCCCCCACCGGCGACTGAAGAAGTTTCCGCTGAGGCTGGGAACAAATTCGAAACCCTCTAGATTATAGCCGTGGCAAACTGCGCACTGTTCCTCATAAACTATTTCTCCTTGCGCGGCTTGTTCAACGGTATACCCGGCAGGGATTTGGGCTAGGGCTGGTGTATACAAAAAAACAAGAAAGCCACTAGCCAGCAGGCCGTGTATCAGGAATTTTGCCAACCACTTGGCGTTCTCATTCAATTTGCTTTCTATCACTATAGTTACCTTCTTAGTTGTAAGGCCCGGCAGGTATTTGGGAACTTTTAGTTTTACACAATTAGAGATTAAAAGGGGATATATAGCAGGGTCAAGGTGAAATTACCGCTCTCACAATATATGCATATTGGGTTGTTTAGGCTTTTTTAGAGCGCCCAAGACAGGCAATGGCAATATGTATAATTCGTCGCAGAATCAAAGTAGTTAATGTGAAACTGCAAATGCAGCATTAGATAAAACTACCCTAAATAATATGCCCAGAATCGAGGAGTCTATCTGGCGCCAGTTCATTTTGGTAATTCAGTACTGGGGAATATTGCTTCGTTAACTTGGCACCTGTAATGACGGAATTGGTCAGTTGCGCTAGCCCAGGAGCAGTTTGCACGCCATAGCCTCCCTGTCCGGCGAGCCAGAAGAAGTTGCTTAGCCGTGGATCGAAGCCGACTACAAAATTTCGGTCAGGAGCAAATGTGCGTAGACCGGACCAGCTGCGGTTAACACGTTTGATATTTAATGAAGTGGCTTTCTCAAAACGGTCTATCGCAATGGCGATATCCATCTCATCTGGCTGGGCATCACAAGGATCGCATGGCGTTTCATCAGCGGGTGATACCAGTATTTGTCCGGCATCGGGCTTGAAGTAAAACTGTTCATCAACATCCACCACCAGCGGCCATTGGCTGATATCTATGTTCTGTGCACTGTCGTTAGATTGGTTAGGGTCTATGAGTACCGCAGTGCGTTTCATAGGTTGTAAGCCGAGCTTCGTTACCCCGGCTAGCTCTGCGATAACATCTGCCCAAGCCCCCGCCGCGTTAACTAAAATGGGCGCAGAAATTGACTGGCCATCGGTTTTCAGAGTCCAGACTCCGCTGCTGTAATGCAGCGACTTGACCTTTTGTTTGCACAGTAATTGACCGCCGCGCTTCCTGAACAGGCGCAGATAGCCTTGCAGTATCGCGTCCACATCCAGATCTCCACCTAGATTATCGCGCAGTCCGGCCACTACGTATTCGCGGTTCAATATAGGTACCTGTGCACAGGCGTCGATAATAGAGAGTGGCTTTAATAGCGGGATTTCCTTTTCCATCTCTTTTAGTTGTGCAAGCTGATCCTCTCTAGCGATAAAGACTGCATCTCGCGAGTGAATAAGCTCTACCTCTGTGAAGCCTCGGGGTGGTTTGCGATAGAAATGTTCACTAGCGGCGGTTATTCCTCGAACTATTGCATTGCCATATGACGGAGCAAAAAATGCAGCAGAACGTCCGGTGGCATGAAAGCCAGGTTGTGCTTCCATATCCAGTAGCAGCACATTCGTATTTTCCGCAAGCTCAGCTGCCGCTGAACTGCCGGCAATACCTGCGCCTACAACAACGATGTCAATTTCTGTTGTCATTGAATAGTGCTTCTCATGAGGTTAGTGGCACATCACTTTCTTCTGGCTGGCATATTAGCAGTACGCCTGTGGTCAACAGGGGTAGCACTACGATCCCAAGGAATAGATAAGTGGCATAGGTATAGCCTTGGCTGATCAAATTCACGATGCCTACCGCATCAGCAACGAATACTGCGATAATCATAAAGCCTATTGATACGACCGGTCGCATAGCGCGCGGCATCTCCGCCCTGTGCTCTTGAAATACATGGCTTATCCGTTCGTTAACAGAATGTAAGAAGGCAGCGCCAGTTTCGATAAAGGTACCAAATATTATTAGCTGAAAGAAAACAAGCGCGGCGGGGGCTTTTAGTTGGTTGAGTAAATAGTTGATTGGTAGGGCCTGCTCATTAACCTCAGGATAATGTGCTGACATAGCCAGTAGCAACAGTACTCCAGGAATCATTCCTAGCGGACCACATAGAGCGCCAGCCCATAGCGCATCGCGGCGATTAGCAAAATTGCGAACGATAAACAGAACCGAGGTAAATGTAACAACGTTATAGCCAGCGTAAATAAGACCGCCTTGCAATGAATTTAGGCCGAGGGCGGGCTGATCAGCGGCTACGAAGTTATGTTGGATCTCGCCGCCGAATGTAAACACACTCCAGACTATCAGCGCTGCATAGGTGCAATAGAGCAAAACGGACCAGGCTGATAGAAAGTTTTTTATCGCGTTGGAGCCCCAAAATACCAACATACCAACGCTGGCCATTAATATAATCGACCCGGTCATCGGTGGCGCATCGAATTGGGAACTTACAATTTCATTGGATGCTGCTCCTAGCACTGACAAGACCAGTAGGATCAGTGAGAGAAAAGCTATTTCAAATACTACCCAAGCAGATCCTAGGAGTTTCTTAAAAAAGAGACGATAGTCGTGGAGGGAGTAGCGGCGCGCCATTTCGAATGCAACGGCGCAAACAAGGCTTATAGTGCAGGTTGCTACTAGCATCGCCACCAGTGCAGATCGCGGCCCGAGTTGTAGAAAAAATTCCACGAGTTCGCGACCCGTAGCATAACCACCACCGACCATAGTCGATTGGAAAATGAGCCCTGGAACGATTAAACGATTGAAGAAGCCGAGTTTCATAGCGCGGTGGAGTGGCCTAGACGGGTGAAATTTCGATAATAGCTTCTACTTCTACCGGAATACCAAATGGCAGCGACGCCATGCCAATAGCAGAGCGTGCGTGTAAACCCCTGTCTCCAAATAGTTCCACCATGCAATCTGAATAACCGTTCATTACAGCTGGATGTTGTTCGAATTCCGGGCCTGCATTGATCATTCCTAGAGCCTTCACGATGCGTTCTACGCGCCCTAAATCGCCGAGCGCAGATTTGATTACGGCCACGTGCTGGATGGCGACTTCCCGTGCGAAAACTTGCGCCTCTTCCACGGAGTACTCCACGCCGACTTTACCTTTTGCTTTGGGCCCCGCACCGGCGAGGTAAAGTAAATTTCCAGTTTGCACATAGGCCACAAAATTTCCTGGCGGCGCACTCAGGGTAGGTAGTTCGATGTTTAGTTCTTTTAACCGGTCTTCAATTGTCATGTAAGCTCCTAGGATTAACACAGGCCGATATTATTAAGAGTCATCAACTAGTATGCGCTTCAGCACCAGGCGCAAGTTGCGAGTAATAGTTGTTAGGGTGGAGGACTACGGCGCAGGATACGGCCAGACTGAATATTGGTTGTCGCGCCGTTACTCCATGCGATCTGGCCATTTACGAGTGTATGGATTATGCCGTCGGACAGTAGAGTTGGATTGTCGTAAGTCGCGTGGTCGATCACCGTTTCGGGGTCGAACACTGTAATATCGGCCAACATGCCAGGCCTAATCACGCCACGGTCGCTCATGCCAATCGTCTTTGCTGGCAATCCCGACATCTTGTAAATGGCGTTCTCCAGAGACAATTGCTGCTTCTCCCGTACGTATTCACCGAGCACTTTGGGGTAGCTGCCCCAATACCTGGGGTGAGTACGTTCTGAAGTTGAGGCGCCACAATCACAGGCAATCGATGCGGTCGGGTGTTGCATAATCTCGATCAAATCTTCTTCAAGACCGAAACGCGCGATAATGCCTTGGCCAGATTCTTCCAACAACTGAATCACTGCCTCGCCTGGTGAATCCAGTTCTAGCTGTTGCATTGCAACCGTCAATTCCCGCTGAGACTGCATCAGGTAAACACCTTGGTGGCCGCCAAAGCGAAGCCGCATTGCCTGCTCAGCCTCGGTGATTATTTGTGCTCGAAGCGCAGGGTCGCGAAAGCGAGCTAGCATTGTGTCTCGACCACCGGCTTGTGCCCAAGAGGGAATGATGAGCGATTGCAACCCAGTTTGGCCTGCCAGGTAAGGATAAACATCCGCCGTGGCTCCACCCGTAAAGGAGGTTGGGGTTTCACTCATGCGTCCCAAAATGGTGGATGCTCTACCTTGCTCCCAGCCTTGTAGTTTCATGTGAGTAACAAGGGGTATCAGGCCGGCTGCCTCGCCTATCGCGAGGGTTTCACTCATGCCTGCTATTGAACTGAAGTTACTTTCGGGAGTGACTCTGTCGTGGTTTGCAAATACGGTATTCCACCTTGCGAACGGCGAGAGGATTTGTATGACTTCATCGGTAGTGGCGTAATAGCCAGGAACATAGTCAAGGCCGGCTGAAACGCCCCAGGCACCGGATTCTAAACCCTCTTGAACAAGAGTCTGCATAGTTTGGATCTGATTTGAGCTCGGTCTTACCTCCTCCAGCCCAACGACATCTCGCCATACACTGTTAAAACCAATCATGGCACCGACATTGATTGCCAGGCCTGTGCGTTCAAGCGGGCTTAACTGTGCCGGCAGATCGATTGCTCCGGCACCATCGGCATTTATGATTTCAGACGTAACACCTTGGCTCAGCATATTCACTGCAGTGGGCAGTCCTTCAGCCTCAGCATGACTATGAATATTAATAAAACCAGGCGCGACGACCAGGCCACTGACGTCTAATTCAACGGTTGCCGAAGACGCATCCAGATCACCTACTGCGGCGATGCGGTCACCGATGATTGCCACATCACCACTAAAAGATGGGCTATTGCTGCCATCGATGATTGTGCCGCCTCGTAGCAGGAGATCGTATGTCGCCGGCTCTGAACAAGCGAAGAGAGTTAGAACTAGTGCTGAAATGGATAGATTTCGCATTGCCAGTTTAGTCATCCAGGTGCCTTAGTACGTAATGGCTACTGGGAGAATCCATGCGCAGGACGGGTGCGTAACTAGCGTCTGCTTCCAGCTCAAAGGTATAGCGGACATTACCCTGGGAAAAAGTGTCTGCACCAATAAAGGCTGGAGTTTGAGCGGGGCCAGAATTGCCGCGAGACTCAAGGGTAAGGTTCAGCTCTTCGTCTTCGCTTGTTACTGTCACAGTGAGTGTGGCGCCGCGGGCTGGCCCGCGATAGACGCCCTCATAGCGCGAGAGATCCCCAGCAAGAGTTTTCGCGACTGGCATTCCAGGTGTTCCAAATAAGTGCTCGCCTATTTCGTTTGCGATCGCTGCAGGCCCAGGTGGTGCTTCAGTATTTTGCAGAACAATTACGCTCACATCTTCATCAGGGTAATAGCGTGAGTGCGAGAGGAAGCCATCTATTCCACCGCCATGTTCAATGACTCGACCTGTGGCATGTAGGTAATGAGTAACCCCCATCGCATAGCGTATTGCTGTTCCATCTGTCAGCGGCACGGGGGTGATTAGCAATTCGTAGAGTGCAGGTGACAACATCTCGCCATTGTGCAGTGCGCGATTCCAGGCGAGTAAATCTGATACGGTAGAGCAGAGTGATCCGGCTGCGTAGGGCCATGTATGATCATGGTAACGGGCGAGCTGTAGGCCTTCATCTGAATACTGGTAGCCCTGAGCTTTCTGTGCCACCAACTGGCTATTGCTGCAGTAGGAACTATTTTCCATGCCCGCAGGGTTGAAGAGATTTTGCTCAATATATTCTTCGAAAGACTGGCCAGAAACAGATTCTATAATCAGCCCCATTAGGAAATAGGCTGAATTGTTATAGATCAGCGCCTCCCCTGGTTCAAACTCAAACGGTTGTTTCTCGATCAGGCGCAACAAGTTTTCTCTGGGTAATGTGCGTTGCCCGATTTCTCCAAATTCGGGCATTTCTGTAAAGCCCTTGATGCCCGATGTGTGATCCATCAGTCGGCGCACGGAAATCTGTCTGCCCTGGGTATCGAAGTCTGGCAGGTATTCGCTGATATCAGTATCTAGGTCGAGCTTCTCTTGGCCATAAAGTTGCAGCATAGCTGCGCTCGTGAATTGCTTCGTTACCGAACCGATCTCATGTACGGCATCCATGGGCATTGGCACCTGCCATTGTAGGTTGGCATGACCGTAGCTTTTTTTGAGGAGAACTTCGTCGCCACGGGAAACTCCAATGCTGAGCCCAGCCAAGGTCGAGCCTACGTGTTCAGCGGCGATGGAATCAGCCAATGTCTCTAAGTCTGAGGCTTGTGCTAGAACAAGCTGCGAGGGGTTGAGGAGAGTGACTAATACTGCAAAAGTGCTGCTGGATAGTGTTTTCATAATTGACCTGACACTTCTAGTGAATGTTAGCCGCTGAGACTTACTGTAACAAATTTGATAGCTAGGGTGAGAGTATTTTGTGTTTAAGAATCTGTATGTAATTGTTACCGCTCAAAGCCTAAAAGGTATTCTGGGAGTGCAGGTTGATACTGCTCCGGCGGTCACATTGATAGTGGGGTAGGGCGTCTGAATGTCGGTTCACTACGTTCTGGGGCAAAGCAAGCCCACTTGATGGGGTCAGAGTAAACATACAGTACTGCATGTTTATTAGAGATTCTTTTGCGTGCTCTAATGCAATATCATCCGGTCTTTGTTTCGAGGCTATTTGAGTCATCAAATTGACACGGAAAAGAAGAGCCCGATTTCGATTCTGCTCCAAGGACTACCATGAAAAAACCTGATCAAAGCCAACGTTACCTTTTTGAAGATCACCCTATACGTGGACAACACATCTCGTTGGATCAATCCTGGCAGGAGATTGCCCAGCAAGGAGGTTTGCAAGGGAGGGGATTAAGCTTATTAGGTGAGGCGTTGGTAGTGGTCGCCCTTTTGGTGGATACCTTGAAGATAGAAGGCAGCGTTACTCTTCAGATTCGCGGCACAGGGCCACTTGAGCTTCTGGTTGTGGAGGCAAACTCAAAACATGAGATCAGAGGCACTGCTAGGCAGGTAGGCGAGATTAATGAGCAAGCGGATCTCCAACAGATATTTGGTAGTGACGTTTTGGTGATCACCATTAAAACCGAAGGTGCTGAGCCCCATCAAGGAATAGCACCACTTGCTGGCATAAATCTGTCGGACGCGTTGGAGTGCTATTTCGCTACGTCCGAACAGCTGCCTACACATTTTTGCTTAGCCTGCGACGCGGAAAATGCAAGTGGCATGCTAATCCAAAAACTACCGGGCAAGCTTACAGACGATGATGCGTGGGATCGCGTATTGCATTTGGCTTCAACCGTCACCGATGACGAATTGCAAAGACTAGCTCTAGATGATCTCTTGCACCGACTCTTTAATGAAGAAACATTACGACTCTTTGATGCTCATGGTATCAAATTTTCTTGTAGCTGTTCGCGGCAACGCACCGCTGCGATGTTGCTTTCTCTGGGCAAAGCCGAAGCAAGCGAGATACTTGAGGCCGAAGGAGAGATCTCGGTGAGTTGTGAGTTTTGTAGTGCTAACTACAGTTTCGATCAAATAGATGTTGAGCAGGTATTCGGTGAAGGAGCAGTAGTGTCACCGAGTGCAACAACTCACTAAAATCGACTCAAAGTACCCTCTGCCTTTGATTTTTACATGCCGTTTATAACTTAGCTGGCTAAGTGGCAGGTTCAATAGCATTTAAGGAATACCTATGTCAGCTGTTGAAAGTAATTTTAATGAAATTAATTGGTAGGCCGGCCGAGCGAGCGGCGCCTAGCTGTCAGTAAGTGAGTTTTGGGAAAAGTATCCAAGCACTGTTCATGTGTCTGACTTAGAAGCTATCGACGTTCAATACTTTTTCGAGACATGCTCCCCCGAAAAGGTCTAAGTCATTTCTGTGCGTGACACAGCGAACCTGGAAAACGTTGAAGAAGGCACTGAGTACCTGCTATCGAAAACCCGAACTTAGAAATTTATGTCCACAAGGAATTCGATAACGATGCTGCGATTGTGTATGGGGATCTAAAGCTGACTCTTTTTGTAGATCATCAGATTAAGCTGGCAGGTCATTCTCTAGGGGCGCCATATCCATGCTCTTGATGCTTTACATGCATGAAGATGGTTTTTCTGTGGCGCGTTCCATTAATTTCGGGCAACCCAAAGAGCGAATAGTCTAGGCGTTGGCTAGTAGGGATTCACGCCGCCGATGAATTGAGTAGACACCTGGTGGAGAAATAAGATGAGTTCCACGCTAAAAGCCCTCTGCGAAGCTAGCCTGGCTAGGAGGTGGAGTCGCTATTATACCATGCTGATAACTGCTCTCGTTCAGGGGTGGAAACGAAATCGTTCTTTAATTCTGTGAAACCTGCCCTATGTAACCCTATTGCGACGAGGTCGATGAAATTATCAACTGCGAAATAGGAGGTGTGAATTAATTCCTCCCAAGTCAGGGAGCTGCTTAGATTTGACCTCAGATCTACCGCGCCCTTTTTGTTTTGTTTTTTATTCTGATTAATTGTCATTCCCAAGATTTCCCTCACCTTCACAAGTGTTTTTATTGCGCTTTTTGAGCTGTGTTCGCGAAGGGGGGTCGCAACAATTTCTGGCATTCTTTTCGCAAGTTTCGCATCAAAATTTGCTGGATAGGCGGCTATTTTGCTTATGCTTTCTTTGACCAAATCATCGCCCCAGGCGGTTGTTTTTACCTCCGCCCAAACCATTTTGTTAATAGTCCACGCAAGTGGCGTGCCTATCAACAGAAGAAACACTTTCAAGATAGACCCTAATATAGCTAGAAGCACTAATAGGATTATGAAAACAAAAATATAAATATATGCCTCATTTTGTCCTGAAAATCCGCTGTGGGTAAGCAGCCAACCCACTATTGCTATAACGATGAGTTTGGCCATTGGTATCAAACCCATTAGTAAATCAGGCTTCATTATCCGTTCATTAATGTCTTTGATGTTGGTGAGAGCACTGACTGCTTCGTCTTCAGGGTGACAGAGCCCAAGCCAATTATCGAAATATTGATCTGCTACCATCTTTTTTTGCTTTTCGGTAAACCAGGTCCTTTTAGCTGAGGACTTGGCGTGCCCCCTGCGCCGCTCACGCACGAGGAAAAAGACATGAACGACGGGCCAAAATAGTACCATAAAAGTTAAATTTTCGAGTTGGAACGTATCTACTGGGGTCGTAATTATTGAATCGCCCGCTTCCCGGGCATCATTAAGAAAGCGATTGAAATAAGGCCAGAGGGCAAACACAAAGGAGGTAAACGTCATTATGTAAAGCCCCAGACGCCATCCGGTGATTCGTTGAAACAAAAATTTATTTCTTTTGTATTCTAAAAAGGGTGTGCCCACAGTGCACCAGCATTTGAGGCCTTTTAGTGACTTGTCTTCAGCTACCGACTGTAACAACGCATGGTAGGCAACAGATCCACCATGGCTGTGGCCAATCAAATAGTAGTCTTGGTTTAAGTCATCATATGACCTTAGGAGCTTGTAGAGCCTTTTACCTGCCTTCCTGCGGCTGGCTTCGCTGTTGGGACCTTCCTCCCAAAGAAAAGGCACAATTTTGACCTGCTCTGGGCTCAGCTCCAGGCGCTGACCCAATTGCTCCAAAAAATCGCTTTCTTCTTGCCACCAGGAGTTTTTGTCTTTGGTAGGGTCGCCAGCACCGGTTCCATGGATGGTTACTAGTATTGTTTTACTCTTTTTCTCAGGCTGGGCATCCGAGCGATCCTTATTTAGATCACTATTTTCAGTATCTTTAATCATTACAACTGTTCTCTAGGGCAGGCATTGGTTTAAAGTATAACAATTATTCTAACTTTTAGAGAGTTTAAGGGGACGGGATCAAAGAAGGTAGAGCAAATTGATTTTGTGGTCGATAGTGTTCTGAAGATTAAGTCATCTCGTGTTCATGGGAGAGAGCAGAAGAGTCCCAGGCAATCGAAAAGCCCCTACAACAATTCCGTCAGTCCAAAATATGCTTGCATCATTGCCTGCGAAGCCGAGGGATTGTTGAATTATGTTCGTGAACGAAGTGGTTTACTCCATCCAACAATCTGTAACATGATAGCAATCAATTCTGATCGGAGAGTTTTCGATCGCTAGGGCCCCAGCATCGGCATGACAGAGACCCAAGCTGAAGAAAATGAGCAGCGTTTATCGATCGGGGGACACTGAGGGAGTACAGGGGTTTGCCCCCTGCCCAATGTCGGCCTAGAGCTTGATGGATTAACAGAGATGATGCTTAGTAATAGACGCATGCACGATGGTACTTTTCTTCTGCAGGCTGGCGAGGAATAGCTTGCATCGAGTAGCTTCTCGATTGTCCAATCAAGTGTTAAATTGGGGGGTCAAGACTGCGACTGAGTAAAAACTAGTGTGGAGATAAAATGAAGAATGATTCTGAGCCAGCTTTTGTAGATCCTGCGAATTTTGATCCGCATGCGCCGGCTTTTATTGCTAATCCTTACGCGTCATACAAGTGGTTTCGTGAGAACGAGCCAATAGTTTGGGTTGAAAAAGACTATCAGAGTTACTGGGTATTCCGGCATGAGGATGTTATCCAAATTTTGGACAATTCAGATATCTGGGTCAAAGAATTGGAAGTAGAAGAGGGTTCGAAAAAGCCCGCATTGACCAAGAGTCTTTTTGCCTCAGATGGTCACAGGCACGCGCAGCTTCGTGAGCTACTGGGGCCGCTTTTTAGAGAGTCCACTGAAGGGCTTGAGCTCGCTGTTACCTCTATCGCAGAAGGTTTAATTCCTGACACGAAGCCGGGTGATATTGTTAACTTTATAGCTGAATATGCACATCCGTTACCATCACAATCTCTTGCTCATGTGCTCGGTATTAAACAGGGGTCTTGGTCAACTGTCGTGCACTTAGTAAATCGAATAATCATGGCAAACGATCCAACACAAGGTAAGTTGGCAAGAGGTGTTGCAGGAGGGGCGGTGCTATCGATGCGTTTCGGTGCTCTAGCTGCAGCCTTCGTTGAAGACCATGGCTTGCTAGGCACTGCGTTGGAGGCGATATTTGAACTTCCTGAACAGCTACAACCTGGAAAGATGGTTTCACTTATGAGCGATCTTGCGAAGAGATCCAACGGCAGTGAAGTAGATTTCACGATTAAGGATGTGTCGGCCAATGCAGTCTCTCTTGCCCTAGCAGGGTACTTCACGACTACTCACGTGATGGGTACCGGCTTAGTTAATTTGCTTAATCACCCCGAAAGCCTAGACACCGTGAAAAAGGCTTTCGAGAGCAACTCAAGCTCAGAAATCATGCCGAATGTTGTTAGCGAAATGTTGCGCTACGATGCGCCCATTCACGTGCTCGATAGGTTTGCAAACGAAACTACACAGTTAGGTGGTGTCACAATAGAGAAAGGGAAAAAGATTGCAGTCGTTATAGGGTCTGCTAATCGAGATCCCGATGCAATCGACGATCCTGATAGATTCGACATATCCCGAAATTGCAATGGGATGCTTTCATTTGGGCACGGCATCCATCAATGTATTGGTGAACAGATGCTCAGGCGAGAATTACCTATTGCCTTGGAATGCCTGTTTACTAAATTCCCATCTTTTGAAATTGCTGAGCCTCCCACCTGGCAGACGGACCCTTATTTTCGAGGATATACCGATTTACAGCTCCGCTTTAAATAAAAGGGATAGTTAACTTGCATCAAGTAATGCGCGTCGTTAAGTGCTCTAGCGGAGCTTGATTCATTCCTATCGCAACAATGCCTGTTGGCAATTGATTGAATAAGTAAGTGTAGTAAGATAATACAAGCACTAAGAGAAATATTAGTCGGGTTTGGAAGTACATGGCTAAGCGTAACAAACTTCCTAAGACGAGGTTGTAGTTGTTACGCTGTATTACATAGGCACGTGGAAAAGGGGTGGTAATGGACATCAAGAAAGTATTGAAGGGAATCATTGAAGAAGGAGAAGATGCTGCCGAGACTGCTCTTTCCCTAGGGAGTATAAAGAAATTGGTAGAGGGGCTTATCGAAGATGGCGATCGTGTTGTAGAGGCGACTCTTCCCCAAAAAAATAGCACCCAACAGAAGCTTCTACGAATGGGTGATCTAAAAATTCGTCAGTTGGTACTTAAATTCAAAGAATTTGACAATAATCCGGATAAGCCTGAAGAGGATAGATTTCTATTGCCGCTATCTGATATGGGGCCAGAGCTTCTGTTGAGAGAATTGAGCATGTTGCGGCCGTGGGTCGAAGGACAGATAGAAAACAGGCTCACATTACTAACAAATGAAGCGTTGTGGAAGTCTATTCAAAAGCTGCCGAATAAGTCGATGCAGATGGACGCCATTTCCAGCGCGCTCAAGGATGTTCAAGAGTCCAGCAAGTACAAAGAAAACAGTGTCTCGGGTGAGGTGCTGCACATGTTCGAGAAGATGCAAACACCTGCTACTAAGAGCGTCATGGGCGGCGTTGATTTTGATAAATTTGAGACCCTCGCTTGCTACGGCAATTCCTATGCGCTTCTTGATTCGCCTGAAATTTCTGGCAAATGGCAAGACGATAAAATATTTGCCTCGCAGCGCCTCGCTGGGCTGAATCCAATGGCTATCCAGCGTGTGACGCTCGATAGCGAAGAGCCGGGAATAGGCGCTTCTTGGAATAAACTTAGCGCTAAGCTATCGAAGAAAATAGGCAAAGACGCACTCGCCTATTTTGGTCTTGATATGGATTTAAAGGAGGCGGTTAAGCAGAAGCGCCTTTTCGTCTGCGACTATGAGGCTCTCGCCAGCATCAAGCCGGATCAAAAAGCCCCCGGCGTAGCGCAGAAAAATCTTCTTGCGCCGGTAGTACTCTATGTAAAAACCGATTGGTTCTGTGGACTGCAACTTTTGGCGATTCAGCTGGATCAAACCGCCGAGGCGGATGCTTTACTTGCCAAAGATAAGAACGAGCCAGGCAGGGTAAATAGTTGGACGATGGCAAAAATGATAGTTCAGGTTTCTGATGTGAACTACAACCAGAGTGTGAACCATCTGCTTGAAACACATTTGATCGAAGACGCGATGGCAACAGCTACTCGGCGACAACTACATGTTGAGCACCCTCTTCGCGTATTGCTTTCGCACCACTTTACAGCACTGTTAGTCATAAATAAGGCCGGTGAGAAATTACTACTCAGCGACGAAGGCTTGATACAACAGATTCTTGAGACAGGACTCAGTGGTTCGCTTCAGTTGATGAAAGAGCGTTACGATACCTGGTCATTCGAAGATCTGGATTTTGTGCAGCGTCTCGGCGCAAGAGGTGTTGATGATGCCGAAGTACTCCCGTACTTTCCCTATCGCGACGATGGTCTGTTGTTATGGGATGTGCTCGGGCGCTATATAAAGGAGTACATCGATAATTATTATGGGTCTGATACCGATGTGCAGGAAGACTATGAGCTTCAGGATTGGGCTTTGGAGCTGTCAGAAAAAGTAAATGGATTTATTCCAAAGATAAATAGTATCAATGAATTGCATACAATTCTTCACCGTATAATTTGGACAGCAGGGCCACAACATGCAGCAGTCAATTTTCCTCAAATAGAATACTTCGGATTTGTTCCTAACTATCCAACGGCATTCTACGCAGCCCCTGCGGAGAATTTGTCGAGCGCGGTAGTTTCGACTGAAGATCTACTCAATTTTCTACCGCCATCGGATAAAACGGCGGCGCAGATTGAAGTTGCTATTGCATTGTCCGGTTATCACTATGATTCTCTGCTAGATTATTCTGAGAAGCTGGAGCCTGGTGCGAGGGAAATTTGCGCGCAATACTACGAAGAATTATGTGGTTCCACTACGAAGGAAATTATGAAGCGCAATGAACAGCGCGAACAACAGCGTGGCTTACTTGCATATAGCTATTTTCTGCCGGAGAATGTGCCTAATAGTACAAGCGTGTAAATTATATGGTCTTACCTATTAGTATAGATGCACTCGTGAGTGTCGCGGAAATCGTGGGTGGAGTGGCAGTTATTGCCTCTCTACTTTTCGTTGCACGTCAGATGCGAGAAAATAACGAAAGTTCGCGAGAAGCAAACTATATTCAAGTGATGCAACACAATAAGGATATGGGAAGGCTAATAGGCAGCGATGTGGAAATGGCGAGTCTTTATCGCCGTGGTTGCGCAAATTTTATTGTCTTGAGTTCAGACGAGCGCTTGCAGTTTGGGTCTCTAATGATGGCTATGTTCTGCGATTTTAACCAACAGCACACGCTCTACAATCAACAGCGTTTGGATCAACAGTTTTGGGACGCGATTGATTACAATATGAAATATTATTTGGATCGTAGAGGTGTAAGAGACTGGTGGCGTTATCAGCCTTTCCAATTCGATCTTAACTTTGTTAAATATGTCGATGCGTATCTGGATGCCCTTAATTATCATGAGAAAGATAAGCTTGATTCACAGACTACATTGTCATCACAAGGCTAGCCTTATAACGGATTGGGGCGCTGTCTAAACTGCCCCAGAAACCCTCGGTTTCTAAACCCAGCTATCTCAAATGTGCACAAATTCAGTCTCTGCCAAGATCGCCAGGGATGTGTATGACTTCGAAATAAGATGCATCAAGCGGTGAATCCTCCTCGTCTGATAAGTCGCCAGGACTATAACCTGCCGCATTCCCCATCTCCATAACTTCCATATGCATGAGTGCGTCTGCTACCAGTTCGCTGCAGAAATAGTGCGAAGGTGTTGTATGGCGATGACTAAACTTGTTGTGAGTGGTGCTATCAAGATTGTCATGAACTGTCTCGATTGCTTTGCTAATTATTAGTTTGAGCTGGATATCAGTCAGGTTTTTGATTGCCTCTACTTTGATTTCGCTCTGTATTTTGGCGAGAACCTGGTTGTTGAATTGCGAGTTATCTAGATCGCGGGCAACGAAGTGCTCGGTGGCAACCTGTTGCTCAGCAGGGTATACGGAATCACGGACATTTCGATTCAGTGCAAATGTTTTGAGTTCCCCTGTATTGGCCTTCTGCGCGCGGTCTGTGTCTAGTTGCCTTATACCAAACATGGAATAGTCTTTGCTCTGCGCATAGTCCTGCATTCGCGAATCAAAATCGACTAGCATTACACCGGCTTTCTCAGTAGAGTCTTTTCCGCTTTCGCCGATGTCACGCCCCGGCGTAACAGAGCTTTCGAACAAGAGTAGATCATGTTCGGTGCATCCAATATCGTCGCCTTTAATAATCATAGCGCAATGAGACCATATGCCACCTGTAAGGCTTCTGATTAGCATGCTATCGCTTGCTAGACCTTGAAAAAATACTACGTCGCCTGATTTTAAATCCTGTCTCAAGCTGGCAAGGCTTACTAATTTTTTGTTACTCATACTAATTCCAGTTAGGTGGTTATTATAGGTTTCGCTTATTTATACTTGCACACGATGGCCATGCGGGTCTATTTCGATGGCCCTTGAAAAACACGTAAATAAAGGCGTGATTAGGATAGTGCATCCAATGGCAGCTATAAACCCTCTGTTATTCTTAATCTGTGTGATCAAAATTAGTTAGTCGAAAATGCGCTTATTGCAAATAGTCTGGGGAATTAGCCCAAAATATCTCTTAAAGATGGTGTGGCGATATTCTCCAAGCACGAGCTCGAACGTTTTCTCAAAGAAGATGAGATCTCGGAATTACTTACGAAGGTTTAGACCGGCAAGTAATACCTAGACTCGATTGGCTGCATCAAGACTCTGGCTAGCCGCGTGATACACAACAACACCGCCATCAAAATCGCCGAGAAATTGTAGATGCTGCTGGTTGCTTTGGAGCTTGCAGATAAACCCAACCTACCCAGCACTAAGCGATTCTGCGATATTCCCTATAGACCGGCGACCAGAAGTTGCACTCGATCGAGGCTAGCAGTTCATCGTCAGTCATATCTCGCGCCAGATCCTGCGCGATTGCAGTCTTGGCTACTGTGAAGGCGATCTTGCGGCTGATCTGTGGCAACGCTGTCAGCGGAGGTAGTACTGCGCTGGATTGGTCTTCTTGCCCTGGAGACAGTTCTGCTAGGGTGGTGCTGGCAACCATCAACATTTCGTCACTGACTAACTTGGCTTTACAGGAAATAACGCCGAGGCCAAGGCCTGGAAAAATATAACTATTGTTACATTGTGATATCTCAAAATCCTCGCCATTGTGCTCGATCTGCTCGAATGGGCTGCCGGTGGCAACAATGGCTTTGCCATCAGTCCAGGTTACTACGTCTTGAGGGTGTGCTTCTACATGTTGAGATGGGTTACTGAGCGGTAGGATGACCGGGCGAGAACAACCGGCGAGCATTTGGCGTATCACTTCTTCAGTGAACAAGCCTGGCTGACCAGAGACGCCGATAAGTATGCTCGGTTGAGTATTATTGATTACATCCATCAAGTTGGCATAGCCGCTGCCTGAAGTAAGTTTCCATTCTTTCACAGCAGATGATGGTTGGGCCAAACGTTTCTGAAAGTCGAGTAAGTCGGCCGTGCCCTGAGTTAGCAGACCGGCGCGATCGACCATGAACACCCTAGCGCGCGCTTGCGCATCGGTGAGGCCTTCGATAACCATTGCGGTGATGATAAGTTCGGCTATGCCGCAGCCGGCTGAGCCGGAGCCCACGAATACTATTTTTTGCTCATTGAGTGCTTCGCCTTTTTTCCGGCATGCAGACAGTAGGGCTCCCAGAGTCACCGCCGCGGTGCCCTGAATGTCATCGTTAAAACAACAAACGTGTTCGCGATGACGCTGCAATATCGGCATCGCATTCGGTTGTGCAAAATCTTCAAACTGAATCAGTACTCCAGGCCACCGCTTTTGTGCCGCATTGACAAAATCATCAACGAAGGCGTCATATTCAGCTTTGTTTATGCGTGGATGGCGCATGCCTATGTAGTAAGGATCGTCCAAAAGTGTCTTATTATTGGTGCCTACATCTAGAGCCACTGGCAGGGTGTAGGCGGGGCTGATTCCCCCGCAGGCAGTATAGATAGATAATTTTCCAATGGCGATGCCCATGCCGCCAACACCTTGATCGCCTAGGCCAAGCACACGCTCGCCGTCAGTCACAACAATTACCTTGATCCTATCCTTGGTGACGCTGTGCAATATCTCATCCATAAATTGCCGTTCTTCATAAGACGCAATAATGCCGCGGGCACTGCGATAGATGTCAGAGAAGTGCTCGCACGCTGCGCCCACTGTGGGCGTATAGATGATGGGCAGCATCTCGACAAGATGCTCATTTAGCAATCGGTAGAATAGGGTTTCATTGTTGTCCTGCACTGCACGCAGGTAGATGTGCTTATTGATTGCTTCATCGAAGCTCTTGTACTGCATGTAAGCGCGTTTTACTTGTTCCTCGATATTTTCATAGCGTGGAGGCAAGAGTCCGATTAGGTTAAAGTTGAGGCGTTCTCTCCCGGAGAAAGCCGAGCCCTTATTCAACAAGGGTGTTTCCAGCAGTGAGGGACCTGCGTAAGAGATGTAGATGGGCTTGGTGGGAGTCATGACTCTTTGTTTCTCTCAAAAAATAGTTTATTTGATGAAGGCCCTAGCTGCGAAACCGGTGCCTGAGTTTGAGAATACGCCGACTCAAACTCATTGTCTTGATCAAAGGCTTGCCAATTGTCATTCAGATTTAGGGGCGAGCCTCGGCCTTATCACTGTTTTAGCGAGCCGTTGGCTGCAGCCTTCTAGCGACGATTACCGTCCGGCGAATATCACCCGAAGAAGCTGTATAAGCATAGCCGATAACAGGTTTCTAGTGTACTTTTGGGGAACTCGTTCAATTGTCTATCAAGCAAAATATCGGGAGGTTCTCCGTGCTCCTCAAGCAAACCCTTAGTCGCTGCTCTGCGTTTATCGTGGCGGGATTTTTGTTACTTTCAACAGGGCCGGTCTCTGCGCAGAATCTAGAGAATGGGGAGCAACTCTTTCAAACTCTCTGTGCCCGCTGCCATGGCATGTTGGGTGAAGGGTCTGAGGGCCCAAGCCTTACGCGGCCCAATCTTGTTCACGCCCCTGATGACGCCGCTCTCGTTTCATTAATTGTGGGCGGCATTGCTGGAACAGGTATGCCCGGCTCACGCCAGCTGCGCGGTCAAGACGGGCCTGATGTTGCAGCTTATGTTCGTAGTTTGGGTGTATTGCCACCCGAAGATATGCCAGGTGACCCGGTAGCCGGGGCGCAGGTGTATAGAGCTGTCGGTAATTGCTCTAGCTGCCATATTCTAAATGGCGAGGGTTTGGGTATCGGTCCAGAGCTTAGCAAGGTGGGTCAACGACGTAATGCAGCCTATCTTCGTCGCTCGGTGACCAGCCCTGAAGCAGATCAGCCGCGTTTGGTGGATCGCTTTCGCGGTTCGCTCCAGGCTTTTCTAACAGTGCGCATTGTTTCAGAGTATGGAATTTATGAGGGTATGCGTATCAACGAAGATGCCTTCACAGTGCAGATGCGCGATATGGCTGGCGAGATAGTTTCCTTTAAAAAATCCGACTTGATCAGTTACCAGAAAGTACAAGGGCATTCACTTATGCCAGGGTACAACTCTGTGTTAGACGAGAAACAGATAGACAATGTGGTGTCCTACCTTATGAGTCTGAATTAGAGACTGGAGAAGAATGAAATGAAGCTATCGGCAAATTTGAAAAGCAAATTGTTCTCTACATTCTTGCTTCTCTGTTTTGGAAGTAGCACTGTTCTGGCCGACACACCGTTCGAGGCGCTTCTCAATGATGAGGCTAACGGCGCCGACTGGCTTAGCTATTCAGGCGGCTACAAGTCGCAGCGCTTTTCTCCGCTTAGCCAGATCAATACGGCTAATGTGGATCAGCTGAAAGTGATGTGGGCATATCAGATGCAGCCTACAGGAATCAATGGGGCGGCCTTGCAAGAAACGACACCTTTGGTGGCGGGTGATGTCATGTATATAACGGAATCGCCTAGCAGCGTGACCGCGCTGGACACGCACACGGGTAGAATGTTGTGGCACTTCGTTCCGGACATCAGCAACGACGTTTTAAATATCGGCTTTCCACGAATCAATCGCGGTGTCGCCCTGTTGGATGACAAAGTGTATGTAGCTACGTTAGATGCGCGCCTTTTTGCTCTGGATGCACGAACCGGTGCGGTGCGCTGGGAGACTACAGTGGCGGATAATTCAGTGGGCTTTTCGCTGACCCTGGCTCCGCTGGCGTTGGACGGAAAAATTGTCGTTGGCGTAAGTGGAGCTGAAGCCGGCGTGCGTGGTTATATCGATGCCTACGATTCTGAGACGGGCGAGCGCCTATGGCGAACCTTTACAGTGCCAGCCCCTGGTGAGCCTGGTAGTGAAACCTGGCAAGGCGACGACTGGCAGACAGGCGGTGGTTCTACCTGGTTGACTGGCTCCTACGATCCTGATCTGGACTTATTGTATTGGACAACTGGAAACCCGGCTCCAGATTGGAACGGTGACCTGCGCCCGGGCGATAATTTATTTACCTGTGCAGTGTTGGCGTTAGACCCCGATACCGGCGAGATGAAATGGTTTTTTCAATACACGCCGCACGATACTCATGACTGGGATGCCAATCAGATTCCGGTGTTGGTTGATGGTGAGTTCGAGGGTCGGCAGCGCAAGCTTCTCGCTCTAGCGAACCGCAATGCCTTTTATTATTTACTGGATCGAGAAACTGGAGAATACTTGTTAGGTGAAGAGTATTCATTTCAGACCTGGTCTGAGGGCATTGATGATAACGGTAGACCAATCGTAATTCCCAATACAGAGCCAATGCGCGAAGGGAACCTGGTTTGGCCTAGCCTGCAGGGAGCTACCAACTGGTTCTCTCCCTCGTACAATCCGCAGACAGAACAGTTCTTCGTGCCGAATAGGCGCATGGGTGCAATCTACTTCAAGTCTGATGTGGAATACGAGCCGGGCATGCCTTTCTTAGGGGGTGGTGAACAGCCGTTGGACGGTGATGATGCCTCTGGAGCTATCTTGGCGTTGGATGTGATGACTGGCGAGCAGCAGTGGGAGTTCGAGTTGCAGACCCCGCCCTGGTCAGGCGTGATGGCGACCGCTGGCGGTCTGGTGTTCGGTGCTAGCAACGAAGGCAATTTCTTTGCCTTGGATGCGGAAGATGGAGGCCCTTTGTGGTTCTTCAATTCCGGTGCGCATATACGCACCAATCCCATGGGATTCTCCGTGGATGGCAATCAGCGCGTTGCAATTATTGGTGGGCAAACCCTATTCGTATTCGGCTTAGAATAAAGAAAGAAGAGGGCTAAACCCACAGGAGTTAGCGCGGGGCTACAATAGTTTGTCGCTGAAATTCCAGGCCTTCGATGCCAACGCGAACAACATCACCTGGTTTTAGGTAGCTTGGTGGTACCATGCCATCGCCAACGCCAGCTGGTGTTCCGGTAAAGATCAGATCGCCGGGATAGAGCGTCATGAACTGGCTCAGGTGACTGACGATTTCCTTAACACCGAAGACCATGTCGGCGGTGGTGCCTTGCTGGCGCATTTCGCCGTTGACTTCTGACCAGATAGACAGGTTCTGCACATCATCGATGTTGTCGGGTGTCACTAAGTAAGGGCCGACCGGTGCGAATGTATCGGCGCTCTTACCCTTCGTGAATTGCCCACCACGCTCGCGCTGAAAGGCGCGTTCAGACACGTCGTGTCCAACAGTGAAACCCGCGATGTAATCGAAGACCTCGTTTTCGGATATATATTGGGCGCGTCGTCCAATCACGATGACGAGCTCTGATTCGTAGTCGAGTTTATGGCCATTGCGCGGCTGAATCACATTGTCAAAAGGGCCTGTCAAAGCAGAGGTGGCCTTCATGAATACCAGTGGCTCGGTAGGCAGTTCTACTGCCATTTCCGCCGCGTGATTCACATAATTGAAACCGATGGCGACGATCTTGCCCGTCCCGGTCACTGGTACTCCGAGTCGAGGATTGCCCGGAATGACAGGCAATTCGCTCATTGGGATCTGTGCAATCTCCTCAAGTGAGGCTTCAGATAGTGTATCTGGCGTAATGTCATCGATATGCGCCGAAAGATCGCGAATCTGACCTTGCGCATCGACTATGCCCGGCCGCTCTTCGCCCAAAGGGCCAAAACGTACCAGCTTTATTTCTGCGGCATTCAAGACGCTACTGGATAGAATTAGAGCCATCGCTGTAGTTACTGCGGCAAGTATTCTTTTAGACATGATACACCCCGTTACACTTGTTTTTGTCGAATAATTGAACGCTCAGAGTGTAGTGAAAAGTGATCTTTTTGTCTTGTTTAGAATGCGAAACCGACCGCCAAAGAACGCCAGGCACTGACTAGCCCTGCCAATCAGTACTAGTTGGGCCGGCGATGCAATAGACAGTCGGTAAGTGGTTTCTCATAGCTCGTGTCGGCCTTGGTGGCTTTCCACAGACGCGGCTAGCTTGTAGCCAATTTTGCGGAAGGGCTCTGGAGGCATCCAGCTAGCCTGGCCAAATAACTTAGTCACATCTGGCACTTTCATACCATGAGCTGCCTCAACAAGCAGTTTTCCAAGGAGAGTCCCCTTAACTGTACCGCCACCGTTACAACCTGCTGATACATAAAGCCCGGGCTTGAATTCGCCCCACACAGCACCCCCATTGAAAGTAAAACCGACGGCGCCACCCCAGCAGTGTTCGAGCTCGAAATTCGGCAGTTGTGGAAAGCGCCTCTGGAGACGGTGTTGGAGCCCACCGATAATCTTTTCTCGAGGGGCCTGCTTCTCGTAGCTATGCATGGAGCGAACCATCAACCTTCCATCAATGGTGCGACGCAGGGTGCTGCCAAGTCGATGAGTGGGGAGTAGCCCCCAGTTCTCATCGCTGCCCAGGTCATCCAATACTGACTTTTCTAACACTGGAGTTAAGCCGGCATAGGTGTGCATCGCAACCAGACGAGAACGGCCAATACCTAGCTCTTTACTGAAGGCATTGTTAGCCAGTACTAATTTACGCGCATTGATGACAGCGTTCGGGGTTTGCACCTGCCACCGGCTAGATTGCTGCGTTAGTTTCAGCGCAGCTGTGTTCTCAAACAGTTGCACAGACTCAGGCAGCAGTGAGGCAAGCGCGCGGATCGCTGCTGCGGGTTGTGCGAGGTAGCAATCGGGAGAATAGAGTCCCTCCTGATAGAAGTCCGAACCTATTCTTAATTTAAGTGCTGCCGAATCTAAGCTTTCATGCTCGAGTCCAGCAGCTTCGAGGAAGGCGCGATAGTTCTGTAACGACTTCAGTCCAGCGTCGCTAGCGGCTGCGCGATAGGTTCCAGCCTTGGTTATGTCTACCTCGTGAGAGGAGGCATCAATCTCAGCGAGGATTTCTGCCATGGTGCTAGCTGTGAGGCGGTTGCAGAGATTCATTTTCTCTATCTGATCTGGATTGGCATCTTCGGCCAGCGCGATCTCCAATAAGAATCCAGAATTGCGTCCGGGGTTACCTTCGCCGATCTCGCTGGCATCTATCAAGGCAATGCCAGCCTCGGGAGACAGGCTATGCCAATGTTTAGCTGCTGATATTCCAGTCCACCCAGCGCCAATGATTAGCACATCGACAGAGATATCTTTTTTCAGCGCAGGGCTTGCTTCGCGCGCGGGCAGTAGCGCGTTCCAACCGCTCTTCAATTTGTAATTGGGGAAAGTTTTCCGAGTAGACATAAGTTGATTGTTGTCAGTTTATAACTCTATCACTAGGGCTTTCTCGGGCGGCAACTCGCCTGCACAGACAGCAGTGTAAATGTTGGCGAGTTTCTCAACACCGTCCAGCTTCTCAATTTTTATCCAGTGGGCACTGCGTTCACATGAGTCATAGATAAATTGTGATGACTTGGAGTCGAAGCCGTCAATCCCCCAATCTTTTATGCGCATTTGAATATGGCTGGGGGCGAAGAAGAATTCTCTTTTATCCGCGGGGATGCCTGTGTCTTTTCCGCCTTCGCTCCAGTGTGTTAGCCCTACGTTTAGGCAATGAACTAAGCTGTCGCCGAGATGTGCGTGAATGTCCGCTAGTAATTGCGAGTTGCCTGACATGTCCACGATTACAGTGGGTATTGATGCGTCGATTTCGTCAAGAGCGTCATAGTTCTTTGTCTGGTCATAAAGGCCAAGGCCCGCAACCCATTTTTGATTACGCTTAGAGGTGAGGCCGATCGACGTGGGGGCATCAGTGTCTGCAGCTAGTGCGTAGCCTAGACCGATGCTGGTCTTGCTCGAAGCGCTAATAACGATCACTTGCTTTGCGCCATGCCAGGCATTGTGCTGCAGGCTGTCCCACAAGCAGAATGACGTAATATACAAAGGCCACAGGAGCATCCGCATATTGTCCATGTCCCTGTCATAGTCTGCTTCCTTGCCTACTCGTCGATAAGTGTTGTAACCGGGCGGCAATTTGGAGCGGTGTTCGGCGCCATCAATCAGCCGGTTTTCTAACACCTTTACGCTCTGCATCTTCAGATAGCTATTGGTAGGGTAGTAGCCAAATACTCGCTCACCCGCCTCGACGCCCTCTGCGCTGCTAGCCACCACATCGGCGAACCCCCAGACAGGAATGATGCCCCAGGTGTCAGTTTCGTTGTTCGAGGCTGGGAAGAACTGCCAGTAACCTAATTGATCGCCGGCTGCGGCATAGGTAATGTTGTTCGCGCTGAAACCAAATTTGTCCACCTTCAATAAAATTTCGCCAGCCGCCAGAGGGATATCAACATCCAATTCGGATTCAACTTCTCGGCTTTGAGTGATATCGCTCTTCAGTATTTGTAATTCATTCATGCAGGGCCTTTGCTTTTTTTTTGATACGCTCTCATACCTACCAGTAGGCGACTACCATTGAGTATGCACACGGCGCGACAGCCATTGAGTATGAGGCCTAAGTTGCGAATAGGCTAGATTAAGGTGTAACGACTTCGGCAGGCGTCTCGTTCGGGGGTGGGGGTTGCACCGAGCGGCACTTTTCTGCCTCTTCTGGCTTGCCAGTTTTGCTACAAAGCAGACGCTGAATTTTGAGCCACAAAAAAGGGGCCATCGAGGCCCCTTTTTTAAAACATTGAGCGGAGGACTTAGTCAGCCGGCTCTAAGCGAACAACTGAAGTTGGGTCGCCATTGCGATCGGAAACGGCTAAGTAGATATAGCCATCAAGACCCTGGCGCACGTCACGGATTCGACCGATGTCATACACAAGTGTTTCTTCTACAACTACGCTGCTGTAGTCGTCAGACAGTTGCAAGCGAGCAAGTTGTTCCCCAGCTAAAGAGCCAGAAAAGATGTTGCCATACCACATAGGGAATTTATCGCCGTTGTAGACCATTAGGCCCGATGTGGCGATTGACGGAACCCAGAATTGTTCAGGCTGCACCATACCTTCTTCACTAATACCGATATGGATAGGCCTGCCGAAAGCGCCATAGTTTGCGCCACGACCAACTAGAGGCCAGCCATAGTTATTGCCAGGCTCGATGCGATTAATTTCATCGCCGCCTTGCGGTCCGTGTTCAGATTCCCAAAGATCACCTGTCTCCGGGTGAATCGCTAGTCCTTGAGGGCTGCGGTGGCCGTAGCTCCAGATTTCAGGAAGCATGTTTGATTGTCCGACAAATGGGTTGTCAGTCGGTACGGTGCCATCGTCGTTCAGGCGCACAATAACGCCTTGGTGATTGCTGCGATCCTGTGCAGGGTGAGCGCGTAGAGCGGCTTCATCGCCAACCGGAGGAGCCATGCGATCGCCTAGCGTTAGGAACATATAGCCATCGTTATCGAAAACGATCTTGCCGCCATAGTGTCCAAAGCCAGTTGCTTGTGCTTCGAAGATTTCGACAACATTGCTCAGGCGGTCATTCTCAAAACGGCCGCGCGCTATCGCTGTTGCCGAGCTGCCTTCGGTTTCCTTGGAATAGGTTAGATAGACCCAACGATTCTCGCTGAAATTTGGGTGCGGCAAGACATCAAACAAGCCGCCTTGGCCTTCGTAGAATACGTCGGGGACTCCGGGAACTGCTTCGGGAAGAAGGCTTCCGTCACGCACGACCCGGAGGCGACCAGGCTTTTCTGTAATTAACATATCGCCGCCAGGTAGCCAGGCCATGGACCATGGCTGCACCAAATCTTCGGCTATAGTCACGACTTTGTAGTCATGGTTGGCAGCACTGTAAACGTCCGACTGGGCAAACGAGCCAGCTGCGGTAGTTGCTAGTACGGCGGTACCAAAAAGTTTTAACAAATTGCGAAACATAATGTATTCCTCTCTAGTTCTAATCAATTCAGGCTCGCCTATCCAAGATAGGCGAGCCTGTTAAACGGGTGTTTCTTGACGCTAATTCTCTATGGAAATAGTTGTGCTAGTTGAGTCTTTGCATCGGCACTGGCAGTGTGATTGATGCCAGCGATGATTCCGGCTAAGGCCTTTCCAGCATCTGGCACAGTGTCGTTTGCCTGAATCGCAGCCAAAGTCACTTTGTCTTCTGCTGTTGCGGCATGTTGAATATTCGCTACAGCGGTGGCCATATCGCGCAGACCCTGCGGCAGTTGGGCATTTCCGCTAATGGCGCCTAGCGTGGCTTTGTCCGCATCCGAAGGGAAGTGGTTTAGGCTAGCAACGATGTCAGCTACCTGCTTGGCTGCTGCAGTCGCAGCGGCATCTTGAGCGACTGCAAATTGGGAAAATAGACCAACTGTAGCAACCAATAACAATTTCCTTAAAAATGTATTTTTAATGATCATCTCCTCGTTGCGGCAAGCGTAAAGTTCCGCCCAATGAGTCTATCTTAGTCACCTAGGAATAAATAGCTGCTTTAGCTGCCTAAATGTCAGTTATAGGGCAGTTTTTTTGCGGTGGGGTGTTGCCGAGCTTTGCTCGTTACAAAAAATTACAATCCTGCTTGTTCAGAGTCCGTTAAGCATCTGATATTTATCATGGTTTCAAGGCACAATTCAGTGGTGGACTTGCTTGTAGGAGAGAGATTGCTTATGCTTCCCTTCCCGGTTCTAGCAGGTAATTTAGTGTGCCGATTCTCGGCATTAATTACGTGTAGCACAGATGGCCGAACCGAATCGCTGACCCCTTGACAATGCGGCGACACACAAAGAATTTATATCTGGAGAGTCCAAAGATGGCAACAACAAAACGACTGATTTCTTCATTCATCGTGAGCATGGCTGCGCTGGTTTTTACCTCCGCCGCTTGGAGCCAGTCTGGCACCACAGTAAACGACGGTGACTGGCCGGATCATCACGGCGGCAAATTTGCCCAGCGTTATTCTCCTCTCGACCAGATCAATGCAGAAAATGTTAACGAGCTTGCAGTCGCATGGAGTTTTAATACAGGCCCCATAGGCCCCTCAGCCGAATTCAATAATCCGTCTACACCCATTGCAATCGATGGTGTTCTCTATGTCACCATGGGTAATACGCGAAATGTAGGCGCTATCGATGCTGCAACTGGACAGCTGTTGTGGCTATGGCGGCCGCAAGAAGGTGAGAGATTCGATCACGCACCCCGTAAAGGTGCTGGCCGTGGTTTGGCACACTATAAATCCAACGGTGAAGACCGCATCCTGAGCATTACGCCAGGCTTTCAGTTGGTTTCATTAGATGCAAAGACTGGCATTCCTGATCCAAATTTTGGTGAAAATGGCAGCGTAGACCTGTTTATGGGTCTCAGAAATGCCGAAGACGACAGATACGACGACATCGATATAGGTTCTTCTATGCCTCCGTTTGTGATGAACGATGTGGTTGTAGTAGGCCCGGCGCACCGAGTAGGTATGCGACCGCGGTCCAAGTCGAATGTTAAAGGCGATGTCCGTGCCTACGATGCGCGTACTGGCGAACTCATGTGGACCTTCCACACCATTCCAGAGCGTGGTGAAGTAGGTTTTGAAACGTGGCTAGATGGCGGTGTTGAATTTACTGGTAACGCTGGTGTTTGGGCGACCATGTCAGGCGATCCAGAGATGGGCCACCTTTATCTACCAGTAGAGTCGGCAACAGGTGACCGTTACGGCGGGGATCGTCCGGGTGACAATCTATTCGCCAACGCACTAGTTGCCGTGGATATACAAACTGGAGAGCGGCAGTGGCATTTCCAGTTAATTCACCACGATATTTGGGACTGGGACAATCCTTCCGCTCCAGTAGTCGCGGATTTACCAAATGGTCGCAAGATCGTTATGCAAGTTACAAAGCAAAATTGGGTTTACACTTTCGACAGAATTACTGGTGAGCCAGTATGGCCAATCGAAGAACTGCCTGTCCCGGCAGGCGATGTACCTGGTGAATGGTACGCAGCGACTCAGCCATTTCCAACCAAGCCAGCGCCATTTGACCGTCAGGGAGTGTCTGAAGACGACATAATCGATTTCACGCCGGAGCTTCGAGCGGCGGCAATGGAAGCGGTTTCAGAATTTCGCTTCGGTCCCAACCTTTATACGCCTCCGTCTCAAGTTGATGCTGCCGATGGCACACGAGGTGTTCTGAGCCTGCCTTCGTCTACCGGCGGTGCTAACTGGGAAGGTTCGGCAATGGACCCTGAGACGGGAATTATCTACGTGCCGTCAAGAACTGCTCTGGCACTGTTATCAGTAGGCAAGGACCCGGATTCAGATCTCGACTTCAGTATGGCCTTCGGCGTACGTGTACCGAGAGTGCAAGGATTGGATGTGATTAAGCCTCCCTATGGACGCATTACAGCTATCGATATGAACTCGGGCGATCATGTGTTTCAGGTGGCGAACGCTGACACCCCAGAGAGAATCAAGAATCACCCTGCCTTGCAGGGCGTGGACATCCCGCGCACAGGAGTACCAACCAGAGCAGGATTAGTTTTGACTAAAACTTTGTTGTTTGCAGGTGAAGGCGGCGGTGGCCCAGGTGCTAGCCCCATATTCCGTGCCTACGATAAGCAAACCGGCGAAATCGTCGCTGAAATAGATCTGCCCAATATGCAATCTGGGCAACCCATGACTTATGAAGTCGATGGCAAGCAGTACATTGCCATGTTTGTTAGCGGTAACGCTGGTCCCACACAGTTAGTGGCACTAGCCCTTCCGTAATTTTTTGAACCAGGAGTAATTATGACTATGCAAACTTTTTTAAATCGAACTGTACTTGCGCTACCTCTGTTGTTAATTGGTCTGCCTATTCAGGCAGCGGATTGGGTAATTGATCCTGGAAATTCAGTGGTAACTTTTAAGTACAACTATGGTACGGACCCGTATGAGGGTCGATTTACAAATGTTCAGGCTACTTTCGACATCGATCCTATGAGCCCTACTAGTTGCGAATTTAACGTAACTATTAACATCGCTGATATTGAAGTCGATTCACCAGAAGTTCTGGACTACTTGCTCGATTATGAATTGTTTGATGTAGATGCTTGGCCGACAGCGACTTTTAAGGCTGAGAAGTGTCGCCTGACTGGGGTGACTTCCTTTGAAGCCGACGGCATATTAACAATTCGTGACCAGACACATCCGCTGACTTTTCCGTTCGATCTTAGTATTGAGACATGTGATGGAAGCGTTTGTTTTAACCTCACCAGTGAAGTGATTCTTCAGCGTTTAGACTACGGCGTTGGCCAAGGTTACTGGGCGAATACTTCCGAGGTTCCAAACGACGTGACCGTCACTGTAGACGTCTACGCAGTGCAAGAATAATTAATAGATTTACTAACAAATAGGCTATATCAATGTTTACTCGATTTTTTTCCAACACACGACGTCTCGCTTTAGTTTTAGTTTGCTCGGCATTCTTGGTTTCTTGCGAGCGGTTGCTGACACCTGATTTCAACACAGATATAGCCGAGCTTAGAGGCGGCGCATACACGCTTGATCCGAATCATGCGACGTTGTTGTGGAAACTCAATCATCTAGGCTTTTCTACCTTCATCGGTCGATTTAATGACTTCGATGCATCATTGGATTTCGATCCGGAAAATATCGAGGCTTCAACCCTGGAAGTGGTTATTAATACAGCAGGTTTGGATATTAATAATGATGAGTTCGCTGAAGAGTTGCGCGGTGACAGCTGGTTCAATGTTGAAGAGTTTCCGCAAGCTGCATTCAAAACGACTGCCTTTGTTGAGTCAATTGATGAAGACACTTTTGTATTTCAAGGTGATATGACTCTGCTAGGCGTTACGCTTCCTATGAATCTGGAAATCAACTTCCATGGCGGCGGTCGAAATTTCCTTACTCGCAGCTATACGTTAGGCTTCTCGGCAAGTGGCGAATTTCTGCGCTCCGATTTTGGCCTAGATAGATTTACCAGCTTCGGTGTCGGAGATAATATCGAGCTTGAGATTCATGTTGAATTTATGGCGGTTCCTGAATAAGGGAAAAGTCAGTGACGCAGCAAAAAAGCCCTATTAGGCCTAGCCGAATGGGGCTTTTTGTTGGGTGCTTGTTACGCGAATATCAAAAGCTGAGATGAATCTGCTTGAGTCAACACAATGCAGGCACAGGCAGCTAAAACTCCAGTTAACGGTAAGTCTTTTGCGCCTTGATGTTCGCAAGACGCATATTGGTGTTACCTGCGGATTCAGGCATACTTCTAATTGATTTTTGAACACTACAATAATTATTTCCATACGTTAGGGAGCTATGACCATGCTATTCCCAAGAATTATCAATTCCAAGGTGAATTGGACCCTGCTGACTGTTCTGACAGTATGTGGCATTTCCAATCTGGCACAGGCTCAGGTGCCTATCATTCAGCCAGGGGCACCAGGGCAGGCGAGTCGAGTAATTACCGCAGAAGAGGCGTCGGATCTCGCTGCCTTATCCTACTCGCTCGGTGATATTCAGTTTTTGCGCGGCATGATTCCGCATCACTCGCAGGCGAAAGAGATGTCGGCGTTAGCGCAAGATCGAACCAATAACACAATAGTTCTTGCAGTAGCCGCGCGCATTACTTTGTCTCAGGACGATGAGATTTCTATGATGCAGGGTTGGCTCGTTGATCAGGGGCTCGATGCGCCTAGCGAGGATGTTCATCATCAGCCTGGTTTCGAGCGCATGAAGGGCATGCTCAGCGATGAGCAGATGGAAGAGCTTGCTGCCTCATCCGGACCGGAGTTTAATCGGCTCTATTTGGAATACATGATTGATCATCATCAGGGTGCTCTGGATATGGTTGAGATGCTGTTAGACCAGCGCGGCTCTGTACAAGATCCACTGCTTTACGAATTTACCTCCGATTTGACCTCTGATCAAACATCGGAGATCGAGCGCATGGACCTTCTGCTAGCAAGCCTGAATCCCGATCCGCGAGTTGGTTTGGCGGCGGGCTTCAGAGACGCTGGCGAGGCCGCGCTGAACATGCAAATTGTCGCATCGCTGCCTAAGCCGGCAGGCTTCTTCGACCCCGAAAGACCTTCTGGTATTTCCTTGAGCCGCCTGCAAGAGATTGAAGACGCTGCGAGTGGCAATACCCCTGAGACGCCAGATGAAGACGAGGACGAAAATTCAGATCCTCGCCCGGCTTTGTTGAGTTTCTCAAATACCGACTTACTGTTCTCAGGTAACTACATGGTGGCAGGTAACTACCACGGCTTTAATACCTACGACATCAGCAACGCGCGAGCGCCACGGCATATTGGCTCAGTGGTGTGTCCGGGTGGGCAGGGAGATGTGTCACTAGTGGGTAACCTGCTGATAATGTCTGTCCAAGAAGCTCGAGGAAGATTAGACTGCGGCCTTCAAGGCGTTCCCGAACCGGTCAGTGATGAGCGAGTGAGGGGCATTCGAATCTTCGATGTGAGTGATTTTACTCGCCCAACTCAGGTTGCAGCGGTGCAAACCTGCCGCGGTTCGCACACACATACTGTGGTGTCTGATCCGACTACAACGTCAGGCAACATTTATGTCTACGTATCTGGCACGAGTGCGGCACGCGATGACGAGGAGTTGGCAGGTTGTTCCAATGATTCGCCCTTTGAAGATGAGAACTCGGCGCTATTTCGCATAGAAGTCATCGAAATCCCTGCACAAAATCCAGCAGCAGCACGCATCGTTAATCGCCCCTTTATCTTCGCTGACCCGGATAACGGAACGCTGGCGGGTTTGTGGGACGGGGGCGATCACGGCGATGGCACGCAGACGACGAGACAGACGAATCAGTGCCACGATATAACTACGTTCCCCGGTATCGGGTTGGCCGCTGGCGCCTGTTCTGGTAATGGCATTTTGTTGGATATCTCTGACCCGGCAAACCCCGAACGATTGGACCAAGTTATCGATCCTGGATTCTCTTACTGGCACTCGGCTACTTTTAATAACCGCGGCGACAAGGTGATTTTTACCGACGAGTGGGGTGGTGGTGGCCGTCCTAGGTGCAGAGCACAAGACCCTCTAACCTGGGGAGCGGATGCTTTCTATGACATCGTCGATGGCAAACTACAATTTCGTAGCCACTATAAAATGTCGGCGCCGCAAACTGATACGGAGAACTGTGTCGCTCACAACGGCTCTTTGATTCCAGTGCCCGGCCGTGATCTATTCGTTCAAGCTTGGTATCAGGGTGGTGTGTCGCTTGTAGATTTCACCGATTCAATGAATCCGGTCGAGATCGCGTTCTTCGACCGCGGTCCCATCGATGAGGAAGAATTGATTACTGGAGGGTATTGGTCCACTTACTGGTATAACGGCCACATCTACGGCACAGAAATTTCGCGTGGACTCGATGTGTTTGCCCTGCAATCTAGCGATTATCTGACCGAGAACGAAATCGCAGCGGCTTCATTGCCGGCGTTAAATGGCATTGTTAATGCGCAGACGCAACAGATTGTAAAGTGGCCTGCAGTGCCGGTTGTCGCTAGAGCGTATATGGATCAGTTACAGCGTGAAAACCGGCTCAGTGCAAACCAGGCGGGCGAGTTAAGTGCTGCGCTAGAGCGTGCTGAGGCTTTGCTAGGGGGAGGAGATGGCAACCGACGTAGCACTGTGCGCGCCCTCAATACTCTTGCAGACGATTTTTCCGAGGCCGCTGGGGATTTCACTGGCATCTCGGGTGTCCGTTATGCATCTTTGGCGGAAACGCTGGAAGGGATAGCAGATAGCTTGTAAAGGCCATGTAGAAAGGGCAAATCGCGCTTAACAAGGGGTTATCTGTTTTTTCTTGCGGCGATTTTTTGATTTTGATGGCTTCTCGAGAGAATAGTCCAGTCCAGTGCTAGTGTGTGGGGATTCGGGCAACCCACTTTAAAGCCTCTGTTGTTAGCACTTCTTTGACTTTTGCCTGTATCAAGGTTCAAATGGCTGGTTATTACTGCCCTTTAGCTGGCGCTGCGCATTCGCTGAGTTAGCAGGGTGTAAATCGATTTAGTGTCCCAATCTGCTAGGAGACAACGAATGGCAATTTCGGTGAAAATAACAACAAAAATGAGTGCTCTACTTGTATGTGCCAGTTTAGCAGCCTTGCCTGCACAGGCGCAGGATAACGCCAGGCCAGATTTAGAGGGTATTTGGACCAATGCCTCGCTCACGAAACTCTCTCGCCCAAGCGGGGTCGAGACACTAGTAGTTACGCCTGAAGAGGCCAGAGTGATTGCCGCCAATACGCCAATTGCGGGCCTTGAAGGGGGCTTGGACGAGGGTGATGGCGTAAACGATACCCCAATTGCTGCCGATGAGGATTTCGGTACTCGTGCTTACAACAATTTCTGGGTAGAGCCGGGCGCAAACCTTGCGTTGATCAAGGGAGATTACCGTACCTCCTACGTTGTAATCCCCGAGAATGGCCAGGTGCCTCGGCTTGAGAATCCGAGCTATGATTTCGAGCGGCGCAATTTTGGTTCTCGCTATGAGACCGGTTTTGGTGATGCTCGAGGCCCCGAGGCTATCCCTAACGCGGAGCGCTGTCTTATAGGTTTTGGGAACAAGGCAGGCCCGGGCATGATGTCCGCTTTGTATAACAATACCTACCAATTCGTGCAGACCGAAGACTACGTCATGATCCTCGTGGAGATGGTTCACGATGCGCGTATTATTCCGATTTACGATTCGGCGGCAGATGCGCGAGCTAATCGTAGGCCCCGGGTATTAGAGCAGTGGTTCGGTGATTCCGTAGGATGGTATGAGGATGGTGTGCTTGTTGTAGAGACAGTGAATATAGACCCACTGCAACTCAGCCAGAGCGCGGTACCGATAACTAAAGAGGGTCTTATTATCGAGCGATTCAGTCGATATTCTGATGATGAAATTTTCTACCAGTTTACCGTAGAGGACAGCAATATTTACAGTCAGCCCTGGACTGCAGAGTTGAGCTTCTACGCGACGGATGACGGTCTCTACGAATATGCTTGCCACGAAGGAAACTATTCCATGCCTGGCATACTAGCTGGGGCACGTAGACTGGAGATGGAAGCGGCCGCGCAATAGTCATACTAAGCGAAGGTATTTTCCATTGCCTTTGGGGGCAGGCAGATAAAGTGGTTGTCCCTAAAGGCTGTATTGACGTTATAAGAAAGAGAATTCAGTTTCCCGCCAATTGATCGCGCGCCATTGTTAATGACAGTCCGCCAGCTGCTAACGTAATCTCACCTTTTAGACAGAGTGTAATTCATGAGTAAAAGTAAACCTCTCGATGGCTATAAAGTCGTCGACTTCTCTGCTGTCTTCGCCGGGCCCATCTGTTCTCGTTTTCTTCGCGATTGCGGGGCGGACGTAATAAAGGTTGAAAGCCCTGGCGCTGGCGACCTCACCCGTGGCGTAGATGGCATTACGCCGGTATTTGCTCACTTCAATGCAGGTAAGCGCAGCATAGCAGTAGATTTGAAGCAGCCTGCTGGACAGTCACTGGTTAAACAATTGATAAGTGATGCAGATATTGTCTTAGAGAATTTCAGGCCTGGAATAATGGCTAAATTCGGATTGGACTTTGAAAGTCTGCAACCCCAAAACCCCGAGCTCGTCTATTGTTCAATCTCTGGATTCGGTCAGAGTGGCCCTTATGTGAATCGCGCAGCTTATGCGCCAATAGTTCATGCCGCTAGCGGATTCGATAGTGTGCACGCCCGGTCACAGCAAGGACCTAGTGCAGATGAGGCGATTCGCCCCAGCAATTGGGAGATCATGGTCGCTGATATTCTTACCGGGAGTTACGCCTTTGGCGCGATCCAGACGGCGCTGCTTGGACGTGAGCGGGGAGGCGGGGGCAGTTACATCGATGTCAGTATGATGGAATCTATGATGACGCTAATTCCCGCTCATATACAGTCGGCACAGATGGAAGAACCTGCCCTGATAGGCAGGTTCTTTCCAGCCAAAGTAAAAGATGGCTTCGTTATGGTCTGCGTAGTTTCGGATAAGAATCTGGAATGTCTGGCCGCAGCGCTTGGTCGGCCAGATTTGTTAGAGGATCCCCGTTTTGTGCGGGGGCCGCGTACCGCGAATTTCTATTTGTTGGCTGAGGAAGTCGAGCGATGGTCTGTCTCGCTTAGTGCTCGCGAATGTGAAGAAGCGTTGAACCGTGCCGGAGTGCCTTGCAGCTTGTATCAGCAGGTCGATGACTTGTTTGCCCATCCTCAAGTAGTTGAGCGACATTCATTTGCTTCTATTTTTGATGACGTACTCGGTGATTTTCTAATTCAGAATATGCCATTTAAGCTTGCCGGCACGGACAATGATGCGGCTTCTTGGGTAGCGAAGCTAGGCGAGCATACGAATGAGATATTGAGAGAAAGTTTGAGCCTCAAACCCGCTGAAATAGAAAGCTTGAGAGCGAGCTCCGTGGTCAGTTGATACCAAAAGGCAAGCCAAACGCGTAAATTCTGAGAATGGTCTCCTAAGAAAACCCTTAGAATCTATTTTGTTTAATCTTACATCATTGAATTTTGGGCTAACGGTTAAGAGTAGGGTGGGAAATGCATCCAGCCGGTAATGATGTATTTGACTCCTGAATTCACAACATTGCCTCTATGGGCATGGGTCCATTCTCCGGGCCAGATTAGCGTTTTTCCTTTGTGTGGCTGGCTCTCAAAGTCTTGATGTTCGAAGCGAGTAGCACCGCCGTCTTCGACATCATTCAGATAAGTCATCCAGGCGAGCACGCGGTGTGATGTGTCGATTGTCGTGCGTTCCGAGTGAACTTTTAGGAAGTGGCCGCCGGGTTCATACTTTTGGATATTGAATGAGCCGACCTCGGCGTTAGGTAAGACACTTTTTAGGAAGGGCCATTGTTCCAAGTAGTCTTTGTAACAATCGAACAAAGATTCAATATAGTTTTGTAGCGGCTCATGACCAGGAAGATCTAAGTCTCGGGGACGAATGGCAAGATCGGTAGAGTTCTTAGAATCGGTGTTCAGCCCCCCAGCCGTCCGTCCCTTTGTGTGATTGGTGCTATGCGTTTCGAAAAAATTAATTACCTCGTCACAGATTGATAGCGGTTCGATGCTCCAGCTTCCTATGAAATGAGGGCTGGATTGGGGTAATTCTAGGTCGATGCGTTTCATGTGCTTTTTCCAAAATTGTAGACGACGCCTTTGCGCACATCGAAGTTGATTACACCAAAGCCGTCTCTTTCTAACGCTAATCCCTCGTTGGTCTTGCCCATGGCGAGCAATACCGAACCCAGCGAACCGGCCGCCTCGGTCATCCAGGGATGGATATCTAAGGCCATACGATAACTGGCTGCAGCTTCCTCTAGTTTGCGAAGACTCCACAGCGCGTTTCCGAGATTGCAGTGGGCATCGGCGAAGTTGGGGTTCAGTGATATTGCTTTGCGGTATTTATTGGCAGCCTCGATGACATGCCCAAGTTTTTGTAGTGCTGTGCCCAAATTGTTGTGCGCGTCAGCATAGTCAGGTTTTAACACGATTGCCTGATTGTAGTGGGCGATAGCTTCATCCACTAAGCCCTGATTTTTCAAGGCAGAGCCGAGGTTGCAATGCACCTGAGCAAAGTCAGGTTGAATCGCTAATGCTTTTTGGTAACTCGCCACAGCTGCATCGTATTCTCTTTTTTCTAGGTACATATTGCCAAGGTTGCAGTGTGTGTTGGCAATCTCGGGGTCCAAATTGAGAGAGCAATGATAGCTGTCTATCGCTTCATCGATCCTGCCGGAATTATGTAAGGCAAGGGCGAGATTTGCATGTGTAACAGCATGTTTTGGATTGAAAGCAAGCGCTTTTCCGTAGCTTTCAATAGCCTCATCGAACCTGCTCAGATCGAGAAATACGTTTCCCAGATTGCGGTGCGCGCTAAGATATTCAGGTGCGTGACTAATCGCGGTTCTTATCATCTGAATTGCTATGTCACTCTGCCCGGCCATATGCGCAATCACGCCAAGCAGATGCAAGGCGACGGGATGGTTTGGCTCTACCTCTAAAATCTGTCGGTAAATTCTTTCGGCTTGGCCAATTCGGCCAGCAGATTTATGCTGGATAGCCAGGGACAATCCAGCTTGGATAGACATAGGGGGCTGCGTTTGTGAGTTGCCCGCTTGTTGGCGGTTTTTGGCGTCTTTAGAGGGCATACCTGCAAGGTTCTCCGGCCTGAATTTTTCAATGGGCTTGTTGCTGCTCATTTTTAGACACCAAGTCTACACCGCTGGCCATACGCAAGAAAGCAGGTGAGGCACAATGGATATTGGCCTCGAGTAACTGCCGGCTGAGAACCTCAAAATATGACGCAGTAGGACAGGTTCCCACTCATGCGGACCCGCCAAGCCTGAATATTTCACTTACGTTGACAAATGCACTGCCCAGTTCGAATCAATCCTAGTTGAAAATTTAATACAGTGCCTAGAGGTCTATTCAATAGGCTCTCTGATTGAACTGAGGCTTGGCAAAGGGGCCGTGGTGATCGACTCGCCTAGCAGCAGCCGCCCCAATTCGAAGGCCAGCATCCTTGAGGAAGAGAAAAATAAGCGCTCCTTACTCATTGTCGCTGCCTTGTCCGAGGGAATCAGTGATTTTGATAGAGCCATCAAGCGTGTGTCAGATGAGAATAAATACTCGGTGAATCTACGCAGGGTATTGTCCTTCTTAGGGAACAAGGCAGCTCGATAGTAGGTTAAGCCTCGCGGCGCCAGATAGTTTTCAAGTGCTCGCCGAGTTTTAAGGCGCTCAGATAGGCATCCTCGACTCGACTCCCTGCACACCAATCGCCACAAGCCGCTAGCCTGTTCGATTCATCGAGCAGAAAATCCTTTTCTAGGTTTGTTTCTGCCTTAGCGTATTCCCAGCGATGAATGGCGATATGTTCAGGCGCCGGCAACTGATCGCCCAGTAGTTCATTCAATGCCGCCAACATGCTGTTACGCACAGTATCGATGCTGCCTTTGGGCTGCACCCGGGCCCACTGATTGTCGCTATGCACCGTTAATGCAAAAGAGGCAGGGCGGCCATGCTTGCTGGAGTTCGCTGCGATCCAGCTAAGTGGAGAATTTCTGACCACGGCGGCGTCGAAATTTAGCTCGGGCGCAGACCTAAAGCCCAGCAGTAAACTGAGGCAAGGAAAGAAGTCGACTTCGCTCAGCGCTGCTTTGTGGGAGAAGCACGCGGGTAGCAGTTTATCTGCCTGAGGAGCGGGTGATGTGGAAATCACCCAGTCGAATTGGCCGAGCCGTTCCCCGGCGGCACCTGTAAGTAACCAGCCCTGTTCGGCTGCTGCGATGTCAGCGACCTGCGTTTTCAGAATGACGTTGAGCTCTTGAGAGAGAACCTTACACAAGGTACTCATGCCGGGAACAGCAACGTAGTGGGGCTCGAACCATTCTCGCTTGAAAGGCTTCTTCTGGGGGTCTAAGGTGAGGACTCGTGGCCGCCAAGCTTGTATTTGCCCCACGGCAGCACAGTCATTTAGGAGCTTTTGAAACTGCTTCGAGCGCGCCGTGAAGAACTGCGCGCCGTGATCGAATTGGTAGGAGCCATGCCGGCGCGTGGCCATTCGCCCACCGAAACCGCGCGACTTCTCAAACACGCTAACCTTGGCGCTGCCTTGCAACTGCCTCGCTAGGGTAATACCGGCAATGCCAGCACCGATGATGGCTATGGATTTCATGGGACTATTTCGATTGGTACTGTTTAGGTGGAATTATACGCTAGGCAGTCAGACTTGGATCGACGGTAAGCTTACCCAAATTTTCCTCAAATTACCCCAGGCACCGCTCTAATTTCAGGCTTTAGCCCTAATTTCTTCCCATTTGCTGCTGACAAGAGCGCGAATTTGTAAGAAATTAGCCTTACGTTAAAATCAGTCAAGCTGGTATAAGAATTAAGGGAAAGCCATGATTATTAGAAGATTTATTACCTTCGTCATCGCTGTGAGCCTCGCTTTCAGTGTCAGCACTGCTATGGCTGGCAAGAGCGATAAATGCAGTTACAAAGCACAATGCTGGCCGCTCGCCGAGCGAAAATTGCTGGATAAATGGGCTGCCAATACACTGGACTGTGGCAATGTAAAGACAGAAGCAACGACGAAATTTTGTGACCTAGGCCACGTTTGCACCAATTTTACCCGCTATTTTACTCGAAAAGTCAGTGAATTCGATGTAACCTTCTCTTTAGTTGGAAGTACTTATAGATATTTGCGATAAACATTTCGATCGTGAGGTCGATATTTTCTAAGTGTTTAAGTTAATTAGGTTTTATGTGTTTTTCTAGTGACGAGCCAGCGCAATCAGGATGGATTCTTAAATCCGACTTAGAGTTTCTGTGATTTGATGACTTTTCAAGATACAAATAACGCAAGGCAACGTAATGGATTGAAAGTCATTGCTTGGCTGTTGCTTGCCTGCATTTTCACTATGGGGTTCGCAATACGTTCGGTAGAAGCGGCAGGCCCAACCGCCATAACCAATGACGATGACGGAGGCAAAGGCAAAGGCAAAGGCAAAGGCAAAGGCAGCGATGACGACGACGACGACGATGACGGAGGCAAAGGCAAAGGCAAAGGCAGCGATGACGATGACGACGATGACGACGATGACGACGACGACGACGACGACGACGACGACGATGACGATGACGATGA
>Ga0307994_1000177_pt1 | contig 51911 bp, 45 predicted proteins | sample EllFjometagen261_FD_203171 | JGI IMG/M metagenome (GOLD analysis project Ga0307994, IMG submission 203171) | Marine microbial communities from Ellis Fjord, Antarctic Ocean - #261 | ecosystem: Environmental > Aquatic > Marine > Unclassified | place: Southern Ocean | collected 2014-11-02
ACGCGAGCGCAGACGCGGATGCGGTAAAGTGACGACGCAAGACGACCCCCTCTATCGGGGCTTGATGCCCCGGTCTGGTTATGGCGGACAGGAATGTTACACTATAGCATGCAGGTCAATGCCGAACGCAGCGTCGATGGCTCGGCCCGTCGCAGCTAACTCAGCGCCAGCACGCTGGTCATGATCACCCGCACCAGCTCGGCATGGCCGCGCGCGCCGGTCTTGGCGTAGATCTTCTTGGAATAGTTGCGCGCGGTCTCCACCGTGATCCCCAGGGTTTCCGCCGCTTCGGCTATGCTCGTCGCCTGCGCCAGCAGCCAGGCCAATCGCGCCTCGCTGGGCAGCAGCCCGAACAGATCGACCAGCTGCTCGCACCGGTCCGCCTGCGATCGCCGGTCGCCGCTGACATAGATGATCACCGCCGCCGATCGGTGCCCCGAAAGAGTTTCTCCCTGCAAGGGTGCGACCAGCATGTCGAACCACGGATCCTGGCTGAGGTTGATCGCCAGCGGCCGCACCGCCCCGCCTGCCGCCACCTGCTTGACATAGCCGGTCAACTGGCGGTCGATCGCGGGCGATGCCGGCACCAGCCGGTCGTACCGCCCGCGCCGCAGCAGCGTGCCCCATTGGAACATCTGCTCCATGCTCTGTGTCGATTCGACGATTCTGCCCTGCGCGTCGAGTGTCAGCCAGGCGATCTTGAGCCGGTTGAACGCCTCGCCGGTGACGGCCGAGCGGAAGCGCTCGCGCTCCAGCGCGGCAAAGCTGCGCAGCGCGATCCGCAGATGCGGCGCAAGCCCCAGCAGCATGGCCCCCGCCGCCGAGCCGAGCGAGCGGTCTCCCGCAACCGCCAGCCAGCCATCGACACCGCTGGGCTCGGTCACCCGGATCGCGCGCAGTGCGGCCAGCCGCGCGCCTCGAAGCGCCTCGCGCAGCTCGTCCCGCGCGTGGGGATCGGCCAGTTCGAGCAGTTCGTCGAGCGCATAGCCGCGCCCCTCGCGCAAATTCGCCAGCGCCAGCAGCCGCCGCACCGGCCCGACCGGACCATCGCCCGCGACCAGTTCTGCGACATCGCCCTGCCCCTGCGGCCGGATCGCCAGCAGCGCGAAGCCCGCACCGGTGCTTGCGCGCAGCCGCTGCAGAAAGCCGTCCCACAACGGTGTCTGGAACATGCCCTCATGCAGGGCCTCGAGAAGGGCGGTGTCAACACGCATGCGATGCTTATATCCTCCCATATGGGAGGTTCAAGCCCGAAGCGGCTGTGCCATTGGACACCCCACGCAACAAGGAGCCTTTTGCGCGATGACCCGCACCCTGACCCATCTCGAACGTCTCGAGGCCGAAGCGATCCACATCATGCGCGAAGTGGTGGCTCAGGCGGAAAAGCCGGTGATGCTCTATTCGGTGGGCAAGGACAGCGCGGTGATGCTGCATCTGGCGCGCAAGGCATTCTATCCCTCGCCGCCGCCCTTCCCGCTGCTGCATGTCGATACCACGTGGAAGTTCAAGGACATGTACGCACTGCGCGAAAAGGCTGCGCGCGATGCGGGGATGGAGCTGCTGGTCTACCAGAACCCGGAAGCCGCCGAGCGCGGCATCAATCCTTTCGATCACGGCCCGCTGCACACCGACATGTGGAAGACCGAAGGCCTCAAACAGGCGCTCGATCTGCACGGGTTCGATGCGGCCTTTGGCGGCGCGCGGCGCGATGAGGAAAAAAGCCGCGCCAAGGAGCGCATCTTCTCGTTCCGCACCGCAAGCCATGGCTGGGACCCCAAGAACCAGCGCCCCGAACTGTGGAACCTCTACAACGCGCGCAAGAACAAGGGCGAGAGCATCCGCGTCTTCCCGATCAGCAACTGGACCGAACTCGATATCTGGCAGTATATCCAGCTCAACGCCGTTCCGATCGTGCCGCTCTATTTCGCAGCCGTCCGCCCGACCTTCGAATGGGAGGGCCAGTTGTTCATGGCCGATGATATCGACCGGTTGACGCGTGTGTTGGGCAAGACGCCCGAGATCACCGATCGGTCGATCCGCTTCCGCACTTTGGGCTGCTTTCCGCTCACCGGCGCGGTCGAGAGCACCGCGAGCACTCTGAGCGAAGTGATCCAGGAGACCTTGCTCACCACTACGTCGGAGCGCCAGGGCCGGGTGATCGACAAGGATGCCGGCGGTGCGGGCATGGAGAAGAAGAAGCAGGAGGGCTATTTCTGATGGACGCCGTGTACCAGACCGAAGCCCTGATCGCCGAAGATATCGACGCCTATCTCGATGTTCATCAGCACAAGACCATGCTGCGCTTCATCACCTGCGGGTCTGTGGACGATGGCAAGTCGACGCTGATCGGACGGCTGCTCTACGACAGCAAGATGATCTTCGAGGACCAGCTCGCCGCGCTCGAAAACGATAGCAAGAAGGTGGGCACGCAAGGCCAGGAGATCGATTTTGCTTTGCTCGTCGATGGCCTTGCCGCCGAGCGCGAACAGGGCATCACCATCGATGTCGCCTATCGCTTCTTCAACACCGAAAAGCGCAAGTTCATCGTCGCCGACTGCCCGGGACACGAGCAGTACACCCGCAACATGGTCACCGGCGCATCGACCGCAGACCTTGCGGTGATCCTGATCGACGCGCGCAAGGGCGTGCTCGTCCAGACGCGGCGGCATTCGTATCTGTGCCAGCTGATCGGCATTCGCAACATCGTGCTGGCGGTGAACAAGATGGATCTGGTCGATTATGACCACGCCCGGTTCGACGAGATCGTCGCCGAGTATCGCGAGTTTGCCACGAGCATCGGCATCGAGAGCTTCACCGCGATGCCGATCAGCGGCTTCAAGGGCGACAACATCACGACGCGGTCGGCCAACACGCCGTGGTATTCCGGACCGACGCTGATCGAGCATCTCGAGACCGTCGAAGTGCTGTCCTCGCTCGATGCCGACAAGCCGTTCCGGCTGCCGGTGCAATGGGTCAACCGCCCCAATCTCGATTTCCGCGGCTTTTCCGGGCTGATCGCCACTGGCTCGGTCAAGCCGGGCGATGCGGTACGGGTGCTGCCTTCGGGCAAGACTAGCACCGTCAGCCGCATCGTGACGCTGGATGGTGATCTCGATCAGGCGGCGGCGGGGCAATCAGTCACCGTCTGTCTCGCCGACGAGATCGACTGTTCGCGCGGCGATGTCATCGCTGCCGCCGACAACCCGCCCCAGGTGGCCGACCAGTTCGAGGCGACCATCGTGTGGATGGACGACGAGGCGATGCTGGTGGGCCGCTCCTATTGGCTCAAGCTCGGCACCCAGACCGTGTCGGCCACGGTGCAGCAGCCCAAATACACCGTCAACGTCAACACGCTTGAGCATCTTGCGTGCAAGACGCTCGAGCTCAACGCGATCGGTGTCGCCGAGATCGCCACCGACAAGCCCATCGTGTTCGAAGCCTATGCCGACAGCCGAACGCTGGGTGGGTTCGTGCTTGTCGACAAGCTCACCAACCGCACCGTGGCGGCGGGCATGCTGCACTTCTCGCTGCGCCGCGCGCAGAACGTCCACTGGCAGGCAACCGACATCACCCGCGAGGTCCATGCCGGCCTCAAGAACCAGAAGCCCAAGGTGCTGTGGTTCACCGGGCTTTCGGGGTCGGGCAAGTCAACCATTGCCAACGAGGTTGAAAAGCAGCTCAACCTGATGAACCGGCACACCTTCCTGCTCGATGGCGACAACGTCCGGCACGGCCTCAACCGCGACCTGGGCTTTACCGAGGCCGACCGGATCGAGAACATCCGCCGGGTCGGGGAAGTCGCCAAGCTGATGGCCGATGCCGGTCTGATCGTGCTCACCGCCTTCATCAGCCCGTTCCGCGCCGAACGCGAGATGGTACGCCAGATGCTGCCCGAGGGCGAGTTCGTCGAGATCTTCGTCGATACCCCGCTCGAGGTCGCCGAGGCGCGCGACGTCAAGGGCCTCTACAAGAAGGCCCGTTCGGGCGCGCTCAAGAACTTCACCGGGATCGACAGCCCCTATGAGCCGCCCGAAGCCCCCGACATCCGCGTCAATACGGTCGCGATGACGCCTGAGGAAGCCGCCGAGCATATCATTCGCCAGCTGATGCCGCTGAAATGAGCATGACCGATGGCGACCTCGCCGCGCATCTGGCGCACACCGCAGGCCGCATCCTGCTCGACGTCAGGCAATCGGGACTGGTGTCCGGCGCATCGCTGGGCAAGGCCGGCGACCAGACCGCCAACCAGCTGCTGGTCCATGCCCTGCGCCAGCAGCGGCCCGATGACGGCCTGTTGTCCGAAGAGGAAAAGGACAATCTGGAGCGGCTCGCGCACCGCCGCGTGTGGATCATCGATCCGGTAGATGGCACCCGCGAATATGGTGAGGAGCGCGCCGACTGGGCGGTTCATGTCGGGCTATCTATCGATGGCGTCGCCAGCATCGGTGCGGTTGCGCTGCCCGCGCTTGATGTCGTGCTGCGCAGCGACCGGCCCCAGCTGCTGCCGCCGGGCGCGCCCATTCCGCGCATGGTTGTCAGCCGAACCCGCCCCGCGAAAGAGGCGCTCGCAGTAGCCGAGACGCTGGCGGCCGAACTTCTGCCGATGGGCAGCGCGGGCGCCAAGGCGATGGCGATCGTGCGCGGCGAGGCGGAAATCTATCTGCACACCGGCGGCCAGTTCGAATGGGACAGCTGCGCCCCGGTCGCGGTCGCCGCAGCGCATGGGCTCCACGTCAGCCGCGCCGACGGCACGCCCCTCGTCTACAACCAGGCCGACACCTATATGCCCAACCTGCTGATCTGCCGCCCGGAATGGACCGAGCGGGTGCTGATGGCGATGCGCGCGCTCACCGACTGACGGTGGGCGCGCCCAGACAGCCTCAGACTGCCTGAGCCACTCTCAGGCAGTCCGGGCCTTGCCGAGCAGGTCATAAGGATCGATGCCGCGCGCACGCAGCCGGTCGTGCGCCATCCCGTAAAACGCCGCCGGGGTGATGTTCAGCCGCTTGCGGGCCTGGGCCAGCGGCTCGGCGAGCAGCGCGGCGATCGACTGCTCGGAAATGCGCGGGCACGCCTTGCCCAGCCGCTTGGCCTCGCCGATCGCCTTGAACACCGGCGCATCGCTGCGCACCGTCCGGGTCATGTTGAGCGCGCCCATATAGGCGATGAAGATGTTGCCGGGCGCGGGGTTCTGGCCATAGGTGAACGCCAGCACGCACTGCTCGCCCAGCGCATCGCGGCCATAGCCGGTGAGCACATGCAGCAGGTCATGCGTGTCGCGCAGCCGGTTGATGTACCATTCGATCAGGTCGCCGTAGCGGCGGCCCCGCTGGAACCGGTCATATTCCTCGACCAGTCCGGCAGCGCTCAACCCCTCGCGCTCCATGAAATCGACATAGGCATGCGCGACGCTCCCCTTGGGCATGGCGCGCAGCCTTGCATGATCGTCGAGCAGATCGGGGAGATACGGCTCGCTCTCGCGCAAGGCCTTGCCGAAATCGCTGTAGACGAAGGCCTTCGCCTCATCGACGAGGCCCATCCGCGGAAGGCACTGGAAGATGTGGAACACCTGCTCGGTGTCTTCCTTGTCCGCCACCAGCTTGCGGAAATGGTGCATCGCCTTGAAGGGCCGAAACTTCGGCACGGGGCGGTCGGGATGGCGAAACACGGCGTCTGTCATCATGGCACCTGATCGTCGAGTGGAGTCTGGACTTACACCTGTGTCAATATCATGCCCGCAGCGGTTTGGAAATGCCCCGCCTGCATGGGGCCAGAGTGATCAGCGAGTGACGACATCGCGCTTCATCGGGGCAAGCTTGGAGAGGAGGCGGTTCTGCGCCGCAAAGCCGATCCGTTCATCCGCCATCGCCGCCTGCAGGTTCTCGACCAGGACATTGAGATCATCGATCTGCAACCCCAGGTCGCGGTGCGATGTCGCCATGTCACGCCCGGTATAGTCGCAGCCGGCATTGAGGATGTGGCAGAACTGCTCGAACAGCGTGCGGCGCAGCCGGACCAGATCGTGCGAAACGAAGATCTCCGAGATCCTGGAATCGACGATGGCGCGGTCGATCATGCCGTTGACGACACGGCGTATGCCCTCTTGCCCGTGAAAGGCATTGCGCATGCCGGTGCCTGCAAACGGCGCCGCGCCGGCGTGCGCATTGGATGGCTGATAGGGATCGACCGGAAGCTCCCCCGTCACCGGATCGCGCTGAGGCTCGGGCTTGGCTTCGGCTTCGCCTTGGGCTTCGGCTTCGCTTTGGCTCTCGCTGGCGATGTCGGGCACGGCATCCACCGGTATGTCCTGGATGCTGGCCAGAGTGAGGGCAAAGATGAGGCTGATCATGTCCGTGGTCCTGTTCGGAAATTCAAAAGGCGGCCTGGAGCGACAGAAACGCGCCGCGCTGCTTTTCGGCGGTTGCGATGCTGCCAAGGTCGACATAGGCGGCAGTGACCGTGACGTTGCGGGTAAGGGCATAGGCGGCAAACAGGTCCACCCAGTCATCCTCGCGCGCGATGGCCAGGTTGTCGGGCTTGGTGCGATATTCTCCTCCGACCACGAACCGGCGCGAGAACTGATAGGCGATCGAACCTTCGAACTGCGGCTTGTGATTGTTCTGCGTCGCGCTGCCGAAGCCGAGCAGCCCGGCCTGGTTGGCCTTGGTGAACCGCACTGTCGCGTTGGCGAGCAGGCTGTGCGACAGGAAAAGCTTGGTCGCGCTGATATAGAAATCGGTGCCATGCGGCGATGCGGCCCCAACCGCGGCGACGACCGCATCGTCGCTCGACCGTTTGTGCTGCACTCCGATGGCGATCTGCGGCATCAGCGCATCGCCATAGACGACATCGCCCGCCAGCTTCAGCTTGGCACCGAATACATCCTGGTTGAGCGTATATGCCCGTCCCAGCCCCAGCGCGGTTCCGATATTGATGGTGTCGAGATTCTGCCGCGCATAACTCAGTTCCAGCCGATCGAAAAAGCCCAGCGAGACGCCGAAGCTGGTCCAGTTGTAATCGGGCAGTTCGATGATCGTGCCGTGCACCGACCCGCCGATGCCCTCCTGCGTCGCATTGCCCGCGATGGTGCTCCAGGTGGCCAGCCCGCCACCGCCTGAACCCTCGATGGTGCTCACGCCGTTGGTCAGCAGCAGCTTGCCGCCGTTGCGCAGATCCTGTGCATGCGCCGGAAGATGAGAAAGGGCGGCAAGGCCGATCAGGCACGCAAGGGTGCGCAGAGCAGGATGAACGTTCATGACCGGCGGGTAATTCAGAACTGCCTAATCAAGAGTTAAGCATGATGCCTCCAAATTGCCGCCAAATGTAAAATATGCAGAATCACGGTTTTTGAAGGCTTAAACCGTTGAGTTTCCTAACGGAAGCAGCAACTTTTTAACTCTTGCGGGCTAGCTTCGAGAAGATGACTACCCCCCGCGCCCCCTTCGTTGCCGCCCTAAGTGCCGCCGTTCTCGCCTGCCTTGCCGTGCCATCATCCCAGGCCGCAGGGCCCGCCACGCTCGCGCTGACCGTCCGGCAGGCCAGCGGTCTTCCCGTCCGCGATGCGGTGGTGATGGTGTACCCCAAGGCCGGCGCCTCCAGCGGGCCGATCCGCTTCGGTTGGAAATATGACATGGCGCAGGCGAACATCGCCTTCACCCCCGGAACGCTGATCGTCCCGGCGGGCGCCACGGTGCGCTTCCCCAATCAGGACAAGGTACGTCACAGCATCTACAGCTTCTCCAAATCGGCCAAGATCGACATCCAGCTTTACGGCCGCGACGAGACCCGCAGCCACAGCTTCGCGGTGCCCGGCAGCGTCGCGCTGGGCTGCAAGATCCACGATCAGATGCGTGGCTATGTCAAGGTGGTCGACACCCCCTATGCCGCCAAGACCGATCACAACGGCCAGGTCCGCCTCGCCCAGCTTCCCGGTGGCGCGGCCGTCGTCAAGGTCTGGCATCCCGCGCTGCGCAGCCGCACCGGCGAGCACGAGGAAGCCGTGATGCTTGTTCCAGGCCAGCCGACCACGCGCGCGATCTCGGTCGATCTGCGTCCCCAGAAGTAACGCATGATGGACTCTCCCACCCTGCCGGTACGCGGACGCTTCCGTTCGCTCGCCACCCGCATCACGGTCTGGTATGGCGTGGTGATCGCGCTCACCTTCGGCGCCTTCATAATCGTCGCGACCGATGGGGTCGAGCGTTACGCCGAGAGCGTGGCCACCAAGGAAATGGCGACCAACGCCGCGACCTTCGACAAGATCCTGGAGCTCCAGGCCAGGCAGATGCGCACGTCGGCGGACGTGCTCGCGGCGGACTTCGGGTTCCGCGAGGCTTTCGCGCTCGAGGACCAGCCGACCATCATCAGCGCGCTCGAAAGCCTGAGGGTCAGAGCGGGCGCACCGCTGGCGATCATGATCCCGCTGCAGGGCGACTTCATCAGCACCGGCGCCCCGATGAACGCGGCCGAACAGGACGCATTATGGGAGGCGGTCGATTCAGGGATCGATCGCGGCGTGTTCCAGGTGGGCGGTCGCTATCACAACGCGGTTGCCGCACCGATCCTGATCCCCGATCTGGCGGGCTGGCTGGTGCTGGCGAGGCCGCTCGATGCTGCCGCAATGCGCGAACTGGCGCGGCTCGCGCCTTCGGGCATGTCAGCGCGGATCCGCGCGTCCGGCCCGCTGCCGGGCGGGATCGACCTGTCGCAGGCCAGCGGCAAGGCCCCGGTCGAGACACGGCTCGACGGCGAACGCATTCTGTACTGGTCGAAGCCCCTGCCCGCGCTCGACACCAGCCTCAAGCCCCGGGTGGTGCTGCGCTATGAGCTGAGCAGCGCGCTGGCCGAATACAACCCGATCAAATATCTGCTGCTGGCGCTGAGCGCGGTGGGCCTGACCCTTTCGGTGCTGATCGGCGCATTCGTCTCGCGCGGGATCACCCGCCCGATCGCCACGCTGGAAAACGCCGCGCGCGAGATCAGTCGCGGGTCCCGCGAGACGGTGTCGATCACCACCGATGACGAGGTCGGACGGCTTGCAGACAGCTTCAACTCGATGGTTGAATCGATCAAGGAGCGCGAGGAGCGGATTACCCATATCGCGCTGCACGACGAACTGACCGGGCTGCCCAACCGCAAGCTGTTCGCCGAGCAGCTGGAGTTCGCGCTTGGCAGGCGCGCCAGCACCCACCGCATCGCGATCATGTATTTCGATCTCGACAACTTCAAGGCGGTCAATGACACGCTGGGTCATCCCGTAGGCGACGAGCTGCTGCGCGCGGTGGCAGAGCGGCTTCGCACCAGCATGCCCGGTGCGCTGATCAGCCGCCAGGGCGGCGACGAATTTGCCATCCTGATCGACCAGATCGAACCCCATGCCAAGATCGAGCTACTCGCAGACCGGGTCAGCGCGGTGTTCCATTCCGCCTTTCAGCTCTCCGACCACCGGCTCGAGACCAGCTCCAGCATCGGCATCGCGGTGGCACCGGGGGATGGCGATTGCCCCGACGAGCTGATCAAGAATGCCGATCTCGCGCTCTATCGCGCGAAGAAGGAGGGCCGCAATTGCTCGTGCTTCTTCGAGCAGGCGATGGATCTCGAGGCCCGCAAGCGCCATCAGATGGAAATCGACATGCGCGAGGCGGTGCGCGAGGGACAGTTCCTGCTGAACTACCAGCCGCTGTTCAGCCTCGAGAAGAACCGCGTCATCGGCTTCGAGGCGCTGGTCCGCTGGCAGCACCCCCTGCGCGGGCTGGTGTCACCTGCCGAGTTCATTCCGCTGGCCGAAGACACCGGCATGATCGTGCCGATCAGCGAATGGGTACTCAACGAGGCCTGCCAGCGCGCGGGCCACTGGCCCGACGACATCCGCATCGCGGTGAACCTCTCGCCGGTGCTGTTCAAGAATGCCGGATTGCCGCTGCTGGTGATGCAGGCGCTCGACAAGGCCGGGCTCAAGCCCAACAGGCTCGAGCTCGAGGTGACCGAATCGCTGTTCATCGACAACATCGAGCGCACCACCGCGATGCTCAATGCCTTGCGCGACTGCGGAGTCCGGATCGCTCTGGACGATTTCGGTACCGGCTACAGCTCGCTCAATTATCTGCGCTCGTTCCCGTTCGACAAGATCAAGATCGACAAGAGCTTCGTCGACGATCTGGCGACCGATATCAGCTCGCAGGCGATCATCGGTGCTATCACCGCGCTCGCCTCGGCGCTGGGGATGGAGACGATTGCCGAGGGCGTCGAGGACAAGGACCAGCTCGAGGCACTGCGCGCGCAGGGATGCTCGAACATCCAGGGCTATCTGTTCAGCCGTCCGGTCGGGATCGAGCTGGTCGATGCGATGATCGCCAACATGCGCTACACCCAGGCCGAGCCCAACGATGCCGCAGAGCCCGCCCGGGCCCGCCGCGTCGCCTGACCGGATTGGCCATCAAATCAAGACCCACCAGACGGCTTTCACACATATACTTTCACACATATACTTGTCTGAGTTGTTCCGAAATGCATCGAACGGCCGGGCTCTGAGCGAGCGGGCGCAGGATGCAGGCCGTGCCGCGCACGGCCGCCGGTCATCGCACCAGAAAATCGGTTGAGCCGGTGCTTCGCCGCCCGAATGTCAGGGCTTGGCGCTGCTCTTGGCGGGCTTTCGCATCGGACCGAACGGGCCGAAGCGGTGCTGCTCGCTGGAGAAATCGTCAGCATAGGGGCCATAAGGCGCATCCACCGGCTTTTCCTCGAGCCGGGGATAATCCCGCTCGAGCCCGGCGCGCTGTGGACGCGGCTGGCTGTTGAAATAGGCGGCGACGTCGAAGGCCTGTTCCTCGGACAGCACCGGCGCCTGCCAGAGGGTGCCAAGCGGCATGTTGCTGCGGATGAAACCCGCAGCGGTGGTGACCCTGCCCATGCCTGCGCCATTGTTGTAGCTGTCCGCACCCCAAAGCGGCGGATAGGTATAGCCCTTCGCATCCCCGGCCTTGCCCGCACGCTGCCCTGCGCCGTCGCTTCCGTGGCAGACCGCGCAATGCTGGGCATAGACCGCCTTGCCGCGGACCGGATCGGCCGCGCGGGCAAGGTCGGCCAGCCTGACCGAACCGCGCCCCTCGGTCGGCGCGCCCACCGGCCGACCGCTGCTCAGGAATTTGAGATAGGCGACGATCGCCACCATATCCTCGCCGCCTTCAGGTAACGCCTTGCCGTTCATGCTGCGCGTCATGCAGCCGTTGATCCGGTCCTCGATGGTGTTCACGCGGCCCGACCGGCCTCTGTATTGCGGAAAGTCGGCGAACACGCCGACCAGCGGCAGGCCAAACTGCTGGGTGCCCGCCTGCAGATGGCAGCTCTGGCAATTGAGGTTGTTGCCCGACAGCCGCCTTGCAGGGTCCGCCACCTCTGGCCCGATCACCGCCGCGGTCCGGGCGATCAGATCGCGCCCGTGGCGAACGGTGCGACCCCAGGGATCATCGGGCAGCGCATCGATATCGGGAACGGACCAGGCTGCAGGGGTGGCGGCAGGCTGCCCCGTGTCCGCATCCTTGCTGACCTGAGCATCGGGCCGCAACGCCATCGCCACAGCGACGCCGGCGGCAAAAACCGCAACCCCGATCATGGCTTTTGCTGCTGTGCCCATTGCCGATCCCTGCCCCCGTTCGCCCGACTCTCAACCGACTCGGCACCACCTATTGTCGCAGCGACTGTCGACTCGTCACCACGCACGGTCAAGCGCACACGGGGCGTTACTCGAGTTGACGTTTGCGTAATCCATTGCGCACGCCCAAAGGTAAATATCTGTCCCATTTTTGGACCCATAGTGGTGCAAAATACCTCGAAAACACCGGGAAACACTAAGCTGAACGAAGCTGGCTAACGCGATCTTAAAACATTCGGACGATCTAGGGCTCCGAGTTTGCCTCACAACTCAACCTACCTATGTCGGAGCACTTACGTTGAAAAAAGAAACGCTATCCCGGGTCGTTTTCTGCCTCGCCGGTCTCACCATGCTGCCTGCCACCGCGCACGCAGAATCCCGCTTTGTCACCGGTACGAGCAGCCCGCTCACGGCGACGGCCAACCTCGATTTCACCATCACCATTCCCAAGTTTGTCTACCTTCGCGTCGGCACCGGGACTTCGATGGCCACCAGCACGACCGTGGACAATCTGGTCTACACCGTGCCTGCCGCCAATGTGGGTGATGGGACCGCGATCTCCGGCACCGGGGGCGACCTCACCGGTGGCCAGGTGACCGCTCGCGTCATGGGCAACAACGGAACGATCGCGTTCAGTTCGTCGACCCTGGGTGCGATGAGCAACGGCGCGGGCGACACGATCTCGTGGTCGCAGATGAACGTCGGCGTGACCACCAACACGTCCGCAACCGCGCTCAGCCACCCCAGCCTGGTCGACGGCAGCACGACGAGCATCAACCTGCCGACCACCAGCGGCACGAAGGTTACCAACCTCGATGCACGCTGGACCTTCACCTATCGCAACGACAATGTCGTCGCGGCGGGCACCTATGGTGGCGTCAACGCCAACAATGGTCGCGTGACCTACGGCGTTTCGATGCCGTAACCAGGCGCTTGCGGACGCGCTGCCTCACAGCGCCCGTTTACCAGATTTCTACAGGTCTTAAGCCGTCGCAACCAGTGTTGCGGCGGCTTTTACCATTTTGCGCAACCAAAATGCTGAACCCGGCGTTGACGTAAATCGTCGATCACGACAAAGTGAATTTTCACGCAAATCGGGACAGCCGGCTGACACATGCAAAAGGGCACGACATTAGCGATCAGCCTCGTGCTTGCCGCCAGTGCCCTGGCCGAATCGGCCTATGCCGCCTCGCACTTCGAGACCGGTGACGAGGCGCCGCTGGCCGCATCGGTGCGGTTGAATTTCACGATCCTGATCCCGGAAATCCTGACCTTGCGGATAGACCCGCGCGACGCTGCTACAAATGCACTGCAATCGCCATGGGCATTGCGTGTTCCCGCCATGGCGGTACGCGCCGATGGCCTGGAGCCCGATCCCACGACGCTTCCGCGTGCAGTTGCCTCGAGCAATGCCGGAACCCTGGCGACCGGTGCTGCCGCCGCTGAATCCGTGCAGCTGGGCGAAAGCGCGCAGGCCAATCCGCCTGAGCAGGTGTCGCTAGCGCAGCCCGATGATCGGCCGCTTTTGCGCAGCATCGAGCCCACTGTATCTTTAGACACACACTCTGCCGCATTTCTGGTGGCGCTGCCCTGATTTTACTTGGGCGCACAATGTGATGTGATTATATCCCCCCAAATCGATGTTTCCCCGGGGGGGGAGTATAATGAATTCAAGGTACGTTCCTGCCTTCGCGCATGCGCTGCGCGAAACGGCGCTGCATAACCCGAAATTCCGTATCGGGGCAGGCCTCCTCGCGCTGTTTGCAGCGCTGGTTCCGGCGGCGCCTGCTCATGCCTATACCATCACCATTTCCTCTGGGTCGCGCGCGATCTATCTTCAGGTCGGTCAGGGCGGCTATTCAGGCACGCACTTAAATGGCGGCACCCCCGGTAACAATGGCACGGTGAACACAGTTTCGGTCTCGGTCCCGGCGGGCGTCGTCGCATCGGGAACCGCGCAGCAGATGACCTCCAACAGCACGGTTTCGCAAAGCCCGATTGACGGCTTCGTGTTCTGCAGCCCGCCCTCGCAGGTCTATATCGGCGCATGGTCGCGGCCCGGCGGCACGAGCTCTGGTGTCGCGACGCTCACCGTCACCACGCCTGCCAACCTCACCAGCGGTTCGGACACCATTCCCTTCAGCCAGATCAGCTGGACCATGTCGGGTATCGGCGACACCGTCTTCCAGTTCCCCAATGGCAGCTTCACCGGCGGAACCCAGACATTGGCGACCTTCCCGGCGAACACCTGGAAGGAGCAGTGCATGACCTTCCAGTACGCCAACTCGGTGCTGCCGGCGGCGGGAACCTATACCGGCCGCGCGGTCTACACCCTGTCGCTACCATGATGCACCGGTTCGCCCTAGCCCTGGCCTGCTGCCTGAGCGCAGCGCTGACCGCCCCTGCCCTAGCGCAGACGGTAGCCGCGCCGGACCCCGGCGTGCGCACCTTCCGCGTCGACGACAGCGGGACGGTGGTGCTGGATCCGTTTCTGGAAATGCAATGGCAGCCAAGCGGCCCTGCCGGCGCATCCAACATCGTGTCGGCGAGCACGCGGGTCAGCGTCCAGCTTAATCTTGCGACCTGGGTCGGCCAGGTAGGCCGCATCTACATGACCCTCCCGCGCTCCAGCGGCCCGACCGTGCGCGCCAGCTGGCGCACCGGTGGCGGCCTGCTGGCGGGATCGCTGATCTCGGGCGAGCGTGCGTTGGTCTATTCCGGCCCGATCGGTTCACCGATCCTGCGCGATATCATCGACCTCAGGCTCGAGGTGGACAGCGCGCGGCTTGCGGGCCCCGAATCCCTGTCGTTCGGCTTTGAGATAGAGTTGGCCCCATGACATCCAGCATCGTGACCGCACCTGCGCGCCGTCTTGTTTTCCTTGCTTTCGCAATCGTTTGTTGGCTGGCGCCGCTGCCTGCCCAGGCGGGGGACTTTGCGCTGTCGCTCGCCCCACCCAGATTTGAACTGGCCGCCAATCCGGGGCAGACCGTGCGCGGCGTCGCCGAACTGGCCAATGCCGCCGACACCGCTGCCGATCTGCGCTTCGAAACCGCCGAATGGGATCTGACCCCCGATGGCGGCGTGGTGCTGGGCAACACGCTCAAGCCCGATTCCTGCCGCCCCTGGGTGTCGATCGAGCGCCGCCAGACCGTGCTGCAGGCCAAGGGCCAGCTGCGCTATCGCTTCGAGGTAACCCCGCCTGCCGATACGCCGCCAATGGAGTGTCGCTTTGCCATCGTGATCTCGAGCAACGAACAGCGCCTGTCGCCGGCAGATGGGGTGAGCGTGCCGGTGGTCGCCCAGCTGGCGCTGATCGTTTACGTGACGGTGGGCGACATCAAGCCCAATCTGCGCATCGTGAAGGTGGACGTCGCCGACATCAACGGCACGCCGACACCGGTGCTGATGGTCGAGAACACCGGACTTGCCCATGGCCGCCTGTCCGCGTTTCTGCGCGGCAAGGATGCCAAGGGCGTTCTGCGCGAGTTCGCCCCCGCCACGCTGCCGATCCTGCCCGGAGAAACCCGGCGTATCGCGCTCAACGTCGACAAGGGCGGCGACGCGATCGAGGCGCGCGAGCGGCCCGAACAGCCGGGACGCGAGGCCGATCCGATCGCCTTTCCCCTGTCGATCAGCGGCACGATCAATGATTCCGTGAGCTCGTTCCAGTTCGACGGTGTGTTCGAACCCTGATGCCACACGATGCGCGGTGACCGATCGGCATATCCTGCACGCGGGCGGCTGCTGCGACCGGCGCTGACGATGATCGCGAGCGTCGCGGCGTCGAGCCCGCCGCTGCTCGCCCAGACGGCCCAGGAAAGCCCGCCCGACGAAGGGACCGCGGACGCAGCCTATGTCGACCGGCTGATCGATGGCGGCGCCCTGCCCGAACAGACCAAGGCGGGCGAGGACGGCAACATCAACCGCAAGGGCAACCTGCGTTCGCTGGTGGTTGAACTGGGCGGGTCGCGCATCGTGCCCAAGGCCCGGATCGAGGGCCTCGATGTCTCCGCATTCGATCAGGTGCAGGAAGAGCTCGGGCTCACGGTTTCTGGGCGCTACCAGACGATCAATTACGGCATGCTGGGCATCGACGCGCAGCTGCGCACCGGCACCGCGGCGCGCGCCTTCACCGCGTCGCAGGGCAGCGGCTTCAACGGCGCGCTCACCCTGTCCAGCACCGGCCTGCCGCTGGGCAATGGCTGGGTGGTCGACAGCAGCGTGGGCAATGTCGCCACGCAATCGATCGACCTGCTGCGCCGCCAGCAGCGGTTCTTCATCCCGACATCCCCGTTGCTCGGCGGATCGGTGCAGTTCAACAGCTTTGCCCCGCTCTCGGTGCTCACCGCCGGGCTCGATCCGGAGCCTGTCGCCAGCTTCAATCTGGCGGTGGGCGAACCCGGGCTGCTGGGCGGCATCAGACTGGGCAATTTTTCCAGCCTGTCGGGCCTCAGCATGACCGCAGGCGGCCAGGCCGATGTGGGTCCGGGCGTATCGCTGGGCTTTCAGGCCATCGCGGTCGATGACAGCCGCGATCCTTTTGCGATCATTCTGGCCACCGGCCCGGCGCAAGGCCAGGACCGCCTCTCGTCGCAGGGCGCGCTGGCCAGCGTCAAGGTCGAGAGGGATGGCTTCCAGCTGCAGGCCAACACCATCTGGTCGAATCTCAGCGGCAACCCGGACCCCAATTTCGTGTTCCGCGAGACCGGCAAGGCGGGCGGTTTCTGGCTGGACGCAAGCCTGCGCCGGGGCCGCGCGGCGCATAGCGGCGGCTTCTATTACTTCGATCCCGGGCTGGCCTGGGGCACAGCGGCGATCGTCAACAACGCCTATGGCGCCTATTACCGCTTTTCGGTGTCGTCGCAGCGCTGGCGCTGGACGGCGAGCGTGGATGCGGTGGAGTCGGTCAACGGGCAAAGCTCCAGCGGCATCCTCGCCAATGTCGATGTTCGGCGGCAGCTGACCTTCCGCATGGCAGCGGGGCTCAACACCACGCTGCGGGTCGCCAACGGCCAGACCGCCAGCCAGCTGCTGGCATTTTTCGATCTGGCCTCCGATGTGGGAACCACCCGCATCGAGGCAGGGTGGAGCCACGATCCGGCATTGGACTTCTACCGCATCGGATGGAACCAGAACTGGACGCTGCCGGCCTGGCTTCCCTCTGGCAGCAGGCTGAGCACCCAGCTGTCGTTCGATCACCGCCGGATGCTGCAGCAAGCGATCGTGCAGGGCGATCCTGCCGGGGTCGAACGCGGCAACAGCATCGGCATCGGCATCAGCGGCGGCGCCAACCCGTTCACCGGTATCACCGTCGATGCGACGCTTGCCTATCGCAGCAACGCCAGCCGCTCGGCCCAGTCGCTGTTCGGCCCGGTCGATTCCACCGGAGGCGTGCTCGATGTGCTGGCATCGCAGCAGGACCAGGCGTTCTCGGCGACGCTGGTGGCGACCGCGCGGCTGTCGTCGAGCTGGACGCTGACCGCATCGTTCACCGATACGCGCTCGAGCCTGCTCAGTCGCAACGGGCTGATTGGCCAGGCGACCTCTCCGCTGGGCTTCACGCCCGAGGAGATCGCCCGCATCCAGCGCAGCTCGTTCCGCCTGCAGGCCGGATCGATCTCGCTGCAATATGTGTTCTCGGGCGGGCGGGCGCAGGGCGTGCTGGGGCGGCCCGAATATCCGGTGGGGGGGAACAGGCTCGCTGCGGGGCCGCGTGTTCCTGGATGCCAACGCCAATGGCGTGCGCGATGCCGACGAGCGCGGCGTGCCCGATATCATCGTCATTCTCGATGGCCTGCAGGCGGTGCGCACCGATGCGATGGGGCTCTACCGGTTCGATGGCGTTATCGACGGTCGTCACCAGGTAACGGTCAACGCCGATGCGCTGCCTTTGCCCTGGTCCATCGTCTCCGACCCCGCCACCAGCCGCAACGGCAACTACGCCGCAGCCATCGCCATGCGGGTGCGGTCGGTGACCGAACTCGATATCCCGGCTATTCGCGAGTGAGCGGCTGACCCATTTCGAGCAGGCTGTCGTGCCGCGCGAGGCTGACCAGCCTCAGCCCATGCGCGGCGGCCTGATCGGCGGCAAGCGTCGATGCAGCCGAGATCGTCACCAGCAGCGGCGCCCCTGCGATCACCGCCTTTTGCACCAGCTCGAAGCTGCACCGCGCGGTGAGCAGGATGAAATGGTCGCCGACGTTCAACCCCTGGCGCGCCGCGGCACCGAGCAATTTGTCCAGCGCATTGTGCCGGCCGATATCCTCGCGCACCAGCAGGATGCTGCCATCGGTTGCGCACAACGCTGCAGCGTGCGCCGCGCGCGTTGCCTTGCCCAGGATCTGCCAATCGCCCAGCGCACCTGCCGCACGGAACATGGCAGCGGGTTCGACGTGCAGCGTCGCTGCAACACGGGCCAGCGGACGCATCACCTGTTCCAGGCTTTCGATCCCGCACAGCCCACAGCTCCCCTCGGCCAGCCGCAACCGCGCCCGCTCGATCAGCGGCGCAGCGTTGGCGACCGCGAGCTGCACGCGCAGCACCCATCCACCCGCCTCGACCGGCGCGGCAAAGGCCGAGACCATCTCGGCCGGTGATGCTATCAACTGTTCGGACAGGCAAAAGCCTATCGCATAGTCTTCCAGATCCGATGGCGTCGCCATCATCACCGCATAGCCAAGGCCATTGATCTCGATCGCGATCGGCGCTTCCTCGACCAGAGCACGCTCAATATCGCGCGGGGGCGATCCATCCGCGAAATGCTCGCGCAGGCCGAATGGTCGCGCGCCTTCAACCATGCGTTGGTTCGAGGCCTGCGATCGCCGCTGCTGCGACCGGCTCGAGCGCAGCATCGCTCTGACGCCGCAGTCCATCGATCATCCGAGGGTTCCAATAGGCGCGGATATGCGCGGCCACCGCGCCGACCGGATCCTCGTCTAGCGCGAGATTGCGCGCGATCTGGTTGGCCATGTGGACCAGCTTGTCATCGGTATACGCACTCACTCGGCGGGCTCCATCGAGCTGTCTTGGCGTGCGATGCGGCGCGATTGCATCGCCTGCGCCTCATAGGCCTCCTGCCAGTCGCTGGGTCCGTTACTAGGCGCGACCTGCACCGCCGTCACCTTGTATTCCGGGCAATTGGTCGCCCAGTCGGAAAAGTCGGTGGTCACCACATTGGCCTGCGTCGCGGGGTGGTGGAAGGTGGTGTAGACCACGCCCGGGGCGACCCGATCGGTCACCACCACCCGCAGCGTCGTTTCGCCCGAGCGGCTGGCGAGCCGCGCCCAGTCGCCGGTGCCCAGCCCGCGGTTCTCGGCATCGACCGGGTGCATCTCGAGCACGTCCTCCAGGTGCCATACGGTGTTGGCGGTGCGCCGTGTCTGCGCGCCGACATTGTACTGGCTCAAGGTCCGCCCGGTGGTGAGCAGCAGCGGGAAGCGCGGGCCGGTGCGTTCGTCGGTGGGGACATAATCGGTGACCACGAACCGTCCCTTGCCACGCACGAAGCCATCGACATGCATGATCGGGCTGCCATCGGGCGCGGCGTCGTTGACCGGCCATTGAAGCGAGCCTTCCGCATCCAGCCTGTCGTAGTTCACGCCCGCAAAGCTTGGCGTCAGCCGCGCGATCTCGTCCATGAGATCGGACGGGTGGGTGTAGTTCCAGTCCAGCCCGATCGCGCGGGCGAGTTCCTGCGTCACCTGCCAGTCCTCGAGGCCATTCAACGGCTCCATCACCTTGCGCACCGGCTGAATGCGGCGTTCGGCGTTGGTGAAGGTGCCGTTCTTCTCGAGAAAGGTCGATCCGGGCAGGAAGACATGCGCGTAATTGGCAGTCTCGTTGAGGAACAGGTCGTGGACGATCACGCAGTCCATCGCCGCCAGCCCTGCCGCGACATGATGCGTGTCCGGGTCGGACTGCAATATGTCCTCGCCCTGGATATAGATCGCTTTGAACGTGCCGTCGGTGGCGGCATCGAGCATGTTCGGAATGCGCAGACCCGGTTCGGGGTCGATCGCGACGCCCCACTCCGCCTCGAACAGCGCGCGCGCCGCGGGGTCGGAGACATGGCGGTAGCCTGACAGTTCGTGCGGAAAGCTGCCCATGTCGCACGCGCCCTGCACGTTGTTCTGCCCGCGCAACGGGTTCACACCCACGCCGGGCCGCCCGATATTGCCCGTCGCCATGGCCAGGTTGGCGATCGCCATTACCGTGGACGAGCCCTGCGAATGCTCGGTAACTCCCAGCCCGTAATAGATCGCGCCGTTGCCGCCCGTGGCAAAGAGCCGCGCCGCGCCGCGCACCGTCTCGGCATCGACACCGGTGACGGCCGCAAGGAACTCGGGGCTATGGCGCTCCTCGGCCACGAAGTCGGCCCAGTGGCTGTATTCGTCCCAGTCGCAGCGCTCGCGGATGAACGCCTCGTCCGCCAGTCCTTCGCTGACTATGACGTGCGCGATCGCGGTCAGGATCGCCACATTGGTTCCCGGGCGCAGCGGCAGATGATAGTCCGCCGAAATGTGGGGCGAGCGCACCAGATCGGTGCGCCGCGGATCGATGACGATCAGCCTCGCCCCGGCGCGCAACCGCTTCTTCATCCGGCTGGCGAACACCGGGTGGCCATCGGTCGGGTTGGCGCCGATCACCAGAATGACATCGCTCTGCTCCACACTGTCGAAATCCTGCGTGCCGGCAGAGGTTCCGAAGGTGGTCTTGAGACCATAGCCGGTGGGCGAATGGCAGACCCGCGCGCAGGTATCGACATTGTTGGTGCCGAAGCCAGCACGGATCAGCTTCTGCACCAGAAACGTCTCTTCGTTGGTGCAGCGGCTCGACGTGATCCCGCCCAGCGCGTTGCGGCCATAGGTGTCGCGGATGGTGTTGATGCGCGCGGCGGCATAGCCCAAAGCCTCGTCCCAGCTGACCTCGCGCCACGGCTGGCCGATGGTCTCGCGGATCATCGGTTTCAGGATGCGTTCCTGGTGCTGGGCATAGCCCCAGGCGAAGCGGCCCTTGACGCAGCTGTGGCCGCGATTGGCCTTGCCGTCCTTCCACGGCACCATCCGCACCAATTGCTCTCCGCGCATCTCGGCCCGGAAGGTGCAGCCGACGCCGCAATAGGCGCAGGTGGTGACGACCGAGCGCTCGGGCTTGCCGATCGCCTTGACCGTCTTTTCCTGCAGGCTCGCGGTCGGGCACGCCTGGACGCACGCGCCGCACGAGACGCATTCGGAGGACAGGAAGCTGTCCGATGCCAGCCCGGCGGACACCTTGCTGGCAAAGCCGCGCCCGTCGATGGTCAGCGCCAGCGTGCCCTGGACCTCGTCGCAGGCGCGGACGCAGCGCGAACAGGCGATGCACTTGGCGGGGTCGAAATCGAAATACGGGTTGGTCGTGTCAACTTCGGCTTCGAGATGGTTTGTTCCCTCATAGCCATAGCGGACATCGCGCAGGCCGACTGCGGCGGCCTGGTCCTGCAGTTCGCAATCGTTGTTGGCGCTGCAGGTCAGGCAGTCGAGAGGATGGTCGGAGATATACAGCTCCATCACCCCACGCCGCAGCTTCTCGAGCCGCGGGGTCTGGGTGCGGACGGTCATCCCGTCGCTGACCGGGGTGGTGCACGATGCAGGCGTGCCGCGCATCCCGTCGATCTCGACCAGGCACAGCCGGCATGAACCGAACTGCTTGAGATTGTCGGTCGCGCAGAGCTTTGGGATCGATCCGCCCGCCAGCGCCGCGGCACGCATCACCGTGGTGCCCGCCGGAACGGTGACTGCGCGGCCATCGATCAGGCAGGTGACTTGGGTGTCGCTCGCCACCAAAGGCGTGCCCAGATCGGTCTGGCGTTCATAGCCCATCGTCAAGCTCCTGAAACACGGTCATTCCGCCGCCACCTGCTGCTGAGGCTCGGCACCGAAATCTTGCGGAAAATGCCGCAGCGCCGATAGCACCGGATAGGGCGTGAACCCGCCCAACGCGCACAGCGAGCCGAACTTCATCGTCTCGCACAGATCCTCGATCAGCGCGATCTCGTCCGAAACAGTGCGGGGAGCCTTGGCGGCATTGCGCATCTGCGGGAGGTGCTCGACCGGATCGGCAGCGCGGCCCGAGCGGCTGCGGATGCGGTCCATCACCTCGACCCCGCGCACCGCGCCGATGCGGCACGGCGTGCACTTGCCGCAGCTCTCGGCTGCGCAGAACGCGAACGCGAACCGCGCCTGCGCGCTCATGTCGGCGGTGTCGTCGAACACCGTGATCCCGGCATGACCGATCAGCGCGTCGGCAGCGGCGAAGGATTCATAATCAAATGGTAGATGAAATTCCGATGGCGGGTGATAGGCGCCCAGCGGCCCGCCGACCTGCACCGCGCGCACCGGACGCCCCGAAGCCGTACCGCCGCCGATATCGTTGACCAGTTCGCCCAAGGTGATGCCGAAGCCCACCTCGAACAGTCCGCCATGGCGGATGTTGCCCGCAAGCTGGACCGGCATGGTGCCGCGCGAGCGACCGAAGCCGATGTCCGCGTACGCCGTGGCACCCTTGGCGAGGATGAAGGGCACCGCCGCCAGCGTCAGCACATTGTTGACCACGGTGGGCTTGCCGAACAGCCCTTCGAGCGCGGGAAGCGGCGGTTTGGCGCGAACCTCGCCGCGCTTGCCCTCGAGCGAATTGAGCAACGAGGTTTCCTCGCCGCAGACATAGGCGCCTGCGCCCACCCGAACCTCGAGCACAAAGGGGGCGATCATCTCTGCGCTCAGCGCCACCGCCACTTCCATCTTGGCGATGGCGTGCGGATATTCGCTGCGGATGTAGACATAGCCCCTGTGCGCGCCAACCGCGTGCGCGGCGATTGCCATGCCCTCGATCAGCATGAACGGGTCGCCCTCCATCACCATGCGATCGGCAAAGGTCGCGCTGTCGCCTTCGTCGGCATTGCACACGATGTATTTGAGCGCGCCCGGCGCGTTGGCGACGGTCTGCCATTTGATCCCGGCGGGAAAGCCTGCACCGCCGCGTCCGCGCAGGCCAGAGCGGGTGACCGTGTCGATCGTCGCCTCCGGCCCGATCGAGCGCGCCCGCTCCAGCCCGTGCCAGCCGCCATGCGCGGCATAGTCCTCAAGGCTCAATGGCCGGGTCTTGCCCGCCCGCGCGAAGGTGAAACGCTGCTGCCGGGCGATAAAGGGGTGATCTTCGATTGCGCCCAAGGCCTTGGGCGAGCTGCCCGCAAGCACTGCAGCCACATCGCCGGGCACAAGCGGGCCAAAGCCCATCCCGTCGATCTCGGCGAGCGGCTCGAGCCAGTGCATCCCCCAAGACGACACCCGCTCCACGGTGCAGCCGGCCTCGGCAAAGGCCTGCGCCACGGCATCTGCCCCGCACGCGATCGCCAGCGCGTCGTCGGATATCCGCACCAGCGTCACGCCATGTCCGCCATCAACTGGCCCAGCCGCGCCGAATCCAGCCGCGCGTGGAGCGTATCGCCCACCATCGCGTTGGGGCCGACGCTGCAAAGGCCAAGGCAATAAACCGTCTCGACCTTCACACCCGCAACATCGGGCAGATCGCGCACCAGCGCCTCGACCCCGCGCGCCTGGCAGGCCTCGGCGCGGCAGAGCTTGACCACCCTGCGCGGTTCGGGAAGGGCATGGAAATCGTGATAGAAGCTGACCACGCCATGCACCTCGGCGCGGCTGAGGTTGAGCGCCTGCGCGATTGTGCGCACCGCCTCTTCAGGGACATGGCCCAGCGCCGCCTGCACATCGTGCAGGATCGGCAGCAACGGCCCTTCACGGCCCGCATGGGCGGCGATGATAGTCTCGATCCGTGTCATGACCGCGCAAGGATGCGAGCGCAGCCCAATCGGGTCAAATCAATAGATCCGAACAGTGATAGGATATTTCTATCAGACCTGCCCCGAGACCAGATCACGCGCGGCGGACAGTCCTGCCTGCACCACCGCGCTGAGCGGGCTGCGGTTCATCACCACCAAGCCGATCCGCCGGGCATCGCCCTCGTCCGCGACCGGCAGGAACCGGGCCCAGTCCAGCCCCTGCAGCAACTCGCCATAGCTGTGCGGGATGATTGTGCTGAACCGGCCCGACCGCACCATATCCAGCAGAACGACATAGCTGTCCGCCACTGCGCGTGGCACGATCGACGTGCCCAGCGCCGCCATCCGCGCATCGAGGATGCGGCGAAACTGCATCGACTGGTGCAGCAGGCACAGCGGCGTTGAAGCAATCATCTGCCAGCTCGCCTCGGTGACCGCAGCATCGATCCCGTCGGCGCGGGTGACGAAGAGATAGCGCTCTGCATCGAGTGCTATAGACAGCGTGTTGGCAGGCGGCTCGTGGTCGAGATAGGTCAGCCCCGCATCGCATTCAAACGCATGCAGCGCCCGGTCGATCTCGCGCGACGTTGCCGACCGCACCGACAGGCTCAACCCCGGATTGCGCCGCAGCAGCGCCTCGCCGAACCGCCCGGTGAACGATTGCGCGGCGGGGATCGCCATGAGAGTAAATTCGCCGCCCAAAGGCGCGGCACTGGCCGACAGCGTGCTGGCCATGCTGCCCACCGCGCCCAGGATCTGCTCGGCCCAGGGCAGGATCGCCTCGCCATGGCTGGTCAACCCGGCAAAGCGTCGGTCGCGCTCGACCAGGCGATGGCCGAGGTCGGCTTCGAGCGCGGACAGTCCGGCCGACAGCGTGGGCTGCGATACGCCGCACTCCACCGCAGCACGGGCAAAGTGCCGCTGCCGCGCGATTGCCACGAAATAGCGCAGCTGCCTCAGATGCATTCCCCACTCCCCCGTTCAGCCGCGGCCCTTCGATAGCCATATCCTATCAAGCGGCCGGCCGCCAGCATCCTGCCCCTTTGGGCAGCCGGAATGAACGAATTGACGAATTCATCGCGCCCGTCCACTTTTGCTCACGTGCAACAGAGGAATTACGTGCATGCATTTTGCAGTCGGGCGTCATCGCAGCAAGTATCTGGCCGTTTTTCTCGCAACGACCGCGCTGATTACTGGCGCTCCTCTGCAATCCGCGCCGATCGATGCCTCGAAGCTCGACGATGCCGCGCTCGCGGCTGCGCTCGGCGAGGCACGCGGGCGCAGCAAGCCGCTGCTGTGCGATGAGCTCGTTCCGCTGACCGCCGAAGCGCTGAAGCGCGCCGCCGCGCCTGCCAACGCCGAGACCTTCGCGGCTGGCAATGCTGCATTGTGGTGCGCTATCGAAGAAAAGCGCTACGCCGACGCGTCCGCGGCGATCGAGCGGACCGAGGCGAAGCTGGGACGGCAGGAAGCGTTCGACAGGGTGGCGATCTCGCTCGATTCCTTCCAGTCGCGCCCCGAACGCGCCATCGCGCGGATCGATATCCTCGCCAGGACAGGTGGCGGCGAGGCGCTGACCAGCATCCCGCCCGAGGTGATCTACGATCTCAGCCGCGCGGCCACGAAGGCAAAGCGACCCGAGCTCAAGCTGGCGCTGTGGTCGTCGATCTATTCGGCGCGGTCGTTCGGCCAGCTCGATCCCGAAGTGATCGGCGGAACCGGGATAAACCTGTTGCAGGCCAAGGCCGATTCCGGGCTGCTGTCGGACAAGGACAGCGACCTTGCCGATCTGGTGACCAATGCCGGCGCCTATGCCGCGCTGCTGTCGCAAAGGCGCTATGCCCCGCTCTGGCCGCATCTGGAAGAGCGGGCGGGCGACAATCTCGCCAAGGTGCTGAAGCTGGACGTGCAGATCAACGCCGAGCGCTTCAAGGCTGCCCCCAACGACACCGAGCGGTTCGCAGGCCTCATCTATTCGCTGCTGCAGAGCGGAAATCTCAAGCCCGCGATCGACGCCACCGAGCCGTTCCGCGAGGGCGGCATGGACTATTCCGAGATCAACGAACAAATTGCCTGGGCGATCAACTCCATGGCCATCGCGCTGCGCGCCAGCGGCCGTCCCGAAGACGGTCTCAAGGCGCTCGACGCGCTGGCCTCGCTCGATCCTGAGCAGCATTCGTGGGTGGTGAACTTTGCCATCAACCATGCGGCCGCCCTCGCCGGAGAGGCGCGTCATGCCGAGGCACTCGCCTCTTATGACCGCGCGCAGCCGATTGCCGAAAAGCAGGGGTCCCCCTTCGCCCGCGCCATCATCACTGGCCAGCGCGCCTGTTCGCTGCACACCCTCGGGCGAACGGACGAAGCCGCCGCGATGCTCAAGGCGCTCGAGGCGGTCCGGATGGATGCTGTCCAGCACAGCATCGGCTCAGCCATGTGCGTGGGCCGCGATGACCTGGCGATCGCCTGGGCGCTCGAGGCGCTGGCCGACGAAACCCATCGCCCCGTCGCCATCGCCGCGTTGCAGCCGCGTTATATGGAGAACACGCCGCCGGCCTGGAACGACCCCGAACCAAATCTGCTGCTCGCGAAAAGCCCCGAGCTTGCCGCGGCGTTCGAAAAGGTGGCGCGGGTGGTGCCCGAGCGGTTTGCACCGCTGGGCGGCAAGCCAAGACTGGGGCCAAAGCCCGCCTCGAGCCAGCCGTGACGAGCAAACCGTCCGCTACCTACAGCATTGTCAGTAGACGCAGATTTTTCAACTGATAAGGTGCGCGCCATGCTCCGTGTCTTCAAGCGTATCGCCCTCGGCCTCGTCGCCCTGATTGTTGTCGTAGCCATCACGCTGGCGGTGTGGGAGCCTTTGGTGGCCGAGGAGGGCAAGGCGCCTCCGGTGCGCAGCTACGATGTCGAGATCGTCCGCGACGATTTTGGCGTGCCCCACATCTTCGGCAAGACCGATCCCGATGTCGCGTATGGCGTGGCCTTCGCGCATGCAGAGGATGACTTTGCAACGCTGCAGGAAGTCGCCGCGATGACGCGGATGCGCAGCGGCGCAATGACCGGAGCGGACGGCGCCAAAGTCGATTTTGCCGCGCATCTGCTCGACATCCGCGGGACAGTGGATCGCAAATATGCGCAGCTTCCCGCCGATATCCGTGCGCTGCTCGATGCCTATGCCGCCGGGCTCAACCATTATGCCGACAAGCACCCCGACGAGGTCCGGCTGACCGGGCTGTTCCCGCTCAACGGACAGGATATCGCCGCCGGGTTCGCGCTGCGCTCGCCATTCTTCTTCGGGCTCGATTCGGTGCTCGGCGCGCTGGTCGAGGGCAAGGACCTGCCGATCGAGGGCGGGCCGCAGCTGACCGGCAAGGAGGTCGCGCGCGTCACACCGATCGGCCCCGAACCCGACATGAACGGATCGAACGCCTTTGCCGTGGCCCCTGCCCGCTCGACCGACAATGTCACCCGGCTGATCTCGAACTCGCACCAGCCCTGGCGCGGCGGCGTCGCGTGGTACGAGCTGGTGGTGCATTCCGAAGAGGGCTGGGATTTCGCCGGCGCGACCTTCCCCGGATCGCCCTATCCGTTCCTGGGCCACAACAAGACCCTGGGCTGGACCAACACGGTCAACCGCCCCGATCTGATCGATGTCTACAAGCTGGAACTCAACGACGACAAGACGCAATACAAGCTCGACGGCAAGTGGCGCGATCTGGAAGCCCGGCAGGTGTGGCTCAAGGTCAAGGTCGGGCCGTTCACCCTGCCCTATCCGCAGACCGTCTATCGCTCCGCGCACGGCCCGGTGATCCTCAACGCCAAGGGCGCGTTCGCCATCCGCTATGCCGGGATCGATGACCTCAAGATGCTGGAGCAATATTTCCGCATCAACAAGGCGCGCAATTTCGACGAGTGGAAGGCCGCGATGGCGATCCAGGGCGTGCCTGCGACCAACTTCATCTATGCCGATGCGGCAGGCAATATCGCGATGGCGTACAATGCACTGTTCCCGGCTCGCAAGCCAGGGGCGGACTGGCGCGGTGTTCTGCCCGGCAACCGCAGCGAGCTCATCTGGCAGGGACATCTTCCGTGGGACAAGGTCCCGCTGCTGGTCAATCCGGCGTCGGGCTATATCATGAACGCCAACAACACGCCCTATGTAGCGGCTGGCCCGGGCGACGAGCTGGAGCCCGAGGCCTTCTCCCCGCTGATGGGGATCGAAAGCGACATGACCAACCGTGCGCGTCAGGCGATCAAGCTGTTCGAGGCGGCGGGCCAGATCGATGCGGCCACGCTCGAGCGGATCAAATACGATGTCGGCTATGACAAGTCCGATTATGCCACCGGCTGGATCGCGGCCCTGCTCGCGGTCAAGCCCGAGGGTGACGCGCGGATCACGCAGGCGCAGGCACTGCTCCGCGCGTGGGACTGGCAGATGGACGGCAAGGGCAAGGGCGACGCGCTCGCGCTGATGCTGATGCGCCCGGCGATGCGGCAGAGCTATCGCCGCCTGCCGCTGCCCGATGCGCGCGAGGAGTTGATGCAGGCGGTCGAGCATCTGTCGAAGCATTTCGGCTCGCTCGACCCCAGGCTGGGCACCGTCCTACGGCTGCGCCAGGGCACGATCGATCTGCCGATGGATGGCGGATCGGACACGCTGCGTGCGGCGACATTGTGGGATATCGACGAAAAGGACGGCAGGCTTGCGGTGCGCCATGGCGACAGCTTCATCCAATTCGTCGAATGGACCGCAGATGGCGCGGTGTCGTCGCGCTCGATCCAGCCTTTCGGCGCCGCCACCACACGCCCGGACAGCCCGCATTATGCCGATCAAGCCAAGCTATTTGTCGAACACAAGACCAAGCCGGTCTATTTCACCCGGCAGCAGCTGATGCCGCATGCCAAGCGGCGGTATCGCCCGTGATTGCCGCTTGAAACGGGGCTCGCACAGCTTATGGTTTCAATCAGCAACGCGTGGCGGGACCGGTCCCTGACGGGCCCACCAACGCAAACGACCAAACAAGCAGATCACGCTCCCAAGAGAGGTTCCTTTCCGATGTTCAAGCCCTTTCGCTCGCTTATCGCCGTCTCCGCGCTGGCGCTGACGGTCGCCATCGCGCCCGCTTATGCCCAGCAGGCCGCGCCGGTCGCCGAACTCGTCAAGACGGTCAATATCCCCTATCAGCAGTTCAAGCTCGACAACGGCCTCACCGTCATCGTCCACGAGGACCGCAAGGCCCCGATCGTCGCGGTATCGATCTGGTACGACGTCGGCTCCAAGCACGAGCCCAAGGGCAAGACCGGCTATGCCCATCTGTTCGAGCACATCATGTTCAACGGATCGGAAAACGCCAAGGGCGACTATTTCGAATATCTCAAGAAGCTGGGCGCCACCGATTTCAACGGCACCACTTGGTTTGATCGCACCAACTATTTCCAGACCGTCCCCAAGGCGGGCCTTGAAGGCGCATTGTTCCTGGAAAGCGACCGCATGGGCCATCTGCTCAACGGCATCACCCAGGAAAAGCTGACCAACCAGATCGGCGTTGTGCAGAACGAAAAGCGCCAGGGTGACAACCAGCCTTACGGTCTGGTCGAATACAAGCAGATCGAAATGCTGATGCCGACCGAGCATCCCTATGGCCATTCGACGATCGGATCGATGGCCGACCTGCAGGCGGCGTCGCTCGATGACATGAAGAAGTGGTTCACCGACCATTACGGCCCCAACAACGCGATCCTGGTGCTGGCAGGCGACATCAACGTCGCCGAAGCGCGGCCGCTGGTCGAGAAGTGGTTTGGCGATATTGCGCGTGGACCCCAGGTGGCCAAGCTCAACCCGCCGCTGCCCACGCTCGATGCCGTCAAGGTTGCCGAGATGAAGGACAAGGTTCCGACCGCGCGGCTGTACCGCTTCTGGTCGGTGCCGGGGCTCAACGATCCCGACTTTGCCGCGCTCGATGTCGCAGCGACGGTGCTTGGCGGACTTGCCAGCTCGCGGCTCGACAACATCCTGGTGCGCGAGGAGCAGACCGCGGTCGCGGTGACGGCATCGACGCTGCCGTTCGTGCACGGCAGCGTCTTCGAGGCCTATGTCGACGTCAAGCCGGGCGCCGATATCGAGGCCGTCTCGAAGCGTTTCGACGAGATCCTGGCCGATTTCATCGCCAAGGGCCCGACCGCCGACGAAGTGCAGCGGGTCGCGACGCGCGAGGCGGCTGGCCGCATCGCGGGGCTGGAACAGGTGGGCGGCTTTACCGGCAAGGCGGTAACGCTGGCCGAAGGCGCGCTGTATTCGAACGATCCGGCCTTCTACAAGACGCAGCTCGACCGGTTGGCGGCAATGACGCCTGAAAAGGTGACCGCAGCGACCACCAAATGGCTCACCCGCCCGGTCGCCAAGCTGCACGTGCTGCCCGGCGAGCGCGACGCCTACGCTGATGACGCAGGCGGCAGCGCGGGCCAGGCCGAAGGCGATGGTCCCGCCATGCGCGCACCGCTGCCGCGCACTGGCGTCCTCGCGGCCCCGGCCTTCTATTCCAGCCTCGCCAGCGATGCGATGGCAGCAGGCGCTGCCAGCAAGCAGCCGCTCGCCGCGGTTGATCGCACCACCTTCCCCGAAGCGGGTGCGGTGCCCGATCTCGACTTCCCCGATGTCGAGGAAGCGACGCTTTCGAACGGCGTCAAGGTGCGGTTCGCGCGCCGCAGCGCGGTCCCCGTGGTGCGCGTCGCGGTCAGCTTCGATGCCGGCTATGCCAGCGACCCCAAGGATGCGCTGGGCACCAACAGCCTGATGATCGCGCTGCTCAAGGAAGGCACCCGCACGCTCAACTCTATCCAGCTGGCCGAGGCGCAGGAGCGGCTGGGTACCAACATCAACGCGACATCGGATCTGGACCGCACCATCGTCTCGATGAGCGCGATGAAGCCCAACCTGGGCGCCTCGCTCGATCTGCTCGCCGATGTCATCCGCAACCCGGCCTTCGATGCCAAGGAGCTGGAGCGCGTGCGCGTGCAGCAGCTCACCCGCATCCAGGCCGAGTTCAGCGAACCGCAGGGGATTGCGCTGCGCAACCTGCCGCCTTTGCTGTATGGCGCAAGCCACCCCTATGGCGTGCCGCTCACCGGCACCGGCGATCCCGCGGTCGTCACCAAGCTGACCCGCGACCAGCTCGCTGCCTATCACGGCCAGTGGATGCGGCCCGAGCGTGCCTCGATCTTCGTCGTCGGCGACACCACGCTCAAGGACATGCTGCCGATGCTCGAGCAGCGCTTTGGCAAATGGCCGTCCAACCGCATGGCGCTGATGCAGAAGGATTTCAGCGCTGCCATCCCCGCCGGCCAGGGCCGCATCATCCTGATCGATCGGCCCAATTCGCCGCAGTCGCTGATTCTGGCGGGCCAGGTGCTCAACGCCAAGGGCACCGATAACCTGCTCGCGCTGGAAACCGCCAACGACATCATGGGCGGCGATTTCCTTTCACGGATCAACATGGACCTGCGCGAGACCAAGGGCTGGTCCTATGGCTCGCGCTCGCTGATCCAGCGGCCCAAGAACGACGTGCCGTTCCTCATCTTCGCGCCGGTGCAGACCAACCAGACCGGACCCTCGGTCAGCGCGATCATCGATCAGATGAACGGCTTCATCGGCGACAAGGGCGTCACGCCCGAAGAGCTCGACCGCACGGTGAAGGGCAGCAGCCTCGAGCTGGCCGGGACCTATGAGCGCTCGTCCTCGGTGCTTGCGCAGATGCAGTCGGACGCGCTGTATGGTCGCCCGACCAATTACGCCGAGAGCCTGGCGGCGCAGTATCGCTCGATGGATGCCGCAAAGCTCAATGGCGCGATGCGCGAGGCGCTGGATCCCAAGACGCTGACCTGGCTGATCGTGGGTGATGCCGCCAAGATCGAGGATCAGCTCAAGGCATTGAACATGCCGATCGAAGTTCGCCGTGCTGCCCCGGCAGCCGGAGACAAATAAGCCGTAGTTACCCTTCAACCAACCCAAGAGAGGACTGAACATGTCAGTAGCTGGACAATATGATTGCGTCACCAAATCGCCGATGGGCGACCAGAAGTCGGTTCTGACCGTCAACGTCGACGGCGACAGCTGGACCGGATCGAACGCCGGCCAGATGGGCGCGCTCGACATTACCGACGGCAAGGTCGACGGCAACACGCTGACCTGGACCATGGACATGAAGGTGCCCATGCCGATGAAGCTGGAAGGCACCGCCACCGTCGATGGCGACACCATCACCGGCCAGGTCAAGGCAGGCGCTTTCGGCACCATGGCAATGACCGGCACGCGCAAGGCATAAGCCCAAGCAAGCGAAAAGCCCTTCCCTCGCAGACGGGGGAAGGGCTTTTTGCATATACACAGGCAGCTGCTACGGCCGCGCGCACTGGAAAACCCTGATTTCCCACCTAGATGGGGATCAGCACCATTTCACGGGGATCACCACCATGCGCGCTTCCATCGCCCTTTCGCTCGCCGCCCTCGCCCTCACCGCCGGAACCGCAGGCCTGGTGGCCGCATCCCCGGCGATCGCAGCCGACGCCGCCAAGGTCGCGATCGGCAGCAAGGCGCCCTTGTTCACCACCACGGGCGCCAAGGCCGGCAAGGCCTACAAGCTCAACCTCGCGAGCGAGCTCAAAAAGGGCCCGGTCGTGCTCTATTTCTTCCCCAAGGCGTTCACCAGCGGCTGCACTGCAGAGGCTCATGAATTCGCGACGCGGATGGACGACTTCAAGAAGGCCGGCGCGACCGTGATCGGCCTGTCCGCAGACGGCATCGACGAGCTCAAGAAATTCTCGACCGAGGCATGCCAGAGCAAGTTCGCCGTGGCGCAGGCCACCCCGCAGATGATCCAGGCCTATGGCGTGGGTCTGGCCGGACGTCCCAACATGACCGGACGCACCAGCATGGTCGTCGCCCCCAATGGCCGGGTGACCTTCGTCCACAACGACATGGACTATCGCGATCACGTCAAGCTGACGCTGGGCGCTGTGCAGTCGATGGCTAAGGCCAAAGCCAAGAAGGGCTGATGCCTTTTCCCGCGTGACCCGGTGATGGTCCCGCGCTAGCGTCCCGCCATGACTTGGCAGACCGAAATCGATGAGCTGAACCGGCGGCGCGCGCTCGCCGAGGATATGGGCGGCGCAGAGAAAGTCGCGCGCCAGCATTCGCGCGGCAAGATGGATGCGCGCGCGCGGATCGACGGGCTGCTCGACCCCGGCAGCTTCCGCGAGATCGGCAAGATCGCCGGGCGCGGCAGCTATGATGCCGATGGCGAGCTGACCGGTTTTGCCGCTTCCAACTTCATCTTTGGGCGCGGCGATATCGACGGCCGCGCGGTGGTCGCCAGCGCAGATGATTTCACCGTACGCGGCGGCTCCGCCGATGCCGCCCTGCACCGCAAGTTCGTCCAGTGCGAGGCGATGGCACACGAACTGCGGCTGCCGCTGTTGCGAATGATCGATGGCACCGGCGGCGGCGGATCGGTCAAGACGCTCGAAACGATGGGTTATACCTATGTGCCGATGGTGCCTGGCTGGGACCACATCGTCACCAATCTCGAAACCGTGCCTGTCGTCGCGCTCGCGCTGGGGCCCACCGCGGGCCTGGGCGCTGCACGCACGGTCGCCAGCCATTATTCGATCATGGTCAAGGGCCTGTCGCAGCTGTTCGCTGCGGGGCCTGCGGTCGCAGCGGCGATCGGCGAGACGGTGGACAAGGAGCAGCTGGGCGGCACCGAGATCCATTGCCGCAACGGCGTGGTCGACGAGGAGGTCGCAAGCGAGGCGGAAGCCTTTGCCACCGCGCGGCGATTTCTGTCCTACCTTCCGTCTTCGGTCGATACGCTGGCCGCGCGCGCAGCTTGCGATGACCCCGCGGACCGCCGCGAGCAAGCGCTGCTCGGCACCGTGCCGCGCAACCCGGCGCAGGTCTATGCGATGCGCCGCGTGCTGACCCAGGTTTTCGATACCGGCAGCGTGTTCGAGATGGGCAGGCGCTGGGGCCGCGCGGTAATCACCGCCTTCGCCCGGCTCGATGGCTGGCCGGTCGCGGTGCTGGCGAGCGATCCCAGCTTTCTGGGCGGTTCATGGGAGGCCAAGACCAGCGAAAAGGCCGAGCGTTTCGTCAGGCTTGCGGACCAGTTCCGGCTGCCGATCGTGCATCTGGTCGACAACCCAGGCTTCATGATCGGCGCCGATGCCGAGCGTGCGGGCACCATCCGCTATGGCGTCAACGCGATGAATGCGATCTATCGCGCGACGGTGCCGCTGGCGTCGGTGATCGTGCGCCGCGCGTATGGCATTGCAGGTTCGGCGATGTCGAACGCGGAGCGGTTCCAGTATCGCTTTGCCTGGCCCAGCGGGGATTGGGGCTCGCTGCCGATCGACGGCGGGGTGGAGGTTGCCTACAAGTCCGAGCTTGAGGCGAGCGATGATCCGGCGGCGCATCTCGAGGCGATCCGGGACCGGCTCAACAAGGTGCGCAGCCCGTTCCGCAGCGCAGAGCATTTCGCGGTGGAGGACATCATCGATCCGCGCGACACCCGGCCCCTTCTCTGCGAGTTTGCGCAGCTTGCCTGGGCCCGGTTGAACGGCGCGAGGCGGTGAAACGGGGCGCAAAACATCGTTAAACCCGCGTCTGCCACGTTCGGCAAGGATCGCTTAAATCCGCATCTGGCACTCTCTAGCTGAAATTTAGCCGGAAAGTGTGTCACCATGATCAACAACAGCTCAGACCCTGCCGGTTCGCCCATGATGCGGACGGTCTATATACGCGCATCGACCCAGACCAGCGCGATCGTGCCGCCCGCGACCGATTCGGCGAGCAGCACGTCTCCAGATGACGGTGTGATCAGCATGGTCAGTCGCCCGTCCGCCTCAAGCCCCACGGGTGCGCGGCTGATGGCTATCGATGGCGGCGATCGTTCGGATGCGTCGATGGAGGTTTTCGCCTGGCAGACAGCGCAGGCGATGCTGGCCGATCCAATGCAGGCGATGCGCAGCCAGGGTGCGCCCGGCGCGGAGAATGTCAGTGGATTGCTGGGCAACCGGTTCGGCTGACGACTGGCGCAATCACACTGGTAAACATTGGCCCCAGCCGCTCCGCCCAACATGGCAGAGCGGCCGGGCCGGGCATCAGCCCACGGTCGCGCCGCTGAGCGAGCCCAGAATGCCGAATACCTGCAGCAGCCAGATGATCACGCCGATCACGACCACGGCGTTCAGGATGCTTTTGATCTTGCCATCCATCGGGATGTAATTGTTGATCAGCCACAGGCCGACGCCAACTGCTACGAGAACAAGAATAAGGCTGAGAATAGGCACGTTGACGTCTCCCTTGGTGACGAAATCCGCCGTAGTTGCGTGGTTAGATCAGGTGACCCGTCCCGCATCCGGCGCGTTTCGATTTGAACAACACCCTTACGCCGCAAACGATGAAGCGTTGCAGACGCGCGTCAAAAGAGAGTTGGCTCATGTGGTGAAGAGCCCGCGCACAATGGCGCGAGCAGGTCAGCTGTTCTTGTCGGCGCGGCGTTTGCCGAAGCGCAGACCCCGTTCCAGCCGCGCGCGCAACTGGGTATAGTATGCGTCCAGGAAGGCGCGTTCGTCACCTGACGGCGCGCTCCGGCCGATCTTGGCGCAGATGGTGGCGGCCACGGTTTCCATCGCATCGGGATTGGCGGTGCGCAGCACCTGTTCGAGCATCTGAAGCTCGTATTCGCCATAGACCGAAAGCTCGTCATCCCCGAAGCGATAGCGATCGGGCGGCAGGCTCGGTGCATCCGCCGCCGCAGCGCCTGGCGCCACACCTTTGGTGACCACCGCTCCCAGCGTGGACCGCGGGGCTTCCACCACCCAGGTCCCCGCGATCAGATCGCCGCAGCGCAGCCGGTCCTTGTTGAGCAGCGGGAAGACCAGGAAGATGCCCACCCAGATGATCCCCGACCACGCGGCAAATTCGCTCAGCGACCCCTGCACCCCGCCCGATGTCATGAACATCAACGGCAGGAACATCTCTATATCACGCAGCAGGTTACGCGCGATCACCGCCTCCGCCGTCAGCCGCCCGCCGTCGCGCGAGGCCACGCGGATACCGACCGCGCGCTTGCCCCAGGTCGCGGCCCGCTGGCCCAGCTCGAAGAAAAGGAAATACGCGTTGCGCGCCAGAAGCAGCCCGATGATGAACAGCACCACCAGGAAATTGACGAACCCATCCGAGACGGCAGGCAGTCCTGCGGACGAATAGGCCCAGGCGAGCAGCGCCAGCGTCAGCACAAAGCCCAGCACAAGACCGAAAAGCGCGGCCAGATCGATGAAAAGCGCCCCGATCCGCGCGCTGGCAGGGGCAACAGCGACCGCCAATGCGACGCCTTCGGGCGTCACCAGCGTGCGTTTCAGCTTCGGATCGATGCCGTGGCTGCGGCCCGGCTGCGCAGCGCGCGCCATCAGCTGCGCCTCGGACGGAAAGCGAAGAAATAGGCCAGCCACAGCGCCAGGATGCCATAGCCGATGGCATAACGGACTTCGGTCGCCTGGACGAGCTGCCGGGCAAAGCCTTCGAGCAGCCCGGCGCAGATGAGCATCACGATGACGCCTGTCATCACCTGCGCCGCGGTGCGCCCCGACTGGCTGAGCGCTGCCAGATGGCTGCGCTTTCCGGGAAAGCCGAGCGCACGGCCGATATGCAGCCCGGCTGCGCCTGCCAGCAGGATCGCCAGCAGCTCGGTGGTGCCGTGGATCGACAACCAGCCGACGAACTCCACCGTCAGCCCGCGTGAGGCAAACACCCACAGCATCGCCCCCAATGTTGCGGTGTTGTAGATCAGCAGCAGCACTGTCGGCACGCCAAAGGCAAACCCCAATGCAAAGGCGAGGATCGCGACCTGGGCGTTGTTGTTGAACAGATAGGCGGCGAACACCGACAGGCCCTCGCCGTCCTGCTTGCCGAACAGCGTGCCCGCCAGCGCCTCGCGTGAGGCACCGGGAACGCGCACGTCGCTGAACTGCGCTGGCACCAGCCGGTAGAACCATTGCGGGTCGGCATCGACCAGCATGAAACCCAGCACCGCCCCGATCACCATCGCTGCGAGCGCGACCACGATGTCGAACCCGATTGCGCGCACCGAGCGGCTGAGGGCGCCGCCAAAGAAGCTGCGGCACCAGCCGCCAAAGGTGGTGCGCGTGCCGTAGACGATGAAATAGGCGCGCAGGGTGAGTGATTCGAGATAGGCGATAAGCCCGGCATCGAGCGAGCTTTCGCGCGCGATCGACAGGCTGGAGAGCAGGTTGCGATAGAGCACCGGCAGCGCCATCACGTCGTCGTCCGCCAACCGCTTGAGCCTGCCCTTTTCCATCGCGGTGATCATGCCATCGAGCCGCACCCAGTCGGCCTCGCGCTCCAGCCGGAAGCGGTCGCTGCGCAGCACCGCAGCGGCAACCGCTTGCTCGCCGCCGGGATTGGTCACCTGCCCGTTCACAGCTGTCCCCGCCGCTTTATCTTGAGATAGGCGTTCATCAGCCGCGTGCCGATCTCGTCATGCCGCCCCTCGATCACCTCGATCCCCAGATGCCTGAGGCGTGTGATCACCATCCGACGCTGCGCGAGCAAGCCTGCCGCCGCGACGCTCTGTGCCACCTGCTCGCTGGTCTCGGGTGTCTGGTCGACAAGCGCGAGCAGTTCCTCGTCCTCCATCGCGACGAACAGCAGCAGGTGCCGGTCGATCAGCCGCCCGACCGATTCGAGCATCAGCTCGGCGCTGGTCGGGTCGGTGAAATCGGTGAAGACGACGATCAGCGAGCGGCGCTGCAATTGCGCGGCCAGCGTCGAGAGCGCGAGCGTGTAGTTGCTCTCCTCGAACCGATAGTCGATCTGCGCGGCTTCCGATTGCAGGCGGAAGAAATTGCGGCTGCCCGATACGAACGGCGTGGTGCGCTCTGGTCGCGCAGCGAAGGAGAACAATCGCACCTGATCGCCCGCCTTCAAGGCGACATAGCTGGTCAGCAGCGCCGCCGACACCGCGCGGTCGATCCGCGGCAGGCCCGCAACCGGCTCGCACATGTCGGAACCCGAATCGAGCGCGAAGACGATCTGGTTGTTGCGCTCGGTGTCATATTCGCGCGCCAGCAGCTTGGAATGGCGCGCAGAGCTCTTCCAGTCGATCGCACGGCGGTCGAAGCCCGGCTGATATTCCACCAGCGCCTCGAACTCGCTTCCCTCGCCGCGCATCTGCCGCGCGAGGATGCCGAAGATCGCTTCCTTGAGGAACACCTGCAGCGCCGGCGCACGCACCGCGGCAATATCAGGCAGGATCGCGACGCTTTCGCCGCTCGCTTGGCTGGCCTGCCGCCAGCCCAGCCCCATCGGCCCCTGCCAGCGGATCCACATCCGCTCGATAACCAGCGAACCGCGGCGCACCGGATGCAGCGCAATGCTCCCCGACAGGGCATCGGACGGGCCCGAGGCGGTGAGCCCGCCATCGCCGCGCCCGCTCGGCACCAGCCGGGTCTCCACCGCGATGCTGGCCTCCGCCCGGCGCACCGGCGTCCGGACCGAAAGCTCGGCCTCCACCCCGATCATCACAGCCTGCCTCAGTTCGCTGCTCGCAGGCACCACCAGCCGGATCGCACGCGCGCGGCCCGCGGCCAGCGCATCGAGCGCGGCGAGCAGCAGCATCGCCGCCGACCAGGCCGGGCCCAGCGCCCACAGACCCGGTGACACCGCCGCCAGCAGCACCGATATCGGCGCTCCGCCCGCAATCAGCAGCCCGGCGCGCAGACTGGGGTAGAACGCAATCAACGCGGCGCCTCGGTGCGCTCGACCAGCTCGGCGACGATCGCCTCGACCCGGCGGCCCTCGATCTCGGCGGCGGGCGACAGCAAGGTGCGGTGGCGCAGCACCGAGGCGGCAAGCTGCTTGACGTCATCGGGGATCACATAATCGCGGCCCTGCAGCGCCGCGCGCGCGCGCGCGGCATTGGCGAGCATGATCGCGGCGCGGGGCGATGCACCGCTTTCGAAATCCGCAGTCTCGCGCGTCGCGCGCACCAGCCGCACGATGTAGGCGACGACATCCTCGACCAGCTTCACCTCGCCCACCGCCGCGCGCGCCGCGACCAGCTCGTCGCCGCTGACCTGGGGCTGGATGGCGAACGCCGATGGCCGCTGTGCGCCGGTGCGCTTGCCGTATTCGGCGACGATCCGCGTTTCTTCCTCGGCGCTGGGATAGCCGACCAGCAGCTTGAACAGAAAGCGGTCGAGCTGCGCCTCGGGCAGCGGGTACACACCCTGCTGCTCGATCGGGTTCTGGGTCGCCACAACCATGAAATGCGGCGACAACGCGTGACGGGTGCCATCCAATGTGACGCTGCGCTCCTGCATCGCCTCGAGCAGAGCTGCCTGGGTCTTTGGCGGCGTGCGGTTGATTTCATCGGCGAGCAGCAGATCGGTGAAGATCGCGCCGCGGGTCAGCGTGAATTCGCTGGTCTGGAAGTTGAACAGGTTGGAGCCGATGATGTCGCCCGGCATCAGATCGGGCGTGAACTGGATGCGCCCGAAATCGAGCGACAGGCACGCGGCAAAGCATTGCGCCATGAAGGTCTTGGCGGTGCCCGGCGGCCCTTCGAGCAGCACATGGCCCGACGAGAACAACGCGATCAGCATGTGGTCGATGGTGTCGTCTTGGCCGATGATCGCCTTGGCCATCTCCGCCCGGATGCGCCCGCCCAGCGCGTTGATATCGGCAATGTTCATCCCAAACGTTCCTTTTTCCAGGCATGAAGAGCGCGCGCCGCCGCGACTATCGCGGGGCGGTCGCGCGCGGCGCGCATGGATGCGCTCAATGTTTCGTAGCTGCGGCCCTCGGCATCGGGGGATACCATCGCCAGGCGTTCATCGACCTGCTCATGCGGCATGCCCGCAGGCAGACCCAGCGAGCGTGCCGCGCGTTCCCGCATCAGATCGGCATAGGCAGGCGCGGTCAGATGATCGCGCCCCAGCCGCCGCACCAGCCCGGCGCCGCCCTTGACCAGCGCGGTCTTGCCGAAGCCGAAGGGCTGCGCCTCGGCTAGCGCCGGGCCGAAGCGGCAGAATGCCATCCAGCCGAACGCGATCGCCGCCAGCGCCAGGCTCACCACCGCACCCACAAAAGGCGGACGGAAGGCGACCGAGAGCAGGTTTTCCGATGTGCCGAGGCCATTCTGGGTAAGGTCGAACACCACGTCTCGTTCGTTCCTCGCTCCCGCCACATCCAGTATCTGCAAAGCTTGCGCCGCAGTCTCACGGCTGGCGAGGCCCAGATTGTTCATCAGATCGGCGTCAGCAACGATCACCGTGCGGTACAACGGCCCCCCGAAGCCGTTCATGGCCTGCGGTTCGGCTACGATCTCGGGCGAACTTGGCAAGCTGCCATCATCGATCACGGCGACGCGCGCCGCACCGGTTGCGGGGTCAGCCAGCACCGTGCGCAGATCTGGCCCGTTAATCGTTACCCTAGATTTGAGCGCTGCTTTCAGCACAGCCGCCTGTTCCGCAGGCTTCGCCATGTCGATCGGTGGGAGCGAGGCGAACTCGCTATCGAAGCCCTCCAACCGCGTCCTCGCTTGCACAAGCTGCGACAGGACTTGCGGCGCCTGCAGCGCAACCGCGGGTGATTCCAGTTGCACCCATCCGGCCCTGAATCCCTGTTCGGGAGTCGCCTGCCATTTGGGCAGAATGATCACAGTTGGTCCTAAGGTGCGGCGCTGGTTGACCAGCGCTGCCAGCTCTTCGGGGTCGGCGCTGAGCTCCGGCGTCACGATCAGCAGCCCCTGCTGCTGCAGCGCATTGGGGCTGCGGCCATAGCCGACCTTGGTGCCGGTTTGCTCCAGCAACCGCCCGAGCGCCGAATAGCCGATCGCGCTCACCGAGGCGCCGTGCGCCGCACCGTTGTTGCCCGATCGCAATGCCCCGCCAGCCCCGATTGCGTAGAGCAGGGCAAGGAACGCGGCAAAACCGATCGCCACCATCAGCAGCACGGTTCCGCGCGCGAAGGGATTGGCGCTGCCGCCGCTTGCTTGGCTTGTTGCCATCTCAGCCACCATCCAGCGCAAACGCGCGATAGGCTTCGCGCGAGCTGTCCCACGCGCTGCGGTCGAGCGGACGGCGCGCAAAGAAGCTCGCCTCGACATGCCCGGCGATGACGCCGAACGCGCTGCGTGCGCGCGCCGACAGCGCATCGAACGCGCCGATCTCGCGCGCAGTGGTCGATGGCCGCAGCAGTTCGGGGCGCTTGGCGGCAATGTCCTCGATCGAACGATACAGCAGAAGATGCGCGGCTTCGTCGAACCGGCCCTGCGCCGCGAGCGCATCGGCCTCTTCGAGCAACCGCCGGGCCACGGCCTGATCGGGTGCCCAGTCGGGCACCGCGGCTGCGCGCCGCTCGCGCCAGTCGGCAATGTAAGGGGCAAGGATCACCCACGCCAGCGCCGCCACCCCGATCACCAAAGCGACCAGCAGCAGCTTGCTCAGCACCGGCCAGGCTGCAGCCAGCACGCGGACCACGGGCTCGAGCACTTCGGCCAGCCAGCGGGTCACATCGCCCCACCATTCGGGCGGCGGTTCGGGCGGCTTGGCGAAGCTGGCGGAAAACTGGATATCGCTGTCCCCGCGCACCTGATCATAGGCCGCGTCAAAGCCTTCTCGGCGGGGTGCGAAAAGATCGGGGCCGGTTGTCACACCAGGTTTGATCGCAGATGCCGCCCGGCGGAGCAAGGCGATTTGCAGCGCAGGGCGGTCGCGCGCCGGACGCTCGCTGTGTCCCGCAGCACTGGACGTGATGCCCCTGAGTGTTAGGCTGCAGAAAAGAAGACTTTGAGGATTCGGGCGCGCGGGACCAGACAACGGGGAGAATTTCCATGGCCAGTCAACCGGCTGACTTCAGCATTTCCAACGTATTTTCGAATACCTTCGGCGTCATCGCGCGCAATGCACCGCTGTTCCTGGGGTTGTCGCTGATCATCGTCGGCGTGCCCCAGCTGCTGATCGGCCTGGTGCTGGCACCTGAAACCGCCGATCCGCTGGCCCTGATGAGCTCGCCGGGAGCGATCTTTTCAAGCGTGGTCGGCTATATCGTGTTCCTGTTCCTCTCGATCGTGCTGCAGGCCTCGCTGATCGTCGCCTCGGCCAACGATCTGGCGGGCAAGCCGGTGAACTTCGGCGAGTGCGTCAACCGCGCGATCGCCAAGCTGTTTCCGCTGATCGGGCTGGGCATCGTCGTCGCCATCGGGGTGTCGATCGGCTTCATGTTCCTCATCATCCCCGGGATCATCCTGTATCTGATGTGGATGATCGCGGTGCCGGTGATGATGGTCGAAAACCTGGGTGTGTTCGAATCCCTCAGCCGCAGCTCGGCGCTGACCAAGGGGTCGCGCTGGAAGCTGCTCGGGCTGATCATCGTGTTCATTGTGTTCAGCATGATCATCGCCATCCCGATCGGCGTGATCTCGCTGATCAGCGAAAGCCTCTCGCTGGTCAGCAGCGCGCTGCTCAGCACCGTCAGTGCCGCCGTTGGCGCAGCGGGTATCGCAGCGGTGTATATTGAACTGCGCGGATCGAAAGAGGGCACCAGCAGCGACCAGCTCGCCAGCGTGTTCGCTTAAGTTTTTGTCTTTCACCTCGTCACCCCCGCGTTCGCGGGGGTGACGATAAAGCGAAACGTCACTTCTCGCTGCGCGCCAGCAATGCCACCAGTTCGTCTTTCCAGAACTTTGCCCAGGTGTGGGTGCCGTGGCCGCGCGTGTCGTCGGTCGCCTGGATCAGCAGATACTTGCCATCGGGCAGCCGCTTGCCGAAGCCTTCCGCCACGCCATAATCCCAGGGATTGATGAAATCGTCCGAGGAGTTGATCCAGGTGACCGGCATGGTCATCTGCTCGACCGTCGCCGAAGGGTCGTAATTGCGCGAGGATTCGATCTGGTAGATCGTGTCATTGGCATCGATGCCCTTGATCGAGGCTTCGATCCGCTGCGTGATATAGGCATCCGCAGCATCCCGGGTCGGAAACGCCTTTTGCAGATAGAGCGGCGCGAAGCCTGCGACCTGCAACAGGCTGGCGGCGACGCGCAGCCCCATGATCGGCGGGCTGGCATAATTGCCGCCGTTCCATGCCGGATCGGCCTTGATCCCCTCGATCGCGGCCTTGCGCCACATGCGGTTGTGCCCGGCGATCGGCATCGGCAGGCACGCCATCGGCATCATCGCCTGGATGAAGCCGGGATCGACCTGCCCCCAGGTGAAGCCGTGCATGCACCCCATCGAGGTGCCCATCACCAGCCGCAGCCGATCGACCTTGAGCCCTTCGACCAGCATCCGCCGCTGTGCCTTGACCATGTCGGTATAGTCATAGGCGGGAAAACCCATCTTCAGGCCATCGGACGGCTTTGACGATTTGCCATGGCCGATATTGTCGGGGAGGATGACGTAATACTTCGTGATGTCGAGCGGCTCGCCGGGTCCGAACAGCGCATTGGCGAACTGCGGCTGGAGGAACTGCAGCCCGGTGCCGCCGGTGCCGTGCAGCACCATCACCGCATTCGTCACCCGGCCCGAAGCGTCCCGCTTGGGCGTGCCCAATGTCGCATAATGCATCCGCAGCTCGGCCATCGTTTCGCCGGTGCCGAAGGTGAAATCCTTGAGGATTATATCGCCCTGCTGAAGCTTCGCTGCATAATCGACCGCCACCTGTCCGGAGGTCGGTCCGGGCTGCGCCGCCAGCGGCATTGCCATCGCCGAGATCGCCAGTGCCACCACCAAAGCCTTCATTCGCATCGCAAACCCCTGTTTTTGCTGTCAGGCGTGCAGCATTGCAGCGAGCGGGCGTGCTGGCAATCGGGATGTTATCCTGCGGCGCGAACCCGGTTGCGGCCGCCGCGCTTGGCGGCGTACATCGCGGCATCGGCCTGCGCCAGCGCCTGTTCGAGCGAGTCTCCCGCCTCCAGAGGAGCGACCCCGATCGAGATCGACAGGATGACCGGCGTTCCATCTGCGGTGGCGACCTCGAGGCCGGCGATGGCCGAGCGTGCCCGCTCGGCGATGACGATGCCCAGTTCCTCGGGCATCGCCGCCAGCAGGACGGCGAACTCCTCGCCCCCGACGCGGCCGAGCAGATCGTTCGGGCGCAGCGCCGCCTGCAGTGTCCTGGCCACGATGCGCAGCGCATGGTCGCCTGCGGCATGGCCATGCAGATCATTGATCGCCTTGAAATGATCGATATCCGCCAGCAGCACGCAGCCTGGCGCATCGTCGGCATAGCCAGATGCCTCGCGATAAAATGCGGCGCGGTTGAGCGTGCCTGTGAGATGGTCAATATCGGCCTGCGCGCGCAGCACCGCTTGAGTCGCCATCAGTTGCTGGTTCAACCTGCGGTTCACTTCTGCCTGGCTGGCCAGGATATAGGTGACGGGACCGGAGATGATCGCCGGGCACACGACGGCAAAGGCCCAGAAGGGCCAGGGGATATATTCACCGGTCAATTTCGCCATTGCCAGCATGGACACCAAAGTGACGCCCACGCTGAACCCCATAGCGATCAGGACTTTGTGCCACTGGGTCATGTAACGCCGCGTAAAGCATAAGCGTTAACGCCACCCAAATATCGGGCGGAAAACGCGATGCGTCAGCGGCGGGCGCCACCGCGCAGGCGTTTGGAGCGGTACATCTGGCTGTCCGCGCGCGCCAGAACCTTGTCGGCGCGGTCATCGGCATGGATGAAGGCGTGGCCAAAGGTCGCCGAAAGACAGGGCTTGCCGCCGGAAAACTGCGGTCGGCACGCCTCGATTCCAGCGGTCAGTTCGGCGATCTTCTGTTCGACATCATCGTCGCCGATGGTGCCGAGCAGCAGCGCGAATTCATCGCCGCCGATCCGCGCGACGACATCTGTGGAGCGGACATTGGCCAGCAGAACGTCTGCGACGGTGCGCAGCGCCTCGTCGCCCCCGGCATGGCCATAGGTGTCGTTGATCGCCTTGAGGTCGTCGACATCGATGAACAAAAGGGCAGAGCGAGTGCCGTAACGCTGGCAGTGCGCGATCGCCAGCGCCACCGACTGTTCGAAGTGACGACGGTTGTACAGAGGGGTCAGCGTGTCGCGGCAGATTTCGTCCTCGAGCACGCGCAGCCGCGCGCTGAGTCTGGCGTTCTGCTGCTTGAGATCGGCGCAGAGCAGCGCAAGCTGCTCATGGCTCATCGCCATGTCAGCCTGGGGTGCAAAGGCACCCTCGTCGCCCTGAACGTCGTTCATTCTCATCTGATTTTACCTGAAAGCCCCCGGATGCGATCCACGCTCATGACATAGCAACTATGACGCAGCGCAGCATGATGAAAATTGCGGAAACCATGTATAATCTGTGCACAAGCGGGACAGGCTGGTCCGCTCGACTGGCCTGCCCGATTTCCTTTTCATGGCGATTGCGGGTGCGGGTCTTTGGCTTTAAGACCCTGATCGAACCAGCAAACCTGCGGAGAGAAATGCGTGGCCGAGCCATCCCACAAGCCCGACCCGGTGCCGGTTGCGCCCCCGGTCGCCATTGTCATGGGCAGCCAGTCCGACTGGGAAACCATGGCAGGGGCAGCGGCAGTTCTGGACGAGCTCGGCGTGGCGCATGATTGCCGCATCGTATCGGCCCATCGAACCCCCGAAAGGCTGGTGGAATTTGCCAGAGGCGCTGTCGATTCAGGCTTCAAGGTCATCATCGCGGGCGCCGGCGGCGCGGCGCACCTGCCCGGCATGGTGGCCAGCATGACCTGGCTGCCGGTGCTGGGGGTTCCTGTCTCCAGCAAGGCATTGAGCGGGCTCGACAGCCTGTTGTCGATCGTCCAGATGCCCGGCGGCATTCCCGTCGGCACGCTGGCGATCGGGCCTGCCGGGGCCAAGAATGCAGGGCTGCTGGCCGCATCGATCCTGGCGACGAGCGACGCAGGACTGGCCGAGCGGCTCGATGCCTGGCGCAGCGCGCAGACCGAATCGGTGGGCGAACGCCCGGTATGAGCAGCGTTGTACCCCCGGGCAGCACTATCGGCATCATGGGCGGCGGGCAGCTGGGCCGGATGCTCAGCATGGCGGCGGCGCAGCTTGGCTATCGCTGCCACATCTTCGCGCCCGAAGAGACCAGCCCTGGCGCGGAGGTTTCCGCCGCCAGCAGCTGTGCGGACTATTCCGACGATGCAGCGCTATCGGCTTTTGCCGCGGCATGCGATGTCGTGACCTATGAGTTCGAGAATGTTCCGGTCGCGCCGCTCGCCGCGATCGCGGGCAAGGTGCCGCTGCGCCCCAGCCCCAGAGCTCTGGAAATCGCGCAGAGCCGCATCGACGAGAAGCGCTTCGTCACCGATCTGGGCGGTCGCGCCGCGCCTTACGGCTTTGCCGAGACCGCCGACGATGTCGCAGCCGCAATGGCCATCGCCGGGACGCCCGCAATCATCAAGTCCAACCGCATGGGCTATGACGGCAAGGGCCAGGCACGCGTCATGCCCGGCGACGATCCAGTTGCGCGCTGGCATGAGGCCGGCGGCGTCCCCGCGATCATCGAAGGGTTCGTCGATTTCGCTGCGGAGTTCTCGGTCATTCTCGCGCGCGGACTCGATGGCGATATCCGCTTCTGGGACAGCGCCGAGAATGCGCATGTCGCAGGCATCCTCGATCGATCGAGCGTCCCTGCCAGCGCCGCGATCACCGCGCAGGTGCCTGCGGCGCGCGCGCTCGCCGCCAAGGTGGCGCAAGCGCTCGATTATGTCGGCGTGCTCACGCTGGAGTTCTTCGCGACTGGCGACGGCCCGGTATTCAACGAGATGGCGCCGCGCGTCCACAACAGCGGCCACTGGACCATCGAGGGCGCCTTCACCAGCCAGTTCGAGAACCACATCCGTGCGATCTGCGGGCTGCCACTGGGCGAAACCGCACTCGCGTGCCACAGCGCCCAGATGCACAATCTGATCGGCGAGGACGCAAACCGCTGGCCCGATTTGCTCGCCGATCCCGCCAACCATCTCCATCTCTACGGCAAGCACCGCGCGGCACCCGGTCGCAAGATGGGGCACGTCACACGCATTTCGCTTGAGCCCGGGGCAAGGCAACCATGAACCATCCCGATATCTTTCTGGTGCTGGCGCGCGCGCGCAACGGCGTCATCGGCGCCAATGGCACATTGCCCTGGCACCTGCCGATGGACCTGCGCCACTTCAAGGCGCTGACCCAGAACAAGCCTATGATCATGGGCCGCAAGACCTTTGACAGCCTCCCCGGGCTGCTTCCCGGACGCCGCCACATCGTGCTGACCCGCAGCCGCGACTGGAGCGACGAGGGCGCAGAGGTCGTGCACAGCGTCGACGAAGCGATCGCCGCCGCCAATGCGCCGCATGTCGCGGTGATCGGCGGGGCGGAGATCTTCGCGCTGTTCCTGCCGCGCGCCGACCGTATCGAACTGACCGAAGTGCATGCAGAACCCGCAGGCGATACCGTGATGCCGCCGTTCGATCCGGGCGTGTGGCAGGAAACCGCCAGAACCGACCACGCTGTCGATCCCGACCATCGCGAGCGCCCCGCGTTCAGCTTCGTCACACTGGTCCGCAAGTGACCCACCGGTGATCCGCAAGGTCCTGTTCGGGCTGCTCCTGCTGCTGGCAGCGGGGTTGATCTACGTGGTCACCGTGCTGCCCGGCCAGTTCGAGGCGCAGACCAATGTCGTGACCGACGAGCCGTTGCCCGCGGTCCGCGCCGATGCGACCAGGCTGCACGCGACGCTGCAGATAGCCGATCTGCACGGCGACACCCTTCTGTGGAAGCGCGACCTGCTCGACAAGGCGGCGCGCGGCCATATCGACCTGCCCCGGCTCGAGACGGGCAATATCGCGCTGCAGATCTTCTCGTCGGTGTCCAAGACCCCGCGCGGGCAGAATTACGATAGCAACTCCGCCGATACCGACAACATCACCCTGCTCGCCATCGCGCAATTGCAGCCGGTGCGCACCTGGTTTTCGGTGCACGAACGCTCGATGTGGCACGGCCAAAGGCTCGAAGCCGCTGCCAAAGCATCCAAGGGCCGCCTGATGCTGGTGCGCCGCGCCGCAGACCTCGACCGGCTGCTGGCCGCCCGCGCTGCAGGCAAGCCGGTCACCGGCGCGCTGTATTCGGTCGAGGGGTTGCAGAACCTCGAAGGCAAGGCGGAAAACCTCGACCGGCTCCATGGCGTCGGCATGCGCATGGCGGGACTGGTGCATTTCTTCGACAACGATCTTGCCGGATCGATGCACGGGCAGGCCAAGGGCGGGCTCACCCCCTTTGGTCGCAAGATGATCCGCGCGATGGAGGCCAAGGGCATCATCGTCGATATCGCGCATTCCAGCCACAAGTCGGTCGCCGAGATCCTTGCCATGGCGCGGCGCCCGGTCGTCTCGAGCCATGGCGGAGTGCAGGCGGTGTGCAAGGTCAATCGCAACCTTTCCGACACCGAGATCCGCGGCGTGGCTGCGACCGGCGGCATCATCGGCATCGGCTATTGGGACGGGGCCTTGTGCTCGACCGATCCGGTCAAGATCGCGCAATCGATCCGCCATGTTCGCGACCTTGTCGGCATCGAGCATGTTGCCCTCGGCAGCGACTTCGATGGCGCGGTGACCACCCGGTTCGACGCCAGCCAGATCGTCCAGGTGACGCAGGCGCTGATCGATATCGGCTTCACCGATGCGGAGATTCGCGCCGTGATGGGCGGCAATGCGCTCAGGGTGATCAAACAGGGCATTGAACCCCTGCCCGGCAAGGCCCTATAGGGCAGCGCCATGATCAGGGTAGAGGGCAGCGATCGGCTGCCAGAACGCTTGCGCGGGGGCATCATCGCGCTGGGGAACTTCGACGGATTTCACGCCGGGCATCAGGCCGTGGCGGGACGCGCGATTGCGTGGGCAAAGGCCGAAAGCCGCCCGGCGATCATCGCCACCTTCGATCCGCACCCCGTGCGCTATTTCAAACCCGATGTCGCGCCGTTTCGCCTGACCAGTCTCGACCAGCGCCAGAAGTTGTTTGCCGAGGCCGGGGCCGACGCGATGCTGGTGTTCGCCTTCGACGAGACGCTCGCCAACACCACCGCAGGCAACTTCGTCGGCGATCTTTTGGTCACCCGCTTCGGCGCGAAGGGTGTGGTCACCGGCGAGGACTTCACCTTTGGCAAGGGCCGCGGCGGCAATATCGAGGTGCTGCGCGATCTGGGCGCATTGCTCGGAATGCGCAGCGAGGCGATCGGCCCGGTGTCAACCGAAGATGCGGTGATTTCCTCCAGCCGGATCCGCCAGTGCCTGATCGAGGGCAAGCCCGACGAGGCCGAGCGGCTGATGACCCGGCCGTTCGCGGTACAGGGCGTGGTCCAGCATGGCGACAAGAACGGACGGCTGCTGGGCTATCCCACCGCGAACGTCGATATGGGAAGCTATCTGCGGCCGATGTACGGCGTCTATGCCGTCACCGGGCATCTGGCTGATGGCCGGGTGCTGAAAGGCGCGGCGAACCTCGGCATCCGCCCGCAGTTCGATCCGCCCAAGGAATTGCTTGAGCCGCATTTCTTCGATTTCAACGAAGACCTCTACGGCCAGACGATCGAGGTCGCGCTGCGGCACTTCATCCGGCCTGAAGCCAAGTTCGCCTCGATGGAGGAACTGACCGCGCAGATCGATGCGGACTGCGTGCGCGCGCGGGAATTGCTTGCCTGAAAGCCGCGCGCGCCTTAAGCGCCAGCGTCTATGACTGACCAGACTGCAAGCTCCGCCGCGGACTATAAAGACACCGTCTTTCTGCCGCAGACCGACTTTCCGATGAAGGCTGGCCTCGCCCAGAAGGAACCGGCGATTCTGGCGCGCTGGCAGGAGGCGGACCTCTATCGCCAGCTGCGTGATGCCCGCAAGGGCCGCGAGAAGTTCATTCTGCACGATGGCCCGCCGTACGCGAATGGCGACATGCACATCGGCCATGCTCTCAACCATATCCTCAAGGACATGGTCTGCCGCACCCAGTCGCTGCTGGGCAAGGACGCGCCGTACGTGCCCGGCTGGGACTGCCACGGTCTGCCGATCGAATGGAAGATCGAGGAGCAGTATCGCAAGAAGAAGCTCAACAAGGACGAGGTCGATCCGGTCGCCTTCCGCGCCGAATGCCGGGCTTATGCGCAGCATTGGGTGGACACCCAGCGCGAGCAGTTGAAGCGCCTCGGCATCAACGGCGACTGGGACAATCCGTACCTGACGATGGATTTCGCCGCCGAAGCGACCATCGTGCAGGAGCTGATGAAGTTCGCCGAAACCGGCCAGCTCTATCGCGGTGCCAAGCCGGTGATGTGGTCACCGGTGGAGAAGACCGCGCTCGCCGAAGCCGAGGTCGAATATGCCGATGTGACGAGCACGCAGATCGATGTGGCGTTCGAGATCGTCGAGGCTCCCAATGCTCCCGAGCTGGTCGGCGCCTATGCGGTGATCTGGACGACCACGCCGTGGACGATCCCGGTGAACCAGGCTTTGGCTTATGGGCCAACGATCAATTACGTGCTCTGTGAGGTGATCGACACGGAAAAGAACACCGCGCTTGGAAAGTTCCTGATAGCGGAAGAGTTGAAAGCTGATTTCGCACAACGCGTCGTCATGACAATGGCGAATTCGACTGAACTGAAAGACCTGTGGTCGGGCAGAGGTATAACGCTCGCCGGCGCCACCGCCCGGCATCCGATGCACGCACTCGGCGGGTTCTTCGCCAAGCCGCGCCCGTTCCTGCCCGGCGATTTCGTCACTACCGATGCAGGCACCGGCCTCGTCCATATGTCGCCCGACCATGGCGAGGACGATTTCGACCTGTGCAAGGCGCATGGCATCGAGCCGGTGTTCGCGGTCGAGGGCGACGGGCGCTATCGCGATGACTGGGCCTGGCTCGGCGGCGCGGATGAGCGGCGGATGTCGGTGATCAACCCGAAGTTCAATGCCCCCGACGGCCCGATCTGCGAAGACCTGCGCGCTGCCGGCGCGCTGCTTTCGGCGGCTGCGTTCCAGCATAGCTATCCGCACTCGTGGCGCTCCAAGGCGCGGGTGATCTATCGCTGCACCCCGCAATGGTTCATCCCGATGGATGTGCCGCTGACCTATCTGCCTGCCAAGACCCGCGCCGAAAAGGGCTGGGAGAATGAGGGCGGCGCGGTCGATCCTGCGGATGAGGGCCTGTGCGCCTCGCCGACGCTGCGCGAAACCGCGATGCAGGCGATCAACGACACCCGCTGGGTCCCCGCCAAGGGCGAGAACCGCATCCGTTCGATGGTCGAAGGCCGCCCCGACTGGGTGATCAGCCGCCAGCGCGCCTGGGGCGTGCCGATCACGCTGTTCGTTGATCGCAAGACCGGCCAGTATCTCAAAGACCCCGCGGTCAACGCCCGGATCGTCGCGGCGATGCGCGAGGCCGGTGTCGATGCGTGGAACGACGCCGCTGCCCCTGCCCTGCTCGGCCCCGATTACGACATCGCCGATTACGAGCGCGTGACCGACATTCTCGACGTCTGGTTCGACAGCGGCTGCACCCATGCCTTCGTGCTGGAAAGCGGCAAATGGCCCGATCTGACGCGGCCCGAAGGCCATGTCGGCCCGTGGGCGGACCTGTATCTCGAAGGATCGGACCAGCATCGCGGCTGGTTCCAGTCGTCGCTGATGGAAAGCTGCGGCACGCGCGGCCATGCGCCGTACAAGGCGGTGCTGACCCACGGCTTCACCATGGACGCCAAGGGCATGAAAATGTCCAAGTCGCTGGGCAACACCATCGATCCGCTGACCCTGATCAAGGATTCGGGCGCGGACATCCTGCGGCTGTGGGCGCTGTCGGTCGATTTCACCGAGGACCACCGCATCGGCAAGGAAATCCTCGCAGGCGTCTCGGACCAGTACCGCAAACTGCGCAACACCTTCCGCTACCTGCTTGGCGCGCTTGCAGGGTTCGATGAGGCGGAACGGGTGGCTGTCGAGGACATGCCAGAGCTGGAGCGGTATGTGCTGCATCTGCTCGCCGAGCTGGACGCAAAGCTGGCCCAAGCGGTCGAGGATTTCGACTACAATACCTACGTCCGAGCGCTGGCAGATTTCGCCAACAACGATCTGTCGGCGTTCTTCTTCGATATCCGCAAGGACTGCCTGTATTGCGACATCGGCCCCGCGCACCCGCACGGCACCGACAAGCGCCGCGCCTATCGCACCGTGCTCAACGTGCTGTTCGAGGCGCTGGTGCGCTACGCCGCGCCGGTGCTGGTGTTCACGGCAGAAGAGGTCTGGACCACGCGCTATCCCGATGGTGGCAGCGTGCATCTGCTCGAGTGGCCGGTGCTGCCAACCCTCCCAGAGGACGGCGAACTCGTCATGCGTTGGGATCGC
>Ga0307994_1000178_pt1 | contig 51709 bp, 52 predicted proteins | sample EllFjometagen261_FD_203171 | JGI IMG/M metagenome (GOLD analysis project Ga0307994, IMG submission 203171) | Marine microbial communities from Ellis Fjord, Antarctic Ocean - #261 | ecosystem: Environmental > Aquatic > Marine > Unclassified | place: Southern Ocean | collected 2014-11-02
GGTGCCATGGTCGGGCGAGGTCCGCACGATCGGCAGGCCGAGCGTCATGTTGACCGCATCGTCGAAGTGCAGTGCCTTGACCGGGATCAGCGCCTGGTCGTGATACTGGCACAAGGCAACATCATAGCGGGCGCGGGCGGCGGCGTGGAACATCGTGTCGGCGGGCAGCGGACCTGCGACATCGAACCCTTCGGCGCGCAGTTGCTCGATCGCCGGAATGATGATCTCGGCCTCTTCGCTTCCCATGCTGCCCTGTTCGCCCGCATGCGGGTTAAGCCCCGATATCGCAAGGCGTGGGCTTTCGATGCCGAAATTGCGCGCCATGCCCTTGGCAGCGGCGCGCGCGCGGTTGACGATCAGGTCGATGGACAATGCGCCAGGCACCTGCGCGATGCCGATATGCACGGTGATCGGCACCACCCGCAGAGAGGGCCCTGCAAGCAGCATCGCGACATTCTGCCGCGCCACGCCGCAGGCTTCGGCGATAAACTCGGTCTGGCCGGGAAAGTTGAAGCCGACCTTCTGCAACTGGATCTTGGAGATCGGGCCGGTGACGATGGCACAGGCGGTGCCGGCGCGCGCAAGGCCCACGCCCATCTCCAGCGCCTGCAACGCGCAGCGCGCACCATCGAGATCGGGCTGGCCGGGGACCACAACGCCGCTGTCGATCACCGGCAGCACGGGCAGCGCGGTAGCGAAGTGCGCGGGCGCATCCGACGGCGTGTCGATCACCGCGATCGGTCCGCTCCACACGCCTGCAAACGCGCGCGGATCGCCGATCGCGAAGAACGGGGCCAGCCCGTGCTCGTCGCGCGCCTGCCAGCTTTTCCCGATGATCTCGGGGCCGATGCCGGCGGGGTCACCGGCGGATATGGCCAGCAACCCGCTCACGCCCGGACAAGGTCCGCAGGCAGCATCAATTGTACTCGATCACCGCGTCCCGGCGAAGATCGCGCAGATAGATCTGCGCGCGGCGGTTGACCTTTTCTTCTTCCATATTGGCCATCAGCTGTTCGGCGCTGGGGCCGCCCTCGGTCTGCGGATCGTCACGGCCGCACAGCACCAGCACGCGCACGCCATCCTTGACCGATCCGAATGGCTGAGTCGCCTCGCCGATCGACAGCGCGATCAGCGTATCCTGCAGCGGCGCGGGCAGGTCACGCACCGGAACCTGATCGTTGTTTGTCACCGTCGCGCCAAGCTTCGCAGCGATCTCGTCGGCAGAGCCGCAGCCCTTGATCGCACGCGTTGCCGAGGCGAACTCGGACGCACGCCGCGTCGCTTCACCCTCGGTGGTTCCGGGCGCAAAGGCGATCGAAAGCTGCTTGAGCCCCAGCAGCGCATCGCGCGGGTTGGCGGTGAGGATCTGGCGCTTGTCGATAAGATACATCAGCGAGAAGCCGCCGGGGATCTCGATCGGCCCGGCGAGCTGACCGACCTGCATGTCGCGCGCGACCACGGCGAGCGCCGGGGGAAGCTGGCCAAGCTGCAGCCAGCCCAGATCGCCACCGACCGCAGCGGTCGAGGCTTCGGAGAACTGGCGGGCATAAGCGACGAACGATCCGCCCTGCTGGAGCTGTTCGACGATGCGCGTGGCATTCTGGGCGACTTCGGTACGGTTCTGCGAATTGGCCGACAGATAGATTTCACCGATGCGGAATTCTTCGGTGCCCTTGGACGCCTTGAGCCGCTCGATGACCTCTTTGACTTCCTCTTCGGACACGTTGATGAACGGCGTGACGTTGCGGCCCAGCAGCCGCTGCCAGGCAAGCTCGCCGCGGATCTGCCGCTTGAGCGAGCGCGACGACGAGCCGATGCTGTCGAGATATTTGTCCAGCGCGGTGGTGTCGCGGCGGAAGTTCTGCGAAGCGACCTGTGCATAAGTGCGCTCGACCTGCGCTTCTTCCACGGTGATGTCGTTGGCCGCAGCTTCCTGGATCTGCAGCGTCTCGTCGATCAGGTTGCGCAGCACCTGCAGCCGCAGCCGCGCGCGCTCCTCTTCGGAAACGGGCGCATCATTGGCGGCCAGGATCAGCGCGACACGCTGGTCGATATCGGTCCCGGTGATGATCTCGCTGTTGACGATGGCGGTGGCGCGGCGGACATTGGGGTCCTGCTTGCCGAAGATCGTCAGACCTTCGGGCACGTCGAGCGTGGTCTCGGGCGGGGCCGCATCGTCTCTGACGGTCTGGGCGATTGCGGGCAAGGAGATCCCCGCAATCAGCGACAGCAACAGCGTCTTTTTCGCCAGCTGACGGGTACGGATCGCGATGGTGTTCAATGCGTGCAAGCTCATGTCTTCCTGAATGGAGAAAAGCGACCCTGTGCCCATCCTTCCGTTAACCGTGGATGAGCGGGGCGGTGAATATCGCCTTTGGGCTTAAAAGCCAAGGTTGCGCAAGGCAACCCGCAGCAGAAAGGTATCGCCGCGCTGCGCATCGCCCACGGGGATGTAGTCGCGCCGCCAGGTGACGCCCAGTTCCAGGCAGTCATCCTCATACGCGACGCCGAGCCGCGTACGGATCGGTTCGAACCCGTCGGACTGCAGCCGGGGGTCTTCCTGTGCATTGCTGAGATCGACCACCGCCGCGCCGAACACTGACCAGTAGCGCGCAACCCGCACGCGGCCTGCCACGCGCAGTTCCTCGCGGTCGGCAAGATCCTCGACCTCGGGGCCGATGTCGCGGTTGAGGCGCAGATAGCCGATCTGGGCATAGGTCTGCCGACCACCCACGGTAATGTCGACCTCGTTGCGGCGCACCGCCAGATTGTCCTTGTCCAGCCGGAAACGGTGGGTGTAGCGGATGAAGTTGCGCAGCTTGAGGTCGAACCGTCCGACGACATCGGAGGTGCGGTTGCCCAGCCCGGTGCCTTCGGGGAGGAAATCGCGCTCGTCATCGAAGCGATAGCTTTGCCCGACCACGGCGTTCAGCTGCATGCCAGGGCGCTGCAGCGACCATTCGACGCCATAGACGACGCGTACGCCCTCTTCCAACCGGTCATAGCCGGGCAGGCGGTTGAGCGCGAACAGGTTGCTGTCTTCGAGTTCGACGGCGCGAGAATCCTCGTTGGGGAGCTCGAGGTTTCCGGTCGTTGGCGTCGCGACGACCTGGACGCGCGGGCTGAGCACCTGGGTGCCGCCAAAAGCCTCGCCGACGAAAGGCCAGCGCATATCAGCCGCCACCGATCCGCTGGCGCGCGCCTGCAGCCCGGATTCGCCGCGATAGATCAGCGTGTTGGTCAGCGCGTTGTCGCTGCTGTTATAGACGTCGCCGCGCGCCAGCGCGGTCAGCGTGAATTCCTGTCCAAGCCCGGTCAGCCGGCGCAGGTCCCAGCGCGCCTGAGCGAAGGCGCGCTGCGTGTCCTGCCCGGCGGTGCGGGTGATCGCGAGCGTGTTGATCTGGAACTCGACCTTGCCGCCGGCGACCTGCTCGGGCAAGCGCAGCCGCCAGTCGACCACCGGCAGCGCGATCGGCACCTGGCCCTGCGGATCGTTGACCCGCAGCGTCTGCGTCGCCCAGCCGGCGAGCGAAAAATAGCTGTTGGGGCCGATCCGCTCGGCCTCGACTGTCGAGCGCAGCCGGTCGTCGCGGCTGACATCATAACGGCGCAGGAACGTGCGGTCGGTGACTGCCCGGATCGACCCGCTGACGCTCCACGCCTCGCTGAGCTGGAATCGCCCCGTCGCGTCGAAATAGCCGCGGAAGTCATCCTGGCTGTCCGCTGCGATCCCGCCTGCACCCACTGGAATGCGCGATCCTGCGGTCGCATAGCCGGTGATCTGGTAAGCGCCACGATCGGTCAGCGCGCGATAGGTCGCGTTGACCATCGGCAGCGCCTCGGTGAAGACCGATCCGGTCACCGTAAGATCGCGATTGGGCGCAAGGTTGAAGTAATAGGGCACGCTCAACTGCACGCCATTGGCCTGGCTGAAGCGGATGTCGGGAACCAGCAGGCCGCCGCCGCTGCCTTCGCCAACCGGGTGGCTGAGGCCGGGCATCGGGATCACCGGCAGCCCGAACAGCTCCAGCCGTGCACCCTGATAGCGCACGCGCTTGTCGACGGGGTTGTAGACGACCTTGATCGCGCGCAACTGCCAGCTCGGGTTCTTGGGCTTGCCGGTGGGGGTTTCGACCAGACAGGCGGAATAGGCGGCATTCTCGAGCGTGATGACGCCATCGTCGCGCACGCCGCGGGTGGCGACCATCCGGCCACCGGCTTCGAGCACCACCAGGATGTTCTCGATCACGCCGTCGCGGATGGTCTCGGTAAGCTCGATGGAATCGCCGTAGAGCTTGTTGCCTTCCGGGTCGGTGATCTGGACCTCGCCGTTGGCGCGGACCTCGCCCGACTTGCGATCCCAGGTGACGCTGTCGGCGACCAGGGACTGGTCGGCGCGGACCAGCAGGACGTTGCCGGTCGCGGTGACGACGTCGGCGTTGCTGTCATAGTCCAGCCGGTCGGCGGTGAACTCGATCACCTGCTCGGCCTCGGGCTGCGCGCCGCTGACGCCGGGGGCCGCATCCTGATCATCGGCATATTGCACGATGTCCTTGCGGCTGAACGTCAGGTTCTCGCCCAGCAGATAGCTGGTGCGCGTGCACACCTGCTGATCCGCCGCGATGGCAGGCACCGCATTGGCTGTCAGCAAAGCTGATCCCAGCAGAAAATATGCCCGTTTAACCTGCAAGCCGTCCATCCATCGCTCTATCCGGTGGGGCCCGCGGTCAAGAATCGTCGACCGGCCTCTCGCCAGAATCGGCCCTATCGCACCGCGATGACGCAACTGCAAACCGCTTTCGATAGCCCGTGTAACGCTGCGGCAAATGCTGGCAAACACGATGAACCTGTCCTATCGCTTGCAAGTCTGGCTGCAGCACCGATATGTCGGGCGCAGCCATTTGCCGCCTCAAAGCCATGGCATAGAGGCGATATGGTGCATAATCGATTAACCAGGCAGCGCCGCCTGCCGCTCGGGGATCCCTTGATGAAGATAGTTTTTGACGCGTCTGCCGATAGTTATGCCGTGGTTGCCTTTCCGGTTGCCAAGGACGAGCTTGCCAGTCTCAACCTGCCGCTCGATGCCGGCCAGGTGGTGCGCGATGGCGCAAGGGCGGCACGGTTCGAGGCAGGCGCGGGCGAAGTGTTCGACGTGTTCGTCAGCCAGGGCGGCAAGACGCTGCGGGTCGCGCTTGTCGGCACCGGCGCCGGCGCGCGCGCCGACATGGAGCGCGCAGGTGGCCAGCTGGTCGCCAAATACCAGCGTTCGGGCGTCGAATCGCTGGCGGTGGACATGACCCATGGCGCAATCGCCACCAACCGCGAGGCTGCCGCGCAGTTCCTGTTCGGCGCGGACCTGCGCAGCTGGTCGCATGACCAGTACCGCACCAAGCTTCCTGCCAAGTCGAAGGTGACGCTGGGCGAGATCGCCGTGATCGGTGGTCCCAAGGGGCTGCAGGCCGGCTGGACCGACCACGCAGCGATTGCCGCAGGTGTCGCGCTGACCCGCGAACTGGTCACCGAACCTGCCAACATCATCTATCCCGAAAGCTTCGTGGAACGCTGCAAGCCGCTCGAGGCGCTGGGCGTCGAGATCACCGTCCTGGGCCAGGACGAGATGGAAAAGCTCGGCATGGGCGCGCTGCTCGGCGTGTCGCAGGGTTCGGTGCGGCCGCCCCGGATGATCGCGATGCGCTGGAACGGCACCGGCGATGCGCAGTCCAAGCCCGTCGTTCTGGTCGGCAAGGGCGTGACTTTCGATACCGGCGGCATCTCGATCAAGCCTGCTGCAGGCATGGAAGACATGAAGTGGGACATGGGCGGCGCAGGCGCGGTCGCGGGCACGATGAAGGCGCTGGCAGGCCGCAAGGCCAAGGCGCACGTCATCGGCATCTGCGGGCTGGTCGAGAATATGCCCGATGGCAACGCGCAGCGCCCCGGCGACGTGGTCACCAGCATGTCCGGCCAGACCATCGAGGTGATCAACACCGATGCAGAGGGCCGTCTGGTGCTGTGCGACGCCCTGCACTGGGCGCAGGAGCAGTATGATCCGGAATATATCGTCGATCTGGCGACGCTGACCGGCGCGATCATCATCTCGCTGGGCGACCAGCATGGCGGGCTGTTCAGCAACGACGACGGCCTGGCGGACAGGCTGACCGCTGCTGGCAAGGCGGCGGGCGACCCGCTGTGGCGCTTCCCGCTGAGCAAGGCTTATGACAAGCTGATCGACAGCCCGATCGCCGACATCAAGAATGTCGGCCCGCGCGGCGGCGGATCGATCACCGCGGCGCAGTTCCTGCAGCGTTTCATCAAGCCCGGCGTCAAATGGGCGCATCTGGATATCGCAGGCATGGTCTGGGCCGACAAGCCCGGCCCGGTGTGGGACAAGGGTGCGACCGGCTATGGTGTTCGCCTTTTGAATCAGTGGATTGCGGATAACTTTGAAGGTTGAGTCTTAGCTGGACTATGTCTGCTGGTTTGGAAGGATCGCTCATCACCCCCGCGCAAGCGGGGATGATGCTTCTGCGCAGACGTTGAGCAAAAGCGGGATTCCCGCGTTCGCGGGAATGACGGAACAAGCTTAGGGGGGCATCAGATGCAGGTCGATTTCTATCACCTCACCCGCGATCCCGCCGAGCGGGTGGTACCGGTGCTGGCGACGCGGACGCTGGCGCTGGGGGAGCGGATGCTGATCGTGTCGGCGGACGCTGGCCACCGCGCGTCGCTCAGCCAGGCGCTGTGGACGCACACGCACGAGAGCTTTCTGGCGCATGGCGACCTCGATGCGCCCAATCCGCAGGTCCAGCCACTGCTGCTCGGCGATCGCGTTGAAGCCGCCAATGGCGCGGGTTTCGTCGTGCTAGCCGATGGGCAGTGGCGCGACGAAGCGCTGGCCTTTGCGCGCACATTCCTGCTGTTCAACGATGCAACGATCGCCGATGCGCGCAAGGCGTGGGTGACGCTGGGCACACATGACGGGCTCGAGAGGCATTACTGGAAGCAGGACGGCGGCAAATGGGTTGAACAGACGCCCGGCAGGCGTCAGGATCAATCCGACTGACAAAGGATACCGGCATGATGCGCAATTTCCTGATGATGGCGACGGCAACGCTGGCGCTCACCGCCTGTGGCGGCGAGAAGACGGTCTACAGCGATGCCGAGGGCAATGAGGTCAAGGTCACCCGCGAAGGCGATGGCGATGCGTCGAAGATCAAGATCACCAGTGCCGACGGATCGGCGACGGTCAACATCGACAGCGGCGGCACTGATGCCAAGCTGCCTCTGGGGCTTGCGGTCTACCCCGGCGCCAAGGTCGTCTCGACCATGACCTCCAACGCGGATGGCAAGTCGGGCGGCATGGTGGTGATGGAAAGCAGCGCCGACCGCGACACCGTGGTAGCCTGGTATCGCAAGGCGGTCGAGGCCAAGGGCTTCAAGATCGAAAGCGAGATCACCACGCAGGACATGCGCGCCATTTCGGGCACCAAGGATGGCGGCTCGTTCAGCCTTCAGGTGGCGCCTGCCGAGAGCGGATCGTCGATCACGCTGATCGCCGGAGAGGGCTGACACTCCCCCAGATCCCCGCGAGCAGGGCGGAAAAGCGGGTTTTTCTTGCAGCGCACAATCGGTCCGTCTAGGGGCGGCGTCGAATCGCGCCATGCGTGCGCGTGCCCATCGTCAAACTTCAGGAGCACTTCATCATGGCCGTCACCCGGACCTTTTCGATCATCAAGCCCGACGCCACCCGTCGCAACCTGACCGGCGCGGTCACCAAGATGCTGGAAGAAGCAGGCCTGCGCGTCGTCGCCTCCAAGCGCATCCACATGACCCGCGAACAGGCCGAAGGCTTCTACGCCGTGCACCGCGAGCGTCCCTTCTTCGGTGAACTGGTCGACTTCATGATCTCCGGCCCCGTCGTCGTGCAGGTTCTGGAAGGCGAAGACGCCATGCAGCGCAACCGCGACATCATGGGCGCCACCAACCCCGCGAATGCCGAACCCGGCACCATCCGCAAGGAACTGGCCGAGAGCATTGAAGCCAACACCGTGCACGGTTCGGACAGCGACGAGAACGCCGCGATCGAGATCGCGTACTTCTTCAAGCCCGAAGAAATCGTCGGCTAAACGACACAAGACGATCGCGGTGACTGAGCCGTGCTGCTGAACGCACGGCTCAGGATCGCGCTCACCTATCTGTGGCGGCATCACCGGCTGCCACGGATTGCCCGGCCCGCGACGTTCACCGAGTTCGTCCAGCACCGCAAGCTCTTCGACCGAGATCCGCGGCTTGCGGTGTTTTCCGACAAGGTTGCTGTAAAGCAGTTCGTCGCCGACCGGATCGGCGCGCACTGGATCACCCCGACATTATGGCACGGCACAGAGCTACCCGCTGAGCCGTCATGGCCGCGCCCGTTCGTGGTCAAGTCCCGCCACGGCTGCAACCAGCGCGCCTTCGTCCGATCGGGCGACGATGACTGGAACGCAATCTGCCGCCGCAGCGCAAGGTGGATGCGACAATCATACGGGCAGTGGCTCGATGAATGGCTGTATACCCGGATCCCGCGCGGCTCGCTGGTCGAGCCGTTCATCGGCAGCGACGGCCAGCTTCCGGTCGATTACAAGCTCTACGTCTTTGGCGGCAACGTCGCCTGCGTCCAGGTGCATCTGGAGCGCGAAACCCGGCACCGCTGGCTTCTGTTCACCCGCGACTGGCAACGGATGTCGTCGCCCACCGCCGATGCGGACCCTTCCGCGCCCGTCTCGCTGGACCGGATGATCGAGGCCGCCGAGGCGCTCGGGGAGGGCTTCGACTTTGTCCGCGTGGATTTCTACGAGATTGCAGGCGAACCGCGGTTCGGCGAGATGACCTTCTATCCGGGTTCGGGCCTCGATCCGTTCGACCCGCCGGAGCTTGATGTGGTGCTGGGCGCGCTCTGGGCTGAGGCGCGCGCAATTCCTGCCGCATAACCGGGTCCCCCGCGAAGGCGGGGGCCCATCACCATCAGGTGCCTTTTCCAGCAACCGGTGCTTAGGAGGCGCGAGCAGGAGATGGGCCCCTGCCTTTGCAGGGGACCGGCGGGATTGGATCGCTCACGCCCTCAAAACTCCGCCGCAATATCCATCATCTTCGTCAGCCGTTTCGGCGCGACGCTGCGCCAGCTGCGGGCGAGCCAGTCGGCGATGTGCTCCCAGTCGGTGCGGCCGGTGTCGAGGCGGATCGCGATCCAGCCCGAGGGCGCGTAGAATTTGGGCAGGTAGTACAGCTCCGGATCCTGATCGACGAGTGCTGCCTGTTCGTCGGCACCGCTGGTCTTGACCAGCAGCGCGATCGCTTCCTCGCCGTGATGGTGGACCGAGACATAGGCGAAATACTTGCCGGTCTTGTCGCCGCCGACGCGCCAGCCGGGTGCGCCGTGCGAGGGGCGGGCGTCGGTCTCGGGCAATGCGAGCGCCAGTTCCCCGACCTTGGCGACGATCCAGTCGGGATCGGCCTCGCGGCTGACATAATCGGCCAGCGTGCGCGCATAGAGCTGATGCTCGGCGATCAGCACCCGCGCCGCCAGCGTGTCTGCAGTGTCGCCGGGCTGGATCGCGACTGCGCACTGGCCCAGCACCGGGCCATCGTCGAGCTCTGCCGTCACCAGATGCACGCTGCACCCAGCTTGCACATCGCCCGCATCGAGCGCGCGCTGGTGGGTATGCAGGCCCTTGTATTTGGGCAGCAGCGAGGGATGGATGTTGAGCATCCGACTCTCCCATCCGCGTACGAAGCCGGGGGTGAGAATGCGCATGTAGCCGGCGAGCGCGACATGATCGGCGCCCGATGCGCGGATCGCCTTGTCCATCGCGGCGTCGTGGCTCTCGCGGTCCATGCCCTTGTGCGACAGCGCAAAGGTCGGGATACCCTCGGCGTTCGCCAACGCGAGGCCGCCTGCATCGGGGTTGTTCGACGCGACCAGCGCCACTTCGTACGGGCACGAGGCAGCGCGCGAGGCATAGAGCAAAGCGGCCATATTGGTGCCGCTGCCCGAGATCAGGATGGCAACGCGGGCTTTGGTCACTTCTCCCCTCCCGCAAGCGGGAGGGGAGGACGAGCCGCAGGCGAGGCCGGGGTGGGCCTGTCTTGCGCAAATTTCAGGCCCACCCCGCGCGGCAAGCCGCGCTGCCCCTCCCGCTTGCGGGAGGGGGGAGGGGTTGCATCACCCCGCATGGGTGGCGCTCCACGCCGCCTTGGCGCTCCAGGTCTCGACCGAACCGCTGACCGTGCAGCCCTTGTCGCCAGCGTCGATCCGGCCGATGCGGTGGACGGTTTCGCCCGCTGCCTCGAGGTCTGCGGTGACCGAGGCCACGTCGCTCTCGTCAACCACCAGCACCATGCCGATTCCGCAGTTGAAAGTGCGCGCCATTTCCTCGGGTTCGATATGCCCCTGCGCCTGCAGGAACGCCATCAGCCGCGGCTGAACCCATGCATCGGCATCGACATGCGCATGCGCGCCATCGGGCAGCACGCGCGGAATGTTTTCGAGCAGTCCGCCGCCGGTGATGTGCGCCATCGCGGCAATGCGGCCCGATCTGACCACGGGCAGCAGCGAGGAGACGTAAATTCGTGTCGGCGCGATCAGCGCGTCGATCAGCAGCACATCCTGATCGAACAGGGCAGGGCGGTTCATCTTCCAGCCCTTGTCCGCCGCCAGACGGCGCACCAGCGAATAACCGTTGGAATGGACGCCCGACGAGGCAAGGCCGAGCAGCACGTCGCCGGGCTTCACCTTGTCACCGGTGAGCACCTCGTCGCGCTCGACCGCGCCGACGCAGAAGCCCGCCAGATCGTAATCGCCCGGAGCATACATGCCGGGCATTTCCGCGGTCTCGCCGCCGATCAGAGCACAACCCGCCAGCTTGCAGCCCTCGGCGATCCCGGCGACGACGCGTTCGGCGATCCCCGTATCGAGCTTGCCGGTTGCGAAATAATCGAGGAAGAACAAGGGCTCGGCGCCCTGGACGATCAGATCGTTGACGCACATCGCGACCAGATCGATGCCGATCGCATCATGCCGGTCATGGTCGATGGCCAGCTTGACCTTGGTGCCCACGCCATCATTGGCCGCGACCAGCAGCGGATCGCGAAAGCCTGCAGCCTTGAGGTCGAAGAACCCGCCAAATCCGCCCAGCTCGGCATTGGCGCCCGGCCGCGCGGTCGCCTTGGCGAGCGGGCCGATCGCCTTGACCAGTGCGTTGCCCGCCGCGATCGAAACCCCGGCCTGGGCATAGCTGTAGGAGTCGTGAGGTGGCGTCACGCCGGTCTTGTCAGTCATGGGCTGAGCGGTTAGCGACTTCTCGCTTGGATTTCCACGCCATTGTCGCCAAAAGGGGCCGCCAAACCACCGCCAGCGATCAATGCGCCGGGGATCATCATTTCATACGGTTGATTGAAGCTAAGGATATCTTGACCAACAGCCTGACCCTGAGCCGCCCAGCGCCGAGACTATCGCGCGCGTGGATCGCCGCAATCCTGCTCCCGCTGCTGCTGGTGCTGGCGGGAATCGTGTATGCGCAGATCGAGGGAGACCGCGGAATTCCGCCGGTTGCCAGCGGCGGCGATTTCGAGGTCAGCGGCGTCAAGGTCGATGCATCTGGCAAGAATGCGCAAGAAGCTCGCTCGAACGCGTGGCGCGAGGCGCAGCGCAAGGGCTGGCAGAAACTGTGGATGCAGACCAACCGCTCGGGCGCGGCGCCCAAGCTCAGCGACTCGGTGCTCGACGGAATCGTCTCGGCCATCGTGGTGGAATATGAACAGATCGGCCCGCGCCGCTATATCGCGACACTGGGCGTGCTGTTCGATCGCGCGCGCGCAGGGGAACTGCTCGGTGTCAGTGGATCGGTGTTGCGCTCGGCGCCGATGCTGGTGGTTCCGATCTACGTCTCGGGCGGATCGGCGCAGACGTTCGAGAACCGCACGCCGTGGCAGGCGGCCTGGGCACGCTATCGCACCTCGGAAAGCATCGTCGATTACATCCGTCCGCATGGATCGGGCGCGGATTCGCTGCTGGTCAACGCCGCGCAGTCGGGACGCCGCAGCCGCACCTGGTGGCGGCTGATCCTCGACCAGTTCGGCGCGGCGGACGTCGTGGTGCCTGTTGCACATATCGAGCGGCAATATCCCGGCGGACCGATCACCGGACGCTTTGCCGCGCGCTTTGGCCCTGACAGCCGGTTGCTGGGATCGTTCACGCTGCGCGCGCGCAACAGCGACGGCCTCAACGCGATGCTCGACGAGGCGATCCAGCGGCTAGACCGGATCTATGCCGGCGCAGTGCGCTCGGGCGAACTGCGCCCCGATTCGTCGCTGATCATCGAAAAGCCGGTCGAGATCGTCGAGGAACTGCTCGACGAAAGCCTGGCCGAGGATGTGCCGCTCGAAGCCGGCGGACTGACCAGCGGTCCGCAGATCATCTCGATCCAGTTCGACACCCCCGATGTTGCCGCGGTGCAGGCGGGCGAGCGGCTGGTGCGTGGTATCCCCGGCGTGCAGTCGGCCAATACCGCCAGCCTGGCACTGGGCGGTACCTCGGTGATGCAAGTCAACGCCAACATCGATATCGACGCACTGCGCGGCGCGCTCGAAGCCCGCGGCTGGCGGGTGCAACAGGGTGCGGGCGTGCTGCGCATCTCGCGCGCCCAGGCACCGGCTGCGGCCCCCGGCGGCGGGGGATAACACGCGATGACGGGCCAGTTCGTACTGCCCTTTGCGGCAGCCGGACCGGATGGCGACAGCGATTTTCTGGTCACCGAATCGAATCGCGCGGCGATCGACCGGCTGTTCGACTGGACCCGGCTGCCCTTTGGTGCGGCGGTGCTCATCGGCCCGCCCGGATCGGGCAAGACCACCATCGGCCGCGCGTTCGTCACAGGATCGGGCGGCTGCTTCATCGATAATGCCGATGGCGAAAGCGACGAGACGCTGTTCCACGCCTGGAACCGGGCGCAGACCCAGGGCGCGCCGGTGCTGTTCGCCGCGTCCCGCCCGCCCGCGCAGTGGGGTATCCGGCTGCCTGACCTGCTGTCGCGGCTGGGCGCATCGCTGCTGGTCGAAATTCCGCCACCCGATGAGGAAATGACCGCGCTGCTGCTGCAGAAACTGCTGGCGCGGGCAGGGCTTGCGCTGCCCGATGCGCTGGCCGCTTATGCCGCGCTCAGGGTCGAGCGATCCTATCCGGCCATCTGCCGGCTGGCGCACATGATCGACGAGATGGCGCTGGCAATGCAGCGCCCAATCGGCCAAAGACTGGTGCGCGACGCACTGGCAAACTTGGCAGGAACCGATGGCGGCTCATCCGACACTGACTGAACAATCTGGCCCGGCAGACTCTGCCGAATCGGCCCGCCGCTATTTCAACCGCGAACTCAGCTGGCTGGCGTTCAACGACCGGGTGCTGGAAGAGGCGTGCAATCCGCGCCACCCGCTGCTCGAGCGGCTGCGCTTCCTGTCGATTTCGGGAAACAATCTCGACGAGTTCTTCATGGTGCGCGTGGCCGGGCTGGTGGGGCAGGTGGCAGAGCATGTCGAGGAACGTTCCGCCGACGGCCGCACGCCTGCGCAGCAGCTGGTCGAAATCGAGCGCGCGGTCGACAGGCTCAATGCCGCGCAGCAGCAGGTATGGAGCGACCTGCGCGCCGAACTGGCGACCAATGGCGTGGTCGAGGCCGATGTCGATGATCTCGACGACGTCAACAAGGCATGGCTGCGCGAGCATTTCGTCACCCAGATCTTCCCGGTGCTCACCCCGCAGGCGCTCGATCCGGCGCATCCGTTTCCGTTCATCCCCAACAAGGGGCTGAGCCTGATATTCGACCTCAAGCGCCGGTCGGACGGCAAGACGGTGCGCGAGCTCGTGATGCTGCCCGCCACCATGCCGCGCTTCGTGCGGATCGCGGGCGACAAGGGCTGGCATGTCGCGCTTGAAAAGATTGTCGTCGCCTTCGCCGACAAGCTTTTCCCCGGCTATGATGTGCGCGGATCGGGCCTGTTCCGCATCATCCGCGACAGCGATATCGAGGTCGAGGAAGAGGCCGAGGATCTGGTGCTGTACTTCCGCAATGCGCTGAAACGGCGCAAGCGCGGGCAGGTGATCCGGCTGGAAACATCGCGGCTGATGGACAAGGGGCTGGCCGAGCTGCTGGACGACAATCTGCTGCAGGAGGGCGGCAACAAGTCGTCCGACGATGGCTTCCTGGGGATCGGCGATCTCGCCGCATTGGTCGACGAGGATCGTCCCGACCTCAAGTTCCCCGCCTTCACGCCGCGCTTTCCTGAACGAATCCGGGAACATAACGGCGATTGCTTTGCCGCGATCAGAAGCAAGGACATCGTCGTCCACCACCCGTATGAGAGTTTCGAGGTGGTCATCGCGTTCCTCAAACAGGCAGCGCAAGACCCCGATGTCGTGGCGATCAAGCAGACGCTGTACCGCGCCGGCAAGCAGTCCGCGATCATCAACGCGCTGATTGCGGCGGCAGAGGCCGGCAAGTCTGTTACCGCGGTGGTCGAGCTCAAGGCGCGCTTCGACGAGGAGCAGAACCTGCTCTGGGCGAGCGCGCTCGAGCGGGCCGGGGTGCAGGTGGTCTATGGCTTTATCGAGTGGAAGACCCACGCCAAGATCTCGATGGTGGTGCGCCGCGAGCCCGACGGCTTCCGCACTTACTGCCACTTCGGCACCGGCAACTACCACCCGGTCACCGCACGGATCTACACCGACCTCAGCTTCTTCACCGCCGATCCCCGCGCCAGCCGCGATGCGGCGCAATTGTTCAACTACATCACCGGCTATGTCGAGCCCGAGCAGCTCGAACTGCTCTCGATGTCGCCGCGCGACATGCGCCGCGACCTGATCGCGCTGATCGATCATGAAATGGAAGAGGCGCGCGCCGGGCGTAAAGGCGCGATCTGGGCCAAGATGAACTCGCTGGTCGATCCGGCGATGATCGAGAAGCTCTATGCCGCGAGCAGCGCGGGCGTTCAGATCGAATTGGTCATCCGCGGCATCTGCTGCCTGCGCCCGGGTGTTGCGGGCCTTTCCGACAACATCCGCGTCAAGTCGGTGGTCGGGCGCTTCCTTGAGCACAGCCGCATCTGGGCGTTCGGCAACGGCGATGCGCTGCCCAACGACAGGGCCAAGGTGTTCATCAGCTCGGCCGACTGGATGCCGCGCAACTTCGACCGGCGGGTGGAATACATGCTGCCGATCCAGAACCCGACTGTGCACGACCAGGTGCTCGAACAGGTGATGGTCGCCAATCTGTTGGACAATGAACAAAGCTGGGAGCTGGATGGCGATGGCCGCTACATCCGCATCCGGCCCGATGACAAGCCGTTCAACCTGCACCGCTATTTCATGACAAACCCGTCGCTGTCCGGACGCGGCACTGCGCTCAAGAACAGCGATGCGGTGCCCAAGCTCAGCCTTCATCGCCGCGCCCCACGCGAGGATTGACCGGACCCCTATGGATTTTTTCATCCGCAAACAGAATCAGCCGGCGCATCTCTATCGCACGGCGATCATCGATATCGGTTCGAACTCGGTGCGCCTGGTCGTCTATTCGGGGCCGCGCCGCAACCCGGCGCTGATCTTCAACGAGAAGGTGATGGCGGGGCTGGGTCGGTCGCTGGCGGACACCGGCACGATCGATGCCGCCGCGATGAAGCGCGCGATCGAGGCGCTCCAACGCTTCCGCATCGTGGCGCGCGAAATGGATGTCGACGAGACCGTGTGCGTCGCGACCGCGGCGGTGCGCGATGCCAGCAATGGCGACGAGTTCACGCGAAAGGCGCGGGCATTGGGGCTCGATATCATCATCCTGTCGGGCGATGACGAGGCTCGGATCTCCGGCCTCGGCGTGCTCTCGGCGATCCCGCACGCCGACGGCATCGTGGGGGATCTGGGGGGCGGCAGCCTCGATCTCGCACGGGTCAGCGGCGGCACGGTGGTCGAAACCGCGACGCTGCCGCTCGGCGTGCTGCGCGCCGCGGCGGTGCGGCAGGGCGATGGCATGACTTTGGCCTCAGCCTTCCGCAAGATGGTCGCGCCCTATGCGTGGCTGCGCGAGCATCCGGGCAAGCCCTTCTATCTGGTGGGCGGGTCATGGCGTGCCTTTGCCCGGTTGGACATGCACCTTACCGCCTATCCGCTGCGCGTGCTCAACGAATATCGGATCGATATCGCGCGGCCCGAAGCGGTGCTCACCGGGTTTCGCGCCATGGATCGCGACGCGGTGCGCCAGGCGACGGGCCTCGCGCCCTCGCGCATCGAGACATTGCCCGATGCGATCGCGCTGCTGCGGCTGATGCGCGATCATATCAGCCCCAGCGAATTGATCGTTTCGTCCTATGGCCTGCGCGAAGGATTGCTCTACGCGCGGATGGATGACGACGTGCGCCAGCGCGATCCGCTGCTGGTGGCGGCGGACCGCTACGGCCAGCTCCAGTCGCGATTCGGCGAGGATTCGCAGCCGCTGTTCGACTGGATTTCCCGGATATTCCCCGAGGACCCGCCGCACTGGCAGCGCTGGCTCAAGGCGGCGTGCCATCTGTCCGATGTTGCGTGGCAGGCAAGCCCCGATTTCCGCGCCGAACGCGGGCTCGAGATTGCGCTGCACGGCAACTGGGTGGGGATCGATGTGGTCGGACGCTCAATGATCGGCCAGGCACTGTATACCAATTTTGGCGGAGGTCCGCGCCCGTTCCCACTCGATTTCCACGTCGCCACGCCCGAGATGCTGGAACGCGCGATCGGTTGGGGACTGGCAATGCGTCTGGCGCAGCGGCTGGGTGCGGGCACGCACGATGTGCTCAAGCGCAGCCATCTGCAGCGGGTTGGCGACGCGCTGCACCTGGTGCTCGATCCGGCAGACCGGGCGTTGTACGGCGAGGTCGTCGAGCGGCGGCTGCGGCGTCTGGCGCAGTTCATGGGGCTCCGGGCGGGTCTCAGCCTGAGTTGATTGGGCCGGGGTCTGGTAAATCCACCCACCATCCTCTATTTAGGCAGCTACCACAGGCGAAGGAACGGCGCATGTTCAGCGCATTGAGCGAATATCTGGATTCCATCCGCGCGCGCGATCCCGCCCCCCGGTCCCGGTGGGAGATTCTGCTGTACCCCGGCGTGCTGGCGCTGGGCCTGCACCGGGTTGCGCACTGGCTGTTCACCGGAGAACTCTATTTTCTCGCGCGGCTGGTCAACCACATCTCGCGCTTCCTGACCGCGATCGATATCCATCCTGGCGCGCAGATCGGTCGCTTCCTGTTTGTCGACCACGGCTTTGTCGTGATCGGCGAGACCGCGGTGATCGGCGACAATGTGACCATCTATCAGGGCGCGACGCTGGGCGGGCGCAACCCCACCGATGGCGTGGGCGGCAAGCGCCACCCGACCATCGAGGATGACGTGATCGTCAGCCTGGGCGCGGCGATCCTTGGCCCGCTTACCGTCGGCAAGGGTGCGCGCATCGGTGCGAACGCCGTTGTCACCCGCGATGTCGCCCCCGGGTCGGTAATGGTCGGCATTCCGGCGCGCCCCACGCCTGTCGATGCGGCGGAAAAGCAGCGCGGCTTCGTGCAGTATGGCACGCCGTGCAGCCAGACCTTCGACCCGTCCACGCAGAAGCTGGAGCTGCTCCAGTGCGAGATTCTGCAGATGCAGGAGCGGATCCGCCAGCTGATGGAAGAACGCGACGAGGCCCGCAGGGCCGTCCGCGGCGCCGAGCTCAAGGGGCCCGATCGCGATAGCGGGACCGCAGCCTGACATGAGCCGTAACACAAAGGTCGCAGCTTGAACCCGGGCGGCAACGTCTCCCTGTTTCCGCTGACCGGCGGAACGGCGAACCAGACCGGCTTTGACCGGCAGGAACTCAACCGCATTCTCGATCTGTACGGACGCATGGTCGCCGCCGGAATGTGGCGCGATTACGCGATCGAGCTGGGCCGCGATGCGGCGATTTTCTCATGCTTTCGCAGGGCCACCGAGCGGCCCGAATTCCGCATCGAAAAGCGTCCTGCGCTGCGCCGCAAGCAGGGCATGTGGGCGCTGGTCGGCGAAGGCGGTGCGGTGCTCAAGCGCGGGCACGAGCTGTCGGGCGTGCTTGCCCCGCTCGAGCGCAAGCTGGTGCGCATCGTCGAATAGCGCGCGCCTCGCGCTCAGCCGTCCAGTTCGTGATCGCCATGCGGCTCGAGGCTCGCCTGGTGCAGCAGATGCCCCAGCCAGGCCGCAACCACGCACATCGCCGCGCTGAGCAGCAGCTGGTAGATCACCTGCAACCCGGCCAGGCTGAGCCCGATGGCGATCAGCGAGCCGATCACCATGGCGCCCGAATTGACGATGTTGTTGGCCGCGATGGTGCGTGCAGCCTCGCTCTTGTGCACCGTGGTAGTAAGGAACGCATAGAGCGGCACGACGAACATGCCGCCTGCCACCGCGATCCCCAGCAGCGAGAGCAGCAGCGGAATGGCCATGGAGTGCCGGATGAACTCGCCCACCGTGAACAGCGATCCGGCGGTGTCGGGCACCCACTGGCGGCAGACGAAGAAGAAGGCGACCACGAACAGCCCCATCACAATCACCGACACGGGCGAATAGCGCGCCGAGACGGTGCCCTTGAGCAGCGCGTTGATCGCAACCGATCCGATCGCCACGCCGATCGAGAACACCACCAGGAACAGGCTGGCGACCTCCTTGCTCGCGGTCAGCACGTTCTTGGCCAGCGGCGGGAACTGGATGAACAGTACCGCGCCGATGGTCCAGAAAAAGCTGATCGCGACGATGGCCAGGAACACCCGGCGCACCTTCATCGTCGCCTTGATCAGCGAGATCGAGGCACGGATGAAGTTGTAGTCGAGCTTGGTGCGTTCGATCATGGCCGGGGCAGGGGGCACCTGCCGCCCGGTCATGTAGCCGATCATCGCTGTGATCACGACCGCGATCCCTGCGACCTCAACCGGGATCCAGCCCGCCAGGATGGTGCCAAGCAGGATGGCGATATAGGTTCCCGCTTCCACCAGCCCGGTGCCGCCCAGAACCTCGTCGTCGTTGAGGTGCTGCGGCAGGATGGCGTATTTGATCGGGCCGAAAAAGGTCGAGTGGATCCCCATCGCGAAAAGCGCCAGCATCATCAGCGGGATGGCTATGCTGTGCACGGCCATGCCGGCCCAGGCCATGTACAGCCCCGTGCCGCCGACCAGCATGATGATGATTTCGCAGAATTTGACGATGCGGATGATGGCGGCCTTGTCGCGCGTATCGGCCAGCTGCCCGGCGAGCGCCGAGAGCAGGAAGAACGGCAGGATGAACACCGCCGTCGCAATCGCGCTGAACCAGGTTTCGGCGGTCTCGTCGTTGTACACGCTGTAGACGACGAACAGCACCATCGCGTTCTTGTACAGATTGTCGTTGAATGCCCCGAGCAGCTGGGTCACGAACAGGGGGAGAAAGCGCCTCTTGTTCAAAAGCGCGCCAGCGGATGCCATGCCGTCAATTCCTCTGCGATTAACCCGCCGACCTTGCGCTGCGCTCCATCCCGATGCGGGTGGCCGGGCAGCGGCAGGTCGTGGCCGGGGTATCGGGATGGATGCCGGGCCGGTCAAGCCATTTCCATCCTGCACAAATGCCGTTAAGAGGCTCGCACCCTATGCTGACACTGCCCAACATATTGACGCTCTCGCGCATCGTCACCGTGCCCCTGCTGGCCGCCCTGTTGTGGTGGCCCGAATGGGCGACCGGCTATCTGCTGGGCTTTGTCGTCTATTGCCTGATGGGCATCACCGATTATTTCGACGGCTATCTGGCACGCGCTCAGGGGGCGGTGTCGCGGCTGGGCATTTTCCTCGATCCGATTGCCGACAAGATCATGGTGGCGGCGGTCATCCTGATCCTGTGCGCCAACAACGATATCGACGGGCTGCACGTCATCGCCGCGCTGATCATCCTGCTGCGCGAGATCACCGTATCGGGCCTGCGCGAGTTTCTGGCGGGGCTTCAGGTCTCGATGCCGGTGTCGCAGCTGGCCAAATGGAAGACCACGCTGCAGCTGCTCGCGCTGGGCACGCTGATCTTTGCGGGCGGCTTTCCTGAGCATCTGTGGATGCAGCAGCTGGGAATCGCCGCATTGTGGACCGCCGCGATCCTGACATTGGTCACCGGCTGGGATTATCTGCGGGTCGGCCTGAAGCACATGGATTAGCCCAAATTCTCCCCTACCGCTTGCGGGAGGGGCAGGTTCAGCTTGCTGAACCGGGGTGGGCTGGGAGCACAATTGGTTGTGGCGCAGGCCCACCCCGTCCTCGCCTTCGGCTCAGACACCCCTCCCGCAAGCGGGAGGGGAGATGAGGCATTCACCCCGCGCACTTCCCTTCGGCATGGCCTCGGCGCAGGATGTCCGCCAGCATCCGGAATTCCTCGGCGCGCGGGCTGTTGCGGCGCCAGATGATTGCAATGTCGCGCGAGGCGTGATCCGCCAGCAACGGCCGCGCCACGATATCGGTGTTGTTCAATATCCCCGCGTCGATCGCGATCTGGGGCAGCAATGTCAGGCCGAGCTTGTTGTCGACCATCTGCACCAGCGTGTGCAGCGATGTGCCGAACATCATCGCACTGGCGCGCAGTTCGGGGCGGTTGCACGCGGCGAGCGCGTGGTCCTTCAGGCAGTGGCCATCCTCGAGCAGCAACAGCCGCGATTCGTCGATGAGTTCGGGTCGCACGAAGTCGGGCGGGTCGCGCGGGTCATCCTTGGGGAAGGCCACGTAGAGCGGATCGACGAACAGGGTTTCGTGCTCGACATCGCCCGCCGGAAAGGGGAGCGCAAGCAGCACGCAATCGACCTGGCCATGGTGCAGCGATTCGACCGCGGCGCTGCTGACTTCCTCGCGCAGGAACAGCTTGAGATCGGGCTGCTCGCGGCGCAGGCCGGGAAGCAGCCGGGGCAGCAGGAACGGCGCGATGGTGGGGATGACGCTCATCCGCAGATCGCCCGACAGCGGCTTGCCCGATGAGCGCACGAGGTCGGAGAGCTCTTCCGCCTCGCGCAGGATGCGGTGCGCCTTGGCCACGACCTTGTTGCCCAGCGGCGTGAATCGCACCACACGCCGGGTCCGTTCGACCAGCACCACGCCCAGCAGCGTTTCCAGCTCGCGCAGCCCCGCCGACAGCGTCGACTGCGTCACGTAACAGGCATCTGCCGCCTTGCCGAAATGACCATGCTCTTCCAGCGCGACGAGATATTGCAGCTGTTTGAGAGTGGGCAGATATGACGTCATGGCTGCTCCGCAAGCGCAGCGGCGACAGCGGCATCGGCATTCGGCTCGGCTTCTGCCGCAAGTTCGGTGCGCGTCATCTTGATCCGGCCATCGGCGATGGCAAACGCCATCCGTCCCTCGACCAGCGCCAGCGCGTCGCGGCCGAACTGTTCGAACCGCCAGCCTTCCAGGATCGGCAGGTTCTTGCGCACACCCGCCGCCAGCGCTTCCAGATCGTCGCTGCGGGCGAGCAGCCGCGCGGCGACATCGATCTCGCGCGATCGGATCTTGAGCAGCAGCTTGAGCAGGTCAGCGACGAGCGCGCCTTCCTTTCCCAGTGCAGGGCCACGCGGGCTCTTGGGCGGCATTTCCGCCGGGCTGAGCGGACGCGCGGCGATCAGCGCATCCATCATCCGCGCGCCGATGTCGTTTTCGCGCCACGCCGCAGACAGGCCGCGCACCTTGCCCAGATCGGACTGGTGCGAGGGCGGATGCGCCGCGATGTCGGCAAGCGTCTCGTCCTTCATGATGCGCCCGCGCGGCAGGTTCTTGTCCTGCGCCTCGGTCTCGCGCCACCAGGCGAGCGCGCGCATGCGGCCGAGGATCTGCGCGCTGCGGCCCGGCGGACGGATACGCTGCCACAAAGTGTCGGGATCGGGCTTGTACTGGCGCGGATCGCCCAGCTTTTCCATCTCGATATCCAGCCAAGCACCCCGCCCGGTGCGGCGCAATTTGTCGAGCATCTTGGGGAAGATCTTGGCCAGATGGGTGACATCTCCAATGGCATAATCAATCTGGCGGGCCTCCAGCGGCCTGCGCGACCAGTCGGTGAAGCGCGCACCCTTGTCGACCGTCAGCCCCAGCCAGCTTTCGACGAGATTGGCATAGCCGATCTGCTCCGCCTGGCCGAGCGCCATCGCGGCAACCTGCGTGTCGAACAGCGGGGTGGGGGTCTTGCCGGTCAGGTTGAATATGATCTCGATGTCCTGGGGTCCTGCGTGGAAGACCTTGAGGACCTCGGGATTCTCGGTGAGCAGGTCGAGCAGCGGGCTCAGATCGATTCCCGGTGCCTTGGGATCAATGGCCGCGGCCTCTTCCAGATTGCCGATCTGCACCAGGCACAGCTCTGGCCAATAGGTGTTCTCGCGCATGAACTCGGTATCAACCGCGACAAAGTCGGATTGGGCCAGACGCGTGCACAGCCGCGCGAGGGAATCGGTGTCGGTAATCAATGGGTGAATCTGCATGTTGAACCTATACAGTGTGCGAAGAATGTCGCAAACTGCGAGCGGGTCCATAATGAATCAGCGCAAGGATAGTTGTCCTTGACGCCGATCGGAACAAACTTCCATCCATCCACCATGTAATGCGTGCCTCATTGGGCGCGGGGGAAAAGTCATGTGGTTTTATCATGTGGTCATATTTATTCTCATTTTGATGCTAATAGGGCAGATGCTGGCCGCAGGCGGCGATGCCTTTCTGGTTCTTGATAATTCAAGGCCGGTGGGAGGTGACCGCGAAGTATTGACAATACTGGCCTGGGGGTTCGCGACCCGCGCCGGGCGCAGCGCCTGCATCAGCGATCCGGCCGGGCGCGGGATCAACGACATGCGCTTCTCGATGAACTTCGGCCAGATCCTGCTTTCGGTGGTGACCTTGGGCATCGTCCGCCGGGTGAACATCGATTACCGCATGTTCGCCGGCAACAGCCCGGTGGAGGAGGCCTGATGCCCGCGCCGCACCGTCACGGCGCGCTGCGCTGGACCAATTATCACGGCACCGAATCCGCCGACCTTGCCGATCTGGTCGAACTCACCAACAGCACCGCCGATTCCGGGCGCGAGGCCTTGCGCGAGGTGGCGCGCGATGTGCTGGCACTGCTGCAGCAGGCGCGTGCAGCCAAAATCCATGTCCGCCCGCTCGGATCGGGCTGGTCGCCTTCGCCGATCTGCGTGGTCGAAGGCGGGTGGCTGGTCGAGACTCGCCGGATCAACCGCTGTTTCCGGCTGGACAGCGACGATGTCGCGTCGGGCGTGGATGCATCGCGGCTGATGCTGGTGCAGGCCGGTGCCACGGTCGACGAAGTCAACGACAGCGCCGAGGAAATGGGCCTGTCGCTCACCACCGGCGGCGCCAGCAACGGCCAGACGCTCGCGGGGGCAGCCGCCACCGGCACGCATGGCAGCGTGCTGAGCGCAGGCGGTATCCAGGACCATATCCGCGCACTGCAGGTGGTCACGCCCTCGGGCATCTTCTGGGTGGAGCCGCAGCAACCGCTGATGACTGCGGGCTTCGTCGCCGACACCGGCAGCACCATCCTGCGCGACGATGACGTGTTTGCCGCGTGCCTCGTCGCAGTCGGGGCGATGGGCTTCGTCACCGCGATGGTGATCGCATGCGAGCCCATCTACATGGTGCGCAACATCCAGAAGCGCGCCCGTCTGACGCGCGAACACATCTCCCGGCACGCCGAAGGAGATTTTCGCGGGTTTTCGCGCGAGCTGGGGCTGGATGAGGACCCGTATTTTGCACAGGTGATTCTCAATCCGTTTGACCCCTTCGACAAGGACGCGTTGCTGCGACTGCTCTACCGCCGCGCCTTCGATCCTGCGATTCCGCCACCGCCACGGCCGCTGGCAGGGGCAGGCTATGACGCGCTGACGCTGATCGGCAAGGCGATGGCGGGGTTCGATCTGTTCCGCGCCGATGTCCTGCAACTGGCGATGCGCGCAGGCTATGCCGTGCAGCGCGATGTCGACGATCCCGAAGCGGTGGCGACCTGGGGAAACACCACCGAGCCGCACAACCCGATCGCCAATCTGTTCAACGGATCGGTGACCATGGCCCGCGCCGACCTCGAACGGGCATTCGATCCGCTGATCGAAGCCTTTTTGAGCGGGGGCGGAGGCACCGTGGTGACGCTGCGGTTCATGAAGCGCGCGGCGGGCCTACTCGCGCCCGCACGGTTCGACGACAATGTCGTCATCGATTTCGACGGGCCCCGCAGCGATGTCAGCCATCGCAGCTATCGCGCGGTCGTCGCCAGGCTCGATGCGCTAGGCATCCGCTTCACGCGGCACTGGGGCAAGACCAACGACCTGGATGCGGCGCGGGTGGCGCATGATTATGGCGCGGATTACCACCGGTTCAGGGCCGCGCAGCGCCGGATGATGCCCGATCCCGGCGATCTTGCCGTGTTCGGCAGCGATTGCCTGACGCATCTGGGGCTGATCTGAAACGGGGCAGCGCGCGGCAAAGGGGTGTGGGGCGGGCGCACAAAGCTTGACAAAATGGCGGTGGCGCGGTGTTAGCCGCACCATCGGCCTGCCTTGCACCGTGCAGGGCCCTGGCACCTCTTGTCTCGATCAGGATTGACGGTTTTCCATGCACGCATATCGCACCCACAGTTGCACCGCGCTTCGCGCATCCGATGTTGGCCAGCAGGTCCGCCTTTCGGGCTGGGTCCATCGCAAGCGCGACCATGGCAATCTGCTCTTCATCGACCTGCGCGACCATTATGGCCTGACCCAGATCGTCACTGATTCCGACAGCCCCGCGTTCGCCGCACTTGAGCGGTTGCGTGTGGAGAGCGTCGTCACGGTGACCGGCACGGTTGTCGCGCGTTCGGCCGAGACCGTGAATGCGGGCCTGCCGACCGGCGAGATCGAGGTGCGCGCAGGCGAGGTGATCGTCCAGTCGGCTGCCGAAGAGCTGCCGATGCCGGTCGCTGGCGAGCAGGAATATCCCGAGGACATTCGCCTGCGCTATCGCTTCCTCGATCTGCGCCGCGAACGCCTGCACCGCAACATCATGTTGCGCTCGCAGGTGATCGCCAGCTTGCGCAAGCGGATGGTCGATCAGGGCTTCACCGAGTTCCAGACCCCGATCCTCACCGCATCGTCGCCCGAAGGCGCGCGCGATTATCTGGTCCCCAGCCGCGTCCATCCCGGAAAGTTCTACGCGCTGCCGCAGGCACCGCAGATGTTCAAGCAGCTGCTGATGGTCGCAGGGTTCGACCGCTATTTCCAGATCGCTCCGTGCTTTCGCGACGAAGACGCGCGCGCCGACCGCAGCCCGGGCGAATTCTACCAGCTCGACCTCGAGATGAGCTTCGTGACCCAGGACGATGTGTTCGCCGCGCTTGAGCCCGTGCTCGGCGGCGTGTTTCGCGAGTTCGCCAACGGCAAGGCTGTTACCGAGGGCGCATTCCCGCGCATTCCGTATCGCGAATCCATGCTCAAATACGGCTCGGACAAGCCCGACCTGCGCAACCCGCTGGTGATCAGCGACGTGACCGACCACTTCAAGGGATCGGGTTTTGGCCTGTTCGACAAGATCGTGGGGTCAGGCGGCAAGGTGCGCGCAATCCCCGCTCCCGGCGCGGGCGCGATGAGCCGCAAGTTCTTCGACGACATGAATGACTGGGCGCGCGGCGAAGGCCATGCGGGCCTTGGCTACATCAACATCCGTGACGGTGTCCCCGGCGGCCCGATCGCCAAGAACCATGGCGAGGAAGGCACCGCCAGGCTGATCGCAGAGCTCGGCCTCGGTCCCAATGACGGCGTGTTCTTTGCCGCCGGCAAGGAGCTTCAGGCGGCCAAGCTGGCTGGTGCAGCGCGCACCCGGGTGGGCGAGCAGCTGAACCTGATCGAGCAGGGCGTGTTCAAGTTCTGCTGGATCGTCGACTTCCCGATGTTCGAATATGACGAGGACGCCAAGAAGGTCGACTTCAGCCACAATCCGTTCTCGATGCCGCAGGGTGAGATGGAAGCGCTCGAGACGATGGACCCGCTCGATATCCTCGCCTGGCAGTACGACATCGTCTGCAACGGCGTCGAACTGTCTTCGGGCGCGATCCGGAACCACCGTCCCGACATCATGTACAAGGCGTTCGAGATCGCCGGCTACAGCAAGGAAGATGTCGAGAAGAACTTCTCGGGCATGATCAATGCCTTCAAGTTCGGCGCACCACCGCATGGCGGCTCGGCTCCCGGCGTCGACCGTATGGTGATGCTGCTCGCCGACGAGCCCAACATCCGTGAGGTCGTGCTGTTCCCGATGAACCAGAAGGCCGAGGACCTGATGATGGGCGCACCGTCACCGGTCAGCCTCAAGCAGCTGCGCGAGCTAAACATCCGCGTGGCAGAGACCCCGAAGGGCTGATCACGCCTGCTCTCGGGGCGCAGATTGAAAAAACTGTGAAACTGTGATACTGCGATCGTCATGAAGAATGTGACCATCGCTCTGGATGACGAGACCCATCGGCTGGCGCGGATCCGCGCCGCCGAACTGGGCACGTCACTGTCGGCCATGGTCAAAGCGTATCTGCAGGGTGTCGCTTCAGGCGACGCTCCTGCCGGGCCGCCGCCAGCCGGAGTTCGTGAAATGCCGCAAACCTTCGTTGCCGCGCCCTCGCTGCCCCCGGTGAGCGAATTCGTGCCGCTGAAAAAGCCCCGGCAGCCGGGTGCACTGCGGGGGCAGATCCGGATGACGGATGATTTTGAGGAATGGCCGGAAGACATTCTGGCGAGTTTCGAAGCGTGGGACCATGATGAACCCGTTACCAAGCCGTGAGGCTGTTGCTGGACACGCACGTTCTATTGTGGTGGCTTGACGATAATCCCCGGCTTGGGCGGCGTTCGCGCAAACTCATCGCCGACCCTGCTACCGATGTATTCGTGAGTCAGGTTTCTATCTGGGAAACAGCTATCAAGCAGCGGATCGGAAAGTTGCAGATCGGTCCGGCGGAGATATTGCCGCGTCTGCCGGAATTCGGGTTCAGCCTTCTCGAAATCTGCAACAAGCATCTCTTGGCCCTTGCTGAACTTGCCAAGCATCACGGTGATCCGTTCGATCATCTGTTGCTGGCCCAAGCGTCCGTCGAAGACGCCGCCATCATGACCAGCGACCGCAAATTGCCTTTGTACGGCGTCCGCTGCATCCCTGCCTGACACAGAACGCGGTGATGAAACGCACAGCATTGGGCCATGACTTGGCCCAGAAACATGTTACATTTCAGCGGAATCGATCCATGAGTGGGAATGGCGAGCGATTGGGGGTTGTCGTGAAAAGGGGTAGGCACGCACGCGCGATCACGGCGCGGGTATTGGCTGTAGCAATGGCGTTGGCGAGCGGATTTTCCGCCGTGCCCGCCTCGGCCGAAACGCTCACGGTGGAAGGGCTGTATCCGGCGCGCTCGCCCGCGGCCGCCGGGGTCGGATCGCTGGTGGTGGAACGCTTCGGCGGCAGGGACGGGCGCGAACTGTCGTTCGCGCTCGAAGGCATGCTGGCCGAGCTAGCGATCTACGGCCAACCCTATTTCCGCGTGGTGGCCGAGCGCTCGAGCGCGCCTGCCGATGCGATCCTGTCGGGAATCGCCAATGCCGCGGTGCAGAACCAGCCGGTCGAGGAGGACCGAAAGGTCTGCGTCGAGCGCGACGACAACGATAAATGCGTACGCGAGGAAAACCAGAAGATCCGCTGCCAGCGCCGCATCGTGACATTCAACCCGTCGCTGCGCATGGCGCGGGTCGATAATGGCGCAATCGTCTATCAGCGGCAGTTGCAGGAGCGCGACCAGATCGTCTGGTGCCCCGATCGCGCTGCAGCGCGGAGCGTCGAGGACACCGTATCGGCGCTCATCGGCAACGCCGTGGCCGAGGTCCGGCTGGACATCGCTCCGGTCTATCGAAGCGATGCCATCCGCGTGCTCGAGGTGCGCAAGGGGCTCGACAAGGACCAGTCCAACCGCTTCCGCGATGCGCTCAAGGCCACCGCGCGCAACCCGCAGGGTGCATGCGATATCTGGCAGACGCTGGATGGCGAAGTGCCCGGACAAAGCTCGGTCGTGTTCAACCTGGCGCTCTGCGCCGAGCAGCGCGGCGATCTGGATGAAGCGCTGGTGCGCTACCGCCAAGCGCAGACAATGCTGCCGCGCGAGCGCGCCATTGCCGCCGCCTTCGACCGGATCGGCGCGCGCCGTGCCGCCGAAGCCGATTATGCCACGCGCGAAGACAGACTTTCAGGGAGCCGTCCATGAGCATCCAGCTTTCCGATTACGAAAAGGGCGCGTCGTACGACGGTGATTATGCCGAGGTGCTCAAAGGGCTGCAGGAGCGGCTGTCTCACGCGCATGCCCGGCACATCGTCCACGGCCGCCGCGCGATCATCGTGCTGGAAGGTTGGGATGCGGCGGGCAAGGGCGGCATCATCAAGCGGATGACCGCCGATTGGGACCCGCGTTACTTCCACGTCTGGCCGATCAGTGCGCCGACACCCTATGAGCGCGACAGGCACTTCCTGTGGCGGTTCTGGCAGAAGCTGCCCGGCAGCCGCGAGGTGTGCGTGTTCGACCGGTCCTGGTACGGCCGCGTGCTGGTCGAGCGGGTCGAGGGCTTCTGCAGCGAGCGCGACTGGAAGCGCGGCTATGACGAGATCAACGAGTTCGAGGCGCAGCAGGTCGATGGCGGCACAACAATCGTCAAGATGTTCCTGCATGTCACTCAGGCTACCCAGGACAAGCGGCTCGCCGACCGCCTGTCGGTTCCCGAAAAGCGCTGGAAGGTGACGCAGGAAGACTTTCGCAACCGCGCCAAGCGCGATGAGTATCTCACGGCGATCCACGCCATGTTCAAGCAGACCGACACGCGCTGGGCACCCTGGGCGGTGTTCGACGGCAACAACAAGAAAGCCGCGCGCATCGCCGCTTTGACCTATCTGGCCGACCGGCTGGATGCCAGCGTGCCGAAGGACCTGCCAGACGCCGATCCTGTGCTGGTCGCGTTGGCGAGGGACGCGTTCGGCTATAAGGGTTGATCGCGCGAGATGTGCGAGTCAGCCGCCGGTCTTCGGTTTGCGGAACGGGACGAACTGGTTGAGCGTGCAACTGGCCATTGGGATTCCGACCTGAACATCGGCCACCTGGATGATGTCGCCCGAGCACATCTGCGCGCTGGGCGAAACCGATATCAGCACATTGTCCCGCGCGCGCGGACAGCCAAGATAGGGCATGTTGACATAAACGACCGCGCCGTCGTCGTACATCAGCACATCGTCGCTGGCAGCCGCTGAGCGGCGCAACCGCATGCGCGGAACGCAGCTGACCGGCTTGCCAGCGACGCGATCCTTGAGATAATTTCGCGCGATCTTCTGGCCACGCTCATCCAGCCTGGCGATCGCAGCGAGCGTGTTTTCGCGCAGTTCGTCCTGGCGGCTGTCAGCAGCGAGCAGCGGCGCCGAGCCGATGATAGCCGCCAAAGCGAGTGCAACTGGAAGTGTACGCACGTCCGTCATCCTTTCATTTGCCCCTGATACCGGGCGTCAGTTTACACTCGATCCAGCATCGTTGCCAGACCGTTACCACGCACCGGTGTTAGGCATCGAGGCCCAGGGTTCGGCAGGCGGCAGATGCCCTTCCTGCAGCAGTTCGACCGAAATGCCGTCGGGGCTGCGAACGAAGGCCATATGGCCATCGCGCGGAGGGCGGTTGATCGTCACGCCCGCGTCCATCAGCCGCTGGCAGGTTTCGTAGATGTTCTCGACGCGATAGGCCAGATGCCCGAAATTGCGCCCGCCTGTGTATACCTCCGGGTCCCAGTTATGGGTCAGCTCGACCTCGGCCACGCCTTCCTGCCCGGGCGCCGCGAGAAAGATCAGCGTGAACCGGCCCTGCTCGCTGTCGAACCGCTTGGTCTCTTTCAGGCCGATCAGCTCGAAAAACCGGACGGTGGCCTCCGGATCAGTGACTCGGATCATCGTGTGCAGATATTTCGTCATTATACTCTACTCAATTCATCGCAGTTAAGACACGGTTCATCGCGGCAAGGCTAATCGATCGGTCGTGCCGTCAGGTGGGGTTACCTGCCGAATATAGGCGGTGCGTGTGGCATTGAAAGGACAATGGGAATGGTTGAGGGCGGGGAATCGGACGGCGCGGGCAAACGCGGCTGGCTGGCGAACAGCGTGCTGCTGGCTGGGGCCGGAATCCTGGCGCTGGGGATGGTCGCGGGCGGCTATCTGCTGGGCGACGGACTGCTCCGCGCCAAGCAGGCGGACCGCTCGGTCACGGTGCGCGGGCTTGCCGAAAAGGACGTGACCGCAGACCTTGCCACCTGGACCATCGCCTATTCGGCGCAGGCGGACAATCTGGCTGCAGCGCAGGACGATATCGATGCCGATACCAAGGCGCTGCGCGGTTTCTTCACCGATCTGGGCTTTGATGGCGATGCGCTGCAACCGACCGGCGCGAACGTCTCCCAGTTCCAGAACAACTACGGCACCACCACTTACACCATCCGCCAGCGCCTTTCGCTGCGGACCAACGACATCAAGAAGGCACAGGCGGCGGTCAAGCGGCAGTTCGACCTGATCAAGCGTGGCGTGGTGCTCGAGGAAGGTTCGGGCATGGCCTACAGCTTCACCAAGCTCAACGACATCAAGCCCAAGATGGTGGCCGAAGCGACCAAGGATGCGCGGGCCTCTGCCGAACAGTTCGCTCAGGACAGCGGCACCGGCGTGGGCGGGATCAAGAGCGCGACCCAGGGCTATTTCTCGGTCGAATCGCGCGATGGCGACACCGGCGGCGGCTGGGGGGTGAGCGATACGCCCTACAAGAAGGTCCGCGTGGTCACCACGGTGGACTTCTACCTGGATTGATTGCGGCGATCTCTCCCCTCCCGCTTGCGGGCGGGGAGGTGACTGGTCCTTACTGCGCCTTGGCTGGCTCGGCGCCCTTGGCCCCAGTTTCCGCCTCGTCGAGTTGGGTCAGATGGTTGCGCGCGGTCTTGGCGATCAGGCCGTCGGGGCGGATCTCGATCGCCTGCGTCCAGTTGCGCCGGGCGATGTCGTATTTGCCTGCGCTCGCAGCGATGTTGCCTGCCTCCAGCGCCACTTCGGGATCGCGCGGGGCGAGGCGAGCGGCGATGTCGATATCGGCCTGCGCACGGTCGAGCTTGCCCTGTCTGCGCGCCAGCGTCGCCGACAGCAACCAGGCGAGCGGATCTTCGGGCACCAGCCGGTGCGCCTCGGCAAAAGCGGCTTCGGCTTCCTCGGCCCTGCCCGCCACCACCAGGGCGCGGGCGCGGTCGAGATGCAGTTCGCCGAGCAAGAGTCCTTCGCTGACTCCTCGCGCCATCGCGGCATCGAAATAAGTAAGCGCGAGCGCTGCGTCGCCCGAGGCAAGCGCGGCGTTGCCCGCCTGGGTCCACAGATTGGCGGCGCGGTTGTCGCGCGCGCGCTCCGCATCGCGTGCGGCGGAGACGAACGCGTCGGCAGCGGCCCCCCAGCGCCCGTCCTTGGCATAGGCAAAGCCCAGGCAGTGCCGCGCGAAATAGCCGCCCCCGCCGATCAGCCACTCATTCGCCGCGACGATGCCGCTTGCCGGATCTTCGGTGGCCATGTCCATGCACGCCTCGAACCGGGCCTCGTCGTTGAGCGGCGCCACGAACACCGGAGCCGCGGGTCCCGCAGCCTGCGCGGGCGCCTCGCCGGATTGTCCTGCCGCGACGGGCTGCGTCGGCTGCCCTGGCTGTGCCGGTTGCACGCCTGGCGGCGCGACGCCGTCGCCGGGTGCGGTTTGCGCGGCTGCAAGCAGCATCAGTGCGGAAATGAGGGGCAGGGTCATGGAGCCGTATCCTGTTGGAGGTCGGAGCCGCGCATGGCGGTGCGGACCTTAACCGTGGCTGGCCAGGGCGGCGCAGGCCGCCGCGATCGCTGCGGCAAAGGCCTCGCCGCCATCGGCGGTCCGATCGAGCGACAGCCAGGGTTCAATGAGCTCGATTTCCATCAGCACATAGCCTCCATGCCCATCGCCGACCATGTCGACGCGGGCGTAGAGCACATCGCTGCCAACCGCCGCGATGGTCTGCGCGGCCAAGGTTAGAGCCGCCGCTGGGGGATCGATCGCGGTTGAAATCCCGCCGAACTGCCCCTGCACGCGAAAATCGCCCTCGGCCGGGCGCTTGACGATCGCATGCGCGAGGCTCCCCGCCAGATGGAACAGCGACAGTTCGCCCTCGCTGGCGATGCACGGCATCATCGGCTGCACCAGCATCGCGCGGCCCAGCGCGTCTGCAGGACAGGGCGCGCCGTCGCGCAGCAGCCAGGTGTGATCAGACCCTGCGGACACCGGCGGCTTGATGACAATATCGCCGGTTGCAAAATGGCTGCGCGCCTCGGCCAGCGCGGCTTCGTCCAGCGCCTCGTGGAACCGGGTCGGAACGATGGCGACGTCCTTGCGAGCGAGTTCGAGCAGATAGCGCTTGTCGGTGTTCCAGCGCAGGATCTGGAGCGAATTCAGAAAGCGTGTGCCGTGCCAGCTGTCGAGCTGTGCATGCCAGCGCGGCAGATCGCGATGATAGCCCCACGCCATCAGCGGAAGCACCAGATCATGCGCCAGCGGCCGCGTATCGGTCCAGGCGCGCCATTCGACGGACATGCCGTGGCGCGCCAGCAACGGCTCTATCTGCCGTGCCTGATCGCGCCAGTCGTCATACCGGCTGAGGTCGCCATCATCGGGAATCAGGATGCAGATGGACATGGAGGCACTCGGTCAGTTAGTCAGGGGCAAGGCGTTGAGGCTTGATCGCCCGGCGGTTTCGGGTCAACAGTTCGCGCCATGACCGATCCTGCCCCCGTAATCCAGAGCCTGTTTGCCGGGCTGCCCATCTTCATGCTGCATCTGGGGTCCGCCACCGCGGCTTGGGCGTTGGCGCTGGCGCTGTATGTGTGGATTACCCCGCACCGGGAATTCGCGCTGATCCGCGAAGGCAATATGGCGGCGGCGGTGTCCTTTGGCGGTGCCGCGATCGGCCTGGCGCTGCCGCTGGCGTTCTGCCTGGCTGCCTCGGTGAACGTCTGGGATGTGCTGATCTGGGGGAGCGTGACGCTGATCCTGCAGCTCATCGCGTTTCGCGCGGTCGATCTTCTGATCGGCAACCTGTCGAAACGGATCGAGGAAAACGAAGTGGCTGCGGCGACCTTCCTTGCAATGACCAAGATCGCATTGGCCTGCCTCAACGCCGCTGCGGTCGCCGGATAAAAAAATGGCGGAGCGCCGTTGGGCGCCCCGCCAGGATTCGGATCATCGCGAATTCACATCCGCGATGATCGTCCGCTGATTAGAAACGGAATGCGGTGGTGACGCGGACCGAGTGGAAATCGAAGTTCGGATCGCTGCGACGCATATCGGTCTGGCCCGACACCAGCAGGAACGGGTTGGTCGCAGGCGCGGTGCCCGGGCCGACGTTCACGACATAATCGTCGTTGGTGTAGGTGTTGTAGAGATATTCCAGACCAATGCTCATGTTCGGAGCGATCTTGGCTTCGACGCCGCCACCGGCCTGCCAGCCCCATGCCCAATCCTTGCCGTTCCGCGGCGTGAAGGAGTTGGCGCCGTTCGAGGTCTGGAAGCTGTTTTCGATGCGACCATAGCTCGCGCCGCCGGTTGCATAGAACAGGACGCCGCCGCCGGGGGTGTAGCCTGCGCGGGCACGGGCCGACACGGCGTAATCGAGTTCACGCGTGAAGGTGTAGTTGGCAGGCGTGCTGCTGAATGCGGTGGTGAAATCCTTGGCTTCCGAACGGCTGCCTTCGACCAATGCGCCGAGCACGAAGTTGCCAAAGCGCTTGTCGGCACCGATGCGAACGCCATACTCGATGCCGTTCTGGTCCTGACGGCAGCCGCCAGCCGCGTTGTTGGCCTGAGCCGCGCCCTTGCAGAAGCCAGGTGCAAATGCGTTGGCACCCGAGGTGGTGAACACGCCGTCACCGAAATCGCCATCGACGTTGGTGTCAAACACGACGCCTTCACGGCGATCGCTCGACTGAGCCGAATAACCAAAGTGGCCGCCGACATAGACGCCGTCGAAATCGGTATCTTCCTTGACGGTCTGGGCGAAGGCAGGGGTTGCCAGCATCGCGAAGGCGATGGCAGAAACTGCAGAAAACTTGATGGGGGTAGTCATATGTTCGCGTCCTTGCGTTTTTAATTCAGACGCTTGCCAAACCAACAGATGTGATCCCGGTTCCAAGTATTTTTATAATGGGGGTAACGCGTTGCCGATTTGTCACAGTCTCGTTTTGTCACAAGTGATGACATGAATGTCTGATTAATAACGCCGTTATCAGATGTTCATTTGGGTGATCACCCAAGACATGAGAATCTCTGGACATGACTTTGAACCAGCAAACGCCGCGTCGCACTTGATTCCGGTGGCCCAGCCACTAGCCTTGGGAGTATGCGCGATGCCGCCATTGGTTCCCACAATCCGGAGTGTTCATGAGCAGCAAGCGCACCAGCAATCGCCGCGGCTGCCTGCCCTGGGTGTTGGGAGGCGTGCTGCTTTGGGTCTGGTTCAGTGGCGATGATCCGCAGTGGCAGGACAGCGCGCTGGTGGTCGAGCAATTTGATCCGCGCAACCCGCGCCGCCCGATGCCCGAGATCGGCGAGAGCTTCGTCATTGCCGATCCCGGCCCGCAGCAGGACAGCCAGGCTACAGCTTTTGCGGTGGATCGCGACGGCACCTGGCTGACCGCGCAGCATGTCACGCACGGGTGCGACCGATTGGGGATGGTCTCCGATGGCGCGATCGATCCGCTGGTCGATGTCCTCGAAAGCGCCGAGGCCGATGTCTCGGTGATCCGCCAGGGTCCGCAGGCGCGCTTCGCTCTGGCGCTGACCGAGGATCTGCCCGAAGAAGGCGCGCTGGGCTATCATATGGGATTTCCGGCAGGCGAACCCTCGGTCGTGGTGTCGCGCTATATCGGCCAGACCTATGCGCAACGCGGTGGCCCTGGCGGCGTTGCCGAACCGATCCTGGCCTGGGCCGAAGGCGACCGCCTGCCTCCGACCGATGGAGCGCTGGGCGGGATCAGCGGCGGGCCGACCTTTGACGACCAGGGCAGGGTGGTCGGGGTCAACGCCGCATCGACGCCGCGCCGTGGCCGGGTGCTCACCACCGATCCGGTGGCGATCGGACGGCTGGTGCAGGCGAGCGCCGCGGTGGACGACCGGGGCCAGATCACCAATCTTTCGACGCCCGCCAGCGCCGCATCGCTGTTCCGCGTGCTGCTCGATCAGGGGATCATCCGGCAGGTCTATTGCGATGTGCGCTAGGGCTGGCTATGGGCGCGCAAAGCCCATGATGACTGGACACACGCGATGACCGAGACGCCCGAAACCGCCGAACAGACCACCCCCGCAGCAGCGGCCAGCGGCGATGTGCCGCCCGATCGTCTGGCGATCAGCCCACGCAGCCCGCATTTCGACGGCGATCTGCTCGCGCGTGGCATCGGCATCCGCTTCAAGGGTGTCGAGAAGAACAATGTCGAGGAATACTCGATCTCCGAAGGCTGGATCCGCGTCCAGGCCGGCAAGACCATGGACCGCAAGGGCCAGCCGCTGACGCTCAAACTGAGCGGCCCGGTAGAAGCCTGGTACAAGGATCTCGGCGACGACGCTCCGGTCGCCAAGGCGGGCTGATTTAGCCGCCGATCCTGCCGATCAGGTCGCCAATCGGGTCGGCCTGCGGAGCGGGAAGCGGCGGCGGTGACAGGCGCACGGTTTCGCGCCGCGCCTTGTCCTGCTGCTTGAGATAGCGCGCATAATCTCGGCGCTGCTTTTCGATCTGCTTTAGCTTCTTGCGCGCTTCCTTTTCGGCAATCCGCTCGGCCTGGCGCTGCGCCTTGCGCTCGTCGCGGGAAAGTTCGCGCGTTGCCGGAGCGTTCGAGGCGATCTGCACCGGCGGCGTCTGCAGCTGCCTGGGCGCGCGGCCCTGCGGATAGATGAACCCGTGCACCGGGTAACGCGTGGTGCCCAGCCCGCCGATCGGCGTGTACCAAACCCTCACTTCGCTCCAGTCGTTCGCGGCAGACACGTCCTCGGCCAGCACATCGCGCTCGATCTGGCCCTTGCGGCCGTTTATCGGCGACCAGTTGGCGTGATCGAGCAACACGCGGCGCGAATCGATTACCTTGCTCACCGCCGCGACATGGCCCAGTTGCATCGCGCGATGCGGCTTGAACGCCATCACCGCGCCGGGCGCGGGGCGCTGTCCCTTGGCATAGCGACCATCGGCCTGCTGCCACCAGCTGTGCGCGTCGCCATAGATCTGGATTCCGCTCACCTGCCGCGCATAGGGCACGCATTGCAGCAGCGGCTCCTGCGCCTCCGATTGCGGGGAGGCGATGGTCAGGGCAGCAGCACAGGCCAGAACGGGCAAGAATCCGGGGCGCAGGAACATCGTGCCAAGTCTGGGGCATAAAGGTTCAGAAAAAGTTTAGCATGATCTTCGCCGCGCTTCGCGCTTGCAGCCGAGGGGCAATCGCTCCAGCGTTGCCCCTGTCGCTGGGCGGCGATTCGAGGGGAGTGACCATGGGGCGACAGGGGCGCAGGCTCATTGCGGAAGGGCTGGGGTCCGGGCTGTTGTTTGCCTGTGTCGTCGGATCGGGAATCATGGCGGAGGCGCTGTCCGGGGGCAATGTCGCCATCGCGCTGCTCGGCAACACGCTGGCCACTGGTGCGATCCTCTATGTGCTGATCACGATTTTCGGCCCGGTTTCAGGGGCGCACTTCAACCCGGCGGTGACACTTGTCATGCGGCTGCGCGGAGAGATAGGCACGCGCGAGGCGCTGGCGTTCGTCGTCATGCAGTTGACCGGGGGGATCATCGGCATCTTCGTGACTCATCTGATGTTCGACCTGCCGATCCTGCAGATGTCGCTCAAGGCGCGCGCCGGGATTGGCAACTGGACAGGCGAATTCGTCGCGACCTTCGGCCTGTTGCTGACGATCCTGGGGAGTGTAAAATATCGGCCGGACAACGTGCCCGCCGCTGTCGCATTGTATATCGTGGCAGGCTATTGGTTCACCAGCTCGACCAGCTTTGCCAACCCCGCAATTGCGGTGGCGCGGTCGCTGTCGAACAGCTTTGCAGGCATCGCCCCTGCCGATGTGCCGATGTTCGTGGTCATGCAGTTTGCAGGCGCAATTGCGGCATGGGCGGTCGGGCGCGTGCTGTTCGTCGAGAACTGAAACCGCAGCTGTGCGGGTACCGGCGGCGGTGCTGCACTTCTCCGATGACAAATCGCCGCCAAACGCCTATCTGCCGCAGCCATCATGACAACCCCCATCACTATTCCCGCCCCGCCGAAAGTCGGCATGGTCTCGCTTGGCTGCCCCAAGGCGCTGGTCGATTCCGAACGCATCCTCACCAAGCTGCGCGCCGAGGGCTATCAGATGTCTGCCGATTATGCGGGCGCCGATGTCGTGCTGGTCAACACCTGCGGCTTTCTCGACAGCGCCAAGGAGGAGAGCCTCGAGGCGATCGGCGAGGCGATGGCCGAGAACGGCCGTGTCATTGTCACTGGCTGCATGGGCAACGAAGCCGATGTCATCCGCGCGCGTTTTCCCGATGTGCTCGCGGTCACCGGCGCGCATCAGTATGAAGATGTCGTCCAGGCGGTCCACGATGCAGCCCCGCCCGCGCGCGGCGCGTTCATCGATCTGGTGCCCGAAGGCGGCATCAAGCTGACCCCGCGACATTACAGCTATCTGAAGATTTCCGAAGGCTGCAACCATCGCTGTTCCTTCTGCATCATCCCAAGTCTGCGCGGCGACCTCGTCAGCCGCCGCATCGATGCGGTGCTGCGCGAGGCGGAAAAGCTGGTCGCGGCAGGAACCCGCGAGCTGCTGGTGATCAGCCAGGACACCTCGGCCTATGGCGTCGATACCCGGCACGAACCGCGCGATTGGAAGGGGCGTCCGGTGCGCGCGCACATGACCGATCTGGCGCGTGAGCTTGGCGGCCTGCGGACCCCCGAGGGCAAGGCGCCCTGGGTGAGGCTGCATTATGTCTACCCGTACCCGCATGTCGACCATGTCATCCCGCTGATGGCCGAGGGGCTGCTGACGCCGTATCTCGATATCCCGTTCCAGCACGCAGCGCCCAGCGTCCTCAAGCGGATGAAGCGCCCGGCGAACGAGGCCAAGGTGCTCGACCGGATCAAGGCCTGGCGCACCATCGCGCCCGATATCACCATCCGTTCGTCGTTCGTTGTCGGCTTTCCCGGCGAGACCGAGGCGGACTTTCAGTATCTGCTCGGCTGGCTGGACGAAGCGCAACTCGACCGCGTCGGCGGCTTCCGGTTCGAGCCGGTGGAGGGCGCTGCTGCCAATGATCTGCCCGATCCGGTGCCCGAAGAGGTCAAGGAAGAGCGCTACCAGCGGCTGATGGAAAAGACCGCCGCGATAAGCGCCGCAAAGCTTGCCGCCAAGGTCGGCCGCACGCTGCCCGTGATCATCGACGAAGTCGGAGAGCCCGACGAGGAAGACGGCTCGGTCGGTGCCACTGGCCGTTCGCAGGCCGATGCGCCCGAGATCGACGGCCATGTCTATCTGCGCGACGTGCCGAAGGGCCTTGCGCCCGGATCGTTCGTCGATGTGCTGGTCGAGGATGCCGATGAGCACGACCTCTACGGGGTGATCGCACCAGGCGCCTGAGCACCGCGCCGGAACGCCCCGGTCCATCGCCTAATCGCTTGGTTTACAGAGGTTTTGCGGGAACTTCTGCGGCTTGTCGCGCGTAAATTCAGCATGAGCAAGAAAACCGAAAAAGCCCCGCCGGGCCAGTCCGAATTGTCGGAAAAGGCCCTCGACCTCAAGCAGCAAGGCGATTCCGCAGAGAACGCCGAATATCTGCAGCACCAGACCGACACCGCTGGAGAAGGGCGCATCGCCGAACTCGGGGCGCACAACCCGCCGATGGGCGCGCTCGATGCCGAGGGGCATCGCCCCGTTCTCGAGCGTTCCAGAAAGGTAAGGTGAGTCCAGATGCTGATCCAGTTCAATACCGACAACCGTATCACCGGCGACGAGAACCTGGCCGCGCAGGCGGAGGAGATCGTGACATCGCGGCTCAACCGGTTCGCCAGCAGGCTCAGCCGGGTCGAAATCCACCTGGCCGATGTCAACGGCCCGCGCGGCGCTAGCGATGACATCGTGTGCACCCTGGAAGCGCGCCCTGAGGGCGGCAAACCGGTGACAGTGAAGGGCAACGCAGGGCAAACTGATGCCGCGGTGCGTGACGCTTCGGACAAAATGCAGGCGTTGCTCGAAACCCATTTCGGCAAGCTCAGGACCCATTGAGTCCTTCCAGGCAGCCTGAAATCAGCAAACTCAAATCATGATGGCGATGAAGGGTGCTGTCCCGGCAAGGGCGGCGCCCTTTTTGCTGGATCAGGCTGCCGCAATATCCGGCGTTTTCTCGATGCTGGATTAAATGGTCGGGGAGAGAGGATTCGAACCTCCGGCCCCTGCCTCCCGAAGACAGTGCTCTACCAGGCTGAGCTACTCCCCGACCCAGACTTCATGATGCCTTGCGGCGCCTGGGAGGCAGGGGCGTGCCTATAGCCACGCCGTGCCTGGCATGCAAGCGACCATTTTTCCTTTTCTCCGGCGATGCGATGGCATGGGCAAATGCCGCATGCTAGACCAGCGGACATGGACATCGCATTGCAGAGTCGCGCCCCGCACCAGGCGCAGTCGCCTCATTTCGAGTGGCAGTATCTTGATCTGATGCAGCAGATCTGGACGCACGGCCACGAACGGTCCGACCGCACCGGAGTGGGCACGCGCTCACTGTTCGGAGCGACGATGCGCTTCGACCTGTCCGACAATGCGATTCCGCTGCTCACCACCAAGCGGGTGTACTGGAAGGCGGCTGCGCGCGAGATGCTGTGGTTCCTCACCGGCGACACCAACATTCGCCCGCTGGTTGCGCAGGGCGTGCACATCTGGACCGACTGGCCGCTCGAAAGCTATCGCAAGGCCACCGGCGAGGAGATCGACCGCGACGCCTTCGAGGCGCAGATCATCGCCGATGCGGACTTCGCTGAACGCTGGGGAGATCTTGGCCCGGTCTATGGCAAGCAATGGACCGACTGGCCGGTGTACGAGCCGGTCGACGCAGAGCCCGGCCTGTTCCGCAAGCGCCCCAAAGGCATCAACCAGATCGCCGGACTGGTCGAAAGCCTGCGCACCAATCCCGGATCGCGCCGCCATATCTTCGAGGGCTGGAACGTCGCCGAACTTGACCGGATGGCGCTGCCGCCGTGCCACAAGACCTATCAGTTTTTCGTCGCGGATGGAAAGCTCACCGGCCTGCTCTACCAGCGCTCTTGCGATCTGGCGCTGGGCGTGCCGTTCAACATCTTTTCCGCCGCGCTGATCATCCGCATGCTCGCGCAGCAATGCGATCTCGAGCCGGGCGAACTGATCTGGAACGGCGGCGACGTCCATCTGTATCTCAACCATCGCGAACTGGTGGAGACGCAGCTGTCGCGCCAGCCGCACGGCGCCCCCCGGCTGGACATCGTCCGCCAGCCCGACAGCATTTTCGACTACCGAATCGAGGACTTCGAGGTGCGTGATTATGCTCCGCAATCCCATATCGCCGCGCCGGTCGCTGTGTGATTCCGGGGTGAAGGGCAGCACTATTGACCTATCCCGAATCTTGAAATAATATGTCTCGACGGTGCAATTAGTCGAAAGGCCATCAAGAGCTTCTTCCGGCTGACGGTGCACAGACCCGAGAGGATTTTTGATGGCCGATGGTCCTTTGAGATCGAACCTGCCGCCGCTTGAGCTGCACGTTCCCGAACCGCGCTCGCGCCCTGGCGACCCTGTCGATTTCAGCGATGTGATCGTGCCTGCTGCCGGCAGCATGGCCCGGCCCGACGAGGCGGTTTCTCCCCATGACATGCGCGATCTCAGCTTCGGGCTGGTGCGCGTGCTCGATGACGACCACAAGGCGGTCGGCGCCTGGGACCCGCGCCTGCCTGCCGAGACCTTGCTCAAGATGCTGCGCACCATGGCGCTGACCCGCGCGTTCGACGAGCGGCTCTATCGCGCGCAGCGGCAGGGCAAGACCAGCTTCTACATGAAGTGCACCGGCGAGGAGGCGACCTCGGTCGCCGCTGCCGCCGCGATGCAGGGCGACGACATGGTGTTCCCCAGCTATCGCCAGCAGGGCATATTGATGTGGCGCGGCTATGCGCTCACCGAGATGATCAACCAGATCTACTCCAACCGCGGCGACAAATTGAAGGGCCGCCAGCTGCCGATCATGTATTCGGTGCCCGAGCTCAGCTTCTTCACCATCTCGGGCAACCTCGCGACGCAATATCCGCAGGCCGTGGGCTGGGCGATGGCGAGCGCGATCAAGGGCGATACCCGCATCGCAAGCTGCTGGTGCGGCGAGGGGTCGACCGCAGAAGGCGACTTCCACAGCGCGATGACCTTCGCATCGGTGTACAATGCGCCGACGATCCTCAACGTCGTCAACAACCAATGGGCGATCTCGAGTTTTTCGGGCTTCGCCGGGGCCGAGCGCACGACCTTTGCCGCGCGCGCGATCGGCTATGGCATCGCGGGGCTTCGCGTCGATGGCAACGATGCGCTGGCGGTCTATGCGGCGACGCAATGGGCAGCCGAACGTGCGCGTTCCAACAAGGGCCCGACGCTGATCGAGCACTTCACCTATCGCGCCGAGGGGCACAGCACTTCGGACGATCCGTCCGCCTATCGCAGCGCGCAGGAAAGCGCCGAATGGCCGCTGGGTGATCCGATCCACCGCTTGAAGCAGCATGTGATCGGGCTGGGTATCTGGGACGACGAGCGGCACGCTGCGCAGGACCTGGAGCTGGCCGAAATGGTCAAGGCTGCGACCAAGCAGGCTGAAAAGAACGGCGTGCTCGGCCACGGCATGCACCAGCCGTTCGAGACGATGTTCGAGGATGTGTTCGAGGAACTTCCCTGGCATCTGCAGGAACAGATGGCGCAGGCGCTCGAGGAAAGGGCTGCGAAATGGCCGAAGTGATGAGCCAGGATGCCGCTGCAGAAGCGGACATCAAGAAGATGAACATGATCGAGGCGATCAACAGCGCCATGCATGTCATGATGGAACGCGACCCTGATGTCGTGGTGATGGGCGAGGATGTCGGCTATTTCGGCGGCGTCTTCCGCTGCACCGCGGGGCTGCAGGCCAAGTTCGGCAAGACCCGGGTGTTCGATACGCCGATCAGCGAATGCGGGATCGTGGGCGTTGCCGTCGGCATGGGGGCATACGGCCTCCGTCCGGTGCCCGAGATCCAGTTTGCGGACTATATCTATCCCGGCATCGACCAGCTGATTTCCGAGGCTGCGCGGCTGCGCTATCGCTCGGCGGGTGAGTTCATCGCGCCGATCACGGTGCGCTCGCCCTTTGGCGGCGGCATCTTCGGCGGTCAGACCCACAGCCAGAGCCCCGAAAGCCTGTTCACCCATGTCGCGGGCCTCAAGACGGTGATCCCATCGACGCCGTACGACGCCAAAGGCCTGCTGATCTCGGCGATCGAGGACAACGACCCGGTCATCTTCTTCGAGCCCAAGCGCATCTACAACGGCCCGTTCACCGGCTATTATGATCGCCCGGTCGAGCCCTGGTCCAAGCATGCGGCGGCAGAGGTGCCCACCGGCCATTACCGCATCCCGCTGGGCAAGGCGAACATCGTGCGGGCAGGGGACGCACTGACCATCCTGGCCTATGGCACGATGGTGCATGTCGCCAAGGCCGTGGTCGAGGCCAATGGCGTCGATGCCGAGGTGATCGACCTTCGCACGCTGCTGCCGCTCGACATCGAGACGATCGAGGCTTCGGTGAAGAAGACCGGACGCTGCCTGATCGTGCACGAGGCGACGCGGACCAGCGGTTTCGGTGCGGAGCTTTCCGCATTGGTGCAGGAGCGCTGCTTCTATCACCTTGAAGCCCCGGTCGAGCGCGTTACCGGCTTCGACACCCCCTATCCGCACAGCCTGGAATGGGCGTATTTCCCTGGCCCGATCCGCATCGGTCGCGCCATTGCCAAGATCATGAAGGACTGACCCGCCATGGCAACCTATACCTTCAACCTGCCCGACATCGGCGAGGGCATTGCCGAGGCGGAAATCGTGGCGTGGCACGTCAAGATCGGTGATCGCATCGAGGAAGACGGCCGCATCGCCGACATGATGACCGACAAGGCGACCGTCGAGATGGAATCGCCGGTTTCGGGGACCGTGATCAAGGTCGCCGGCGCCGAGGGTGACGTCATCGCGATCGGTTCGATGCTGGTCGAGATCGAGATCGAAGGCGAAGGCGAGGGCAGCGATGTCGGCGGCGCGCCGGTTACCGAGACCGCACCCGAGCCTGAAGTGATCGAGGCGGAGACGCCCAAACTGCCGCCGGTGGAGGAAGTTGCATCGGCGCCCGTCGCAGCGCCCGCTCCCGCTGCCGCTCCTGCTCCGGCCGCTCCCAAGGCTGCTGCGGCGCCCGCGGTGGTCGATGCCGAAGCTTCCGCCAAGGTGCTGGCATCGCCTGTCGTGCGCCAGCGCGCGCGCGACCTCGGGATAGATCTGGCCAAGGTGCGGCCTTCGGAAGGCACCCGCATCCGCCATGCCGATCTCGACGCCTATCTGAACTATGGCGGCACCCGCGCTGGGCCGGGCCGCGCGGCGGACGAAGAGATCCGCGTGATCGGCATGCGCAAGCGTATCGCGCAGAACATGGCCGAATCGAAGCGCAACATCCCGCACTTCACCTATGTCGACGAAATCGACGTGACGAAGATGGAGGAGATGCGCGGAGAAATGAATGCCAGCCGCGGTGATCGTCCCAAGCTGACTGCATTGCCGATCCTGATCGCGGCGATCTGCAAGACGCTGCGCGACTATCCGATGCTCAATGCGCGCTATGATGACGAGGCCAATGTCGTCACCCGCTTTGGCGCGGTGCATCTCGGCATTGCGACGCAGACCGATGCCGGTCTGATGGTCCCAGTGCTGCGCGGCGCGGAGTCCCTGAGCGTATGGGACATGGCGAGCGAGATCGCGCGGCTGGCGGACGCTGCGCGCAGCGGCAAGGCGAAGAGCGAGGAGCTGTCAGGCTCGACGCTGACGCTGACCTCGCTGGGCCCGCTGGGCGGTATTGCGACCACCCCCGTGATCAACCGGCCCGAGGTCGCGATCATCGGTCCCAACAAGATCGTCGAGCGCCCGATGGTGGTCGATGGCGCGGTGGTCATCCGCAAGATGATGAACCTGTCGATCTCGTGCGATCACCGCGTGGTCGACGGCTATGACGCGGCCAGCTTCGTTCAGGCGCTCAAGCGCAGGATCGAGACGCCTATCTATATTTTCGCGGATTGAGTTTCTCCCCTCCCGCTTGCGGGAGGGGCAGGCCCGGCTTTCCGGGCCGGGGTGGGCCAAAGGTTAAGTCTTTTCAGGCCCACCCCGGCTTCGGCTTCGCCTCCGCCACCCCTCCCGCAGGCGGGAGGGGAGAGGCCTTGCTTTTACCTCACGATCGCCCGGAAGGTCACCCGGCGCGTCTCGCCCTGCATCAGCCGGTCGCCGACCTGCCAGCGCAGATGCGTCACGTCATCAGGGTTGGCCGGGCGCCAGCTGCCGTCGCCCAGCGACACGCGCAGCGTGCCCAGCGGTCCCCAATTGCGGCCGCCGTCGATCGACACCATCTCGTTGCCGTCTACGGTCTTGTCGAGCCTGACGGTGCGGGGCAGGGGATTGGTGACGGTAAATCCCTGGACCGGGCGGTTGCCCATGTTGCGGTATTCCACGACATAGATCAGCCGCTCGCCGGGGCTGACCTGACGCGCAGGTTCCAGCCGCACGCGGCGCGCGCCGCTGCCCTCCGGGTCGATCCGTTCGACGAAGATCGATGATTTTGTCCGAACATCGCTCGATGCCAGCGCCATGACCGGCGCCGCCAAGGCGAGCAGCGCGATGGTGGTGCGCAGCATTCCTTACCCCGATTTACCCCCGCCGGCCCTGTCCGGCTGAGCAGCTGTCTAGGCACCAGCGGCGAACATATGGTTAATGCGCCAGCAGTTTTTCACCGCCCACGGCCCATCAATGCTGCTGGATTGTGGGCCCAATTCGGTGCAGATATAGCCGCGATAGCCCGATTTGCGGGCCAAGGGCATCTGCACACATGTCGCTACTTCCTACAGATCGCGCTGTTTCCGATGAATTGCGGCGCGACCGCCTGCTGGCTGCGCTCGCGCTGATTGCAGGCGTGGCCCTGTTCCTGGCCTTTCCCTTCGCGATGCGGGCAGGGGCCGAATTCTTCCTGCCGCTGGCGGTGGCGATCGTGCTTTCGATCGCGCTGGTGCCGGCGCTGGAATGGATGGAGCGGCGCGGCCTGCCGAGCATGGCGGCGGCGTTCCTGTGCCTGGTGCTTTTCCTGGCGATCGCCAACGGCGCGCTGGCGGTGATCGTGGTTCCGGCGGCGGACTGGTTCCTGCTGCTTCCCGATCGGATCCCCAAGATCATGGAGAATCTGGCGCCGCTGATCGATCTCTATTCCGATCTGCAGAAGTTCGTCGACGATACCACCCGGCTGGTTTCCGGATCGATGGTCAAGGCACAGAAGGCGGCAACCGCATCGCCCGAATCGCTGCTCGACCTGTTCGCCAGCGCCGCGCCCGGGGTGGCGCTGCAGATGGCATTCGTCGTGCTGCTTATCTTCTTCTTCCTCGCCGGATGGACCAAGCTGCGCGAAAACGCGATCAGCAGCCGCGGCAGCTTCACCGGTGCGATGGCGACCGCCCGGGTCATCCAGAACGTCGTATCGGCCACATCGGCCTATCTTACCACCATCACCATCATCAACCTGCTGCTGGGTGTCTCGGTGGGCGTGGTGGTGTGGATGCTGGGGATGGAATCGCCTGCGATGTGGGGCGGCATCGTCGCGCTGCTCAACTTCATCCCGTATATCGGACCGGTGCTGGCGGCGGTGCTGCTGGCGCTGGGCGGGCTGATGAGCTTTGGCGACCTTTGGACCGCGCTGATTCCCGCCAGCGTCCAGATCGTGTTCCATCTGGTGGAGGCCAATCTGATCACGCCTGCCGTGCTTGGGCGCAGGCTGACGATGAACCCGCTGCTGATTCTCGTCTCGCTGAGCTATTGGGCATGGGTGTGGGGCACCACCGGTGCGTTGCTGGCGGTGCCGCTGCTGATCATCATCCAGACCGTCGTGGCCGCAGCCGGAAAGCCGGATATTGCTGGTTTCCTTTTCGAATCGGGGACGCTGACCCGCGCGCCGGGTGACAAGGAATCGCCTGCGACTGAGCCACTTTCACCGGTTCGTGGGAAAAATTGAAACACGTGTTGACAGCCGGGCAGGACAATTCTAACAGCCGCGCTCCAACACGATGCGGGTGTAGCTCAGTTGGTTAGAGCGCCGGCCTGTCACGCCGGAGGTCGCGGGTTCGAGCCCCGTCACTCGCGCCATTTCTCTGGAGGTTTGCTCCGGAAAAATGGCCACTCGCAGGTGTTGGAACTTCCCTGAAATCGCCAGCCGATCAGGCGCGCCAGCGCCCGGTTTCCATCCAGATCATCAGCGGCCGCATCGGTGCGATCCAGATGATCCCAGCGATGCAATAGATCACCGACTGCACGGCGATGTGCCATGTGCCGATGATTTGCGAGAAGCTTGCCACGATCACCGCCCAGATGGTGATGATCGCCAGAATGGCAAAAATGCCCACAGGCTTGCGCATGGTCGGCTTCATGAAAACTCTCTCTCGTTGTGCGGCAGCAGCACCTGCTGCTCGGTGATGACCGCATCCAGCGGCATGTCATGGGGTTCGGCAGGCACGCGATCTGCCTGCTGCACCGTCCAGGCGAGCCCGATCCTGCGTGTGTCGGGATTCGCCGCGCACCAGGCATCATAATGCCCGCCGCCCTGGCCAAGCCGCCCCATAGCCGAATCGAAAGCGACCAGCGGCATGAAGAGTGCGCCGGGGACCACCTGGGGCATCGCGGCATGCGGCTGCGGGCCCCAGGGACCTTGCTCCAGCGTCTGTTCGGATCCGGTCCACAACCGGAAAATCATCGGTCCCTCAGCTGACCGGGTCCAGGGCAGGGCGATCATCTTGCCCATGTCGAGCATGTGATCGGCATAGCGCGCGGTCGGGACCTCGCCGGGCATGGCGTGGTACAGGCCTACCGTTTCGGCGTGCTCGATCAGTGGGAGGATGATCCGCGGCGGCCGTCCGAAGATCAGCGCACGGTGGGAATCGGGTAGTGCCTGCCAATGGGCGAGGCGCGCGGCGCGCATGGCACGGCGCAGTTCACGCTTCTTGCTGATCAGGGTGGTCACTGGTTCATCCTGTTGGCCCGCGCGGATGGAAAAAAGCCGGCACCCGCACCGGGGCCAGGCTCGCGCTGGACTGGATCGGGGCCATGGGTGGAACCGCCTTGGCCGTTTGCTGGAATATCCTCTGACGCCAGTAACGTCAGGTGGGCGCCGTGTACCGTTGGCCGGAGCCAGGGCAGGGACAGCTCCCTTGGAAGATGTATCGCCTCAGGGATGTTCTCTGCAGCTCGTACCAGGCAGTCCCATATGTGATTTAGGACCGATCGGCCGTCTTCTCAAGGCCTTCTGCCAGATTCTCGATCCGCAGGGCCAATCGCTCGATTGCGCGGGCAGCCAGATCGATGTCCTCGTCATGCGCCAGCAGGTCGCCCTGGCCCTTGGCAGGCTCGGCCGCGGCGGCCTGCGCGGTCAAGGCCTCTGCCTCGCGATCCTGGGCTTCGGCGAGCTCGTCTGCCAGCAGCAGTCCGGCAAACAGCAGCGCGCGGGTTTCGTTCAGGCCACCCGATGCGCCCGCCTTGCGCGCGGCACCGTCCAGCATTGACCCCAGCCGGGCAAGGTGCTGCTCTTCTCCGGGGTTGCAGGTGACGCTGTAAATGCGTCCAGCGATGGTGAGGCGCATGTCGGGCATGGGGTTTATCGCTTTCCGGCCAGAATGGCATCCATGCCAGCCAGAGCCTCTGCCGCGGCACTTTTCAGGCGGGCATGGCGCTCGGCGATGTCGCTGTCTCCTGCGTCCGATGGCGCGGTGGCGGCTTCGCTCAATTGGGCCTGCGCTGTTTCCAGCCGCGTTAAAGCTCGCTCCAATTGTCCGATAGCGAGGATAAGGCGTTCATTTGCCATGGATTGGTTTTAGCACCGATCATGACAAATGCAATAATTTGCACCAGGCCGCGCTTTGCGGAACTTGACGCGGTGCACCATGGATACCAAAGGGTGACGCCAAAGCCGACTCGGCGCGCGTTTCTGCGACATCGGAACCTCCGGTACGACGCGATTACGGTGCTGATCGGAGATCAGTGTGGAGAATTTACAGGCGATGTCCGTGGTTTTTGAAGATCTCGCCAATGCCGTCCGGGCACTGTCGATGGATGCGGTTCAGGCTGCGAACAGCGGTCACCCCGGAATGCCCATGGGCATGGCCGATGTCGCAACGGTGCTATTCGGCGAGTATCTGAAATACGATGCCTCCGCCCCCCAATGGGCCGACCGTGACCGGTTCGTGCTGTCTGCGGGCCACGGCTCGATGCTGATCTATTCGGCGCTGCACCTCACCGGCTATGCGCGTCCGACCATCGAGGACATCCGCAACTTCCGCCAGCTGCACAGCCCGTGCGCGGGCCACCCTGAGAACTTCGAACTGGCGGGCGTCGAATGCACCACTGGTCCGCTTGGCCAGGGCCTGGCGATGGCGGTTGGCATGGCGATGGCCGAGCGGCACCTCAATGCCGAATTCGGTGACGATCTGGTCAATCACCGCACCTGGGTGGTCGCGGGCGACGGCTGCCTGATGGAAGGCATCAACCACGAAGCCGTCGGCCTTGCCGGGCATCTGAAGCTTGGCCATCTCAACGTGCTGTGGGACGACAACCGCATCACGATCGATGGCGCGACCGATCTGTCGACTAGCGAGGACATCCGCGCGCGGCACAAGGCATCGGGCTGGCATGTCGTCGATTGCGACGGTCATGATCCCGTCTCGATCCGCGCCGCGATGGACGCCGCGATCGCCGATCCGCGACCGTCGCTGATCGCCTGCGCCACCATCATCGGCAAGGGATCGCCCAACAAGCAGGGAACGTCGGCCACGCATGGCTCGCCGCTTGGCACCGCCGAAGTCGACGCCGCGCGCGCGGCTCTGGGCTGGAAGCACGCACCGTTTGATGTGCCGCAGGATATCCGCGACGCCTGGCTCGCCTTTGGCCGCCGCAGCGCGGACACCCACGTCGCATGGGCCGAGCGTCTGTCGGCATCGGACAAGGCAGCCGAATTCACGCGCCGCATGGCGGGCGATCTGCCGCAGGGCTTCGGCCTTTCGCAGCATGTCGCAGGCCTGCTCGCCGATCCGCAAAAGGTTGCGACCCGCAAGGCATCCGAACTCGCGCTGGAAGCGATCAACCCGCGCCTGCCCGAAACGGTGGGCGGATCGGCTGACCTCACCGGCTCTAACAACACCAAGACCGCAGGGCTGGGCGTGATGAGCGCCGACAACTACGGCGGTCGCTACGTCAATTATGGCATCCGTGAATTCGGCATGGCCGCCGCGATGAACGGCATGGCGCTGCACGGCGGCGTGATCCCTTATGGCGGCACCTTCCTGGTGTTCTCCGATTATTGCCGCGCCGCGATCCGTCTTTCGGCATTGCAGCGGCAACGGGTCATCTATGTGATGACGCATGACAGCATCGGCCTGGGTGAAGACGGCCCGACCCATCAGCCGGTCGAGCATGTCATGAGCCTGCGGATGATGCCCAATCTGCTGACCTTCCGTCCCGGCGATGCTGTGGAAACCGCCGAATGCTGGGAACTGGCGCTGCAGGCATCGGCGACGCCGACGGTGCTGGCGCTGACCCGCCAGAACCTGCCACAGTTCCGCCGCGTCGAGTCCGATGGCAACCAGTGCGCGCGCGGTGCCTATCGCATCAAGACGTCGGGCAACAAGCGCCAGGTGGTGCTGATCGGTACGGGCTCCGAAGTGTCGCTGGCGCTTTCGGTCGCCGACGCGCTTGAATCCGCAGGAATCGGCGCGGACGTCGTCTCGATGCCGTGCTGGTCGCTGTTCGACGCGCAGAGCGCAAGCTATCGCAACGATCTGCTCCCTGCCGACGTACTCAAGGTGTCGATGGAAGCGGGCGTCACCTTTGGCTGGGAACGCTATGTCGGCCCCGACGGCCTGAGCTTCGGCATCGACAGCTTCGGTGCTTCGGCGCCGATCGAGGCGCTGTTCGACCATTTCGGGCTGACCGCAGACAAGATCACACCCGCCGTCCGTGCCGCGTTGGGGCAGGGCTGAGACACCTTACACGACATTAATCGCAGGAGAATTTCCGATGGCAGTCAAGGTTGCAATCAATGGTTTTGGCCGTATCGGCCGTCTGGTGGCGCGCGCGCTGCTCGAGCGGACCGATCACGACCTTGAACTCGTCGCGATCAACGATCTGGCAGACGCCAAGTCGAATGCGCTGCTGTTCAAGCGCGACAGCGTGCATGGCCCGTTCCCCGGCACCGTCGAAGCCGTGGGTGACACCATTGTCGTCAACGGCAAGGCGATCCGCGTCACCGCCGAGCGCGATCCATCCAAGCTGCCGCATGGCGAAATGGGCGTCGATATCGCGCTCGAGTGCACCGGCTTCTTCGCCGACAAGGAAAAGGCGAGCGCGCACCTGACCGCAGGCGCCAAGCGTGTGCTGATCTCGGCGCCTGCTGGCGGCGCGGACAAGACCATCGTGTTCGGCGTGAACCATGGCGTTCTGACTTCGGACGATCTGGTCGTCTCGAACGCCAGCTGCACCACCAACTGCTTGGCTCCGATGGCCAAGGTTCTGCATGAAACCGTCGGGATCGAGCGCGGCCTGATGACCACCGTGCACAGCTATACCAACGACCAGAAGATCCTCGATCAGATCCACAGCGACATGCGCCGCGCGCGCGCTGCTGCCATGTCGATGATCCCCACCACCACTGGCGCTGCGCGTGCGGTCGGACTCGTGCTGCCCGAACTCAAGGGCAAGCTCGACGGGTCGGCGATCCGCGTGCCGACCGCTAATGTCAGCCTGGTCGACCTCACCTTCACCCCGGGCCGCGACACGACCGTTGAAGAAATCAACGGCGCGCTCAAGGCAGCGTCGGAAGGCGCGCTCAAGGGCGTGCTCGCTTATACCGACGAGCCGCTGGTTTCGATCGACTTCAACCACGATCCTGCAAGCTCGACCATCGACAGCCTGGAAACCTCGGTGATCGACGGCAAGCTGGTCCGCGTGATCAGCTGGTACGACAATGAATGGGGCTTCTCCAACCGCATGGTCGACACCGCAGGCGTGATGGCCGGCCTGCTCTGATCGCCCCAAGCAACCATAGAAAGTCCGGTATGTTCAAGACCATCGATGATCTGCTTGCCGACCGTCACGGCGTGGCGGGCAAGCCTGTTCTGGTTCGCGAAGATCTGAACGTACCGATCCACGAAGGCCGGGTGTCCGATGACACCCGGCTGCGTTCGGCGATGCCGACGCTCGCCGAACTCGCCGATC
>Ga0307994_1000179_pt1 | contig 51610 bp, 59 predicted proteins | sample EllFjometagen261_FD_203171 | JGI IMG/M metagenome (GOLD analysis project Ga0307994, IMG submission 203171) | Marine microbial communities from Ellis Fjord, Antarctic Ocean - #261 | ecosystem: Environmental > Aquatic > Marine > Unclassified | place: Southern Ocean | collected 2014-11-02
CCTGCGCAAACAGGGCTCTGGAAATGATTGAAGAAAATCGCAATTAACTAGTTGACGGCCCCGTCAATTTCAATTAAGGTGAAATCTCAAGTCGGGGCACAACGTCCCGGCAAGGAGATCCAGACCACCATGAGCTACCAGAAATTGATCGAAGCAGGCAAGAAAGTTTCACTGAAATCTATAGTCGAAGCCTTGGCCGCTAATGATTGGGACGTTCTGTACTTCTCAAGCGAGGAGCAAGTCGCCCAACTTATCGACGCAGGACGGATAGACGAGGACTTTGCTAGCCGCCATTTTCAGTACGCAGAAGAAATGGCGCACCTAATGGAGGCGGTATGAAATTCACAACTAGTGGAACCAGAACCAGAACCATAACAACAGTGATTATTGAGCGTGTAAGCGGTGGCGTTGATATAACCAAGGCTGAAGTGATAAAGGCCACCCAGTGCGGCAGTGTTATCGACGGAGACTCTACAGGCTGGTACGGGTATGTCGGGGAGGCCTTGCACTGTGGGGCTAGTCACACGGTAAAGGGCGAATCAATCGAGCAGTTATCGACTACTACCACCGAGCAATTCGAGTGGCAAGAGGAGCCAGAGGTTGAGTGGGTATAGTCCCATCCTAACCTAATTACAACATCCCTATTAGCCGAGGAGAACACTATGTTTGATTACAAAATTACCCGCGCTGACAACGGTCACTCATGGTACTGCAGCAAGGATCGAATCAGCTTCTTTCTCGATCTCGCTGATGAACAGGGCTACAAAATCAGCATCAACCCCACCACGGCTGAAGAAATCGCCATCATGTACCGTGCAATTTAAGGAGAATGATATGAAAGTATACGCGACCTCAGTAGCACCCAACGGTGATCTGGTCCTGATCGAGTGGCCCAGCATCAAAGTCTTTAACGCAGTGGAGAGCTGGTGCGACGAGCGGTTCATCCACATCAACACCGCAAAAGAGTTGGCCGAGTTCCGCAGCGAACCATTCCGCAGGGGCATGGTCATCGAGACAAGCCTGAGAGCCCGTAGCCACAACCGCCTTCACGCAAAATACTTGGAGTTAACCGCATGAGCCTGTATGGAATAGTAAGCGTGACATTCGTCGAGGGTAAGTTTAACCGTCACTGGGTGGCGGTACCTTCCGGGGACATCATCTACACCACCCCCGAAGAGGCCGAAGAGATGGCGGCGAAAATGGAGCTGGCCACCCTCGAGGATGGTGTCGTAGGTGTCAGCTATCGCCCACGGGTTTACAACGAACGGGAGTTTGACGTATGAAAAATTTAAATGCATATGGGCGTAAGCACCTCGCCACTTACATCGGTCACTATCTGGACGGCAAGTTGTCGGACAAAGCGGCCCGGGTCTACATCGGCAGCTGCTTTAATGTGAGGGGTGACGTATGAGCACCTACATCAAAATGGTCGACAATTTTTTCTCAGAGTGGGGTCGCGCTGCCGGCAAGACCAACCTGTACGTCATCGAGTGTGACACGCAGGAGCAGGCCGACCAGATCAAGGTCGCAGCAGAGCGCAGGCCTGAGATGGACCGGGTACGTCAGGTAGCCCACGAACCCAAAAGCAACGGTGCGATACTGGTGACGCTGACGCACTACAATTCACTTGGACAGGTGTGGACATCATGAAAAATAAAGAGATAGCAGGCGCGATCCGTAACAAATGGGCGCTCGGGTATTACGACACCATCGAAGGTGGTCTGGCCGAGTTTAAGGTCGACGGCATGACGCTACGCTGCGTCGCCAGCCCGGATAAGGTCGCCAACATGGCGGACAAGTATGACAACAATAAGGGTCCCCGGGAGATGCAATACACTCGCCAGCTGATAGTCGGACCGAGGAGCACCAGCAGCCGCTTCAGCATCGCCGCGTTCCGGGGATTCGTGGCCGACGGTGAGATGGACAACGCTGTGGAGTACGCTAAAAATTATGGAGTGGGCAACCTGCCCGTCGAAGTGCAAGTAACCGTGAGGCAGTGGACATGAGCAGACCAACGTATGTGACCGATGAGCACACAGCGGAAATGAATGAGATTGCAGAGCGCGTGGCGGGGCATCTGGGCCTCACCATAGATAGCTATATGCACCGTATGAGCGTGTGCTCACACCGTATGAGCAACCAACAGCTTTCTTTCATCGTGAAAGCCATCAAGCGTCGGTGCCTACCCACTGCGCACTTTCTGCTCAATAGAGGCTTCGCCATCTCTACGTCAAAGGTGGATCGCCTGACAAACATGGCGGCTAGTGACGGGAGCGAGGCAGTCCTGCTAATGAAATTCGGCGATGGGCACATCTACTACATCAACCTGTCGCAGACCCCTCCAGACTCTATGATGGAGGGTGGGAGAACAGACAGGGGCGACCAACGTGATGTAGAGCCCGAGAACTGCTACATGATGAATAAAGTGCAATTCATAATATGAGAACTGAAATGATAAATGGAAATACAGTACCGCAGAACAGCGCCCTTCAAACGGCGATCATGAAAGTGCTGCTGGGCAACCCGCGCATGGATGCATTCAAGGCCGCAGAGCTCGCGTATGACGCCCTGCTGGCCGAGAAGGACTTGGTGGACGTAGCGGTTGACGCCCTGCTGGCGAACAGCTGGCAGCCTCTGGGGGACCCTGAAGCACAATTCTCGGTCGAATCAAGGTTCGTGTCGGAACTGCGGGAGTCCCGGTCATGAAAGTGGAGAGGCAGCTGGACGGGTCGTGGCTGGCCGTAGGCAACGGTCCGCTACGGCGGGTACTTGCCGAGGGCGCGACCCGGGTGACCGCAGCAGCGGCGTTCTCCGCTGTGTGCAAAGAACAATGGGCCAAGGGATGAGGTGCGCAAAGTGTGGGGAACTCTCGATCGCAGTGGACACCCGGGAGAAGAAGGCGCTGAAGGTTGTCGTCGGCATGCGCAGGCGCCGGGAGTGTACGAGCTGTAAGTTCCTGTTCACCACATGGGAGATGACCATGGATGATGTGAACAACCTCAAGCAAACACTGGGTGCTCAATTCCTGAGCGCCATCAATGCCGTCATGGCAGATAAGGAGACTGGGGATGATTGAGTGCTATGAATGCGGGCAGTTGGCGGCGCCACTGTCACCGCGGAGCCGGTGCGCCACCTGTGAGCACCGACATGCGATGGTCAATGAGAAGGAGAACGACAGGCTGCGGGAGGCTTCACAGGCTGTGGTGGATACCGCTCGCAGGGCAAAGAGCCAGCAGGTGACGTATCACTACTTGCCAGAAATAGACAACCTAGCGGCAGTATTAGAGGGAGTGGGATAATGGATGAGAAATGGATATCCCTGATAGCAGCGGTGTTGATAGTGGGGGTGTCCATTGCATCGTATTATTGAGGGTTGATAGTCACAGGTGCCGGCGGTATGCTCTCGGAATATACCCATAACCCAAGGTTTGATGATGAGAAGGATACTCACTGCGATTCTGATCGCAGTACTCGCGATGCCGGCCATCGCCGACGAGACACAGCACTACTGGGTGTTCGGCGACAGCCTGACATCGACACCAGACTCATGGGCCAACCAGCTAGATGACCTCGGTTTTGCCACGATCAACAACGCAGCGCAGCCCGGACTCAGACTCGTAGACCTCACCCTCCCCCGATACCTCAACTGCGTTCATAGTGAGGTAATCATCTGGATAGGCACGAACGACGCAGGGAACAAGATACCGAAGAAAAGGTATGAGCAGGCTCTCACAGACGCGATGCAGTTCTTCGAGGGTAGGGAATGCAAGGTATGGCTCATACTGCCGCTGCAGCTGGACACCCTCGGATCGGAGCTGCAGGAAAGGACATTGGCGGCCCGCGAGTGGACCCTGCAGATAGCGAGCATGTACAGCAACGTGAGCATACTGGACCCTCACTACTCACCAGACCAGACTGTGGACGGACTGCACCCTAATACCGGGGCACAGTTCTGGACAGCGGTCTACCTATTGAACGAGATTGGAATGACCGCACCTAAAGGAAATGAAGATGAGCAAATGTCCGCAGATTGAGATCATGGAGTTGAAGGCCGAGATCGCCGAGATACGGAAGGCGGCCGAGGCCGTTGTGAATAACTACCGAGGTCGGGTGGGTGGTGAGTACTATTACATCATCACAAGCTCGGTGGGTAATAAACTAGCCGCAGCACTGGGGATGAAGTAATGGCAAGAACAGATAAATCTACCGGAAAGTTCGACACCCGGGAGGAACTCGAGTCGGCCGTCATGACACACACTGGGATACAACCGGTGATCGCTGTGGATTGCGGGATCAGTGTGGCGACCGTCAGTAGGATACAGAACCCACGTCCGGTGGTACCACCAAGGTTGAATCTTGACGATTACTGGAGAATACCCGCCACTTACCCGTCACTTACCCGGTAGTGGCGGGTATTCGGATCGGTAGAGCTGGCGGGGGCTGTAGACCTTTTACCCTTTATACCCTTTATAAATATATATTTAATATAATATAAGACATAGATAGAGATACAGAGATAGAGATACAGAGATAGAGATACAGAGATAGAGATACAGGGACGCGGGACACAGGGCGTGTGGTAGGGCACTTTGTGACGGGTATGCGTGTAAATGGCCCGAAAAGTTAATGTAATCAATGGGTTGCGAGTACCCGGCAGTAGTGGGTATAGCAAATAGTAACGGGTATGTGATATTGTCCGGGAAATAGGGAGAAATGTATGTTGCCAAGCAGTGCAATGGGGAGACCCAGAACAATCAAGAGTCCCGAGGAGTTCGATCGGTTGGTCGATGGTTATGTGGCTGAGTGTCGTATGTGTGATCAGAAAATGGACACCGTATCGCTCGCTCTGTATCTCGGATTCAACTCGAAAACCTCGCTCAGGGACTACGGTAACCGCGAGGGGTTTGAAGAATTTGCCCCCTCAGTAAAAAGAGCGCGCTCAATTGTGGAGGCTGGCTACACTCAGCTGGCCCTCAACGGGGGTGGCGCCGGGCCGATATTTTTACTCAAGGCGGTCTATGGATACGAGGACAAGAAGACCATCGATGTGAATGCTACCGGTGAGATCAATGTGGTGATGAGCGAGAAAGATGCCAAGCTCTAAGCCGGTGTTCGTCATGACCGCGGCGCAGGACCGCGCTATGGACATCATGACCTCGGCAGCGGTGCACATCGCACTGGGGGGTGGTTCCCGGTCCGGGAAGACTTTCCTGCTGCTCAGGGCCGTCATGATGCGTGGTGTGAAGGAGCCCGGCAGCCGGCACGCTATCTTCAGGTTTCGATTCAACAGCATCAAGGCGTCGATTATCTACGACACGCTACCCAAGGTCCTTCAGCTCTGCTTTCCCGAATTCCCCCCATTGTCCACAATGCTCAACAAGACCGATTGGTTCCTGCGCATGCCCAACGGCAGCGAGATATGGTTCGGTGGACTCGATGACAAGGAGCGCACCGAGAAGATTCTGGGGCAGGAATTCGCTACGATCTACTTCAACGAGGCCAGCCAGATACCTTACAACTCGATGCAGTTGGCGTTGACTCGACTCGCCCAGAAGACTGAGCACCTACAGCTCAAGTCATTCACCGACTTCAACCCACCATCGAAGCGACATTGGACCTATCAACGGTTCATCACCAAGCGTGACCCCTTCACCAAGATGGCTGTGGCCGAACCCCACAAGTATGGGTTCTACCTGATCAACCCTGCGGATAACCTCGTCAATCTAGCGCCTGAGTACATATCGATCCTCGAGGCCATGGGGCCTAAGGAGCGGTCCAGATTCCTCTTAGGTCAATTTGCGGACGACAATGACGGCGCGCTTTGGACCGATGAGCTATTGCACCAACAGCGCGTATTGGGGCAGGAGGGCAGTCTCCCGGACTGGTTGCGCATCATTATCGCTGTGGATCCATCGGGCTGTAGCGGGCCTGAGGACTTCCGATCGGACGAGATCGGCATCATGGTTGTGGCACTGGGTACCGATAGTAAGGCGTATCTGCTCGAGGATCTCAGTGGGCGCTATTCACCTGAGAGCTGGGGTGAGGTTGTGGCCAACGCCTTCGATCGCCACAATGCGGACCGGGTCGTTGGTGAGAAGAACTACGGTGGCGACATGGTGAGAGCCATTGTCCACGCTGCCAACCCCGACATTCCGTACAGTGAAGTGCACGCCAGCCGCGGTAAGGTTGTCCGGGCCGAGCCAATCAGCGCGCTGTATGAGCAGGGCAAGGTGCACCACGTTGGGTACTTCAGGGAGCTCGAGGAACAGATGTGCTCAATGAACATGGGTGGATACGTTGGGCTCAAGTCACCTGACCGACTCGATGCCTTGGTCTGGGGCATCACCGAGCTATTCCCCAAGATCACCAAGCGTAAGGTCGATGATAACTTCAGACCGCGCCCTGCGCTGACGGTGGACAGGTCTGCGTCCCGGTTTGACAGGACGCAGCATCGGCGGTAGGATCGCGAGGAACTGAATGGGAGAGTGTGATATGGCACGGTTATTTAAACACGGTTTGATAGGTAAGCTCGTCGACAAGAATGACAAGAGGCGTGGTGGGGACAGAAAGGACAAGCCCACTGCCACTACCAGCGCCGATGCTCCGCTCGGTAAGAAGGCAGTCCCGGTTCGCAAGAACCCTCGTCCTCGATCTAACATGCTCACGGAGGATTAAATATGGGTGCTCTCAAGAAAGGATTGGACAAGTTCGATTTAGGCACACCGCTGGTTGCTAAGGCGTTTGGTGGCACTGCTGATTACGGTGAATCTGCCAAGGCCCGGAAAAGAAAGACCAAGGCCATTAGTGAGGCCAATATGGGTAAGGTCGAGGGTAAGGCATCGAAGGGTGCTGTCAAATCGAACATGCTCACATGAGTAAGATACTGGCCCCTCTCGTCAAAGTATCCACCTTCGGTAAGATTGATCTGGATCCCAGCACGCCCAAGTTACCTAAGGCCAACGCGGCCCCTGACCCAGACGCCAAGGAAGCAGCCAAGGCCGAGAGTCGCCGGCTGCAGCGTAAGAAGCGTAGCGGTCGTACATCCACAGTATTGGCAGGTGGGAGCTCTAAAATTGGCTAAACAAAACATCAGCGAGCTTAAAATGCTCGCCGACCGGGTGTTCAAGAAGCATTGGCCGGTCATGACATTGTGGCAGACCATCGCCGATCACTTCTATCCAGAGCGGGCAGACTTCACCCAGACACGCAATGTCGGGCAGGAGTTGGCTGATTCGTTGGTTGATAGCTACCCGATACTGGTCCGCCGGGATCTGGGTAACTCATTCAGCGCGATGCTCAGGGATGGCGACTGGTTCCAGATAGGTGTGGACACCGAGGTCGATCAAGAGGGTCAAGTGTGGCTCGATAGTCGATCGAAGTACCTCAAGAAGTTGATGTACCAGCGGCAGGCTAACTTCGTCCGGGCCACCAAGGAGGGCGACCACGACTATGCTGCGTTCGGTCAATGTGTGATCAGCGTTGAGTTGAACCGCAAGGCGTCAGGTATGTTGTTCCGCAACTGGCACATGCGCGACGTGGCTTGGTTCGACGATGAGAACGGGCAGATCGGTGGTGTGGTACGCAAGTGGAACCCTACCCAACGACAGCTCGTCGACTTCTTCGGTCCTGAGAAGGTGGCCAAGCAAGTGCTCGAGGATGTGGTCAAGACCCCGTTCAAGGAGATCAACGTCCGCCATATGGTGATACCGGCTAACATGTACCGGGATGATGAGATCATCAACAATGAATTTGAGTGGGTGAGTATCTACGTCGATGTGACTAATGAGCACATCATCGAAGTCACCCCCATGAACTACCTAATGTATGTAATCCCTCGCTTTCAAACGATCAGTGGTTCGCCATACGCTTATAGCCCGGCAACCGTTGTTGGCCTGCCAGATGCGCGCTGTCTGCAGGCCATGACCCACACTCTGCTGGAGGCAGGTGAACGATATGCAAGACCCCCCATCATCGCCACCCAGAAAGTTATTAGGGGGGACGTCAACCTGCGACCCGATGGAATCACTTGGGTCGACGACGAATATGACGAAAAGATGGGCGCAGCACTACGAACGCTGCCTCAAGACCGCGGTGGATTCCCTATCGGTGCCGACATGCGCCAAGGTATCGTCGAGGTCCTCAACTCCGCATTCTTCCTCAACAAGCTGAGTCTGCCCGAGGTCACCCGGGACATGACAGCCTACGAGGTGAGTGAGCGAATGAAGCAATTCAGGCGGGAGAACCTACCGCTGTTCGCACCGATAGAGGCTGAGTACAACGGCGCGCTGTGTGAGACCGCATTCGATGTGGCCATGAAGGCTGGTTTCCTCGGTTCAGAGTATGACATCCCCGAGTCGCTGGCATCAGCTGAGGTGCGGTTCAAGTTCGAGTCACCGCTCAGTCAGTCTCAGGAAGAGGAGAAGGCTACCCGATTCAGTCAGTTCGCCCAGTTGCTGTCGCAGGCGGCACCGTACGACCCGGGTGTCACAGCCAACATCAACTTCGATGTGGCACTACGAGACGCCGCAATGGGCTTAGGCGCGCCGGCAGCGTGGCTCAACGACCCCGGGTTGGTTCAGGAGGGTCGCCTCCAGCAAAAAACTCAGGAGCTTGCCGAGTCAGGCGTGCTCGACGATGTAGAGATCGACGATGCCGCGTAATGTAGAGCTCGAGACAGAGCCCCTCAACAAGCAGGACCACATTGCGATCAAAGCTGTGGCTAACGGTACGGCCGAGCCGGACCAGCAAATGCTCGCCCTTGAGATCATCATCAAGAAAATTTCCCGGGCATTCGAGATGTCCTATGTACCCGGGGCAGCTGATGCCTCGGCATTTCTAGCGGGCCGCGGATTCGTAGGCCAGCAGATAACGAAGTTTATCAACCAACCAGTGAAGGAAGACCAATCATGAGCGAACCAGCAGTAGTATCCGAACCCGTCGTGGCTCCCGTAGTATCTGAGCCCGTCGTGGCTCCCGTAGTATCTGAGCCCGCAGCAACCAACATGTTCGCCGATATGGGCGACAGTTGGCGTAGCGACTTCCTGAGCAATGCAGGCTTTGAAGGTGAGGAGCTGACTAAACGCTCTGGCCAGATGGAGCGTGTATCGGACATGAAGACGTTCGCCACAAACTATTTCAGCGCGCAGGACAAGATTCGATCGGGTGAGATGAGCACCGGCCTTGCTGCCGACGCCACCCCCGAGCAGCTGACCGACTGGAGGGCTGCCAATGGTGTACCTGCCGAGTCTACCGGCTACGACCTCACACTCAACGAAGGCCTTGTCTTGGGCGATGTGGACAAGTCCATCATGGACTCGGTGTATGCTGCAGGCCACGCCGGCAACGTGAGCACCGAGGTGATGGGGAGCATGGTTAACGCATTCCTTGAGGGTCGAGAGCTCGAGGCGGACGACCTGCAGTCTCAGGACGGCATTCATAAGCAACAGACCGAGACTCTCCTCCGCAAGACTTGGGGGTCAGACTTCGATCGCAACCGTAATATGGTTCAAGGGCTCGTCAATGGTTTACCTGAGACAGTGCGCGGTGACTTTGAGGGAGCGCGTATGGCTGATGGTCGTGCGTTGTTCAACAGCCCTGAAGTGATGGTGTTCATGGCCGACATACAGCGGCGACTCAATCCAATGGCCACTGTCATGCCCGGGTCTGATAACCCAGTGCAGGCGACGGCTGATCGCATCAAGTCTCTCGAGACTCAGATGAGAGAGGACAGCGTTGCGTGGCACAAGGATAAGCCCGCACAGGAAGAATTAATGCGCCTGTACGGCGCCCAGCAAGCACATGGGGAGTTAGAATAATGCGAGATTTCATATCCAACATCGGCATCATGGCCGCGGTCATCACCGACTTCAAGGGGTCCGACACTGTCATCACCGACGATGGCGACCATGTCGTTGTCGGGTCAGCGTGGATCGGCCAGCAGATGCCGAAGGTTGGTGATCTGATCTATGTGGGTAACCAAGCCCACTATCTGATGCGCGCAGCGGAGGCTAATGAGAAGTACGACATGTCACCCCCGGGTGAGATTAATGAGCCCGAGCATAAGGTGAAACGTAAGTCTAAGGTGAAAGCCGAGATATAGATGCTTGACACGCCCCTGTGAGGGGGCGTATAAGTTAGACACCACCAAGCGACCCTCGATGTGAACGAGCAGCCCCACACCATGTGGCCAACCTGCAGACCGACCTGACAGCCAACTCCGAGAGTGTAAATTTTTTAATTACATTACCCGATAGGAGTACATGATATGGCTGACTCAGCCTTTCAGAAAATGTACCGTCAGGAGTTCATTGCAGGTTTCGAGAAACGTCAGGCGCTCTCGCGTCACACCGTTATCACTGAGACCGAAGTCAATGGTAATGAGGCTACATTCCTCGTTGCAGACTCAGGCGGTGCCAACGCGGTAACCCGCGGCATCAATGGCGACATTCCAACACGCCCTGATAACCTCAACCAGTACGTTGCTACACTCAAAGAGTGGCACGACGTCCCCGAGCGCACGAACTTCAACCTGTTTGCATCTCAGGGTGATGGTCGTCGCATCATGCAAGAAACGTCAATGGCTGTCATCAATCGCAAGATTGACGCTGACATCCATGATGCCTTGGCTACTGGCACCAACACATGGGGAGCTGCAGCCGTAGCGACTATGCTGCTGGTTACCACGGCTAAGACCAAGCTTCAGAACGCTTTTGCCGCCGAAGTAACTGGTGAGGACGACGTCTTCGCTCTGATTACCCCGGCATTTCACGGCTACCTGATGGGACTCAATGAGTTCACATCCGCCGATTTCATTAACCTCAAGCCCTTTGAGAACGCGAACAAGTCTCGCGCATTCAGCTGGTACGGCGTTAACTGGATTGTGGATGCAGGCCTTCCCGGAAGTGGTACGGCTAGTTCGAGCTGCTTCATGTATAACAAGAAGGCCATTGGCCATGCTTGCGATACTGAAAATGTTAGCACCTTCGTGGGCTATGATGAGAAAAACGACAAGTCTTGGGCTCGTTGTTCAACTTACATGGGCTCTAAACTCTTGCAGAACAGTGGCGTCATCAAGATGCTCCACGACGATTCTGCTCTTTCCTAAGGGAGTAAAGTTCCATGGCATATGCCGTAGCTAGTCCCCCAGCAATGTTGACACAGCGTGTCGGTGGTGGTGGAGCCTTTTGGCTTTACAACTCCGCTGATGCTGCTACAGCTGTCCGCGTTACTGGTTATATCACCGACGGTCAGGACCTCGGTATGGCTGTAGGGGACCTTGTGTTCCAGACTGACCTTGCCGGCGGTACTGTTGGACACATCTACATTGTGAAATCGCTTCATGCGACCAATGGAAGTGTGGACCTGACTGATGGAACAGCCATTGTCGCTACTGACACTGACTAACCATTAGTACCTGCACCATCACGCATGCCCCCTCCGGGGGGTGTGTTTTTATCATATCTGGAGAGTATGTATGCAACCAATTAAAACAACGGAGTTCGGGCTGGCAGAGCACCGATTCCAACAATTTTGCGCCATCACATCTGGGTCAGTAACCGCCCTTGATATGTGCGACCCAGAGCGATGGGTCCATGTGGCAGCGCAGTGCCGACCCGGCGATATTATATGGGTGGACGCTGACGATTATTCATACACCGCAATGCTCAAGGTGACATACTCAGCCGGCACTCGAATGCGCCTGAAGCTGATCATGTTCAAGGATCTCGAGATTGTGGACGCTGATCAGGAGGAGGCCGACAACGCCCCCTACTTCATCAAGCTGATGGGCATCAAGAAGTGGTGCATCATCGAGCGTAGTACCGCTGAGGTCAAAATCGAATTGATCCCCACAAAGACTGATGCCTATAAAGCATTGGATGACTACACGAGAGCGTTGGCCGCCTGATGAATACCCTTGACCTCTACAACGAAGCACTGCTGCTGTTAGGTCAGCGGCAACTAGCATCGATCACAGAGGACAGGGAGCCACGTTATCGACTCGATGGCGCCTACAACCGGTTGGCGGTCGAGTACTGCCTTCAGCTTGTACAGCCATCGTTCGCCGGTCAGACTGTCGCACTCAGTGCGCCGGCTGTCGGCACCACGTTTAATTTCGCACACACGCTGTCAGCTGATGAGATAGAGATTATCGGTGTGTTCAGCGACCGCTCCCTCGATCAGCCGGTCACCCGGTACATCAAGGAAGGCGGCAAGATTTCATGTGATTACAATGAGATATGGGTGCGATATATCAGCAATACGCTGGCCACTAGCATCGACTCTTGGCCCGCAGCATTCTTCAGTGTAGTAGGTTGCTACCTCGCGCTGCAGACAGCGACACGACTGAGCCCTGACGACCACGAGAAGTTGGAGCTCAAGTTCCAGCAGCGGGTTGGTATATCCAAGGAGACCGACGGCATTGCGACCGACGGCCCGGGTGGTGCAAGACCCAGTGGTGCCACCGGCACAATGACCGAACCATGGCGCGCCATCTACAATGATGCGCTGCAGTGCATGGGGTTGAATGAGCTGACAAGCATCAATGACGACAGCAACCGGCGGCGTAAGCTAGACATCGCGCTGGATTCCGGTCTGGTTAGCGACCTGCTAGAAGACACCGGCTGGCAGTTTGCGTTCGATACAACAAAAATATTCTTCGATCCGTCAGTCACCCCAGCGTTTGGCCACCCATATGCCATCCAGAAGCCTATTGATATGCATCGCATTGACGGCGTGTGGTCCGATGAGTTCCTACAATCACCGGTCACCGAGTATCAGGACGAGGGTAATTACCTATATGTCCCCTACCAATTTGTATTTCTGACGTATGTAAGCAATGAGTGGCTCACTAACCCTAGCAGGTGGCCCCGGTATTTCACCCGCATGGTGGCTGCTCGAATGGCCCATGACGCGAGTGCATCACTGCGTCCCGAAGGGGCAGACTCAGATCGCAGTGAATTAATATATGAACGCCGCCGATCAAGCGCAATGTCCAACGACGCTATGGCATCACCCCCTCGTACAATAGCTGAGGGCAACTGGACCACGTCACGATTCAGGGGCGGATTCCGTGGGAGACCATAATGCGACGCGGTGTGTACAACAAGTTCAACCGAGGGGAGCTGGACAGTAAGGCCCTGCTGCGTGATGACGTCGAGAAGGTCAACAACTCCTGCTCGTTATCCGAGAACCTACTGCCTCAGCGACTAGGACCCACCCAATACCGGTCGGGTACCCGTTTCATCTCCACATTTTCCAACGCTACGTACCACGTTCCTTTCGTAGCAAGGACCGACGACACCGCCATCATTGCCCTCGCGGATGACCACGCCCGCCTGTGGGTGGACGACGCCTTGGTGATCAAGCCTCAGGGCACGTTGACTCTCGCAAACCAAGAATTTACCAGCAACCTCACGAGTTGGACGGATGACTCGGGTGTTGGTTCTAGTACATCATGGGGGTCCAGCGGCACAGCCGATCTATATGGTGCCCGGGATACCAGCGCCAAGCTCTGGCAGACATTCGCCGGCACGGGCGCTGGCGTCGAGCACAGTGTGCTCATTGAGATTGAGCAGGCACCCCTCGAGATCCGGGTGGGTGAGTCCGGCGCAAACAGCTTTGACATATTGAAGGTGACCCTCGAGCCGGGTATTCACCAACTGGTATTCACCCCCGTTGGGAACACCCCAACCATAACTCTGGTGAACAGCAATAATTACCGGGGCAGGGTCCTGTACGTCCGTCAAGGTGATGGCGCTGTACTCGAGCTGGCCACCCCCTCCGATATCAGTGAGTTGGGCAGCATTCGATGGGCTCAATCCGCCGACGTGATATTTTTCGCAACCTCCAGCACCCCGCAGTTCAAGGTGGAGCGTAGGGGTAAGAAGTCGTGGAGCATTGTGGACTTTCGTATGGACGATGGCCCGTTTGATTTGATTAACAACACCGACACCACAATGACGATTTCTAATCTCGAGGGCAATGGGGATATCACAGCCAGCGATGATTACTTTAAGTTAACTGATGTGGGTCGCATCATCACGCTGACCAGCGCCAGTCAACGAGTTGAGACCGTACTAACCGCTGAGGATACTGGGACTGACAGCATCCGCGTGACGGGGGTTGAGTCCCCGGTTCGGAGGTTCAAGATAGAGACAACTGGAAATTTGGCAGGTACTCTCACACTCCAGCGCAGCACTGACGACAAGTCGTGGCAGGATGTGGAGTCTTACAGTGGTAACAAGAATAAGTTCTACAACGACAAGCTGGATAACGCCATCCTGTACTATCGTCTCTGGATCAAGGTTGGTGACTATACATCTGGCTCCGTCAGCGCCTCTCTCAACTATGAGAATGGTAGCAAGGACGGCATTGCCCGCATTACAAACTTCAATAGCTCCACCAGTGTCGGCGCGCAGATCCTCAAGAACTTTGGCGAGACTGTAGCCACCAAGGACTGGTCGATTGGGGAGTGGGGCAAGGACGGTAAGTTTCCGACAGCGGTCGCTCTTTACGAGGGTAGACTGTGGTGGGCCGGACTGGTTAAATTATGGGGATCGGTCAGTGACGAGTATGCGTCGTTCGATGATGAGCTGGAGGGCGACAGCGCGCCTATCCGTCGCACCATCGGGTTCGGTCCTGTCGACCGTGTGGATTGGATTGCCGCATCTGCCCGACTCATGGTCGGGCTTGCTAGTGACGAGATCACAGTCCGTTCCAGCAGCTTCGGTGAGGTGCTCTCAGAGTCCAACTGCAACCTGAAATCTGGCAGCACACAAGGTGTCGCTGCAATTGAACCGCTCAAGGTCGATGACTCACTGCTGTTTGTACAGCGTTCTGGCGTCAAGATCATGGATGCGGCGTACAGTCTCGACACAGACAATCATGGTAACACCGACATGATGACATTGAACCCGAGCATATGCAGCCCGGGCATCGTTCGTATGGCGGCATCCAGACAGCCTGAGACCCGTGTCTACGTCGTTCTGGCTGATGGTACCATGCGTGTTCACCTGCAGGATCCCGCTGAAGATGTGGTTGCGTGGTCTCGTATCACAATGAATGGGTTAATCAAAGATGTGATTGTGCTCCCGGGTCTGAAAGAGGACGTTGTCTACATCTCGATCGAAAGGAATGGGGTATTAAATCTCGAGCGTTTCTCAAGGCTTGCCGACATGGTCACAGAGCACTTCGACAGTTCGGTGTTGTACTCCAGCCCCGGAAGCGGTGTGTTGACTGGGTTGGATCACCTCAATGGTGAGACGGTCGGTGTGTGGGCTGATGGTCAGGACCGCGGCACGTTCACTGTGGCTGCGGGCTCGATCAATGTCACGACCACATACACAACGGCGACCGTTGGGCTACCCTACGTTGCCCGCTACAAATCAAATAAAATTAGCCAGTACATGGCTACGACATCAGGTATCACGCGAGTTGTCGGGATGCTCAAGCGAGTGGTCGACTTGAACATGGTGATGGAAGACTACTGGCCGGGTTCTGTCCGAGTGGGTCCAGACTTCACCCTGTTGGAGGACATGCCGCTGATTGAGTTCGGTAAGCTCGTCGACACCACTGCCGTGATAGCAGAATATGACGAGCACCCTTTCGAGTTCAACGGTAACGACGACGTCGACCCGAGGATCTGTATTGAGGTCACCGGGCCCGCTGTCCTACTGGGGATGAGCTACGGTGTGCTGACTGAAGACGAGGTCAAGGAATGATCATCCGACCCGCCACCCGCGATGACATCATTGAGATGTGTGGAGGCACATTCCCGGCTAATATCTGGGCAATGGCGGTCGAAGATGATGGTGAGTTGCTAGGCGTTGCGGGCATCCACTACAGCAACCCGCGAATGTGTTTCGGTAACATTAAGTCCGCGTTGAAGAAATCTCCGCGTACAATTGTTAAGCTGGCGCGCATGGTGACCGAGGTGGTGGCGAAGTCGGACGTTCCGGTCTACGCTATTGCAGAACCGGATGAGCCCACAGCTCCGGGATTTCTTGAGCATGTGGGATTCAAACACATTACGAGTAATAGCAGCGGGGAGGTTTACGAATGGCAATGGTAGCAGCCGTAGCGGCCGTGGCGATAACAGCCCTTGGTCAGATGAAAGAGGGTGCAGACGCAGAGGCGGCTGGCAAATTCTCAGCCAGACAACAGATCCGCAATGCCAAGGCATCGAAGGCGGAGGGCGCCCGTGGGGCCATTGAGGCTAGACGTCAGGGCGATCGTACTGCATCTGATGCATCAGCCGCCATGGTGGCCTCAGGGGGCGTCACGGACGATGTGGGGGCCATTAAGACGCTGTCGAAGATTAAGGAGGTGTCCGAGTACAACGCTCTGGTGTCGATATACAAAGGCGACCAGCGTTCTCAGACACAGATGCTACAGGCCCAGATGGATAAGTTGGCAGGCAAGAACAAAAAGGAGTCCAGCTACATTAAGGCCGCCGGCACTGCGATCGGCGGCGCCAGCAATGCATATAAAATGAGCGGCACATAATGCCTAAGATACCGAGCGCGACACGGATTGACACGCAGCAGTTCTCTGGTCAACAGGGTATTGTCAACATGCAGGTTGTGGACAGCGGCCTGCAGTCGTTTGGTGAGGACCTGTCAGGGGTGGCCCGCGACCTCAAAGACGTTGAGATGGTGGATCGACAGGCTGTCCTCGATGAGGCCGACATCGCCACAGCTATCGCAACTGAGGACATCAGGGGTAGATATAAGGATGACCCTGATTTCGGCACATCTGAGACCCGTGGCGGTAAGGAATACGACGACGCTATTGGGAAAATTGGTGAAGGTATCGCCAACGAGAAAGACCGAAAGCGTTGGATGGCTGCTCAAACTGTTGACGCGGCCAAACTCCGCACCGGCCTGCGTGGCGATGCCGACATCAAGCAGCGTGACGCCAACCGTGCTGGTATCAACGACCAGACCGCTGACCTGCGCAAGGCTGCTCTCACATCGGAAACCCCCGGTGAGTTGGTCGCCCAATATGAGCGCCGTCTCGAGAGCGGTTACGCCCGGGGCGATATTACCGCTGTAGAGCAGGAGAAGATGGGTCGCGAGTTCAAGGAGCAGATAACGGGCGATCGTCTCAGCCGTATGGATGCTGACGACGTGACCGCCGCACTGAATGACCCTAATATTTCTGGGATGTTGAACCCGGACCAGATACTGCTTTACACGGAGAAGGCTGAGACCGAGACCGTATACAACAGCGCCGTGACAGTTGTTGACACTGAGATGGGCAAACCTGATGCAACCGCTGAGTCCATTGGCATCGCCATCGATAATATTAAGGACCCTAAGGTTCGCAAACAGGCTGAGAGCATCTACCGTTCCGAACTGGCTGCGAAGAAGACTGCCGACACTGAGAAGGCAACCAACGCATATGATGCGCTGGATAAAATGGCCCGGGATGCTGCTACCGTGTTTGAGCTTCGGGGCACCCCCGAGTATCAGCACCTGACACCCTCCCAGCGTAATAGTGTGGAGGCCACCTCTATCGCTCAGACAACAGGCGTCAAGCGCACCGTTAACAATGCCGGCGTACACGCCGAGGCGTCCCGGCTGGCTGAGAACAAAGAATGGCGTCAGCTCGACAACCTGCTCAATGGGTATGGTGATCAGCTGACTGGGTCCACTCGTGATAAATACCGCACCGCTGCTGCCGACGGCAAGGCACCTGAAGAGGTGAAGTACGCCATCATGGTCGATAGCGCCATTGGTGGTGGATCGAAGACCCTCGACAAACGCAACGCTGTGAAGGTCAAGATGGCCGATTGGCAGGACCAGTTCAGGGACTCCATGGAACGTGAGCCCACCCGCGCAGAGGTTCAGAATGAGGTCGATGTATACACCCAAGAGTTGGTGACCGATGTAGGAAGAATTTGGGACACCACACAGGATCCCACATACGGGTCAACCGACGACGACTCGATGGCGCAGCACGCCGCGCTTCGTGAGGTTGAGATGCGTGAGGACAATGAGGACGCATTTTTGAACGCTCAGGCGGTGGTGGGTAGGGGGGCTAACCAGTTCACCATGGCCCGCGAGTTTGACAACCAGAAAACTATACTTGGATACAAGAGTCTGCAGAGCCCTCAGAGCAAGTCACTATGGGAAGCTGTGGATAAGGCTTCCAAGCTGCAGTTCAGCGTGAGCAAAGTGCCCCTGACGTCTCAGGAGATTATCAATGTCTATGAGAACCAGCGCAACAAGGTGATGTTTGAATGAGCACTGTGGAGAATATGTTCGCCGACGCCCCGTCTCAGCAGGGCGTTCCTGAAGAGGATAAGTTTGCCATAGAGCTGGGTGACGCGAACATGTTCGCCGACGCCCCGTCTCAGCAAGCAGCCCCCACCCCGGCGCAGGTGATCGAGGATGTGAGTCGTCAGGATCCAGACCGTGCCGCCACGGTGTTCAATGCCGCCAACAAATCTGATATTCCAGTGGGCCTCGTCGACACCAACCTCGAGGAAGTACAGCGCCAGCAGCGTGTGAAGGATTCCAAACCTGAGACGTTCGGGCCCACACTGAACAAGATGATGGGCATACCTGAGAAGGCCGTCCTGATGCAGGACGACCTCGAAAACCTCAGGCGTACCGAGGAGTTAATGGGTAAGGACCGCAGTTTTGGTGAGGGCACCGCTGGGTTCTTCAAGAGCCTCGCGCTGGACATGAACACGATGTTGTTCAGTGTAGGGCAGCAGGCCGTTGAGAAGTTGGCTGACCCCACCAGTGTTAAAGGGTTCCTTGCAGCGAAGTATTTCCCGGAGACCACCGCTGATGTCGTAGTGGGTGGTTCCAAGTTTTTTGGTCAAATGGCCCAGTCATCAATGGCCCAGTCCGAAGAGGCCATGCCGCAGTTTGAGAATGAATGGGTCAACAGTGGTATGGGCGGGTTGAAGAGTGCCGTCAATATGGTCGCGCTCGCTACAGTACTTGGTCCTGCAGCTCTGCCAGTCATGGTTGCACAGCAGCAGGGTATGTCATACGTCAGGGCTCGCAAGCAGGGAATGTCGCCTACGGACGCCCAGAACTACGCCAACATTCAGGGCGGGATTGAGTGGATCACTGAGAAGATCCCGTTCGGCCGCGTCATGAACGACGTGGGAAAGAAGACCCTGTACGAAACACTGAAGCGACAGTGGGTGGAGCTCCCCGGTGAGCAAGTAGCCACCCTACTGCAGGATCTCACCGACTGGTCCATGCTCCCTGAAAACTCCGAGAAGCCTTTCCAGTCGTTCTTAGATGAGCGTGTGGACGCTGGGTTACATACTTTGCTGGCCAGCAGCGTTGGTACAGTTGCGCAGACCACGGTGATGCACACCATCGGACGCATTGCGAGTGGTCCGGTTGAGAAGCAGGCCAGTGCCGACAAGATTAAAATGGACGCCAGCAAGCAGGGGCAGGAGGAGCTGGACGAGATTATCAAGTTGTCTCAGGAATCCAAACTCAGCGGGCGAGCACAGGATGTTTACAAAGAATTTTTGGCAGGGGCGGGTTCTGAGCAGAACGTGTATCTGCCCTCCGATATTCTGAGCAGCATGATTGAAGATGTGGAAATCCCCCAGTCGTTTCTGGATCAGATCGACGGGCTGGGTGCCGACATTGAGATCCCCATGGATATATTCATGACTGAGGTCACCGCCAACGAGGAGCTTCTGGCCGCACTGCGACCACATATCCGCATGGGCGCCGATCAGCTCAGTGCCACCGATATTGAGAATGGTGGTGACATGACGACCCGTAGGCTGATTGAGAGGGCTCAGGTAGCCGCTGAGGCCCATCAAGAGATAGCGGACCTGTCTGACACCATTGTGGAGCAGCTCATCAACACAGGCCGCATGACGCGGGCTGAGGCGAGCAAGAACACCGCATTGTGGGTGGCCCGAATTAATACAATGGTCGTTGATCACAACATGACACCCAATGAAGCCTACGAATACATCAACACCAACATCGTCGGACAGGACGCTCCGGGTCTGGCTGACGCTCAGGTGATTGAGCAGGATCAGGACGTTAAGCCGCCGGCCGCTGACCTGACGCAAGTCGAAGGGTTGATGGACAGGCTTGAAGCCCTGCCCATACAAGGCCATGACAACGAAGACCTCGTTAACAACCTGCGGATTAACTTAGGCGATGACGTTGCCGATGCTGCCCAAGCATGGCTGGATGAGCGCAGAGATGCCGCTGTGACAGCTAAGAAGCAGCAGCAACGAGAGGTCTCCAATAAGAAGCGAGTTGCCAAGGCGCAGACCAACCTCGCGGCAGCTAAGACTCCCGTTGATAAACTGAGCGCGGCTCATGCTATGGCGCACACCGCTAAAATGCAGGAGGACACCACCCTCGCTGCGGAAGCTGAGGCAGCTATAGCGGCACTGGAGGAGGAGGGCTACGAGATATCAAACATGCTGGGAGTAAAGTATAACGAGGGCATGATGGTCTCTGCTGAATTCGTTGAAGACGAGAGTATGTACGAAGATGAAGAGGTGATCACCAGAGTTAGAACCCCGCAGATAAACAAAGATGGTGTGATGGTGCAATCCGCAAACGTCATAGTAAGCATTGGAACTAAGTCTAGGGACGAGACTGTGAACACACTAGCTCAAGCCAAGAAGGACGGCTACGAGGGCGAGGATGCCACTGAGGCGACCGCTTGGAACAAAGGCATTGCAACATACGGCGCTGAGGGAATGACCGTAGAGGCCCGTATGAAGCGTGCTAAGGCGCAGGGGTATGATACTGAGACAGTGATGTATCACGGTACCGACCAAACATTCGATGGCTTTGAGGGAGTGACGTTCCTTACCGAGCATGCTGGGGAGGCATCTGCTTATAGCAATGTTGGAGCCATGGTGGGTGAGCGGATAGCGGACAAGATCCGAGGGAAGCATCGCGGCATTGAGCTCACGAAAGATCAATACGAAGGGCGACTTGTCCCCTATGTTGGTGTAATAGATGACATTAGCTCGATAGGTGAGGTTTGGGCTACTGATGAAGGCGTTGTTATTGTTAATGAAGACGGCACCATAGATGTCGCAACTAACGTAGATGTGGATTATGAAGGGGAATATGACGCCAAAGAAGGAACCATATCACTCAAGGAGGGTGACGGCGTTAACTCATCTAAAGGGAGGGCTATAGATGATCTTGATTCCTATGCTGAGGAGAGTGCTTCCGACATAAATACGGAGTACGACTCTCCTCAAGTTATACCAGTCTATACGAAGACATTGAAACTAAAAGATGTTGGACCTCTGCATGCAAACATTCTTGGCAAAAGGCTCCGGGGTGGTGAGCAAAGCGCCGAACAAGATAAGGAGTATCAGGATTTACTGGACGAAGTTGAGTCTCTAAAGGCGGAAGGGTATCAAGGGTTCTCCACCACATCTGACGAGGGGATTCTCAACCCTGAGCTGGCAGGGGTGAGACAGGTCATAGTCTTCGACCCCAGCAACATCCGATCAGTCAACGCAGCGTTCAACGAAGACGATGTGGGTAGTGCAGACCTGTTGGCGCAGAGTGAGATTGACTTGATTAATGAAATTTTAGCTGAGTACGACACCCGAGCACCGGCCCGGCCCGTCGAGGAGGTGATCGCTGAAATGGGCGCTGGGGACTTGGCCGGCTACACGGACGCTCGAATCAAACACCTCATCAACGAGTGGGGGTACGTGAGCGACAGGGTTGTTGCTTCGATTGTCAGAGTCAGTCCGTTAGATTTCGTGAAGGCCACAGCCCGACCCGGGCAGGTTTCTGAAATTCAGGATGATGCAGGTGACCTCGACATCGACAGGCTGAGAGGTGAGACCCACACGCCAGAGTTGCGCGTTGAGGAAATAGACGGCGAGCTTCAGATCACTGGTCACGAGGGTCGTCATCGAATGGCAGCCCTTGCAAAGTCGGGGGTGACGTCAGTTCCCGTTGTCGTATATAACAAAGACGTTCCTCACGACAATCCCACAATGGGGCTGACCGACGGCATGTCTCTGCGCGGGCAGCCGATATCTCCGAGCGATCCGGGAACTGACATTAACATCTTCCAACCCGTGGACATTAAACACGGTGGTGCCGCTGACATCGCAGCGGTGCATGGTGATAACCCTGATACCACGGTGTTGTTCCAACGACAGATAGGCAAGCGCCGTGATATGGTGGAAAGATTAAGGGAATGTATGTCGAACACGGGGTAAATTGGTTGCCCTCTTCGCGAGTCATTCCCCAGCTCGTGTGTATAATTGGGGTTCAAATTTAGAGGTGGCGCATGCCGTTGAATATTATTGAGTACCACACCTTTACGGCCGACGGCGTGTTGCCTAATGAGTTTCAGCACCACGGTCGTTTCAGTCAGATCACCATCGGTGAGGTGACAGCTAAGGACTTTGGTGGAGGCACTCTGTTAATCCAGAAGGCCACACTCAACGGCTCCCGGCATACCATTCGGGAGGTCACCGCTGCGGACTTTTTGGTCATGCAGGACCGCACGCTGCGTCTAGAGCTACCCGACGAGACCATTGTCTATGTGGAGTTAACCGGGTCTACGGCCCCCAACCTGTACATTGAGCACCAGCAGCAGCAGGACTTCAGTAGATGACAGTCACTAATGTCACGGGGGATTCCACATCTGGCGCCCGCGATCTACTGAAGGAACACAAGGTAGATCCCAACGCGCACCCCCACGATTTAGATTACCATACTGACGTTAATAGCAGTGCTGCGGCCACCGGGGAGCCCCTCGTCTGGGATGGCACCGAGTGGGTTCCCAGCGGTACCCTGATTGTAGGGCCCGACACTGGGTCCAATGTGGCCAACAATGGCGGCATCGATGTCCGGGGTAAGGTCACATACATGGGTCACAACCCATTCTCCTATGACGGGCTTTTGTCCGGTGAATTTCTCATCATCGGGGACTCCCTCACCTCACCCAGCGGCGGCGGGGTTATTAAATACGGACTGACCTCTGACGGTGCAGGTCTGGTTACAGCCATATCCAACTCCACGACTGACACTGGATGGGCGCGAAGCTTCGTGCTCACCATCCGCGGCGTGAACGAATCATACCTCCGGGTAAATTGCACCGTCGTTGCGGGCGCCATAACAACCATGGTTATCCGCAATCAGGTGGGCGTGTTCTCACTGAGCATGGTGAATGTGGCGGGCCAGCAGACGAGCACGGACGCGAGCTGGGCATACCTCCTGTGGAATTCATTCGCACTCAATGGTGAGATTGATGCGGTGCCTGCCACCAGTTATGGGAGACCCGGCACTGGGTATGTCCTACCCAGCGACCTGCCTGTCGTACTGGGCAGCATCGCACTTGTCGTACTGGGGGGCAATGACGTAGGGGGGATCGATCTGGGGGCAGGGCTTGCCCCGGGTGGCACTACCGCAGACCTCACCCCTGCACAGCTTCAAACGGACTGTGAGGCGCTATACACGGCACTGATCGCATCGGGCTACCGGGTGATAATAGCGGAAGCTGCCTATTCTGAATTCACCAAGATGTTCTCTGACTCAACATGGGATCAGGGCACTGACCTAGTAAACACAACGATACGCGCTGCGGCCGCCGCCGTCGGCCTGTCAGAGATATGGAGCTTCACCACGCCGGCTACTGGGGACGGCTTACATCCATCACAGACCGGCCATGAGCTGATGATGCAGGGGTTCTACCCCCGCATGGTGTCGGCCGCCACTGTCGATCGATTCGACTCATTGAATGACACCCCCAGCACCAAGGTCGGGAATGCTCTGAAGAGCGTTCGTGTCAACGCTGGTGCCACCGCTCTCGAGTACTTCACAAGCTCAGGGAGCGGTGCTACCGAAGCGGCTATAACACAGGCATCTCATGGACTTACTGTCCTTGATTGCGTCAGATGGAATGGAACGGTTTGGGCAAAGGCGCAGGCCAATGATGTAAACACGACTGCCTTGGGTGTTGTAGTGGCTGTCGCAGACGTTGATAATTTTACCTACGCCATTGCTGGCCGGTACGCCATTACCCACGGGCTGACTGTAGATGAGTGGTACTACCTGAGTGCTGCCACAGCGGGTGGGCTAACAGCCACTGAGCCTTCTATCTCTCAGCCTATTGTCTACGCCGAAGACGCGACCCACCTTTCTGTCTATGCGTATCGGCCCAGCTATAGTTCCGCAGCTACAGTTCTGATCCTAACGCCAATAAAAACTGCCGCATATACCGCCGTAGTAGGCGATCTAGTTCCTATGAGTACCACGGCTGCGGCAAGAGTGCTGACTCTTCCAGCCAGTCCCGTGGTAGGGGATAAGGTTGGCTGGATCGATTACGACGGAACCTTCGCCACTAACAATTTAACAGTTGGCCGCAACGCCAAGAATATTATGGGGCTCGCGCAGGATATGGTGGTATCAACTAACAATGCAAACGCCAGCCTTATCTATGTAGACGCGACCAAGGGGTGGATGCTGATATGAGTAATTTTACAGATTTTATTGGGGGAGGGGGTGACTCAGTCGAGGAGCTGTTTGACTTGTTGAATACCGCAGGCGTAACAGGTTCGCAGATTGATACCTTCAGTAATACCCCCCAAGGGCAGGCTGCGTGGGCGCAAACCGGTTTTCTTCCTGATTCGGTGGTAAACACACAGACCCTCATGGAGGGTATAGCGGCTAGTTCTGTCGTTATGAATATCGTTATAAGCAGTTCAGGGATGATGGGGAGTGTTGTAGCTAGTTCTACTGCTATGACAGCTGTTGCAGCTAGCTCAACTGCTATGACTATTCTTGCAGCTAGCTCAACTGCTATGAATCTTGTTATTGCTAGCTCAACTGCTATGAATCTTGTTATTGCTAGCTCAACTGCTATGACAGCTGTAGCTGCTAGCTCTACTGCTATGACAGCTGTAGCAGCTAGTTCAATTGCTATGACAGCTGTAGCTGCTAGCTCTACTGCTATGACAGCTGTAGCTGCTAGCTCTACCGCTATGACAGCTGTAGCTGCTAGCTCTACCGCTATGACAGCTGTAGCTGCTAGCTCTACTGCTATGACAGCTGTAGCTGCTAGCTCTACTGCTATGACAGCTGTAGCTGCTAGCTCTACTGCTATGACAGCTGTAGCAGCTAGTTCAATTGCTATGAATCTTGTTATTGCTAGCTCAACTGCTATGACTTTGGTTGTAGCTAGCTCAACTGCTATGACAGCTGTAGCTGCTAGCTCAACTGCTATGAATCTTGTTATTGCTAGCTCAACTGCTATGACAGCTGTAGCTGCTAGCTCTACCGCTATGACAGCTGTAGCTGCTAGCTCTACTGCTATGACAGCTATTGTAGCTAGCTCTACCGCTATGACTTTGGTTGTAGCTAGTTCTACTGCTATGACAGCTGTTGCAGCTAGTTCAATTGCTATGACAGCTGTTGCAGCTAGTTCAATTGCTATGAATCTTGTTATTGCTAGCTCAACTGCTATGAATCTTGTTATTGCTAGCTCAACTGCTATGACAGCTTTATACACTGCAAGCACTAAGTGGGTTGATGACACACTCGGTTGGAAAGGCGGCAGCAGCAACGCGCAGGGTGTTAAATTCACAGGCATAGGGCTGCTAGTGCGTGTAACTACCTTAACGTCTCTATGGAGTTCCGGAAATGATGGATCTGGCGCTAATACAATGGGCGTGTGGTTGGACGGCACTCTAAGTGCTTTTGGGACAGTAGTTCATGCCTACCCAACTACGCCGAATGAAGTTTGGACAAACCCCGCTCCGGTTAAATTCAATTCAACATTGGGCACTAATTTTTACCATGGACATGAACTTGCCTACATTCCACTTTAAGGAGTCACAATGAAATTATTATTTGACAAAACAACACGTAGAATGACAGGCAGCATCGAAGGCTCATTAAAAGGCATTCCCTCTAATCTGATTGCTTTAACAGCAACTATGCCAGCGGAGCCAGAAACAGCTTATTTAAATGCAGATAACGTAACTGTCTCAACCAGAGTCCTAACAGCCGTAGAGCAAGCAGCACGGTCTGTTGATGGCGTAGTAGCTCCACCACCAATTCCCGTAGTAATCACCACCGTACCCGGTGTTGAGTCAGGATATTCTGACTCGGATAACAACTACACCATCTTGGAAGGCGTTGAATACCTAGCGACAGGGACATGTGCCATACCCGCCCAGTCATTTCGTGTTCCGTTTGTTAGAACAGACACAGGACGCAAAGTTTATATGCGGGCAGTAGTCGCTGCTGAAGGTGCCTTTGTGCTCTATCTAAATCTCCCAACAAAAGGCGAGTGGTATACGGATACTGACCAGCTTAACTCAGAGTTACCGCAACCCTTGTTTATCATCGATAAGCAAGTGTTTAAGGTAATGTGATATAGCTACTAGTAGCAAAAGGAAATGGAAGAATGAGTGACTCACCGGTAATAACAGCCCAGAAAGGTGCCGACTCTACTGTTGCAGGCCCAACAGGCCCAACAGGCCCAACAGGCCCAACAGGTGCCGACTCTACTGTTGCAGGCCCAACAGGCCCAACAGGCCCAACAGGCCCAACAGGTGCCGACTCTACTGTTGCAGGCCCAACAGGCCCAACAGGCCCAACAGGCCCAGCGGGTGCCGACTCTACTGTTGCAGGCCCAACAGGCCCAACAGGCCCAGCGGGTGCCGACGGTGCTACTGATCACGGCGCACTGACCGGTTTGGGCGATGACGACCATCCTCAGTATGCTCCCAAAGCAAGTCCAACTTTCACAGGCACACTCAACGCAGCCACCATTACAGCCACAGGTACTGTTACAGCCACTGGAGGGAGTTCTACAAACTGGAACACCGCCTATACCGTAGCCAACGCGGCGCTGCCTAAAGCTGGTGGTACGATGACTGGCGCACTGGTAGGGAGAACCAATTCAGTTACAACCGTTGCCGCATCGAACGATACAGGAAGTTTTTCTGTGCGAGGTGACGCGACATACCCAGCGGTTATGTCATTCCATAGGGCAGCTGCATACGCAGTAAACTTCGGCCTATCAACAGCTAATAAGATGGAATTGGGGGGTTTTAGTGCAAGCACCATCAAGCACACTTGGGATATGGTCGGGAACTATACGGCTGTCGGTGATGTAACCGCATACTCAGACATCCGGGTTAAGACTAATATTGAACGCATACCCGATGCTCTCGATAAGGTTTGCCAGATTAACGGCTACACATTTGACCGTACCGACTACCTACCTGACCCAGATACAGGGGTCATGCCTGACACACGGCAGTCCGGGGTAATAGCCCAAGAGGTTCTGGAAGTTCTCCCCGAAGTAGTTACCCAAATGGATAACGGCAAGTACGCAGTCGCCTACGGCAACATGGTGGGCCTACTGATCGAGGCCATTAAGGAACTCAAGGCTGAAGTGGAGGAGCTGAAACGTGGCACTCCCACCTAGCGGAACGATAAGTTTTTCCCAACTGCGAACGGAATACGGTGGCCTTAGTGGGCAACCCATTATCATAAGCGACTACTATCGTTCGCTCAATAACACGGGGCTCGTAAAACACTCGGTCACCACATCTTCTTCTGCGTGGATCGGACCGACTGGTGCCTCTACTTCAAATAGTTGGTTCCAAATTACAATAATAAGTGGCGCGTCTTCTGGGTACTATCAGTATATGCAGGCAGGCGGGACTAATGTGGGTAACACAACAAGCTATACAAACGGCAATAGTAGGTGGACTACCGGGGGAGCAGTTTTCTATGATGTAACTACTTCGAATGGTGCTAAAACCCCTACCTTTACACGCGTACAGAAGTCGGCTTTACTTTACTATGCGTATACTACTACCAGCACAACAACTTATTACAACGCCGGTGTGCCAACTTCAGGTACTATATCACTGAGTGACTTTTATAATGGTGCAAACCCGTGAGTAGGAAATTTGAGTACACCGTTGATCTAGCAGACTGGCAAGAGGCAACGCGAACCATTACAGTCAGGCTACTTAATGGGACCCCGATCGATGTGGTAATGCCTGAAGGAAGCTACTCAGGGGCGCAACCTAGTATAGAAGCAATAAGCGTGATTGCCCCCCCCATAGTGGAGCGCCATAGGCCCTACCACAAAGACCCAGCGGTGCAGGTAAGGCTTTCTGCTTACGAATCCAATATGATATTTATACCAGAGGAGATTTAATATGGACACGGGACTAGTAGGGGCTAGATATACAAAATCGCACAGCATTGAAGCTAGCATATTTGTATCTCTTTCGGGCGATCTAGCTGCGGGTTCGCATTTTAGCCGGGACACTTTTACCGGTATGCCAAACACAGAAGGAGGGCAGCGTTTCCACCCTGACTATCCTTTTTTGGTGGAGTCTGGGTGGGTTGGGCTGTTCACGGGGGGGATTACTATACAGCGATCTTGGGAAGAGGATGAGGGCGTCACAGAGGACTGGTTCACCACTCAAGCCAGCATCACAAACGAATTCCTAGAAGGTCACGGCAACGTCACTTATTCTGATATTGATATGGTTGCCAGAACTTGCACATCCCGGCAAATCATAACTCCGACCAAAACCTACTGGTCGGAACATCCTTTTATGTGGGATATAAACACCGGCGGCCTGAGGGTAGAGTTTGATGAAGGGGCCAACTTCCTATGTTGTATAATAATAGCCGAGGACTGGGAGCGGTGGACTACAAAGGTTCGTGATGTACTAGCTAACACAGTTGAAATTATAGACAGGCCTGCGGCTGACGTAGACGCCTACATCTCCTTCAATCAAGATATATTAATCAACGGTAAGCCTTACGAAGCTGGCACCACCATTAAAATGGCTAACCCGTCTTTTGAAATTACGACCACACTGGCAACTACACTAGTAGCACACTACTAGAATGGAGTGCTAAGATCAGGTAGCATGCCCAAATAGGAGTATTAAATATGACAGCTATAAATCAAGTAGTTAAGGTGACATCCGATATCTGGGGCGAAATCAAGGCATGGTGGAGGGTAATGGGTGAGGGAATCAGTTTATTGAAGAGCTCAACCCTGCGCGCAGGCAGTGCTAATGTCTTCTTTATATTATTCAGTCTTATCGAGGGCACTTACGTCACGCTACCTCGCACGCTAACCTGCCTCACCGTGTCCAGCTTGCTGGCATGGGGGTCTATTGAGATCGCATCATGGATGATGTAAAGGCGGCCTACGCCCGGGGGCTAAAGGAAGGTGAGCTGCATTCACTAGAATCGGCGGTGACGAGGGCGCACAAGCGCATAGACGGTCACGATGGACGGCTAACCGCTCTTGAGCGAGTCATGTACGCAGGTATGGGCATAGTGGTTCTCTTAGAGCTGATGCCCAAGATACAGGGGTTGGCAGGCTAGTGAGCTTTGATTGGAAGAAGACGCTCGCTACGGTAGCCCCTGTGATCGCCACGGCGTTCGGTGGGCCGATGGCAGGCATTGCCACCAAGATGGCCGCCGAGGCGTTAGGGCTCCCCTCCGGGTCCACTGAGGCTGACATCGGTATAGCGGTTGCGTCGGGTGACACCAACCTGCTGCTGAAGCTGAAAGAGGCTGACCACAACTTCAAGTCAGAAATGAAGCGACTCGATGTGGACATACAACGTATTGACTCATCGGACCGGGGTAGCGCCAGAGAGCTAGGCATTGCCAAAGGGCTTATTGCTCAAGGGGCTCTCTCTATTATTTTCGTAGGGGGATTTATTCTCGTGCTGGCAGCCATGTTCGGGGAGAAGAACAGCATCCCTGAGGGCATGATGCAACCAGCCATGTTCCTTCTCGGCATATTGGCCACGGGGATGACTCAGATAATGAACTTCTGGTTTGGATCGAGTGCGGGCAGTAAAACGAAAACGCTTCAGATGGGTAGGTCATGACGAAAGATGTCCTATTTATCGACAGCTGGACGTGTGACGACTGCACCATAGGCCGCCTGTCATACGGGGAATTTCGCTGTCTTACTTTGGAGCTACCTTGGGTGTCAAACGAAAAGAACATATCTTGCATACCGGCAGGGAACTACACGGCGACTGAATATGATTCACCAAAGCATGGGCAAGTCCTATTATTGGAGAACGTCGCTGGAAGGAGCATGATTGAGATACACGCTGGGAACTACACCCGGCAGATTGAAGGATGTATTCTAGTCGGCGATAGCTTAAAATATTTGGATGGTGATGATGTACTGGATGTTACAAACAGCAAGGTCACATTGCGCAAACTACTAAACGCCGTGCCGAACGAGGTTGAGATAGCCATCGTTCGGCACGGGTAGAGAGTCCTACGGTGGGAAGTTCTGAGGAGTTCCGTCTCACCCGACATGGCTGGCCTCGCCCACCAGTGGATAAAAGGGGCCTTATGGGGAATGTATGTCGTTAGACAGTTGTATTAAAGCGATGGGTAAGGCATTGAGTCAGAAGGATGCCGACGCTATCCGCGCCAATGTAAAGAGTGGCATGGCAGATATGGACGCCATCGATGCCCACCTCGACAGCAGTGCTCTGAATTTGAGGAACGCTCCCGCCGGGTCGCCCGGGGTATACCAGCCCGCGACCAATGTGGCTGAAGAGTATGCCAAGAGCGCCGGCATCAACTACACCCCTACTGACACCTATGCCGATCTGGATGAAGACCGAGCTGCAGCAATCGCCGATGAGTTCGAGCTCATGGAACATGCCCCTCAGGACCCTGTGGTTAAGGAGGCGTATCAGGCGTTAATTGACGAGGTGGTCGAACAGTATCGTTTCGTGATAGACTCCGGCCTGAAGGTTGAGATCATCACCGGGGAGGACCCCTATACCAGCGGACCCAACGAGTTGTTGGACGATGTTAGGTATAACAACCACCTCTGGGTATACCCTACAGCAGATGGTTTCGGCAGCGACTCCACCTTCGACGTTAGCCAGAACCCACTTCTTCAGGAGACTGAGTTCGATGTCGACGGCCACAAGCTGTTGGCTAACGACGTGTTCAGGATTGTGCACGACTACTTCGGCCATGTTGCCCAAGGTGCTGGGTTCCGTGCGCGAGGTGAGGAGGCGGCGTGGCAGGCACACGCGGCGATGTTCTCACCACAGGCAAGACGAGCATTGACCACAGAAACCCGTGGGCAGAACTCTTGGTTAAACTTCGGTCCGCACGGTGAATCAAACCGTACCGCCGTTACAGAAGATACAGTATTCGCTGACCAAAAGATTGGCCTAATGCCAATGTGGGTGAGCGAAGAAGGGAGGTTGAGTGCACATGAAAGACGACAACGATTTGAACGAAATATTAGGGCAGGCACGTCAGGGTTTGAGGGAGCAATCGACCCGACCGGAAGGGTCGAGCTTATTCACTATTCCGAACACCAGCTCGAAAGAGTCGACCCGAGCCGCTGGGGGCAAGGGCTTTCAAGATTCGTCAGGAGCGAAGCGTCCCGGCGCAACGAAGCTCCGGGCAGAGTATTCTTTGGGATCGAGTCGGCCAATGAACACCCGTATCGGAAGGAATCGGGGCTCGGTAACCGCAGACTGGTAGCCCAACTGCCCGGTGAGCTGATCTATGACTACCGGGCGGACCCTGAAAATCTCAGAACCCAACACGACCCCGCGGCCAGCGAGCGCGCTGTGGCCGATGCCGGCTACATGGGGTACTGGGTCGATGACCCGAGTATTGGGAAGGTCGTTGCTGTATTTGACGAGGTCAACGTAAGCCCTGAAGTTGTTACTCTGGCACAGTCCCCCATCCCCAAGGGGCGCGTGGCAGTCGGTGATTTCACCGGTAAAGAATACGCCGACGGCACTCTAATTGTGTACGGTGACATCGAGTCGATCCGTGCGAAGCTCCCAGAGGGCGTCAGGGGCACCCCTGTCCAGACACCTAAAGGTCTGCGGTTTACCCCCAACATGGCGCACAGGGCTGCAGCGGGCCTGCGTGGCGATCCCGTCACATACTCCCGCGGCGGCAAGGTCATACGCACCAAGAAAGATAAGAACGGTAAGTACGTCGGGGCATCCGAGTCCAACAACACACCATCCAAAAGAACTACATGGCGTAAGAAATTTAGGCAGCTGGCTGAAGAGGGGGCTCCCGGCAGATTCTGGTACGAGAACTCAGGGTCTGAGATTTACAACATGACCGGCGGCAACATGGACGAGGCGAAGAAGTTCATCGCGCTGCTCGCCATATACTCCCCGCAGGCCAAGGTCGACGCCAACTCCACATTCGCATTGCGCGCATGGGCCCAGTACAAGGCCGGTATACCAATCGAGGTCAAGACGGGCAGTCAGGATCGTCAGGCCACCGACATCCTCTACAACGGCGCTGCGTGGGGCGGTGAGAAGACCAACAACTTTTACGCCAACCTACTGCGTCAGGTGGATCCCGCTCACAGTAAGGGTCAGGGCGCCACCATTGATATGTGGATGATGCGCGCCGGGTTCTATGACCACGATGCACCCAACACTTCTGAATACGCATTCATGGAGAACGAGACCAACCTGCTGGCCGAGGAGATGGGCTGGGAGCCCCAACAGGTGCAGGCTGCCGTGTGGGTGGGCATGAAGGCCCGCATGGAAAACGAGGAAGTTAAGAGAGTCACCGAGCAGGTGTCCCGCAAGAACAAGTGGATCAAAGGCGGTGGGATCGGCCGTAAAATTCTGGATCAGTCCAAGCACGCCATGAACTGGGTGAATCAGGGAATGAAGCACTCCCTGACTGCGAAGGATACCCAGCTGGCGAAGTTTGATTTCAGCGACGGTGTGCGCAGGCACATCGGCCAGATATCATCGGAGTCCGTACCGACCACTCACTCGGACATTCTAGCCGGCATCCATGCTGCTACATATGAGCAGAAGATGGAGCTGCATTTGGCGATACAGGAGGCCCTGTCGGACGACACCGGGGCGGACATGCTCGCCCAGCAGTTAGGTATATTGGCAGACGGATCCGTGATAGCACCGGGAGTTTGGGGCGGGGAAACAAACCCAAGCACCCAGCTCAAGGTGGCGGTAGCACCAGCCGGTGGTGGCATCATGCACACCAACAACGAGGGCGATGTGATCACCGACAGGGCTTTCAAAGCACTGAAGGAGTCCGAGCAGGTGGAGTGGTTCGCCCGCGGCCCGAGAATTCCATACACAAGTAAGACCGACATCGGGCCGATGTACCCCGACATGGAATACCAGCGGTACCATGCCACGGCGTCAATCGACCCTGCTCAGGCGCAGGTGTTGGATGTGTACGCGGCGATACTGGGTCTGCTCACCAGACAGGATGGTGTCGGATACCACAAGGCCTTCTATAAGAATTCAGTGAAGCAGTCCAACGCCGTGGAGTTTGATCTGGGTCGCGTCATGACCCCGGAAGAGGCTCACGCTCTGGACGTGATCCTGATGGAAGAGCTGAACCATGAGGCCACTGGAATTATCTCAACCCCCGCCGGGGTAAGGGTTGTAAATCTTGACGAGAGCGTCGATAATAAGAAGTTCCATAAGATCGTCACCAAAGCGTTAGAGGCGGTCACGCCTGATGGGCTGGAGTTCGAGCCCGTGTACTTCGCAAGTGACGGCAAAATTGTAATGAACAATTGGAAGGAGAACAAGAATGGGGAAGGCTACCAAGGGCAGGTTATTGACGCCGGACGATCCGATATTCTCAGGTGGAGTGCAAGCGTTCTCTATCCGAAAACCCAATCCGTCTATGAAGAGTTCGCCGAGCGATACGACTGGGGAGACGTCCCCCCCATTAAGTTCACCCCCGAGACCCCTCAAGAGCTAGCTCAGGACAACCGGGCAACCATTGAGATACGCGGCAACGAGCGACAGATTCGTCTGGGTAAGGAGTCCGACCTGTCGAGCTTCCTGCACGAGAGTGCTCACATGTTCCTCGAGCTTGAGCGGCAACTGGCTGCCGACTTTGGTGTGACGCCCAATCAGCGGGCAATGCTTGACTGGCTGGGTGTAGATACATTCGGCGACATCACCGTTGATCTTCATGAGAAATACGCCGAGACCTTCGAGGTCTATGTGGAAACCGGCAAGGCCCCTAGTCTGGCACTACGTGAGGCGTTCGCTGCATTCCGTCGCTGGCTGACTGCCATATATAAGTCCATGGACAACCGCACCCGGGCGGACCTCACCCCGGAGATTATTGAATACTTCGACCGCATGCTGGCGACCGATGCCGAGATCGAGCAGGCGGCCGGTAACCCTGTATTTGAAGAGCTGTTCCGTTCCAAGGAACAGGCCGGCATGACCGACGAGGATTGGGCCAAGTACAAGAAGCAACAGCAGCGCGTCACCGACACAGCCACAGCCACGCTTGATGAGAAATTAATCAGTGAGCTGACCAACCGTGCCGGTGAGAGATGGAGAGAAGAGAAGGCGCCACTCATCGAGCAGGAGAAGGAGCGCCTGCGCAAGGAGCCCGTGTATCAGGTGCTCACCAATCTGGCCAGCGAGCCCATGGACTACGACGCTGTGGTCGAGCTGAACGGCGGGAAGGTGCCGGGTAAGATGATAGGCAAGGCCAAGAAGGGTGGTATACACCCGGACATGTACGCAGAGGCCCACGGCTTCGCGTCTGCGGGACAAATGATTAAGGCGATCAATGAGGCGCCCACACTGAACAAGGCCGCTGAGGAAGCAGCAGAGGCCATCATGGTGGATAAGCACGGGGATATCCTGAACGATGGTAGCATCGCGCAGGAGGCCCGCGAGGCCATGCATAATAACGAGCACGCCAAGCTGCTGCTGATGGAGCTCAAGGCTCTGGATAAGACCACAAAAATTAACCGCGAGTACCTGAAGGCCGAAGCCAAGCGCATGATCTCCACTATGAAGTTCAAGGAGATTAAGCCCGGTAAGTTTGAGCGGGCCGCTACCCGTGCCGCGATAGAGGCCGCTACCGCCAAGACGGATGAGGAGAAGTTCGCCGCTACCTCAAAGCGACTGGCTAACCATTACTTGTTTAAAGAGGCGACTAAGGTCCGCGATGACATGCAGCGCCAGCGCAAGTATGTGCGCAAGGCAGCCACCCGAACATATAACCCCAAGGCGGTCGAGCCCAGCTTCATCGCGAATATTAAAGCCATCGCGAACATGTACGATATGCGCGCCAACACCGAGCGTGTGCAGGACATGAATGCTGTCATCAACTGGTACACCACGCAGTTGTTGGACGAGAATCAATATGTGGACATTGCCCTACTGGACCTCAACATCATCCGTGCGGTGGCTGCCAAAAATGAGAGCACCAATAATCAGATACCTGCTGACTTCAAGCTGCCGCAATTTGATGACCTGACAGCCGAGGATCTAGCTAGCGTGTACGACCAGCTCAGGCACCTGCGCTTTGTCGGCGGCGCCCAGTCCGAAGAAGCCAGCGAACTCAAAGTGGTGAAGCGCGGTATTCTGTCGGAAGCGATCATTGAGAATGGTGGCAAGGATCAGAAGAACCAGCGCGGAATACCCGGGAAGCATGAGAGCACCGCCCGGGCCATCTCGCACTTCTTCAATAGCCTCAGCTCGCTGCGAAATATTGCGCGCAAGATGGACAATGAATGGGGGGGCAATGACGGTGCAGTTTACGAGATGGTCTTCGCACCCATTGAGCAGGCTTCTAATAAGCTGATGGAACTGAAGCATGGAATGTATGCGGTCTATCAGGACAAGCTGAGTGATCTGCACAATGCCGGCTTGAAGCGCACCGATAAGAAGTCTTATACGCTGGAGTCCGGCCTGACGCTAGACATGCACAGCGAAGGGCGGTTTATGATGGCCCTGTACTGGGGCACCGAGACCAGCCGCGAGGCGATCATGCAGGGATTCGGCGTGACAGCAAACGATGTGAATAAAATTCTGGCTGACATGACACCCACCCAAGTGTCTCTGGTTAACGCCACATGGCAGGTCAACGAGACCCTATGGCCAGAGCTCTCAAAAACCAGCACCACGCTGTATGGGGTAGCACCAGCCCAGCTGGATCCGGTCCCATTTGAGATCAACGGTACTCCCATGACAGGTGGGCACATGCGCCTGTTTTATGACAGCTCTGAGATCGAGCTGAAGACTGAGCAGGCCAGCAACGGTAGTCAGTCAAACGTCATGCCAAACAAAGCCGGGTCATTACACTCCCGGGTTGGTAGCGGTGGTAGGCCGCCCAGTCTTGATGCCAGCAACATCATTGTGTCATTGGACGAGGCGATGCACTTCATCGCATTTGCCGAGACTGCCAACGACCTGCACGGGTTGATTGACTCCCCTGACGTGAAGGGTGCCATTGAGCGCAAACATGGTCCGGGCATGTACAAATCTTTCATCGACAATGTGGATAATAAAACTGGCAACAGGTCTGCTCGAGAGACCGTCCCGGGGCTGGCCAAGCTGGCACGACTGGGTCGTCGCTCTGTCACCATGGCATACCTCGCGTTCAGCGTTAAGAACACCGTCGAGAGTGTGAGTGCATTACCACTTGCAATGGATGAGGTTGGCCCTGTGAGGTTCATGGCGAACGCTGCGAAAATTTACTCAGCAATGTTGGAACCCGGGAATAATTTCACCGAGGATATGATCCTCAGCCGTTCCTCATACATGCGCGACCGCGGCCAGTTCGTCAGCCGGGAGTCCAGTGAGTTTGTCAACCAGATGACCAGCACCGGGCAGATCGACCACGCTTGGAAAAAGTTTCAGGCAATGGGATTCACCCCTCAGATCATGGCCGATAAAATGTTCTCATACCCAGTGTGGATGTCAGCGTACGAGCGGGCCATGGAAGACCCTAACATGACGGAGACCAAGGCCGTCAGCATTGCCGACAGTTCGGTGGCTGAATCTGTGGGCTCTGGTAGCGACCTCCACATGGGTGGTATGTTGGCCAGCAATCAGACCCAATGGGTCAAGTTGTTCACCGCATTCAACTCATGGTTCAATATGGTCTATCAGCGGATGTACAAGTCGACCAAGGGTGGTACTGATTTCTTCACCAAGGAAGCCTTGACTGGCGTCATGCTGGCGCCCATGGCGGCAGCGTTCCTGACAGCCATGGTTACCGGCCGCGGTCCCGATGAGGACGACGACGAGGGCTGGGTCGAGTTCACACTCAATGAGTACTTCCTGTTCATTGGCGCGGCCGCACCTGTGATAAGGGACCTCGCCAACCTAATAGCAACGGGGATGGGGTCCAGTGGAACGATGGCCTCCAGACCGGGTGAGTCACTGGTGGCAGCGCCGACAGCGTTGGCCGACCTATTCATGGACGACGACAAGTCGACGGAGAAGAAAATATCCAATGTGCTCAAAGCGGTGGGTGGTATCACACCACTCCCAGCGTCGGGCAACATCACACGCCTGCTTGATTTTGTGGACGAGAACGGTGGCTGGCCAGAGAACGGCTGGGAAGCGTACACTGCACTCACGCAAGGCAAGAAAGCAGCGCAATAAATAATCAGAGGGTAGGACAATGGCTGGATCATTTTTAAGCAGGACTGGGGATTCTCCCGAAGAGGGTATCAAGGCACCGGTCGTCGCGACGGCTAGTGTCAACATCACACTGTCTGGCGTGCAGGTCGTCAACAGTTACCAGACGGTAGCGGGGGACCGCGTGCTTGTAAAGGGGCAGACCGACTCCACACTGAATGGAATCTACAATGTCAGCAACTCACTGTGGACCCGGGCGACCGACTTCAATGCATCCAATGACGTGGTCAATGGTGTACTGGTTCTCAGCGTAGATACGGGCGACATCCATCAGGCCGTGTTCACCGGGGCGTGGTCACCTGACGTTACCCAGATCACATTCAGCTTGGTCATCACGGTTACCCCCGTCGGCGACGGTCAGTTTGTACCTCTCGTGGGGACCGGCGCGGGTGACCCCATCACTGGGACACTTCTGTGGGATAGCGTTGGCGCAGGATCGCTTTGGTCCCAGCTTCAGGGCGACCTGTTTGGCATTAACGCCATGATCTTTAATGGGACGGGGGTTGATTCCGAGTTCTTCATCACGACAATAGACTCGCTAGGTAACGGCAATCAATTCCGATTTACAAAGGATGGTGAGTTCTACATCCCCAGTCAGCTAGCCGGGAACAACGAGGCGTGGGTCATCAAGGGGGTTGACTTCCTTGGCACCGAGAACGCCCTGAGCATTTTCTCGTTTGATAACAACACCAACTTGCGCACATCTAACCCCATCATCTTGTACTCCAGTGCTACTGAGTTTTTCTATCATGGAGAAGACGGTAAGATCCTGACCAGTGGTGTGATTCAGCCAGCAGATAACAATCAGGTTCTGGTGACCAAGCTATATGTCGATAGTGTAGTGGCAGGCATTGGTGGCCTGCCATCTGATTCAGCGGGCAACCTGCTAGTCGGTACCGGCGCAGGATGGGCGGCAGCCACCGGAGCATCGTTAGATGTCACAACAGTCCCGGGACAGGCTAACTTCATAATCGGCGGTGCGATCACCCTCGCCAACACCCACGCAAACCATCTACTGGAGTCGTGGGCCACAGCGACTGATGAGGTATACGGTGTCAACTGGTTGAAGCTCATACCAAGCAGCACGGCAGGGGCATTTAGCATATACACCGACTCAGCTATGACTGAGAATTTCGGCTTTTCTGGCGGGTTTTTATCTCTGCCGAAACTGCCCACTAGCGACACCCATGCGGCATCCAAGAAGTATGTGGACGATAGGTTGCCAGCTGGTGGTAGTCTCAATGATACGTTGAGGTGGAACGGCAGTGACTGGCTGGCTAACGCCAACCTCCAGATTAATGCGGCTGGTGAAGTTGCTATGTCTCAAGCACTGGAGGTGACCGGTATAACCACACTTACCGGCGCAGTTGTTCTCTCTTCCGGTATGCACATGACGCTCACCACTGGCGCCGGGGGGAATAACAACGAGTTTCTATCTATAGATGGGAGTGGGTTTCTCCTGAAGTCTGGTTACAACCCGAGTAGTTTCGCCACCACGGCCGATGTAGTTTTGAAAACCGGTGTTCAATCTATCGCTGGCCACAAAACATTCAGCGATACAAACACCACTATTCAAAATCTTGATGTTGTCACCAACGTAGCAATTGCCACACACCTTGGTGTGGATAAAGTTTTGTACAGCAACAACCTTGGCATCTTGGTAGAGGCTTCTTTTTCTCCCGCCGATGTGGTGTTGAACACACGTAACCTAACAGCCGGTGATGGGATAAGCGGTGGTGGCACGTTGTCGGCGAACAGGACCTTTGATGTTGACTCTACCGTGTTGAGAACCACCGGTGCTCAGTCTATAGCGGGCCACAAAACATTCACCGATACAAACACCACTGTTCAAAATCTTGATGTTGTCACCAACGTAGCAATTGCCACACACCTTGGTGTGGATAAAGTTTTGTACAGCAACAACCTTGGCATCTTGGTAGAGGCTTCTTTTTCTCCCGCCGATGTGGTGTTGAACACACGTAACCTCACAGCCGGGGACGGACTAAGCGGCGGTGGCACGTTGTCGGCGAACAGGACCTTTGATGTTGACTCTACCGTGTTGAGAACCACTGGTACTCAACAGATTAGTGGAGTTAAAGAATTCAACTCTGGTATCACGGCGGGGAACTCTTTAACCCAACCCGGAGGCAACACTGATATAGTCGTTGGCGGAACGATAGCTCTTGAGGGTATGACTAGCGCGGCAGGGACAGACATTGTACACGGTTATGGTGTGTTGGCGTTAAAGTCTTCTGATGAGAGTTTGAAAGAAAATGTTTCACCAACAAGGTACGGGTTAGAGGATGTCCTGTTACTTTCCCCTTCTGATTTTAACTGGATTGAAACGGGTGAGACTGACACGGGATTTATTGCTCAAGCTGTTCAAAAAGTTATCCCAGAAGCAACGCCTCAGAACCCAGATGGGCTCCTTGGTTTTAGGGACGGGCCTATTTTGGCCGCGCTGACTATGGCGATTCAGGAACAGCAGGTTATCATCGACGGCCTGATGGCACGGTTGGAAGAGGCCGGTATCTAAGCCGACCAATCGAGCTGCTGAGACTGAGAGTCAGTAGCGTCCATTAGCAGCTCGAGCACGCCCTCGAGAACTTTGGTTTCCACCTTGTTGGCGGCGATCACAGTCTCGAGGGCGTCGATCTTTCTCTGCACCATGAGGTCAACCTGAGGCAACCCTTTAACTCTACCAAGGCGCGTGTTCATCTTGCTGACATGCGCCATGTGGTTACGGTTGGTGGCATCGAGGTTCGACATGACGTGTCTCACCTGCCGGCGCAGGTCCTCCACAATATCATTGTTCCAGTCACCCTGATCGATGCAATTAGCCAACAGCTGTGAGAGCCGCTGATCGGCCGGGGACTCTCCCCCAGTCTCACCGGTTGCATCGAACCGTGCTCGCTTGTCAGGGTCCTTCAGGATGTCATACGCCAGCGCGATAATCTGGAACTGCTCGACGTCGTCGTTGCCCTGCTGTCGATCGGGATGGTTAGCCATGGCTGCTCTCCGGTACGCGGTTTTAATTGTAGCAGCGTCGGCGTCAGGATCGACGGCCAGCTCAGTGTATGGATTCACTAGACAGCATCTCCATAGTTGCGCGCATCAATAGCGTCGAGAGGCTCTTTCAAATTCATGGCGGCGAACTGTATTTCCCTAATGTCCATTGGTATTTCCCCTTGGTTAAAGCACGGGCTCGACTAACTTGCGAACCCGGTCATAGTAATATTCGTAGTTGATGGGGTTGGTGCACTGCATGATGTCATTGCACACCGTGACCTTCCACCCCTTTTCCGTTTCGCTAATCAGGGACCCGTACTGGCTCCGGTTCTTAGTATGGATGTCGGCGTTGTGGACACCCGTCACATTACCCAACCAGTAGGAGCTATTGGTGACCCCCTGTGCCTTCTTGTAGTCACCCGCTACCATGCCCTTGGGTGGCGGCTTAATGCTCCTGAGCGTCCCTCCTGCTGTGCTGACGTAGTACCGGCTGCGACCTTGCACCGGCACACCATCGAGCTCAAGCCGGGGCGCCTTCACAAATAATGCGTAGTCGAAGATGTTAGTATGGTATTGCACAGCAGTCTCGACACTGAAGCCGTGACACAGCACCATCTCAGCAGCCTTGGGTATGACCAGCGCGCTGTGGTTCTGGTGGTGCTCACGCTCGTATTCGTACGCACCCTTGCGCTTGAGATCACCGTTGAGATAGACGCCGATATAATTATTAACATCCCGGATGTGCATGCGGGCATACTCAACATCCTCCAGAGTGAGGTGGGTTAGGGTCTGCCAAGTGTCACAGATCGTGTGCACTAAAAACTTGTGCCCCCGGGGGTAGCGTATGGTGAGCCCGTCGGTGTTGATCTGAATCATCTGCATCCCGGGCACCTGCGTCACCAACATCTCTGCCAACATGCACAGCAGTAGCTGCCCATTGATGGTGATCGACATGGTATACAGGGGGTCATAGAACGGGCTGAACTTAGAGTTGCTATCGCCGTACACACCATTGAGAGCCAGCTTCAGTGCCGCGTTCATGGGGGTACCCTTGGCGTGACCCTTGCGCTGCTCGTATAGCCTTTGATAAATGTCGCAGAACCGCTCCCCGAGGTGAGCAGGATACAGGCGGTTGGAGATGGCTATGTTGGGATAGTAGCTGGCCACGTCCCAGTCCTCGATGATGTGATCATCGCCCGAGGTGACTGTCTGCGCCTCCACACTGCCATGAATGCCGCCCAACCCGAAGACATAATTAAACCCCTCGACGGTGCACTCTACATCTTTGAACACACCCTTGGTCTCGGTGATGGTCTGCTCGTAGAACCACCTGTGGATGCGCTGGAACTCCGGGTGATTGAAGTTTATGTAGGGCAGCAGGGCGTCCTTCAGATCCATGCTGGCCCGGGGAGTTTGGATGGGCTGGTTGTTTATGGTGAAGCAGTCAACGCCGGCCTTCTCCAACTCATTGATGAAGAATTTTTTGCCGAGCTTGGTGTCATTGTAGTTCAACCACTCGCTACCAAAGGTTTCCCGAAACTCAATCGCCGGCAGGCACTCGGTGAGAAACTCCCGGGTGTTGACCACATCGCCATTCATATTGTAGTCGAGGAGCATGTCGACCTGCACACTGGTGAGATCCGAACCCGGGGGGAACGGGAGGTCCATCAAGTTCCACACTCGCATGTTGAACTCGACCTGCTTGAGGCTGGTGCGCCGGGCGGAGTTGTCGAAGTGATTAATTTTATACAGGTCAATCTGGGGGATGGCCGGGTCCCAGATAGTGTGGGCGAACGGGTCGTTGGTGCCGATGATGGCCTGACACTTTTTATAAGCACCTTCGTACCCAGTGGTACCATCGCTCTTCCAGAACTCACTGACGATGGGCCAATCAAAGCCGATGTTGTTGAACCCCACCATGGCCACGTTGGGCAGGTCGGACAGCTCATCGAGGAACTTGATCAGGCGCTGGGTGTCATCCTTTCGGAACGACATCTCGAACCGCCACTGTGCCCGGGTGGCGTAGTGCTCGACCGCCACGGTGAAGCATGTGGGGTAGGTCTCAATGTCGTAGGTGTAGTAGTCAATCATGACTTACTCCCCATGCGCTCTGCCAGAGTGGCGTTGGTGGTGATGTCCCTGAGTGTGATGGTGTACTCACTGCGGTACTCCCGGATGATCTCGAGATAACGCTCGGCGGCTGCGTCACGCCATGTGCCAGCCGGGATCTTGCGTTGCACCTGACCCCCGCGTGACACTTCAATCCTGTAGCTCATACCTGATCCCCATAGTGTTCGATAAATTTCACATCGTTCATCACCAGACTGGTGCGCTGACCGCGCAGCATTGGGTGGGTCGCGGACTTGTTACCGCCCATCACCTGAATGCCAGCATACTCTGCGTCGGTGATGAACTTCCACTGCCCCAGTGCGATGCCGATTTCCTTGATGGCTTTCTTGGTCGCCCGACTACCGTCATGGTTCTCCTCGAAGAAATCACATGCATCGACGTATGCCTGAGCCAGAGTGACGGGGGGCTCCCCCTCCTCCTGATCTATGCCGGCGAAGTACTCGATCTCATCGAGCAGCTCCTTGGTTGCGAACTTCTTGATCATCGATCTCATCAGTGGTTCCCCTGATTGCGTTGGATGTAGCTTGACATCGTCACGTCGGTAACATGTTCCTGCTTGATGTAGTAGTCCTGCACTTGCTGCTTGAGGTCTTCGGGACCCTCCACGCTGAAGAGTTGGTTGACCAACATGGTGCTGTTGGAGTTATCGAAGTCAAGCCAGACATCGACTGCGTAGGTAATTAGGTCTTTGGACATGGTAACTCTCCTCTACCGGGGGCAGATCCCCCGACTTGAATTTGAATCATACAGGAACTGACGGTGCCGTCAACTGATAATATCCCTTCATCGATGGTGACCCGCACTTGGTCCTACGACACTTCCGGCTGTCCCAGATATCGTGCACCACCCCATCGATGACAGCGCAGTCGTGTCGTGCCAGACAGGCAACGTACCGTCCGGTCTGGGGGATGTCCTTCAGGTACTGGCCCTTGGTCAGCACCAGCTCCCAGCCAGCGTCCAGCAGATACCTGTGGCTCACTGGGAGCGCGGTTCCGTTCTGTGTGGATGATGCCAGACCCCCGGTCATCTCCCGGTTGAGGTCGTCCAGCTCCTTGCGCGTGGCCCGGTACATCAGGCCCAGTGCAATCACTATGGCCCGGGGCACACAGTCACCAACGTTCTTGCCTTTGTAGCCGGCCAGCTCCCGGCCACCATCGTTGTGTTTGAATCTCATTTAATACTCCTCAGTTGTGGAAGCAACAACGAGCAGAGGCTCATCGTATTCATTGTGGATTAGCGAGTACTTCTTGCCGCCGGCTGCATGATAGTCCAGAGCGCAGGAGTGGATCAGGACGATGGCGTTGCCATCCATCCGGGGCATCTTATTACGGTCGCGATACTCTACCGCGAGATGCACAGCTGTGATGAGGTTGTACATGCGGGCTTCTAAAGTGACGTCTGACATAAGTGGTTCTCCTGAAAAATTTTGGTAACGATAATCTTAATTGACCGACCCGTCAACTAATTATTTAAAATAAAAAAAAGGGCCCGAAGGCCCTAAGCTATTTGATGACCCCACGTTTCCTAGCCTGAGCTATTGCTGCGTCCGCCATCCGTGCTGCGTTATTATTATTTCTGCCGCCGGAGATTGCGGCGTGGTATGTGAGCAACCACACTGCGCGCTCCTCTTCGGTCACTGCCCGCCCACCAAGTAGCCGGGGGTCATTGCGTTAGCCCCAGCTACCGGTACCGCAGCAGGGGCAGCCGGTGCAGCCATTCCGGGCTGAACATATTGCGCAGCAGGATCCATCGCCGGGATCGCACCAAGGGCAGCCACCTGAGGAACTGGTTGGGCACCAGCCACGGGCTGTGTCTGCGGCTGTCCAACGGGGTGGTTTGGGACCTGAGGCCACGCTGCTGGCGCAGCCAGAGCAGGAGCAGCAGGGTTGAACGCACCGGCCACGGGGGTGGCTGAGGCGCCGGGTGGTAGCGCAGTGCCACCAAAGCCCACGGAGGCCGCGTCAGGACCAACGCTGATCTCAGGACCATATCCGGCCAGAGCCACCATCGAGTGGTTCATGTACACACCGGGGTTACCGGGGTTGCCATTAGGCTCAACACTACCAGAGACCTGCACGAAGTAGCCGGTCTTAATTGCGTCGACCACCATCAACTGCTCAGTGCCGTTGGCGTTGTACAGATTAGGCGCGAAGCCTGAGCTGAACGACAGTACCCAATGACCCGGGTAGCCTTCCTTGGAAGCAGGTGTCTTGCCATTCTTGTTAGGAACGGTGCTGTCACCGTCGGTGATTTTCCAAGCGAAGTCTGGACGCTGTGGCTCACCATTGGGGAAACCAGATGCAGCTGCGTTGTAAATCACCTGACCCCATTCGGTCTGAGACCAATGTTGCTCCTGACCCTTGGCTATCGCCAGCGCGAAGAAATACTCACTGCGCGGTTGTCCTGCATTCGGACCGGTCTTAGTGACAAGAGCTGCGCCCTGCCAATCTGTGGTGTTGGCGTTATACACACTGCCTGCTACGAGGCGGCCAACTGGCGTTAAGATGTTCGGCATTTTAAAATGCTCCTTTTGAGAAAATTTGTCGTGCCTTGGATCCGTCATCAACTTTCAACTTCAGACTCGTCGGCGGTTTTTTGTAGAACGGCGCGATGACCGCTGGATCTACCTTGCTTTTCTTCAACAAAGCGATTGCCTTCGATGGGGTGAGCATCTCAGGTTCCGCCATTACATCCACACCGGTCATCATTTTAATGACAGCCGGCGCCGTGCTCGGATCCGTCCACTTATTGTGACCGTATCCTTGCACCATGTTCCAACCCGGTACTGCGGACCCATTCCGAATCCGGTACTCAGCATCAACCACGAGGGCGTTCTTCCGTATCTCGATGAGTGCCGCCGCGGCATTGAGCTTGTCAAGCTCGTAGCCCAGAGCAACCTCTGTCATGCCGGCAGGGATAGCATCCCCACTGTGGTCAATGACGTTGGCAGTACTGTCCCGCAATGCTTTGCACTTGTGTGCCCCGGTACAGTGCTTACACTGTGGGCCGGTGACACATATCGCGTTGACAGATATGGCGGAGCTGGCGGCCTGATTCAAAATGGTAAGGTGCCCACGCAGGTTTACTGCGGGAACCAGCCACTCACGAATCGAACCCTTTCCGTCATAACAACGCGGCTGCACAACACGAATTACCACATTGATACCGTAGTCCTGTAACGGGTGATCACCCTCCTTCACGATCTTCTTAAGTAGCCCAATCGTGTAGCAGATCATCTGCCAGTTCTCGAATGCCGACACGCCGCCATGACCATACTTAAAGTCCCAGACGTATAGCGTGTTAGCACTGGGGACATACAACCCACAATCCGGTGTACCCCAGCAGTCATCATGAATCTCAGGCATGTTAACGCGCTCTTCAATGCGCAGCCCCTGCATGTTGCCGTGCCTTGTGCACACCTCGAGAATGTCATCGACATATATCTTCGCGGCGTCCCACATCTCCTCATCGATCACGACACCGTTGGGTGCCTGCTTACCGATCAGATCGTTCGACGTCAGGATACCAGCATCTGGCTTGATGAAGCTGCGAAGAACCTGCTCACAAACCCAGTGTGCAGCGGTACCCTCCATGGAAGCCTGAGAATCCTCTTCGGGGATCCCGGCCTGCAGGGTAACGCTACCGGCGCACTTCACCCACTGGGCGGACGCACTGGGCATTAGTGGAGCGTGACTCACGCGCCTACCGCCAACAGGTACGCATCGAACAGATCAGAGCGATCCGCCAACAAGTGAACATTGGCCAGACCATTCGCAGCAAGGAACTGAGCCTCTGCCACCACATTGTGGGTGCCGTTGCTGATGCCCGGGGTGACCCTAGCACACACGGTTGTCCAATCTAATGTGGCAACGGCAGGCGCGGTGGGTGGTACAAGAGTGGGAGTACTACCAAACACTTGAGCAGGATCCTGAGCTGGTGGGTCAACAGGGGTTTCGACCGGGGGCGGGGAAACCAGCTGACCTTTGATCTGCTCGACCAGCGCCTTGTCCACACCCTTGCGAAGCTTCCATGTGCCGTTATTGTTCTGGGTCTTGCCACCACTGTGGATGCGCGCATCCCAAGGGACCCCCGCTTTATCCATTTCGCCAGCTACCTCAGGTGTTGGTTCGACGAGAGGCAAGTTGTCATCACGAAGTGTACCCAGCACTACTGGGGGAGCCTCTCCGGGCATCTCCTCCACTTCAGGTATTGGTTGGGTGAGGGAGGCGTCGACAGTATGCAACGGAGAAAACATCCGCTGAACCATCTCACACTCCTCGAGGTTGCTTGTGTCAAATTCAATCTTCATTTTGAAAATTCCTCTTGGTTGTTGTTGACGTGCTGGAGCATCTTGATGTAAGTTGACCCCTCTGTCAACCATGGATTGAAATTAAATGTCACAGCGTCAATACCAACAGAAGTGGAAGGACGATATAAGAGCTGCGTGGGCGGCCGGACACCGTAACGTGCTCGGGGTGCTGCCCACGGGGGGTGGTAAATCATACTCAATTGGCGAACTGGTCAATGAGCATCAGGGTGCAGTAGCAGTCATCGCGCACCGTCAGGAGCTGGTGGGACAGTTGTCCATGGCGCTTGCTAAGAATGGTGTGGAGCATCGCATCATCGCGCCATCCAAGGTACAGAAATTTATCATGGCCGAGCAGCTCCAAGAGTTGGGCACGACGGCAGTGAGGTCCAACGCAAGAGTGGCGGTGATAGGTGTGGACACCATGGTCCGCAGGCATCGGGAGCACGCCAGCTGGCTGGCAACAGTGACCCTATGGGTGACCGACGAGTGCCACCACATACTACGCACCAACAAGTGGGGGAAGGTGTGCGACTTCATGCCCAATGCCATCGGGCTGGGGGTGACTGCCACACCGTGCAGGGCCGACGGGGCTGGGCTAGGGAGGTCGGCCAAGGGTGTGATGGACTTCATGATTGAGGGGCCATCAATGCGGGAGTTGATTGAGGAGGGGTTCCTGACAGACTACCGAATATTCGCACCACCCAGCGACGTGGTCTATGACGAGGTGAACGTAGGTAAGTCAGGCGAGTATGTGCAGAAGCAACTCAAGACCGCGGTGAGAGAGTCCCACATGATTGGGGATGTCGTGAAGCATTACAAGAGGATAGCCCCCGGGAAACTAGGAATCACCTTCGCCACAGATGTGGAAACCGCCACAGATATCGCAGTCCAGTTCAACATTGCTGGCGTACCCGCTGAGGTGGTCAGCGCCAAGACCCCGGACAGGCTCCGTGCGTCCATCATCAAGAGGTTCCGCAACCGGGAGATCATGCAACTGGTAAATGTGGACCTGTTCGGTGAGGGGTTTGACCTGCCCGCCATTGAGGTAGTTTCCATGGCGCGCAGGACCATGAGCTACTCTCTATATTGCCAGCAGTTCGGCCGTGCACTGCGACCACTGGAGGGGAAGGAGCATGCCATCATCATAGACCACGCTGGGAATGTGAAGCTGCACGGTCTGCCAGACAAGGACCGTGAGTGGACGCTGGAGAACACCGGCAACGGTCCACAGATGAAGGACCCTGATGACGAGATACCGCTGCGTTACTGCGCTGAGTGCACCCAGCCTTATGAGATCATACACAAAGCCTGCCCATGGTGCGGCCATGTGATGGTCCCAGCAGACCGCAGTAAGCCCGAGTATGTGGATGGTGACCTGCACGAACTGAGCCCCGAGGCGTTGGCCCTGATGAGAGGGGAAGTTGCCCGCGTAGATCAGGATCCCAACGAGGTGGCCCGCAGGATGCAGTACGCGGGAGCCAGCGACATAGCAGTAGCATCGGCCCTCAAGAATAACAAAGCCCGTCAGCTGCACCAGAGCGCGCTGAGAACGAGCATTGCATATTTCGCTCACATACAGAATGGGCGGGGGGTGGCACAAAATGAGAGTTATCGGCGTTTTTACGTCACCTTCGGCATCGACGTACTCAGTGCTCAGGCGCTGGGCAAACCGCAGGCCATAGAACTGGCAGGCAAAATTAATCTATGGATAGGAAGGAATGCAGCATGAATCTATACGCATGGGGAACCAAGTGGGGCATACCACAGGCTGCCATCGATGAACTGAGGGCTGAGACCCTCGAACACACGGTCGCCCGCGGTGGCGCCAAGTCCGAGGCGGGGGTCACCGCCCGCGTCAGGTTAGAGTACGCGGCCCGGGGCGACGTTCTATTCAGGAACAATGTCGGTGCCATGCAGGACGACAGCGGGCGCGTCGTGCGCTTTGGATTATGCAACGAGTCGAAGGCTATCAACAAGGTCAACAAGTCCAGCGACCTGATTGGAATCACCCGGGTGCAAATCAGCCCCGGGATGATAGGGCAGGTGGTCGGTATATTCACGGCTATAGAGTGCAAGGCCCCCGGGTGGGAGTACTCTGGCAACGAGCATGAGACGGCGCAACGTCACTTCGGTGAGCAGGTTGTGATGGCCCGTGGCGGCATATTTAAATTTATATCTTGACCAACTGACCCGTGGGTCATTACTATGACCGACCATTACTGGAGAAGCACCAATGAAAAAGGCAACGATAACTAAAGAGAAAATCGTAGTAGCGGCAGTTCACATTGCCGTGAAAGTCGGGTACGACAAAGCCACCCGCAGAGAAATCTCAGTACAGGCCGGCGTCAAGCCAGCCACCGTCAGTCACCATCTTGGTGACATGGTCAATGTTAGAAAATACATAATGCGAAGGGCTGTCCGGGACGGTAACGCTGCAGTTGTTGGGCAGGGTCTGGCGGACGGCAATACAATAGCCCGTAAAGCACCAGAGGAGTTGAAAGACGCTGCATTCGCGCTGATGCGGGGATAGACCATGTCGTATAAAGCAATGATGGCTGCCAACCACTGGCTGCTGTGCAGCATAGTCGACGGCGTTAAGATCCCCTGCAGCGGCCACACTGGTCTCGCCTGCGACAGCACCGACCCACGCAACTGGATGTCATACGCCGACATCTGTGTGGCGATGATGAAGTTCCCGGGGATGAGACTGGCGTTCGCACTGGGCGGCAAATTTTTCCTGCTCGATGGCGACAAGTGCGGGAGCCCGGGTCTGTGGGACCAGATAGTCCACGACCTGAACGAGTATGTGCCCGGGGCGTTATTTGAAGTATCGCAGTCTGGCCACGGCGTACACTGGATTGGTGTCGCCGCGGCCCCCATAGAGCACAGTTGTAAGAACACCAAGCTGGGCATCGAGCTGTACACGGATAACCGGTTTGTCTGCCTTGGCGACATGACGACAGCGCAGGGCGACAGTGGCACTGTGGTCGACCTGACGGCGCTGGTGCGGACCTACTTCCAGCCCGGGGCCGGCAAGACTGACGTGCAGTGGAGCGACCAGCCTGTGCCTGAGTGGGACGGTCATCTGGATGACCATGAGCTGATACAGGCCGCACGCAAATCCAAGTCGAGCAATGTGTTCGCCGGCAAGGCCAGCTTTGAGGATCTGTGGACAGCCAACGTCACTGTGCTAGCCGGCTGCTACCCGGTACAGAACAACACCGCTGCCTATGACGAGTCGAGTGTCGACGGCGCGCTGGCCCTGCACCTGTCATTCTGGACGGGCAAGGACTGCGAGCGCATGCTGCGAATTATGAGGATGTGCACCGCACTGACCCGTGACAAGTGGAAGCGCGCAGACTACCTCAAGGTCACGGTGTCGTCCGCTGTGGGGTTAGGAGGGGATGTCTATGGCTCGGGCAAGGTACCGCCGCCGATCGCAACACAGGGTGTCGCAGCACCAAGGCCAGTAGTGGAGCCGGGTCCCATGCTGGGCGCACACACTGGTAGGAATAGTGACGCGCTCATTGGGATGATTGAGTTCAGGGATCACTTCAGTGACTGGGTCTATCTCGAGTCCCCCCACAGAATGCTCAATGTGAGTACGGGCAACCAGACGACCCCGGTGGCATTCAAAGCAAGGCACGGCGGGCATGAGTATTATCTGGGTGAGATAGACGGTAAGGCCATCCTCGAGAAAGACGCCTTCAAAGCCTACACCGAGACCCGATGCTTCGACATGCTGAAGGTGCGCGATGCTAGGTTCAGGCCAGACCTCCCAGTGTCAACCATCTCAACCGAGGCCGGTGAAAAATACATCAACAAATATGTGCCACACATTCCAGCACGGGCCAAGGGGATGGACGTGTCACCCTTCACCAACCAACTCAAGAGGATGTTCCCGTTCGGTGACGACACCCTCATACTGGTCAGCTACATTGCCGCCGTGGTCCAGAACCCGGGCAAGAAGTTCCAGTGGGCGCCAGTGATGGTAGGCGCCGAAGGCAATGGTAAGACCTTCGTAATGACGTGCCTCGCTGAGATAGTGGGTAGTCAATTTACAAGGGCACCCAGCCCGGACGATCTGGGCAACAAATTTAATGCGTGGATGGACGGCACACTGCTGGCGGTCATCGAGGAGATCAACGCCAAGGGCAACCATGAAATAATGGATGCGGTGAAAGTCTTCATCACCAATGAGCGTGTCGAGATCCAACCCAAGGGTGTCGACGCATACTCCACACTGAACTTCGTCAACTTCATTCTCGGCACCAACCACATCGATGGTGTGCCAACCAATGACGGCACCCGGCGGTTCTGCGTGCTGGTCGCCAACCAGATGTGTATAGATGACATGCACCGTGACTTCCCGGAACCCGACTACTTCCCCGACCTGTGGAACTGGGCCAAGCATGAGGGCGGCTATGCTGCCATCGCAGAGTTCCTGCTGACCATGGAGATCGATGAGCGGTACAACCCGGCGGGCAACTGCAGGCGCGCACCGAAGTCCACAACGAGTGATCAGGCTGTCGCTGCATCATTGGGGGTCGTGGAGCAGGAGATAGCGGCGTGCGTCGAGGAGGAGCACTATGGATTCTCTGGAGGATGGGTCAGTAGCAAGAAGCTCGACGAGATGCTCAAGGAAAGGGGGCTCGACAAGAGGGTTCCTCGCAATGGGCGCAAGGCAGTGCTGGAGT